>Ga0182021_10008597_pt1 | contig 12087 bp, 8 predicted proteins | sample 612E3MmetaG_FD_120493 | JGI IMG/M metagenome (GOLD analysis project Ga0182021, IMG submission 120493) | Permafrost microbial communities from Stordalen Mire, Sweden - 612E3M metaG (Illumina Assembly) | ecosystem: Environmental > Terrestrial > Soil > Wetlands > Permafrost | place: Sweden...
CAGGTCGCGGGCGATGAGCGCCATTTTGACCACGATTTCCCATTCCCAATCCTTGCGCGCGGCGTCGCGCCGTTTTTTGGCGGGATTCCGATCCTTTCCTTCCGGGCAATTCTTGTGCGTCCAGGCATGGGCCTTCTTGAATTCCTTTTCGTCGTAAATATTTTCCTCGATGCGCCGGGTCATCTCGCTCATGTCCACGCACTCGACGCGCATGCCGAGGTAATTCTCGAAGAACGACTGGTCCACGATGGACCCGGCGATGCCCATGGAAACGCCGCCGAGCGACAGGTAGCTCTTGCCGCGCATGATGGCGACGGCCAGGCCGGCCCTGGCAAAACGGAGCAGTTTTTCCTGCACGTCGGCGGGAATGGAGCCGTCCCCGGCGTCCTGCACGTCATGGCCGTAAATGCTGAAGGCGGGCAGGCCCTTCTGGTTGTGGGCGGCGAGCACGGCGGCCAGATAGACCGCGCCGGGCCGTTCGGTGCCGTTAAAACCCCACACCGCTTTCGGAATCAGCGGGTCCATGTCCATCGTCTCGCTGCCGTAGCACCAGCACGGCGTGACGGTGAGCGAGACGCCCACGCCCTCGCGCGCAAACTTTTCGGCGCACGCCGCCGCCTCGGCCACGCCGCCGATGCAGGTGTCGGCGATGACGCACTGGACGGCCCGGCCATTCGGGCAACGCAGGTTGGCGGAAAGGAACTTCGCGGCGGTCTTCGCCATGTTCATCACCCGGCCTTCGAGGGACTCGCGCACGCCCTGGCGGCGGCCGTCAATGGTTGGGCGAATGCCAATTTTAGGAAGTGAACCGTTCAGGGGGGACGAATGTAGGTTTGGCATATGAAAGAATAATTTTCAAAGCCGCCGCCCCGTTACGCAAGCCAAAATAATTGGCGTCAGACTACGCCCACAACTGCCGGTCAAGGGAACGATATTGAATGGCCTCCGAAATGTGGTCGTTCAGGATTTTTTCCGAGCCGGCCAGGTCCGCAATCGTCCGCGCCACCTTTAAAAATCGGCCGAGCAGCGACCCGAAATCCGCGCCAGCGGTCGGTTGCGATTTATTAACGGCGAGAACCCGAAAGCGAATTGAGTTTTCTGTTCGTACATTACATTATTGCCATTTTTAAGCTTGATTCATTTTTCTCCCGCTTCAAATTGAAGCCGCCATTTGAGGCGAATCGTGCAGGAAACAGAACCATTCAAAAAGAACCGATCCGTCCGGTTGGTGACTTTTCTGGGCAGAAAAAAATCCGGAGCGGTGCCATTGCTTCCTGAAGCACGACCGCTGATCGGCGTTCTCGAAGGAACGGGCATCGGCCCGGAGGTCATCGGCGCGACGTTGCAAATTCTGAAATCAGTCGAGCAGGCGCTGAATTTACAATTTGAGGTGCGCCACGGCGGATTGATCGGCGAAGAAGCGATAGCCGAATACGGAAAATGGCTGCCGGAAGACACGATGGAATTTTGTGCCGACGTTTTTCGGCTCGGCGGTGCAATCCTCAACGGCCCCGGCGGCGGACGCTACGTTTATGATTTGCGGCGGCGCTTTGATCTGTTCTGCAAATTCGTTCCCGTCAAACCGTTGCCGGAACTTGCGTGCGCCGGAAGAATTTCCCCGCAATTTTTGAAAGGCGTGGACCTGCTCATCGTGCGCGACAACACCGGCGGCGTCTATCAAGGCCAGTGGGGTGACCGCGCCACCAACAAGGGCCGCGTGGCCGAGCACTCGTTTAATTACAGCGAAAGCGAAGTCCATCGCCTTGTCGAAGTTGCTGCCCGCGCGGCGGCCCATCGCCACGGCCATCTGCACGTCATCGTCAAGGAAGGCGGCGTGCCGACCATGACCGCGCTCTGGCGCGACGTTGGAAACGCCGTTGCTCGAAAGCGCGGCATCGATGTGAAATTCATGAACGTTGACCTCGCTGCCTACGAATTGATCCAGAACCCGACGCACTTTGACGTCATTGTCGCGCCCAATCTTTTTGGCGACATCATCGCCGACATCTGCGGCGTTTTGGTTTCGTCGCGCGGCGTGACGTTCTCCGGCAATTTTGATCCGCACGGTCACGGTGTTTATCAAACGAACCATGGCTGCGCGCACGATTTGGCCGGCACGGACATTGCCAATCCCGCCGGGCAGATCCTTTCGCTCGCCATGCTGCTGCGCGAAAGTTTCGGGCTGGAGGAAGCGGCCTCGCTCATTGAAAAATCCCTTGGCGAGACCTGGCGCGCGGGCTGGCGCACCGCCGACCTCGCCGAACCGGGCTGCAAAATTCTGGGCACAAGGGCCATGACCGCCAAGGTGGCGGAGGAAGTCCTCCGTTCGGCTGAATCAAAGTGGTCCGCACAGAAGAGCGTGCTGAGGTTTGAGAGCGGCAGCGCTCACGCCAGAATGCGCGCCTGAAGCACGTTGCACCATTGGTCAATGGCCTGCGGATTCGTATAAATCACCGCGCGGGCGGCGGCGGTCCGGTAAAACCCAGCCAGATCAGCGCCGCGAAGTTTTTTGATCTGCTGGATAAAGCCAAGCTCATCCAATGCCGAGTTCTGGATGCTGACGGGTATTTCCTGGACCGGGATTCCCGGCTGGACAAACCCCAGTCCCGCCCGGATTTTTCTTCCGTCCCGGAAAATCAAACTGAACAGGTTTCCGTCATAACGCTCCCCGGCGTAGGCCCGCGCCGTTTTCAAAAGAAACTCCGTTGATTCGGTCCGGTCCGAAAGCTTGATGACATCCATCCCCGCTTCGCGGTAAGCAGAGACGTCCTCGGGCCGGATGAATGGGCTGCGAAGAAATTCCACCGGCTCCGACAAAAACGTGTGCGAGCAGCGCATCAGGAAAGGATCCTGGGTGACTTCAGCGGCGCCCGCCGCCTGCGACGCGCGACCGGAATATTGGTAGTGTGCGTCCCGCCGCGGACAATGATCGAGGCAGGGAATGTTCGCATAAAGTTCGAGTTCGCAGCGGACGGCCTCGCGGATGGCGCGGAGCGAGTCAAAATCCCGGTTGACGGTGAAGGGATTCAGGTTGATGACATCCACGGCCATGTCTTCAAACCTTCGCGCCTCGGCGACCGTGTCCACTCCGGCGATCACCGAGACGTTGATCCGGAAGTCCGGGAACTCCCGTTTGACGAACTGCAAAAGGGCCGGGTGCGAAATTGTGACGCCACTGACACCGCAACGCGCAAGGTATTCCAGCAAGCTCGAAACTTCATTCAGCCAGGCGGAATCGTTTTCCCGCCCACCGAAGTCCGGCGCGTTCATGACGTAATTAAAACGCAGGCCCAGTTGAAGGGCGCGGCTCACATGCTGTTGAAAAACATCCGGTTCAACCTGCGGCAGCCGATACGACGGACGCCCATGCCCCGTAATGCTGGTGCGATGCGCGCCGTAGATTTCGGAAAAACACGCCTTGGGGTGCCGGCGATTAAGCGAGACCAAACCGTCCAGCAATGCCTCACTCCAGGAGGTCGCAATGGAATATTGCATGGGCCTGGAATTTTCCGCCGGGGCAGGTTGGGCGAATCCCCCAATCCTTTCGCTCCGGGTGGTGGCGAATTTGATTTCCGCCTGGTTCATGACGCCCACTCTATTTTTTTACTTCGTTGGGTGTCAAATGAAATTCCTTTTGATTGCCCTCAAACCGCCGTAAATTATGATCAAGATTGGCATGACCAAAATCATCCGCATGAAACCCGCGCTGTTGCTTGTGGATTTTCAAGGCGACCATCTGGCCGCGCTTCAACCGCACCTGTCCGCAGACGCTCTCGTCGCGCGCACGGCGGTCTTGCTCGCCGGCTGCCGTGAACGTTGCATCCCGACCATCCATATCTGGACCACCATTTCCCGCGACAACGACCGGCGGCTGCCGCATTGGAAAAAAACCAATCGCTGGCAATGCGTCGCCGGAACCGCCGGACATGAAACGCCCGCGCCGCTACAACCGCTCGAAAATGAAACCGTCATCCATAAAATCGGCTTCAACGGATTTGCCGGTGGCGAACTGGATGCCACGCTCAAAAAAATAAATTACGACACGGTCATTCTCGCCGGAGTGCATTTGCACGCCTGTGTCCGCACCGCGGCACTGGAATGCCTGGAACGCGGTCTTCATGTTTTCATTGCCGAAGATGCCGTCGCCAGCAACGATCCGATTCACGCTGCCTCCACGCGCCGCTGGCTGGCCGAACGCGATGTCGAATTTATTTCCACGGTCAATATCCTGTCGCGACTGGACGGGAACGCACCGTCAAAATTGATCCATCGCTCGCCGCGGAAAACCCAACAGATTCTGTTTGAAATTCCCATCGCCGGCGCGGATGAAATTGCCGCCGCAACCTTGTCCGCACAAAGCACCCGGGAAACCTGGCGGCGGGCAAAGTTAAGTTCGCCTTGCGAAATCCTGGAAAAAGCCGCCGGGCGATTGGAAGCCGTCGCCCCGGAACTGGCGCGGCAAATGGCCGTTGAAATCGGCAAGCCGGTTTCGCATGGGCTTGAAGAAGTCCGCCGGGCGGCGAGAAACATCCGCGACGTGTTCCGCCACGCTGCCGCCTTTGAATTTCAGAAGCGCGAGACTGCCGGAATGGTTCGCCATCAACCGCTCGGTGTCGTCGCGCTCATTTCACCGTGGAATAATCCGGTGGCGATTCCCATTGGCAAAATTGCGCCGGCGCTGATTTATGGAAACACCGTTGTTTGGAAGCCTGCGCCCGCCGCCACAAGAATTTCCGCAGCCGTTTTGAAATTGTTGCGCGAATCCGGCATGCCTCGCGGTGCGGTTCAACTTCTGACCGGTGACCACGCGACGGCTCAACAACTCGCCGCGAATGAAAACGTCGATGCCGTCACGCTCACCGGCTCGGCGCCGGCCGGTTATGCGGTTCAGGAAATTTGCGCGCGCCGCTTCCTGCCGTTGCAGGCGGAATTAAGCGGCAACAACGCCGCGATTGTCTGGGACGACGCGGATTTGAAAGCGGCGGCGAAACAGATTGCGTGGGGCGCGTTTGGCTTTGCCGGCCAGCGCTGCACGGCCAATCGCCGCGTGATTGTGCCGAAAAAACTTTTTGAAAAAATTTTGCGCGAATTGAAAATGGCGGCGGAACGATTGAACTGGGGCAACCCGCTGGAAAAATCAACGGACATCGGTCCGGTGATTCACGCAGGCAAACGCAACGAACATTTGGCCCTGATTGAAGCGGCGCAAAATTCCGGCGCCGCGCACCGGGCTGAATTTCTGTTTAAAAATCGCGCGCGGGAATCGTGGGTGAAGGCGGGCGCTTACGCGCAGCCAGCCATCGTTTGCTGCGACGAGCCGAATCATCCGCTCGTGCAGGAAGAAACCATGAGTCCGCTGCTGGTGGTGCAGCGCGCGGAAAATTTCGCGCACGCGCTGGCCTTGTGCAACGGCGTCCGTCACGGCCTGGTGGCCGCGTTGTTCAGCCATTCATCCGGGCTTCAGGAACAATTTCTGGCGGAAGCACAGGCCGGGATGTTGAAACTCAACACCGCGACGGCGGGCGTGGACGTGTCGCTGCCGTTCGGGGGCTGGAAAATGTCGGGGCTTGGCCCGCCGGAACATGGCGCGGGCGACCGGCTTTTTTACACGCGGATGCAGGCGGTTTATGGCACGCTGGTTGCCTGATGAAGCCGGCGAAAACAATCGTGGCCGCCGAATCCATTCCCGGTCGTTTTGCGCACACGGTGGCACGGTTCGCCGGGCGCCCCGCCGTCAGCGCGCCCGCCGGACAATGGACTTACGCGGAACTCGACCGCCGTTCCGATTACATCGCGGCGGATATTTTGTCGCGGCGCGGCGGCCTTTCCGAGCCGGTGGCTTTGCTCATGGAGCACGACGCGCCGTTGATCGCCGCCATCCTTGGCGCGCTCAAGGCGGATAAAATTTATCTCGCGCTCGACCCCGGCCATCCGGCGGAACAACTGGCCGCGACGCTCGCCGGTTCCGGCGCCAAATTGCTGCTCGCCGATAAAACGAATCTGGCCCTGGCGAATTCATTTGCGTCCGGGCATTTGGAAATTTTTGCCGTCGCGGAAAATTTGCCCGGCCATGTGCCATGCGCAAATTTTCCCGAAATTGCCGGTGACGACGGCGCGTGGCTGATGTTCACCTCCGGTTCGACCAGCGCGCCAAAGGGCGTGTGGCAAAATCATTGGGGCCTCGTGCAGGAGGCGGACATGTATGCGGAACTGGTCGGCCTGACACCGGAAGACCGCGTTTCGCTGCTGGCTTCCTGTGGCCTGGCGGCTTCGGGCGCGACGCTGTTCGCCACGTTGTTAAACGGCGCGACGCTGTGCCTGTTCCACTTGCGTTCACAGGGCGTCGAGCGGCTCGCGGGGTGGCTGCGCCGCGAACGCATCACGGTTTTTCATTCCGTGCCAACGGTTTTCCGTCATCTCGCGCGCGCGGCGGACGGGGAAAATCCCTTTGCCACCGTGCGCCTCGTCCGGCTCGGCGGCGAGCCGGTTTTGCGCGGCGATGTGGAAACTTTCCGGCGGCAGTGCCGCGACAATTGCCGTTTCATGCAATCATTGAGTTCCACCGAAACGGGGATTATCAGCACGTTCACGATGGACAAGCAGACCGTGCTGCAAAATCCGCGCGTGCCGGCGGGACACGCGGTTCGCGGCGTGGAAGTTTTTCTGGTGGACGAAAACCATCAGCCGGTGAAAGCCGGCGGCGAGGGAAAAATCGCCGTCCGCAGCGCGCGTTTGCGGCAGGGCTACTGGCGGCAGCCGGAACTGACGGCGGAGAAATTTTTGGCCGACGGGCGCGATCCGGGTTGTCGGGTTTTCATCTCGAACGACCTCGGGATATTTTTGCCGGACGGCGCGCTCGAACATCTGGGCCGCGTGGACCAGCTGGTGAAAATCCGCGGCCTGCGTGTGGACTTGAGCGAGGTTGAAGCCGCCTTGCTGGCGACGGAACTGGCGACGGAAGCCGTCGTGGCGGTGCTGGAAAATGAATCGGGTGAAAAGCGGTTGGCCGCTTACATCGTTGCCCGCGCCGGCGCGCAGGCGTCACCGCAAAATTTCCGGCGCGAACTGCGCAAACATTTGCCGGAGCACATGATCCCGAATGATTTTGTGGCGCTGGAACAACTGCCGCAGACGGCGGCAGGAAAGATTGACCGACATGCGCTGGCATTGCCGCCAGCGCCGGGGAAAAAAGTTTTGGGCCGCAGGCAGGGACCGCGGGATGCGGTTGAAAAGCGGCTGACGCGGATTTGGGAATCGGTCTTGAACATTTTCCCGATCGGCCGCCATGACGATTTTTACGAACTGGGCGGTGATTCTTTGCAATCCGTGGCCGTGCTGCTTCACATTGAAGAATCGCTCGGTGTCTCATTGCCGCCCTGGACGCTGGCGGAACACGGAACCATTGAAAAACTGTCCGTGTTGCTGGCAAATCACAGCTTCATCCCGTCGGCCTGCCCGCTGGTGTCGTTGCGCGACGAAGCGGACGGGCGTCCGCTGTTTCTGATTCACACCGGACAGGGCAATGTCGCGGCCTATGGCCTGCTGACACGGCGACTGCCCAATCGTCCGATTTACGGACTGCAATCCGTCGGGCTTCAGGGGGAGTGCTGGCCGTTGATGAGCGTGTCCGCGATGGCCCGCCGCTATCTGCCGGAAATCATCGCCAAGGACCCCACCGGCCCCTACCTGCTCGGCGGGATGTGTATGGGCGGGCTGGTCGCCTTTGAACTGGCACAACTGCTGGTTCAGCAGAACCGGCAGGTCGGTTTGCTCGCATTGATCGATACCTCCCATCCGGGGCGAAGATGGCGGATGCCGGGATGGAAGGAAAAATTATATCGTCCGGTGGGCGACGCTGTTCGCGACGCGTCCCGCATTCTGCGCTGGTCCATCCTCCGCGCCAGCGGCATTGGCCGCAGCGCGCGCTGGCTGTTCGGGTATCGGCGTTTTGTAGCGAACATGAACATTCGCGCCGGTCGTTCCTATAAACTAAAACCTTATCCGGGAACCATCACGATTTTCCTTAGCGCCGAAACTAAAATGCCAGGCGAAGACCGGCGACTTTTGCTGCGCCACTTCGCAAAAGACTCGAACGTTGTCAAAATTCCCACCAGTCACTTCGGGCTCCTTGCCAAGCCCGCCGTGGACGAACTGGCACAGCAATTGCAAACCTGCCTGAAATCCGCCGAAAAGATAAAAGCGCTTTGATCGGCGGTATTCATGTCCACAACTGCCGATCCAGGGAACGATACTGAATCGCCTCCGAAATGTGGTCGCTCAGGATTTTTTCCGAGCCGGCCAAATCCGCAATCGTCCGCGCCACCTTCAAAATCCGGTCGTAGGCCCGGGCGCTCAGGTTCAGGCTGGCCATCGCGTTCTTGAGCAGTTCCTTGGTCGCTTCGTCGAGCGCGCAGAAGTCCTTGAGCTCCTTCGGGCCCATGAGCGCGTTGCAGGTGATTTTCCGCTTGTGCGCAAATCGTGACTGCTGGCGGCGACGCGCGGCGACGACGCGGTTGCGGATTTGCGCCGAGGTCTCGCCCGTCCGGTCCCCGGCGATTTCGCGGAATTTCACCGGCGGCACTTCCACGTGCAAATCAATCCGATCCAGCAACGGCCCGGAAATCCGGCTCAGATAATTTTGAATTTCCCGCGGCGAACTCTTCGATTCGCCGGGCATTTTGCCGTCCGGCGTCGGATTCATGGCCGCCACCAGCATGAATTGCGACGGAAAGGTCATCGTGCCCGCCGCGCGCGAAATGGTCACGCGCCCGTCTTCCAGCGGCTGGCGCATGGTCTCCAGCACGCTGCGCTTGAACTCCGGCAATTCGTCAAGAAACAGCACGCCGTTGTGCGCCAGCGAAATTTCGCCCGGCGTCGGATTGATGTTGCCGCCGAGCAAACCGGCATCGCTCGCCGTGTGATGCGGCGTGCGGAATGGCCGGCGCGTCACCAGCGCCTGGCCCGGCCCCAGCAAACCGACAATGCTGTGAATCTTCGTTGTCTCCAGCGCCTCGTCCAGGGTCAGTGGCGGCAAAATTGTCGGCAGCCGCTTGGCGAGCATGGATTTGCCGGTGCCGGGCGGGCCGATGAGCAGCGCGTTGTGTCCGCCGGCGGCGGCAATTTCCAGGGCGCGTTTCACGTTTTCCTGGCCCTTCACCTCGGCAAAATCCAGATCGTCGTCGTGCGTTTGATCGAAGATTTTGGCGATGTCCACCTTCGCCGGCGCGATTTTGATTTCGCCTTCGAGAAAGCTCGCGGCCTCTCGCAAATTTTGAACCGGGATGACCTGCAAGCCTTCGACGACCGCGGCCTCGGCGGCGTTTTCCGCCGGAACGAGCACGCCGATCCTGCCTTCGGCCTTGGCGCGCAGCGCAACCGGCAGCACGCCTTTGCACGGACGCACCGCGCCGGTCAGCGCGAGTTCGCCCACGATGATGAAATTGTCGAGCTGGTCGGTTTCAATTTGTTCGCTGGCGGCCAGCATGCCGATGGCGATGGGCAGGTCGAAGCTCGGCCCTTCCTTTTTCACGTCGGCAGGCGCGAGGTTGATGGTGGTGCGCCCCATCGGAAATTTGAAACCGGAATTAGTGAGCGCAGTCGAGACCCGGTCGCGCGATTCCTTCACCGCGGCGTCCGGCAGGCCGACGATGACGACGAGGGTGTCGCCGTAACCGGCATTGACCTCGACTTCAACCGGAAAAGCTTCAATCCCGTTGAGCGCAGCGGAGCAGACCCTTGAAAGCATGGGAAAGTTATGGTCGAACCGGGCTCGAACATCAATCCAGTTTTTTGAGCGTGAAAGATCCAACCACGGATGAGCACGGATTTCAAAATGCAGACAAGCCGCGGTTCGATGGCGGGGACAAGCCCTGCATGAATCATCCTCGGATTTACGTTAAAAACTCACCCGCCCAGCCGCGGACAAAACCAAAAGGGGTTTGACGCCGGCTAAAGATATTGCTCCCACCGTTTCGGATCGCGGCGCAAATCCATGACCGACACGATCAAAATTTCATCCGGTCGCACCTGATAGAACAAGCCAAACGGAAACCGGTGCAGCCGGCAACGCCGGGTTCGGGCCGACATCGGCGTCCATGCCAACGGATGGGATTCCATCAACCGGGTCGCCGCCTCCACTTCCGCGAGAAAATCCGGCCCCAATCCTTCCTGCGCTGATTCGTAGAACTCCACGGCTTCCCTGAGTTCCCGTTCCGCCGGCGAAGCGAACCGCACTTTCACTTCCTCAACCCTTTTTTCAATTCCGCAAACACCGCCTGGGCATCCCGCGCCTTGAGCGTGCCGGCTTCGTAAGCATCAATCCGCCGCTCCGACTCCGACGCCCAAGCCTCCTCGCGCAACTTCAATTCCGGCTCGGAAAGCGAGTCCCACAAAAAGTCAATCATCCGGGCGCGCTCGGTCGCGGGCAGGTTCAACAACTCATTCTGGATGGTCGCCACGCTCATGGAAGCAAGCTACGCCAACCTAAAACCTGCTTCAAGCCAAACATGAGAATTCACATCCGCGCCTCCTTTTGCGTCTTCTGTGCTTCTTTGTGGCCATTTTGCCGGCCGTGGACAAACCAAAAGGGGTTGACTGGTCACGGCCGGGGCACATCATATCCGCGAAGTCAGGATAGCATAAATGATTAAAGCTTTCGGACTTTGGCTTTTCCCGGCAAAAAACTTCAAATGACAAAGTGAGTTTGTCTGAATAACAATGTTCGCTGAAGGGATATATGAAACCATTATTCACGGTCCATGCAGGCGAGTATCTGGTCGGAGAATACATCGAGCGCAACTTTCCCCACTGGAATGTATGGCTTCCGTCCAAAGACGCCGGCATCGATCTCCTCGTGACTGACACGAGAAACCGGAAAGCAGTGTCCCTCCAAGTCAAGTCCTCCAAGGACTACAACCCCACGACCGGGTCACCCCTTGAACGGAGCCATCTGCTTGCCGCTGGATGGTGGAAGCACGACGCGCGCAAAATCCAGAAGTCGAATGCCGACTTCTGGGTATTCGTTCTCCCGTCGTTTGTAGAGAAAGAGCCCAGTTTAATCATCTTGCCCCCGCTCGAACTCTTGCGCCGATTCAAAGCAATCTTCGGTGCAGCCAAGGAACGGTTCGACTCCTATTTGCGCGTGACGAAGACAAAGCGGTGTTGGGAAGCCAGAGGCTTAAACAAAGCGGATATGGAGCTTGTCGCACTTGATCGGGTCACGGACGAGAATCGGGACTTCACGCTGTTCCTGAACGCCTGGAAACAAATCGAGGCGCGCCTGAAATGATCGGCGAATAATTTGTGGGAGCGAACGGGCACTTGCGCCCGTCACTCCACTAATACCGTTAGGACTTGCAGTTACTTCTTCGTCGCCAGCAGTTCGTTCTCCTTTCCCATCACGGCGAAAGCTTCGGCTTTGAATTCACGGCGGCGGGATGATTTCGAAGGGGATGGCCGGCAGGGCGCCCAGTGGCATTCGCTGGTTGTTGTTTGCCTTCGGCTTGGCCGCGTTGGTTTCCGCCGGGCGCGGCACGTAGCCGTTGATGAGCAGGTTTCCTTTGAGGCCGGGTTTGACCTTGGTGGCGTCCGTTTGCAACACAATCTCCACGCCGCCACCAACCGGTGATGCACTCTGAATCGTGATTCCGTCCGGCGGATTGCTCAACTCGAACTGTGCCCGCTCCGCGATCCGCGGCCCGGGCAGGCCAACCTCAATCCGCGCGGTCGCACCGGGAGACATCCGCACCGGACTCCCGCTGAGAATGGTCATCGTCGCCCGCGGCGGTGGGCGTTTCAACACGGCGACTTCCAGTGCTTTGGCCGGAACCAGATGACGGTAGGCAAACGCCTGCATCATGTCCTCGGCGGGTACGGCCTTTCGCACCTGCACTTGTCCTTGAATCTCCGCGCTGCCTTGCAAGCTCAGGCTGACGGGTTCAGCTCGTTCTGTCGGAGGAGCGGTCAACGTAACCTGCACCTTGTTCTGGCCTGCCGGGATGGAGCCGCCGGTCAATTTGAACCCGTCCGGTGCGCCGTCCAAAACCAAGGAGATCTGATTGGTGAACCCATCCTTGCGCAGGGCATAAA
>Ga0182021_10008598_pt1 | contig 12087 bp, 8 predicted proteins | sample 612E3MmetaG_FD_120493 | JGI IMG/M metagenome (GOLD analysis project Ga0182021, IMG submission 120493) | Permafrost microbial communities from Stordalen Mire, Sweden - 612E3M metaG (Illumina Assembly) | ecosystem: Environmental > Terrestrial > Soil > Wetlands > Permafrost | place: Sweden...
GATCGATGAACGCGAAATGGAGCGCATGCCCGGAAACGGCGGCAATCATCTCGCGTACTGCATCCACAGCGCTTGCATGGACCGGATGCACCGGCGCGTTGAGCCGGCGTAGGCGTTCCGCACACGCGTTTAGCTTCGCTTCGTCAATGTCCGAGATGTAGAGATCGCTGAACGGCGCACCACCGGCGCTACTGGTCTTCCAGGCCGCTACCGCGCCGCCATCAATCCACTCCTCGGTATCCCGGATGCGGGCCCGTCCTGTGCCGCAGAATAGGTCGAAATACACGGCGCCGCCTTTGCGGTCGCCGATGTATTTCTTCCGCGTAGCACGGGAAATATCAAGGTAACGACACAAGTACGAATGCTTCTCTTTTGCCCAGACTCCGACCTCTTCGGCAGGAAGACCATCGTCGGCGACAATCAGATCCATAGCGACCCCGGGTGAAATGACTATTGCATCAGTCGCCATGATGGCGTTATGCCAATGACAATGCAAGAGGTACGACCAATGAAGCCGGAAAGTCTGGAGGGCCTGAAGCGATAAGGACTGGGGCGGCTTCAATCAACCCGTAGGCTGGTCCCATTGCGGAAAGTAGGTTTTCAACCGCTCAACCGTATGCCGCCATTTGGGTGTCAGCGGTTGGCAGACGGTGTTCTGGTTGCCGAAAAGGCCGACTTCGTTGATTGCCTTCGCTTCTGGCACCGTATCTAGCCATTCGACCCGGACATAGCACTCGACCTTGTCGGGATCGTCCGCGTTATGCCTGTAGAGCTCTGCGTTCTTCAGCACCTCCAAGGCGGGGCGCTCGCCCCCTGGTGTTTGCAGAACGAAGTCACCAATGGGGACCACAGTTTCGGTAACGCGGCCGACACCGACATAGCCTGTCTTGGGGATCTTTACCCATACGCGATCGCCGGGTGACAGCATCTTCAGCGTTTCTTCGTCCAGATCGACCCCGAAGCGCTGCCTGAAAGCCTCGTCTAGATTGCCGCCGTTGGGAAAGCGCTGGTAAGTCTGCGCGATTCGATCTGCCGTCAACTGTTCGACCCAGCAGGCGTAATCGAGCGCCTGGGCAATGATCTCGCGCGGCGTGCGATCCCGCTTGAGTTCAATCAGCACGAGTGAGCCGTCCGGAGCGATCGCCAGCAAGTCGATACGACCGCCGTGGCTGGTCACTCCCTGGCGCCCTATCAGCATCCACTCGCTGGACAGGATAGATGGTTCGCGGACGATCATCTCTTCCAGCGTCTGCTCGCTGGGGAGTCGACTTGCGGACAGCGGTTCGGGCCTGTCCCCGACTTTCCAGATCGCGTGTTGGATGGGCATAAGTACGGTCTCCTTGGCTAGTCGATAAGAAGCTCAAGAATCAGTTCGACGTGCTCGTGCTCTCTCTCGGGGTACCACAGCGGTGATATGTGCGCATCTGCGAGGCGCTGGGTAACAATCTCACGCCGCGCTTGACCGTCTTGCCGCGAACGATGACGCGGCCCTTGGTGAAGTAGACCTCCTCACGAAGCTGGGTCATCAGATCCCATTTGCCGCCGTCCTGACCGACGCGCGCTGCGGATATCCGCTTCGGTGAGGGCCTTCTTATTCATGCGCGGCGGGACATGGCGATCCGGCATTGCAAAAGCGACCGGCCGCCAATGGCGGCCGGTGGGTCGGCTTTGATCCTTGTTGTTCCTGTTCGCGTGCCAAACCGTTCCCCCGCGGCCCAGCGAATGACAGGCGCAATACTAACATGCCCGGTGAGTTCCCGGTCGGGCCCAATACGCCGCAGAACCTGCCGGCACGGCCCTTTGGAAGCTAGGCTGGCCCCGGTTCAGCGGCGTTTCAAGATTCTATTGTTTCGCCCCTTGGGGTTTTCAAGATATTGGGTCGGCCTTCAAGAATCTATTGCGCCGTAACAATCAACGGGCGTCACCAGAGCGTTTCGCGCTCGGGACCGGCCCCGATCTTGTGGATGGTGATGTCGGCGCCGTTGAATTCTTCCTCGGCGCTGAGGCGAATGCCGACGGTCTTCTTCAACAGGCCGTAGACCACGAGGCCGCCGACGAAGGCGATGGCGATGCCCATGAGCGTGCCGATCAATTGCGACATGAAACTGACGCCGCCCATGCCGCCGAGCGCCTTGACGCCGAAGATACCTGCCGCGATGCCGCCCCAGGCGCCGCAGAGGCCATGCAGCGGCCAGACGCCGAGTACGTCATCGATGCGCCAGCGATTCTGGGTGATCGTGAACATGACGACGAACAAGCCGCCGGCAATGCCACCGGTGACCAACGCACCGATCGGATGCATGAGATCTGAACCGGCGCAGATGGCCACCAGTCCGGCCAAGGGGCCGTTATGCACGAAGCCCGGGTCGTTCTTGCCGGCCCAGAGCGCGACCAGGGTGCCGCCGACCATCGCCATCAGCGAGTTCATGGCCACCAGTCCGGAGACCTTGTCGATGGTCTGCGCGCTCATGACGTTGAAGCCGAACCAGCCGACGGTCAGAATCCACGCCCCCAGCGCCAGGAAGGGGATGCTGGACGGCGGGTGGCCGCCGGCGATGCCGCCATCCTTGTGATAGCGGCCATTGCGGGCGCCGAGCATCAGCACGGCACCAAGGCCGACCCAGCCGCCGACGGCATGGACGACGACCGAGCCGGCGAAATCGTGGAATTCTTCGACGAAGACAGCCTTCAGCCAGGCCTGGACGCCGTAAGCCTGATTCCAGGCAATGCCTTCGAAGAAGGGATAGACGAAGCCGACCAACATGAAGGTGGCGGCGAGTTGGGTGTTGAACTTGGCCCGTTCGGCGATGCCGCCGGAAACGATCGCCGGCACGGCGGCGGCGAACGTGAGCAGGAAGAAGAATTTGGTCAAGCCGTAGCCGCTCATCTCGGACAGCTTCTCGGCGCCGGAAAAGAAATCAACGCCGTAGGCGATGGAGTAGCCGATGAAGAAGTAGGCAAGCGTCGACATGCAGAAGTCGACCAGTATCTTGACCAGTGCATTCACCTGGTTCTTTCTGCGTACGGTGCCGAGTTCGAGAAAGGCGAAGCCGGCGTGCATGGCCAGGATCATGATGGCACCGAGCAGGATGAACAATACGTCGGCGGAAGTCTTCAAATTCTCCATTTTGGGGCTCCAGAGATAAAAAGGCACGAATCCCGTGCGCGGGAGCAAGAACGGTGCCGATCGATGGAGTCCTGTACTAACAGGTGCTTAGCGCTGGTGTGAAAAATGGGGAGCACCAGGCTGGTGCTAATGGGGCGATTGCGGCACCGTTGCGGTGCCAGTTTCTCAGACTGAAGCGCTGTGATACTTCATTGTGGTGCATCGCCGATCGGCAACAGTATACACATGGCGCCCTTCTGCCGCATGCGACCCGCCAGGCGGCCGGCCTCGGTGCCACTGCCCCAATAGAAATCGGCGCGCACGACGCCACGGATGGCGCCGCCGGTATCCTGTGCCAGCATCAGCCGGTTGAGCGGCTTGTCGCTGTTCGGCCAGGTAGTGGCCAGGAATATGGGTGCGCCGAGCGGGACGTGGCGAGGATCGATGGCGACGCTGCGTTCAGGCGTCAGCGGCAGGCCGAGTGCGCCGGGTGGGCCGCTACCTTCGACTGGCAGTTCGCGGAAGAACACCAGGCTCGGGTTGGCGTCGAGGAGTTCGCGCAGTCGCTGCGGATGGGCCCGTGCCCAATTCTTGATGCCTTGCAGAGAAGCCTCTTCAAGCTTGAGTTCGCCCTGGTTGAGCAGCCACCGGCCGATCGAGCGGAAGGGATGGCCATTCTGGTCGGCATAGCTGACGCGGGTGCGACTGCCGTCGTCGAGCGCGATCTGCCCCGACCCCTGGATTTCCATGAAGAACAAGTCGAGCGGATCATCGATCCAGAACAGTGCCGCGGCGGCACGCGACTCTTCCTCGCCGGCCCACTCGGCACGCGTGAAATACGGTATCAATCGGCGACCCTCGATGCGTCCGCGCAGACGCAGGTGTTTCAGTTCAGGATAGAGTTGCGCGAGATCAACGTCGATCAAGTCGTCGGGCGGGCCGAACAACGGGTGGCGGTAGGACCCCTGGCGCGTCCGGCTGCCCCTGATCACCGGCTCGTAGTAGCCGGTGATGAGCCCGCTTCTGGAGCCGTCGGCGTTGGTCAGCGCCCAAGGCTGGAACTGCGACTCGAACCAGGCCCGCAGCGCATTTGCATCGGGCGTCGGTATCAGCGCCGACGCTTGCTCGCAGACGGATCGCCAGCGTGCCTGCTTGCCGATCAGCGCACAGGAACTGCGAAAGGCGTCGAAGGCCGGTGACAGATCCTCGTCGGTCCAACCGCTGACATCGCTCCAGGTCGCGGCTTGCAGCGGCTTGGCCTCTGGTTTTGGCGGCTCCAGCTGCGGGCAGGCAGGACAGGCCGAACAGGCAGGGCTGGGTTGGCTTGCCGGGCAAGGTTCGCCCGGCGGTGGCTGAGTGGCGCAGCCAGCGAGAAGAACAAGGGTCAAAACGACGATTAGACGGTGCATGAGATGGGCTGCCAAGTCCGACGACAGCGCATTATCGCAGATGCTGTTTGGCTGCCTGGATCGGTTGGGGAACGAACAAATAATTTGCTCTTCATACGTTCGACACGGCCTATTGGCTGCCAACGCAGTATCGTTCACAATGAGACAGGCAAGGGAGGTTGGCCGATCACGACTTGCTGGCGCAATTCTCGCGTCAGTAGTCTGGCACGGCCACTCGGATCGCATGAGACCAGCGAAGTCCTTCGGTTGGCAAAGGGCAACGGCAGCGGTGATATGCACGTTGCTGGTTGGCTATTCGCTCCTTGGCCGAGCACAATCCGGCGCCGAATCTCACGGCAGTAACGCAGACCCTGTCGGATCGCAGCAGCGGGGCTGGCTGTGGTCCGCTCTCGGTGGCATTACCATCGCTTTGCTGGGCACCAGCTACTTCCTGCTTCGCCTGCGGCGTTCCCGGGCGACGCTCTTTCGCCTGAATCGGGAACTGCGGGCCATCAGCAGTTGCCACCAAACGATGATGCGCGCCGAGAACGAGCAGTCCCTACTCAATACGGTTTGCCAACTCGTTTGCCAGGAGGCCGGCTATCGCATGGTGTGGGTTGCTTACGCCGAAGCCGGTCAAGTCGAGACCATGCGTCCAGTCGCCTGGAGCGGCGCCGTCGATGGCCGATTCGATCCGGCGACATCAGACCCTACCGGCGGTGAACTCGGTTTCGGTTTGGCGGTAGTCGCCATTCGATCGGGCGCCAGGGCATGCATCCAGGATCTGGCCGACGATCCTGCTCTGGCCTCCTGGCAGGGTGTGGCGCTGAAACGCGGCTACCGGTCGTGCCTTTCCCTGCCGCTGAGCGAGGGCAACACGACCTTCGGCGCCTTGACCATCTATTCGGCAGAGGCGAACGTTTTCACCAGCGACGAAGTTCGCCTTCTCGATGAACTGGCCCGTGATCTGGCGTTTGGCATTGCCGTGCTGCGCGCCCGTATCGTGCGTGCCGAGACAGAAGAAGCACTGCGCGAATCCCAGCAAGAATTCCGCGGCCTGGTTGAGAACTCGCCGGACGTCATCGTCCGCTATGACCGGGAAGGGCGCCGGATCTACGTGAACCCTCAGTTCGAACGCGTCAATCACATCCTGGCGAAGGACGTACTCGGCAAGACACCGGCAGAGTTGTCGACCCGCCTCAAGCCGCTGGCGGCACTGTTCACGGAAAGGCTTATGGCGGCAATGGCTTCGCGCACTGTCGCCAAAATCGATTTGACCTGGAGCGACCAGGGCAAGCCGATATGCTGGTTTGTCCGCGTTGTTCCGGAATTCGATGCCGAAGGCCAGGTTGTCAGCGCGCTGACCATCTGGAGCGACATCACCGAGCGCAAGCTGGCCGAGCAGGAGATCGAGCAGCTGGCGTTCTACGATTCCCTGACCAAGTTGCCGAACCGGCGTCTGCTGGTCGACCGGCTGCATCAGGCCTTGGCCAGCAGTGCGCGCAGCCGGCGCAAGGGCGCCTTGCTGTTCATCGATCTGGACAATTTCAAGACCCTCAACGACACCAGCGGTCATGACGTCGGCGACCGCCTGTTGATCGAGGTCGCCCATCGCCTGACGACATGCGTTCGCGACGACGACACCATCGCCCGTTTTGGTGGTGACGAATTCATCGTCGTCCTCGAGGACCTGAGCGAAAACGCACAGGAAGCGGCGGCACAAGCCAAGGCCGTCGGCGAGAAGATCCTGTCCGTATTGAGTCAGGCTTACTCGATTGCCGGCCGCACACATCACAGCACGCCCAGCGTCGGCGTGACCCTGTTCATCGAGGCCGATGAGTCTGTGGACGAGCTGCTCAAGCAGGCCGACATCGCGATGTATCAGGCCAAGGCTGCTGGCCGCAATATGCTGCGTTTCTTCGACCCCGAAATGCAGGCTGCGCTTGCAGCCCGCACAGTAATGGAGGCGGCACTGCGGTTGGCCGTTCTGGAGCGCCAACTGGTGCTTTACTACCAGCCGCAGGTGGACGACCGCCGCGGTGTCATTGGCGCCGAGGCCCTGGTGCGCTGGCAGCATCCCGAGCGCGGCATCGTCGCCCCGGCACAGTTCATACCGCTTGCCGAGGAAACCGGACTTATCCTGTCGATCGGCCAGTGGGTCCTGGAGACAGCTTGCGCGCGCCTCAGGGATTGGGCGCTGGATGCCAACTTCCGCCATCTCGATCTTGCCGTCAATGTCAGCGCCCGCCAGTTTCGGCAAGGCGACTTCGTCGATCAGGTACGTTATGCGCTGCAGAATTCCGCCGCTCCAGCGGAACGCCTGAAGCTGGAGCTGACAGAGTCGCTGGTGCTCGACGACGTCGGCGATACCATCGACAAGATGCATGCCCTCAGGAGGCTCGGCGTTGGCTTCTCGATCGACGATTTCGGTACCGGCTATTCGTCGCTGGCGTATCTGACACGCTTGCCGCTCGACCAGTTGAAGATCGATCGTTCCTTTGTCCGCAACTTGCCCGGTAACACCAATGATGCGGTCGTGACTCAGTCGATCATTACGCTGGCCAGTAGCCTTGGCTTGTCGGTCATCGCCGAAGGAGTGGAAACCGAGGCACAACGGGACTTCCTCATCCAGCACGGCTGCCCCACGTGTCAGGGTTATCTGTTCAGCTGGCCGCTGGATCTGGCGGCGTTCGAACAGTTTCTGTTGCCAGCCAGGGCATGAATTGTCGGCGGGCGGAATGGCCGCGTCTTCTGCTACAGTCTAAGGTGCCAAATCAAGGTTGTTGACCAACGTGGAACTGACCGACTTCCTAGCCCGAGCCGAATCCTTGTTCGATCGCATCGCCGCGATCTTGCCGTCGCCACCACCGCCGCCGGACTGGACAGCAGTGGCGTTCCGCTGGCGCCGCCGTCAGGGGCGCGGTGCCCTCGAGGCGGTGCGCCATCCGCATCGTATCCGCCTGAAAGACCTGTACTGTATCGACGACCAGAAGGCGCGCATCGAACAGAATACGCGCCAGTTCGTTGCCGGTCGCACGGCCAATAACGTTCTGCTCACCGGCGCCCGTGGCACCGGCAAGTCATCGCTGGTCAAGGCGGTGCTACACCAGTTCGCCGCCAAGGGCCTGCGCCTGATCGAAATGGACAAGCATGATCTGGCGGATCTGCCTGAGGTGGTCGATTTGATCGTCGGCCGACCGGAACGGTTCATCGTCTTCTGCGACGACTTGTCGTTCGAGGCGTCGGAGCCCGGCTATGTGGCCTTGAAGTCGGTGCTCGACGGTTCGATCGCCGGCATGCCCGAGAATTTGCTCATCTACGCGACGTCGAACCGCCGCCACTTGATGCCGGAGTCGATGGCGGAAAATCTCCAGACCACGCGCGCCGACGACGGCGAAATCCATCCGGGGGAGACGACGGAAGAGAAGGTATCGCTCTCCGAACGTTTCGGTCTTTGGTTATCGTTCTATCCTTTCGATCAGGATGCCTATCTGGCGGTCTGTGGGCACTGGCTGAAGGCGTTTGGCCTTTCGGCGCAGCAGGTCGCGACGGCCAGAGGCGAAGCCTTGCTATGGTCGCTGACGCGTGGCGCGCGCAGTGGCCGCGTCGCCTGGCAGTTCGCCCGCGATTACGCTGGCAGACAGCTGGACAAGTGAAAATCACCGACGTGGCAGCGGCGGTCATCGAGCGGCCAGACGGCAGCTTCCTGCTTGGCCAGCGGGCGGCGGACACCTTTTATCCAGGCTATTGGGAGTTTCCGGGTGGCAAGCTCGAGGCCGGTGAAACGCCACACGACGCTCTGCTGCGCGAACTCGACGAAGAACTCGAAATCGAGGTGCTGAGCGCAACGCCGTGGATCGTCCGCGAACATGTCTACGAGCACGCGCACGTCAGGCTGCATTTCTTTCGCGTTCGCGAATGGCGCGGCGAGATCAAGGATCACGTCCATGCGGCACTCGAATGGCAGCGGCCGGGTGCGACGACAGTAGCGCCAATGCTGCCGGCCAATGCGCCGGTGTTGGCGGCGCTGGCGCTGCCCGACTTCTACGGCATCACGCATGCCGGAGAAATCGGCATCGATGTCCAATTGACCCGACTCGAGCGAGCCTTGAAGGCGGGTTTGCGGCTGCTGCAGTTGCGCGAACCGGCGCTGGCAGCCGATCGTCGGGAACCGTTCGCGGCGGCGGCCGTGGCCATGTGTCGCGCTCATGGAGCGCGCGTACTGGTGAATGGCGATAGCCAACTGGCCTGGGCGGTGGGCGCAGATGGCGTCCACCTGAGCGGTGACCAACTGGCCTCGCTGCGCGCTCGCCCTGGTTTTCCCTTGGTGGCCGCATCCTGCCACGACGAGAGGGATCTGGCGCGGGCGGCGGATGCCGGGCTCGACTTCGTTGTCGTCGGTACGGTTATGCCGACGCCGAGCCACCCCGGGCAAGCGACCCTGGGCTGGGCTGGGCTGACAAAACTGCTGGCCACCTGTCCGCTGCCGGCCTATGCTGTTGGCGGCCTGAGTCGGCCGGATATCGCTTCAGCCCGGCTCGCCGGCGCGCATGGCATCGCCGCCATTCGTGCCGCCTGGTCGCCGTGAATGCGCATTGACGGCGGCCCCGGGCGCGAAGACAATGGCGCCGACATCAACAAAATGGGAGAGCAAAAATGGAAGAACAACAACTCAGTACCGAAGCGACCAACTGGGCCATGTTCGCGCACCTGTCGGCGCTGATCGGCTTCCTCATTCCATTCGGCAATATTCTTGGCCCACTGGTGATCTGGCTGACCAAGGGCAAGGAAATCGAATTCGTTGCTACCGAAGCCAAAGAGGCGCTCAACTTTCAGATCACCATGCTCTTTCTCTTCTTGATTGCCTGGGTGCTGGTTTTCGTCCTGATCGGTTTCCTGCTTATGGCGCTGCTCGGCATTGCCGATCTGATCCTGGTCATCCTGGCTGCGGTAAGTGCGTCCAAGGGCCAGCCTTACCGCTATCCCTTTGCGCTGCGCCTCGTCAAGTAGCGTCGTCGTTTTCCGGGGTATTGGCCGGGTCTTCCTGCACCGGCACGCGGTATTCCTCATTGGCCCAAGCGCCAAGGTCGATCTGCTTGCAGCGCTCGGAGCAGAACGGGCGGAAATGATTTTCCGGCCGCCACTCGACGGGCTTGCCGCAAGTAGGGCAGTTGACCACCGTTGCGTGGGCTTTCATGTCATGCCTTTTGGACGATAAATCTGCGGTAAAGCGAGCGAATTCCGAACAGGGCGAAGAGCGCTTCCATCAAGGTCAACAGAAAGGCCAGGAGGGGGTTCCGCTGGGCGCTGCGACGGCGGAATTTTGCCATGGCCCGGTCGCGCGCGATCTCGATCGAGTCGTAGAACGTCGGTACCACGAGCAGCGTCAGCAGCGTCGAGGTGATGGTGCCGCCGATGATGGCGACGGCCATCGGCCGATAGAACTCGCCGCCTTCGCCAAGGCCGATGGCTACCGGCAGCATGCCGGCGATCAGGGCGAAGGTGGTCATCAGAATTGGCCGCAGCCGTACCCGACCGGCGTGCATCAGCGCTTCTTCCCGTGGCACGCCTTGGGCTTCTTCCTTGCGCGCGCAATCGAGCAGCAAGATGGCGTTCTTGGCCACCAGGCCCATGAGCATGATGATGCCGATGAAGCTCATCAGGTTGAGCGTGCCGCGCGTGACCAACAGCGCGACGACGACGCCGATCAGGCTCAGGGGTAGGGAGATCATCACCGGTAGCGGCGCCGTGAACGAGCCGAACTGCATCACCAGCACCAGGTACATCAGGGCAATGCCCATGACCAGCGCGGTGCCCATTTCGGTGAACACCTCCTTCTGGTCGCGCGACGAGCCGCCCAGGGTGACGCCGTAGCCAGGCGGAAAATCGATGTGTTTGCTGAGTTCGACTGCATCGGCCGTGACTTCGCCCGGAGAGCGGCCCTCGGCGTTGGCCGAGACGGTGATCGTGCGCTTGCCGTCAGCGTGCTCGATCTGCGCCGGGCTCTTGCCCATGGTGACTGTGGCGATCTGGTTTAGCGGTACCAATGTGCCGCCGGCGAGGCCGATCGGCAGGTGCTCGATGTTGGCCGTGCTGACTCGGTCATCGGGGTGCAAGCGGACTGCGACATCTCTCGCCTCGCCCGTCGGGTCTACCCAGTCGCCGACTTCGATGCCGGCGAAGGCGACCCGCAGCGCCTGGGCCGCATCGCTGACGGAAATGCCCAATGAGTTGGCCAGGCCGCGATCGATCTCGATACGCAATTCGTCCTTCGGTTCCAGTTCTGAAATGCCGACATCAACAGCGCCGCGTACCGACTTCATCTGTTCCAGATATTCGTTGGCGATGGCATTCAGGCGCATGGCGTCCGGTCCGGACAGCTGGATCTGTACGGGTTTGCTATCGCCATTGCCGATGTCATCGAGGACGACGTATTCGGCGCCGACCAGGCGTGCCAGACGGCGCCGCAAATCGGCGGCAATCTCTGCCGCCGAGCGACTGCGCTGCGTGCTCTTGCCGAGGTCAACGTAGATGCGGCCACCGCCGGCGTGGATGTTGCTGTTGGTGGCAACCGTCTCGTGGATTTCGCGGGCGATTTCGGCGGCGCGTTCGACTTTCAGTTTGGCATACTCCAGACTGGCGCTGGAAGGCGTGCGAACGTCCACGGCAATGGTGCCGAAGTCAGAGGGCGGCAGGAAGCTCGAACCGCCGACAGTGGCTTGCAGCACCAGCGCGCCGACCAGCGACAGCACGGCAATGATGGTCATGGTGCGCCGGTGGTGCAAAGCCCAGACGATGACGTCGCCGTAACGGTTGGCCTGCGCGTCGAACCAGTCGTTGAAGCGTGCCAGATGCAGGCGCAATCCTGTCTTGGCCTGATGGCGGTAGCCAACAGGATCGCCCCAATAGGCAGAGAGCATCGGGTCGAGGGTGAATGAGACGAAGAGACTGACCAGTACCGACGTCGCCACCGTGAGGGCAAAGGGTCGAAACCACTCGCCGGCGCCGCCACCCATGAAGGCGACCGGTATGAACACGGCGATGATGGAGAAAGTCGTTGCCGTGACGGCCAAGCCGATCTCGGCCGTGCCGGCGCTGGCAGCGGTACGGCGGTCGGCGCCGCGCTCCATGTGGCGAACAATGTTCTCCCGGACGACGATGGCATCGTCGATCAAGACGCCAATGGCCAACGAGAGGGCGAGCAGGGTCATGAAGTTGAGGGTGAATCCCGAGGCCCAGATGGCGATGAAGGCGGCGATCACAGACGTCGGCAGCGACAGTGCCGTGATCAGGGTGGACCGCCAGGAGTTGAGGAACGTGTAGACAACGCCGACGGTGAGCAGGGCACCAAAAATCAGGGCCTCGATGACATTGTGCAGGCTGTTCTCGGCATCCTCACCGCCATCGAACGTCACTTCCAGGCGAGTGCCCTCCGGCAACGTCTTGTTGATCTCTGCGGCCAGGGTTCGTACTTCTTGTGCGACGGTGACGGTGCTGGCGTCGCGGGCGCGGGTCACCGCCAGGCCAACGTTGGCGCGGCCGTTGCGCAGGCTGAAGCCGGAAAGCTCGGCAAAGCCGTCCTTGATCTCGGCC
>Ga0182021_10008600_pt1 | contig 12086 bp, 7 predicted proteins | sample 612E3MmetaG_FD_120493 | JGI IMG/M metagenome (GOLD analysis project Ga0182021, IMG submission 120493) | Permafrost microbial communities from Stordalen Mire, Sweden - 612E3M metaG (Illumina Assembly) | ecosystem: Environmental > Terrestrial > Soil > Wetlands > Permafrost | place: Sweden...
CCTTTCTGGTCTCCGGATGGAACCAGGATTGCATTTAAAACAAATCGTGACGGCAATGATGAAATATATGTAATGAATGCAGATGGCAGCAATATTGTCAGGTTGACAAATAATAAGGCAAAAGATTACAGCCCGGTATGGCATTAAAGAAAGCCTTAAAAGTAGTGTGTTACTATAATATTTGTAAAATAAACTAAGTCGTAAAAATAATTTTGATAAGTAGGTATTTCAAATTATGTTTAAGATAAACCGCAAAAAAATAGCAGATAATACTTATAGGAAGGGACTTGTATATTTAAATTCTTTGATGAAAAGAACTTATATCCCCCATCCACGGACACATTTGTACATTGAACCTGTAAGTTATTGTAATTTGGAATGTAGATTTTGTGCTTATCATAAAAAAACAATGAAACGAAATGTGATGGACGTTCCATTCTTTGAAAATGTTGTCCATGAAGCTGTTGGCCTTGGATATACTGATTTTGGACTTACCCCTTTGACTGGTGAAGTGTTTTGTGATAAGGACTTTATGAAAAAAATCGATATATTAGAAAAAACTGAGGGGGTTAGATCTTACCATTTCTTCACTAATTTTGTACTTGCTGATAATGAAATAATTAAACAAATTCTTGATTTGAAAAAGTTATCTAATATAACAATAAGTATATATGGATATGATTTAGAAACTTTTAAGATTTTTACTCAAAAAGGAGAAAATCAATATAATAATTTGATTAAGAACCTTGAATATCTGGTAGAAAATATCATTTTAAACAAGAAACTATACAAAAATATTTGTATAACCTGGAAGATAAATAATGATGATAACTTTTTCCACTCAAACTCAGATCTAAAAAATGTTGTAAGCAGATTATCAGCTATTTTACAGGAAAATAATATTAGTATTAATCGCTCTTATAATAATTGGGGAGGCATTATAAATAAAGAAGACATAAAAGGAATGAATATTAAGCTAAAAACAGAAGGAGTCAAAAAAAGAGGAGCATGTTCTTTACTATTCTATAAAAACATAATACTGTCTGATGGAAGAGTAAATGCTTGCGCTTGCCGTGACGTGAATGGAAAACTTATAATTGGTAATATTAATAATGATTCTTTGAGAAATATCTTATCATCCAGTAACAAACGACTGGTTTCAATAATAGAAGAGCAGCAGCATGGTAATTTTAATGAGGTTTGCTCCGCATGTGATTTTTATCGCAGTATATATAAAAACTATGAGATTTATAAAGATAAAAAAGTCTTATCAATTAAGGAAGCTTATGATATTTTAAGCTATTAATTTTAAAGGATTGAAAAATCATTTAAAGTAAATTATCGCTTAATACATATTTCGGCCGCATCCGGAATCAGTGTCCGGATTTTTTAGACTAAATTGAAACAATTCCTGATTCAGAACTTGATACAACGGGGTATATAAAACCAGTATCTAAAGAATTTCTTCTTTTTGTAAAAACAAACGTACTTTCATAAAAACTTTCCGATTATCTTTATCACTCAAATAGAAAAATACCAGAATATATAGTATGATACTAAGTCAATATTCTAAAATCTGAATGTTATAACATTACTTATTTTAAAAATAGTTTGCCCATTAAAATAAATAGTAAAATAAAATTCAATAAAAGCTTACAAATCATAGGCTATGTAATTACTTTTGCATCTGTTTTATATATAGCATGGCATGGTTATAAAAACTGGAATAGGATAACGTCTATTTTTTCTTTTAAAGATACATGGCCGGTTATATTGTATTCAGCTATATTTTATACTTTTTTATTTCTGCTCATAGCACTTGCCTGGAAAGTAATTATGACATCCCTTAACGGAAAAATTACTTTTAAAAATAGCTTTACAATTTATGGCAGAAGCAATATTTCAAAATATATACCCGGAAATGTATTTCATTTTGTTGGCAGGGGTCTGATGAGTAAGGAAATAGGCATTGGAACTAATGTGGTTTTAAATGGCATATTTCTTGAGACACTATTGCTTGTAATTGCAACAGGTGTGATTGCCGTTCCGTCTTTGATAATATATGGTACAGAAAAAATTTCTTTTTTAAATACCAATAGATTAATTTTTATTATTGTTTTAATCACAGTACTTCTAATTATTACAGTAGTTTGCATTAAATTCATACCATCTTTGAAAAACTGGTTAATAAAAAGAAATCTTCTTGTTGATACAGGCAAAATAAATTTTAAAACATTGGCTCTATCATCCGCATTAGTAATCATAATTTATTTTTTTTATTATGGCAGTGTAAGCTTGATACTTTTTTATTTGTCTAATTATTTCTGGTCTCTGCAGTTGCATCAATTCTTTATTTTCCTGGGTGCGTATTCTCTTGGCTGGCTGCTGGGATTTATAACTCCGGGTGCTCCGGGCGGACTGGGAGTACGTGAAGCAGTAATCACAGGATTTCTTACTCCATCTCTTGGGGCACCAAAAGCACTTGTATTAGCATTGGTCTTTAGATTGATAACTATTTTTGGTGATTTTCTTTTTTTTCTGGTTGCTTATCTTGTAAGCTTAACCAAATCAAGTAAAAATCCATAAGATTTTCATAATATATTTCATAACTTGATGAGGATATTCTTTTTAAAGCAAAACTCATATAATAATTTATTTTTATTCAGATTTATGACTTATATTAAAATATATTACTTCTCCTATGTTTTTAGGATGACCTTACCCCCACCAAAAAAACTGGTCCAGTTTGAGAGAATAGGGCAAGGACAAACTGACTAATTTAAGAAACGCATTTAAAAACTAAAAAAACAATAATATCATGGATCAATTTCATATATCTCCGGGTTTCTAATTATTACTTCTCCATATCCTTTAGTATCAATCATAAATCTCATATGATCTTTAGGATTTGTTATTTGTCCAATACTAATTATTTTTTCTATTTTTTTAAATTCATTATTTATATCGGTTGGTTCAAGAGTCAATTCGATTCTGTTGTCGGAATCATTATTATAACTTGGACTATAAAAATAAAAATTTATTCCTTGAGTTAAATCTTTTATCATCATAATCTCAAAAGTTATAAGGTAATCTTTGTGGGCTTCCACTTTCACAGGAATTTTGCAACTCTTAGTTTCATTAACTCTTTCTTGTTCTCCTTTAATAACAATACTTTTCTCGTCACTTGATAATTCCATGTTTATATACGTTCCTGTTGCAAGTGACCTGTAATCTAAAATCAAATTATTTTTATAATTAAGATTATTAATTAAATAAATATCTGCGGAATTATATTCCATTTCAAGGTGAGCATTATTAAGGTCTACAGACTGTAGATAATTTTTTCTGGAAGTAATAATAGAATCCCTAACATTATTTTCAAAATTTTTATTTATAATCAAATATAAATTATTTGTTGGCTTTAAATAAGAAAGAAAATAAGAATCAGCAACATTATTTTCAAAGAAATAATATCTCAAAATATAATCGGTTGGAATATTTGCAAGAACTTTATCTCCGGGCTTCAAATTTTCATTTAAAAATTTTGTAATACTTTCAGCATCTGCTAGTATTTCCCTGTTTTTATTAGTAGTTAAAAATCCAGTTGAGTAAAATAATGCACCAAAAACAATAAGAATTATTGAAAAAACAGGTATAAGCAAGAATTCTTTTTTAGCTGACTTGGATAAAATTAAATTCAATATATAAACCAATCCTGAAGAAGAAATGACAATCAAAACAGGCAATATCATTAATAAGAAATTCAAAGCAATGCCATTTTTGACTAAAAATATGAATGGAACTATTAAAATAATTAAAATTATGGGAAGGATATTATTTTCCTCAATTTTTTTATTGAAAATAATATAAGAGATAAAACCCACAAAAATAATAAGGCCTAATAAACCAAGTACGAATAAACCCCCAAAATTTAATTTTTCAGGAAGAGACTGAATAAGAATATTTGATATATCATTTGTCGATCCGGGTATTCTAAAATTTTCAGTCAAAATCTTATTTAGGCCAATATAGTTAACCAGAAAAAAATAAATAATAATTGTAGAAACAAAATAACCCACCGCTTTTGCAAATATAATTTTTTTATTTCGCGTTTTATTTGCAAAGAACCATGAAAAAATTAACCATATAACTATAGTTAATATCAGATAAATCATGACGGGTGTAATATAGAGGCCCATTACTGAAAAAATGATAAGAGCTGTAACCATCCCAAACCGGTAATTCTTTTTTAAATCTTTCGCTAACAATAATACCAAAAGACCAATGAGTGCAAAAAGACTATATCCCATCAAATTTACTGAAAAATTCAGCAGTATTGGCATAATAGCCGTAAAACTTGCTGCAACAAGTGCTGTCTTTTTATTATAAAAAACAGAGCCAAAAATATATGTAAGCAAAACAAGTAAAAATCCAGAAATAAGGGCGGGTATTCTTAAAATCCAGATGCTGCTGCCAAAAAGTTTATAAAATATATGAATAATAATAGTATTTAATGGCTGATTATAAATAGAATACGCAGCTATTCCTGTACCAACTGATTTTTGGCTATAATTCATAAAGCTAAAAGCTTCGGAATACGTAATTGGCCTGTTAATAAAAATGATCCTTAAAAACAAAGATACAGCCAGGATTAAAATCAATGTTAATAATTCCAATTTTGGAGTTTTTCTTAAAGAATCAATGGATAATAAGTAAATCTTTGTGATATATACAATAATTTTTTTAGAATATATTAAAAGAATAATTACCAGAAAGATTATTGCTGTTCCGCCAAGTCTAAGCCTGATTAAGTTTTCCCCACTCAAATCAAATATATCTCTAAGAAAATTGAGTTGAAAAAAAGATAAAATCACAAGTAAGCCACCAAGTAAAAAAATAACTGCAAGGGTAAAAATATATAAAATTTTAAAAAATTTATTTACCATTATTTTAATTTATAAATTGTTACAATTTTAGCTCCATTGATAGATATAGAATAAAACTCATTTTTTAGTGGATATTCTGCTCTACGATTGATGTAATTAGCTATAAAATATGTTGCTTTGTCAATATCTTCTACATAAAGAAGCTTGCCTTTGTATTTGTAAGGAAGCAATATTATATCATCATGATTACCAATCATTGATAATGGACTTAAATCTGTGTCACTACCGCCATTTGTTAAAGCACGACTTGATGTAGTAAATTTAATGACGCTGCTTGAATCATTTTGGGCAAGATATTCAATTGCTTTTTTATATGTCAAATCCCAATAGTCCAAATCAAAATTATTTTTTGCCTCTTCCATATTTTTTCCTGCTATTACATTAAAATATAGATTTTGGAAAGGATGATTTTTTATCATGAAATAAGAAGTATTTATAAAGCTTGAAATAATTATGACTGATAAAATTATATTGATTACCATTAAAATTTTGTGTCTGAATTTGTCCTTTATATAATTAAATAGAAATATCACACCTTCCAGGGACAATAAAATAAGTGCGGGATAAATAAAAAACATCTGGCGCCAACCATTGTACAAAACTGATTTTAAGATAATTACAGCCAGTAGTGGCATGAAAAACCATAAAACAAAAATTATATTTCCTTTTTTTTCTAAATAATATTTTTTAGGATCTTTAATAAAATTTTTAACAAAAGAAGACATACCGGTTATAAAAAAACATATGTATAGAATGGGGGTGGTAACTAAAATCCACACCAGGGTATAATGCCATGGTGTGTTTATGGCAGGATTTATATAGTGACCCATATATAAAACATAACCCTTCCATGGGAAATTGCTCATTTCCCTAAAAGATTCTACAAGATGACCTATGGGATTAGTCCACAAATACGGCCAGAATAAAATGGTGAAACCGGCCAGAAAAAATATATGAATAAAAAAATTTCCAGCTATCCTTATATTTTTTTTACCTAAGCCTTTGAAGACCAGTAAATCCGCAATAAAGAATATAATTGTAAAAAAGGGCACAATAATTCCAAGTATTCTTATATCGATAAGAATTGCTGTTGCGAGTGCATGTATTATTGCCCTTGCAACAGTCTTTCTTTCTAAAAATAAAACAAGAGTAAAAATGCTTATTATAAATAAAGACATGAATGGGATATCCTTAGGGTTATAAAATGAATCAGCGAATATCCTGGGGCTTAAAATTAGAAAAGTAGATCCCAGTAGCCCGGCCTTCCAGCTTTTAAAACTCTTTTTGCACAAAAAGTAAAAGCAGATTACACTTAAATAAAATAATAAGAAATTTACCAAATGCCGTGTAAAAAAAACTTTTTGCAAATCTTTTGATAGTTTAAAAGCTCTTTCTATAATAACAAGCAAAACGTCATAAAATGTTCCGTAGGTTCTTGTTGGATAAGTTAAAAGTTCTGTGTTATTTTTTAAAATATAATCAATTGCAACATCTCCTCTTGCCCTAACTGCGTCTTCATCGATGGATATGCCATAGTCCTTATAAATACTCAAGCCTATTAAAAGGAATGCTAAAAAAAATAAAATGATTATTATTGTTTTATAATTTTTCCTAAAGAAGGCAGTAAGATGTATCATATCTGCTCTTGGTAAACATATGGAATTAGATTATATATTTTATGAAATGGATGTATCGTTTCTTCTCTCAAGAACTTTACCATATTATTATTGGTAAAACCGGTAATAATCTGGATTAAACCAAAAAAAAACAATTTTATAACTGAAATAATGATGAATTTTAAATGCAATTTTATTTAAATTCATTTTTTTATTATTAGAAATTGAAATTTTAAATAATTTCTTAAACTTGAAATATTATTTTTAACTATACAGCTAATATTTTTTAAATACTAAATCAATCATATTGGGTTCTAACTTATTAGTCATCATGATTTTTTTACCATTAGAATCTACACCAGCTAAATTTTTTAAACATATTTTATCGTTTATCATTTTTTTAGCTTTTTCTAAAAGTAATTAAATAATATTCTTATAATTAAAAAAGAAGATTATCAATTGTATTCTATAATTATAAACATTATACTAAAAATAAGGATTTTCTAAAAATTTTTATACCGAAATCGGGCTTATAAAAATAAATTATTCTATTAAATATTAAGGTAGTCTAATTTGTCAAAACAAATTATTAGAGAGATATTGTCAAATGTTGTGGATTAGAGATTTTACGCATCCTCCGGAAAACCATTATGCAGCTACCTCCTCAAACAGTTCTCCATCAACAAACTTTTTGTTTTCAAGTACCAAAAGTATCAATTGATGGCCCTTTAATTTCTTCCAGGTATGGCTGCCTCCATTGTTAGTTTAAATACTATTGAAAGAGTTGCAATTCTGTTAAATAACCAAATATGTGCTTTTTAGAAGTAATCAAAAATTATTCTGATAAAAAATATAAAATAATCGTTTTATTATTTTTTGTTATTTTTTTTCTTGTTGACATCTTTTCAGTTGGTAACTATGGATATTCAACTGATGAAAACCTCCAAAGGAATCTCGGTATTCAAGCTGTAGACCTTATATTGAAGAACGACAAAGCAATTTATGAATCAGTCAATACTTACCATGGAACCACCTTCACTATGATTGCAGATATTATAGAAAGGACTTTCCGTATCTCAAATTTCTTTTTTATGAGACACTGTCTTTCATTTTTACTGTTCTTTGCCTCTATTGTTTTTTTCTATTTCCTTTGCAAAAAGATTTTTAAAAGCTGGAAATCAGGTCTTTTGGGGAGCCTTTTTTTGTTTCTGTCTCCCCGCATATTCGTGGATTCATTCTATAATCCAAAAGACCTGCCATTTTTATCTTTTTTTATTATAGCAATTTTTACCCTTTATATGTTTCTGGAAACCAGAAGTGTAAAATTTGCATTTTTCCATGGACTGGCCGCTGGTTTTGCTGCTGCAATGCGCATAATTGGCATACTGATTCCTATTATAACTGTTTTATTTTTTATAATAGATTTTGTACTTGAGAGAAGGCAAGACAAATCCTCTGGATATTCTGATGTGCTTAAAAAAGTACAAGTTCTTCTAATCTATTTGTTTGTTTTTGCTATTGTATTCTGTATGATGATGCCAGTATTGCTTGCCGATCCCATCACAAATTTAGCTGCTGCTATAAATAACATGGCAGATTATCCTCGTAATTCACTTTCACTTTTCCTTGGCCAGCAGATAACCAGTTTTGAGATCCCTAGGTCTTATCTGCCCGCCTGGATGGCCGTAACGACACCAATTTTTTATATTATTTTATTTCTTGTAGGGCTTTGCAGCTTTTTTGCAGCAGTGAGAAAAAACCTATTTACTTTTTATAAGGAAAACAAATATTTAATTGTCGCTTTATTGTGGTTTTTCATCCCGGTCCTTGGCCAGATTATATTAAAAACCAATATTTACAACGGCTGGAGACAAATGTACTTTGTATATCCTGCTTTACTGGTATTTGCAGTCAGTGGAATAAAATGGACTTATGATTTGCTTAAAAAAAACGGTTTAAAATATTACAGCATTTCGGCTGTTATTGTCGCAACTCTCATAATCTTAAACCTTGGATTTATATCTTTTGAAATGGTCAAGATGCATCCTTATGAATATGCTTATTTTAATATTTTTGCGGGAAAAGATTTAGGCGTTGTAGGGCAAAGGTTTACGATTGACTACTGGGGATTGTCATGTAAGTATGGCTTTGACTATATTTTAAAAAATGATGACAGGAAAAAAATAACTTATACAACAGATTTTAGCGATGGAGACCAAATAGAAAACCTTTTACCCAAGTCAGACAGGGACAAGCTGGAATATGTCAAAGATCTTGCGAATGCTGATTATTACATTACCGTTTATAGATACGGGACTAAAGAAAGCCTTGATGCAAAAAAAATAGTATACACTCTATCTGTAAACGGCGGGTCTTTAATGAGCATTTATAAACTCAAATAATTTTTACAACATGAACAATATGAAAGTAAAAATATTTTTTCTGGTTTTTGTTTGCCTGATAATATTGACAGGGGCGCTATTATTGATAATGCCTTATCTTAATGAATCGGTAATGGGTACAAGTTTTGCCGGAATCATGCTGCTTCTTTCAGGAGGTATAATATTTTTAGAGAAAAACAGACTTGAAGCCATCTTAAAGCGGGTCTTTGACAGGATAATCTGTCATTTTAAAAATGAAAATAAGATTTATTTTTATTTTTTTCTTATAATATTTATATCGGGAACAGCCTTCAGAATCTTATATCTTACAAAACCCATTAATTATAATGAAGCGCTAATTTACCTGAACTACTTTAATAACAAGACTTTCCACCAGTTATTCTTTTATACTTCTGCTGATAACTTTATTCTAAACAATATTATAATTAAATTTTTATACCTTATTTCAAACAGGGAGTTATGGGTATTAAGATTGCCTTCTTTTCTTGCAGGAGTAGCGCTTATTCCTGCTGTTTATGCTACAACAAGATTGTTTTATGATAAAAGTACGGGTTTGATAGCTGCAGCAATTATATCTGCCTCTCCCTTCTTTATATACTATTCAGCAGACCTAAGAGGCATTTCCCTGATAATGCTGCTGTTTTTTATTTTACTCATGCTTATAAAATATCTAAAAGTAAATAATGATACCATCCTCTGGATTTTCTTTTCGGCAGTCTCAGCTTTTGGTTTTTTAACAAGTCCACTGTTCCTTCTTCCATTTGCGACTGTTCTTTTATGGATTATCTTATCAGTACTTTTTAGGGATACTGTTTACAAAATATCAGAAATTGCAAAAAGATGCGCTACTGTCATTACTTGCGCTTTTATTTTAACTTTTCTTTTTTATATTCCGGTAATACTTGCTATAGGTATAGAAAATGTTAAAAATCTTAATTTTATTAGGACAAATAGTATCTCTGAATCATTTTATTCCTCTTTTCTTTCTATCAGGAATACATGGATTGAAGGGAACAAAAATTTAAATATATTCTTTCTAATACTTCTTGGCATAACCGTTTTGATATCCTTAATTGTTCACAGGAAATGGAAAGGACATAAAGTTTCTGTTTTTTATTCCATGGTTGCAGTGATCCTGATTTTTCTGTTTTCAAGAGTTGCATTTCCAGGTGCGGAAGCTTTCGCTTTTATTTTACCTCTCATTATTATGATTGCTTCAGCCGGAATCAGATATATTGTGGAATTAGTAAGACTAAAAATAGTACAGAAAGAAAAGAGAGGAAATCTTCAATGGGTTTTACCTTCAGTATCTTTGCTGCTCCTTGTTGTCATTTTTGTTTCAGGATTTTTTTTAAGTTCTGTTGAATATATCAATGGCGAAAATACTTTAAGAGACTACGGAAATATGGCAAATGACTCTGTGAATATGTTTACACTTGAAAACAAAATTCTCTATCAAAAGCCATCTGATGTAATGCTGGAATATTATCTTAGCAAAAAAGGTGTGGATTTTGGCAACTACAGCAAAAGTTTTTTTCCGGAGGGCAATATTATTATTTTTGTAAATAAGTCCATGGGCCAGCAGGCAGAAGGAATGATCTCCGATTATTACAAGACAGAAGATTTACATTCTCTTGGTTTTTCAAAACCTGAAATCTTGTTTGATTATAATACAACAGTGGTATATGAATCTAAAAACCTTGCTTTAGACAGTAATATTGTTTTTGATCAGGGCACATCATCTAAATCCGCAGATACCTTAAGCGGTTTCGAACTTGAAAATGTTTCCGGAGTTTTAGAATTATCGATGAATGGGAATTATTCCAAATCCCTCAAATCCTTTCAAGTACCATTGAAAATCGAAAAGGGGACAGATTATCTTATTACATTTGAAATAAAACAAAATATACCAATGAATAATAGTGTATCTTTTGATTTTTTTGGCAAAGGTTATGATAATCCCCAACAGGAGTTTAGCCTCAAGCCGGATTCCTTTGAAGGTGACTTATTTGTACCGGTCAGGAGAGTAATAAATTCCGGAAGTTTAAAAGATAATATTGATGTTTTTTTCAGGGTATTTTCTTATTCCTCAGGGCAATTTACTATACGTAATCTTAAAATATATAAAATTCCCGCTTAAGGGGTATTTCCTTTCGATTTTTCCCTTATTGATTTTATTTAAAGAATTATTATTGTTGAATTTATAAAAAATAATATGGCTTAGGTGACAGACCCAATTATTTATAGTTTCTAGATATTTGTTTTTTCTTTTTAAGCCTTTTAATAAAATAAAACAAATAGTAGCCAAGCTCGAAATTTATCTTAAATATTTTTAATAATATTTTATGTTTTCTGGCAATTAACGGGTTTGAAGTTAAAGATCTGTAGTTTGCATTTATGTAATTTTTAAGTAGGCTGCGCTTTTTTTTATCCTTGTCCAGATGCGGGTTCTTTTTAAGTTCTCTATATTTTTTCAATAAATAAAAAAGAAGGTCTTTTTGTGCCAGGTTAAATAGTGAAGGAAAATTCTTTGAGATAAAATCAAGTCTTTCTAAATAATTATCAAAGAAATCCATTGTTTTAATATAAGCATGTGAACCCATTGTGCCATCATTACGGTGTAAGTAGTAATATTTGGGTATATCTATAGATACCAATTTTTGTGCATGGGCAAAAACTTTATAGGTAAAAACTTGGTCTTCGTTATTCCTATTTACCGGAAACTCAACTCCTTGAAGCAAGTCCTTCTTATATAACTTATTCCAAACCATGTTAGTAAATTTTCTATTCCTTATTAATTCTTCCATTGCTTGGGAAACATTAAATTGTTCTGGTGTGCCGGAGTTATATTTTGGAGGTAAGGTTATGTTATCCTTCTTTATTCTATAAAAAGCACATTCCACAATGTCTGCGTCATAATCTTGAAGGGTTTTTAACAAAATTTCATACATATCAATTTCTATGTAATCATCACTATCAACAAAACCTATATACTCACCGGTTGCTGTCTTTAGACCCATGTTCCTGGCAGCTGAAGTTCCACCGTTTTCCTTATGTATGACCCTGACTCTGTTATCTTTATATGAATACTCGTCAGATATCTTTCCGCTTTCATCAGTAGA
>Ga0182021_10008601_pt1 | contig 12086 bp, 9 predicted proteins | sample 612E3MmetaG_FD_120493 | JGI IMG/M metagenome (GOLD analysis project Ga0182021, IMG submission 120493) | Permafrost microbial communities from Stordalen Mire, Sweden - 612E3M metaG (Illumina Assembly) | ecosystem: Environmental > Terrestrial > Soil > Wetlands > Permafrost | place: Sweden...
CAGACAAGGGCAAGGATCTGGAAGCGATCAAGAAAATGACCAAAGGGTGAGGCACGAAGTCAACCCAGCCCAAGGCCAACCGCACTCCGACGAGAAGCGACAGTAGGGTTATACCCCATAGAACGGCGGTGACCGATGGCGTATCCTGCCTCCAGTCGCGTCATAAACCCATCGCGCGGCAATGAAAGGAAAGAAGCCAATGAAGAAGTCAGTATGTCTCTGGGCGTTTGTCGTGGCGGCCGCGGCCGTGTTCACCGGTTGCAGTACGATGCGTCCCGAGGAAGTGAACGTGCCTTGGAGTACCGTGCCGGCCGTGGTCCAGTCCACGATCCAGGCCCACTTGTACGGCGGAACCGTGGGCAAGGTCGAGGTGGAGAACATGAAGTGCGGCGTCGTCTATGAAGCCGAGGTGAAGGGGCCGGACGGCCAGCGCAGCGAGGTCAAGGTGGCCGCAGACGGCAAACTCTTGAAGTACAGAACCTGCAACAACAAGTGATGCGTCTCTCGCGGAGGGAAGGAAACCCACGCCCCGGTAGCATCTAGGTGAAATAGCGGGCTGGGTTTCCTTCAGTTCATCATGGGAGGATGTTGATATGAGCAAGAAAGCGAAAAGGAAGAACGCGACAAGGGAGTGTTGTGGTGAGAATAGAATGTGTGCCCTCACCTGCTGCCCCTGCCACGTGGACATCAAGAAGATTGCCCGGTTGGTAAACAAGCCCAGGTTTATCTGTGAGAGTTGCGGGCGGGTGGCGAACCAAAAGAAGAACCTGTGTGCGCCTGTCCGCCTCCGGTAGCGGGGACGAAACTCGCAGGGATCTTCAAGTCGGAGTTTCTCTTCTGGCAGTCGTGATCACGGGGTTCTCATCGACCGCTATCACGTACTCAGCCGGCTTCGGAAGGAACCGGGATTGCTACGACACCTTCCCATCGTCATGATGACGTCCCAGTCGGATTCGCAGGCTATTAGCAAGGCCATGACACTGGGAGCCACGGACTACCTGATCAAGCCCTGCAAACCGAAGGATCTGCTCGATATCCTCCGCCGGTATGTGCGCGGATCGCCGATGCCGCCGAGAATTATTCCCCCGCCCACAGAGCTTCCTTGGAGCGTGCCATAAACGACGACTATGGGGTGTAACCCTACTCGCGCGAAGATCCCCTAGTAGGGTTACACCCCCTCGACAAAGCGCAACCCGGCCGCCTACAGTGGCAACCATGAAACCTATTGCTATGCAGATCCTCATGGGCCTTGCCCTTGCGCTGTCCGTCATAATCCCGCACCGCACGTTGGCGGCAGGTCCGGAGCCAGTAGACCTAAAATCGGCCGCTCATTTCGCGATTCTGGCCGGCCCCTCGATCACCTCAACAAGTGGTGGCGCCATTGATGGGGATGTCGGTGTCAGCCCGGGCAATACGTTTACGCCAGGAACTCCGCCGGTCACCATCAACGGAACGCTACACCTTGCCGATAGTCTCTCCCTGCAGGCCAAGAATGACTTGATCACGGCCTACACCAATGCCGAAGGACGCACCTCTCCCACCCTTGTGGCGGGTGGAGCATTGGGCAGCCTTACACTCCCGCCGGGCCTCTACAAAGACGACGGAGCCCCCGTCTCGCTGGGCCTGACCGGGACGCTGACGCTCGACGCCGCGGGCGATCCGAACGCTGTCTGGATTTTCCAGTCGGCTTCGACGCTGATCGCCGAAGCCAATAGTAGCGTTGTCCTCACTCATGGGGCGCAGGCCCGCAATGTGTTCTGGCAGGTCGGCTCGTCAGCAACGCTCAGAACGGGTGTGATCTTTAAAGGCACGATCATGGCCCTATCTGCCATCACCTTGGAAACCCTGGTCACGCTGGAAGGCCTGGCTTTGGCGCGTAATGAAGCGGTTACATTAGACAACGCGAGCATCAGTCTGCCAACGCCGGAGGCCCCCAGGTTTACCCGCATCTCCAGAACGGCCGCCGACTCCGCGACCGTCGTCCTAAGCACCACGCCCTATTTTCTCATGACGCTGGAGGCCCGCCCGGACCTGCTCCTCACGAACTGGACGACGATCGCCGCGGAGATCCCGGTCGCCCGTCTTTGGACGAACACCGACTCCACCGCAACGGCAATCGTAACTCAGCGCTTCTACCGGGCGTTCATCAGCCGTTAGCAGCCTGATGAAACATCCAAGGTGTCGTGAAAGATGTGTTCAAGAAGGTCCTGGGGACATGGAGTAACGCCCCGATCAATCAGACGAGCGGAATGACAGTCCCCGGTGCGAAAAAAGATAAAAAAGGCATCACTAACGTCTTGCCATGTTTTCAGCCGGGGGTACGATGACTCTGGGCGCAAGCGTAGGAGCCCGGTATCAGGCGCACGAAATCTGGAGGAACGGTGCCATGAAGACATTACCCAGAATCTCAAGTCGGCCTCCTCTTTTGGACTGGAAGCTAGTGGCGGTCATCGCTGCCGTCCTCACGGTCGCGGCAACGAATGTTCGCGGGGCAGCCAAGTTCGTCAACGGCTTGGTGCCGGACTGGAATCAGCCCTATCACTACATTCCCGGGGGAGATCCAAACGGTATTCCCATCAGCCAATGGAATGACTGGTGTGCGCCGTGCTCAGGCGCCAACCTTGCCGGCCACTGGACGGACGCTCGTGGCATTCCGGTGGCGGACACGACGAACTTCCCCAATACGAGCGTGGCGTGGGCGGCTGGCCCGTCCTGGCAGGACTACCTGGCGGACGGAACCGTCAACCGGCCTCCGGGCCCTCCGGGTCCTCTCCCTGCGCAAACAACGGACATCGGCTGGTACATGGACACCAACCTCGGTATTCCGTATGACATTCCGGCGGTGGGTGTCATGGGTGGCTACCCCCTGGGCCATCTGGCGCAGCAGACAGGCACTTTCCTGAAGGACATCCAACCCGGCCTGCAGAACTACTTGAACAGCCGCTACAGCTTCTCGGGGGGTGTCTTATGGAGGACCGGAACACGGGGACAAGGCTTCGCGTCCGGGACCGATCCAACGGGCGCTGCCGCCGTGAAGCATCCCAACGGCGTCAGTGCGTTTGCAGAAGTGACCTCCGAGATCGACACGAACCGTACCCTCATTCTGTGTTTCACTCACTGGAGCATCAAGGATTCGGGGATCAATCTTCTGCCGACCGGAACGAACACGGAGTCCGCTTGCGGCGGGAGATACTACACTTGGAATACAAGCCCGCCGCAAACGAACACTGAGAAGGAAGTGTGGAATTCCGATGACAGCGGCAATGGCGAGGGGCACGCCGTTACGGTGGTGGGCTACATCCGGGCCGGCGATCAGGATGATCAAGGGCCTAATCTCCAGATCGGTTCGAACGACTGGGTCATCGTCCACGACAACTGGTCGACGACGCCAAGAAACGTGATCATCCCGTTCAAGTATAACAACGGCACTTGGGTGGCTAATACGACGGCGGTTCCCTGGCCGACGGGCGCCCGGTTCGTCAACGGACTGGTCCCGGACTGGAACCAGCCCTATCATTACACTGGGCAATCGCCGAACGGCGGCCCGGGTCCAGATCCCAACAACCAGACACCGTTCAGTCCCGTTGACCAGTGGAATGACTGGTGCGCGCCCTGCTCGGCCGCCAATCTGGCCGGCCACTGGACCGACTGTCACGGCGCGCCCGTCGCTGACACGACGCCGGCCGATGGCAGCACCGTGGCATGGGGCGCGGGTCCATCATGGCAGGATTATCTGTCCGATGGCACTGTGAACCGGCCGCTATTCCCTCCAGGGGCTCAGCCCGCACAACCGACCGATCTCGGCTGGTACATGGATTCCAACCTCGGCATTGGCTATGACGTGGGCGTGGGACAGTCCATGGGCGGTTACCCCTTTAACAATGCGGTGCCGCACCCCGGCACTTATCTCAAAGACATCCACGCCGGCCTGCAGAATTTCCTGAACAGCCGCTATACCAATTACCTGTCCGGCGCGGGCTGGATCACCGGCACCGAGGGCAGGGGCTTTGCCGCCGGCACGGATCCGACCGGCGGAACGGCCCAGGTCCTCGGAGACCCGGTCAGCGCCTTCGACGAAATCAAATTCGAGATAAACCGCAACCGCACGCTGATTGTGTGCTTCAAGCACTGGAACGTGGCCGCCGCGGCCGTCGCCGGTCTTTCGACGTTCGCCACAAATCAGGAGTCCGGCTCCGGCGCAAGTTATTACACGTGGAGCTACACCCCCTCCCCGGGCAGTCCGAACACGGAAGACGAAGTCTGGAACGACTCTTACAGCGAGACGAATCTCGGCCATGCCGTGACGGCCGTCGGCTACATCCCGGCTAACGACGTGCTCGATCCGCTGCCGCCGACGGACTGGGTGATCGTTCACGACAACTGGGCCTCCACGCCGAGGAATGTGATCGTTCCGTTTGACTTCGCGAACAATTGGGTCGCCAACACCATCGCGTATCCTGACTCCCGGTTTCTTCAGTTCACGAAAATCCAGCTCGTTGACCCCACCAATGCGGCCGTCAGCTTCATGGGGATCCCCGGCTGCCAGCACGACCTCCAATGGAAGAACGACCTCCGGACGAACACGTGGTCCACAGTTGTCAGCAATGTGACGTTTGCTCCCGGCACGATGCAGACGACGAACGTAGTCGGGTCCAACGTTTCCCAGCGCTTCTATCGGGTCCAGGCGACGTACTAGCGCCATCAGCCCGTCAAAAGGCCCGCTTAAATCTCTCCCCACCGGTCCTTCGGAGCAGGCAGTCCCGTGGGGGCCTCTAGCCCAATTCGTCAACAGGCCGAGATAGGGAACAGATCCGCATTCGGCTTTTCATCGACCGGCCCAAACGGGTCAGCCGGACAGCCGGCTCGTCTCAGCGACTCCCCAGCATGAAAAGAGCAGTATGGGCGCGTTCTGCTGCGGCCGCACTGCACCTCCAGACGATCAGCCATCACTTCTTCACGCCGCCGGACGGATCGTTCCTCTTTCCATTCCGTCCACCCCCTCCGCTTTCCCCTGTCTCGCCCGCTCCGGATGGCGGCGCGAGGCTGAGCGCCTGGCGCAATTCCGCGGAGGCGGCGACGTCGGTGAAATTGAAAACGCTCAGGGCGTCGCTCTGCGTGGCGGTCCTGACCAGACGCACCTCGGCGCTGAAACGCGCGGCTGGCTTGACGCCGACAAAAGGAATACCGCGCTGCCGGGAGTAATTTTCGTTCTGCTCCTTCACGACACGCCCGGCGTAGCGGGTAATCTTGTCGTCAGGCCAATACGGCGAAAAATACCAGGCCACGGATTGGCAGCAGTAGTCCAGGTCAAGGCGTTTGCCGTAGAGCGGTTCGGGCAGGAATGTCGGGTAAACGTGGATCGCGGTCTTCGCCTCCGGCTTCACTTCCCGCACGTAGTTGCAGATTTCATTGATCGCGGCGGCCAATGACTCGGCGGAAAAGGCCGCGCGGGCTTCTTCCTCCCCCAGTTTGGGATGCTGCGCGCGATAAGCCGCGAACTGCTTTTCGGACTCTGCGCAGCGGCAACTCCGGTAGTTCTGGTAGCCGTAGTAGTCGAGAGCGACGCCGGCCACCGCCGGGCAATGGGTCAGCACGCCGGCGATGTCCTGCCTGGCCCAGTTGAGCGTCTCCTTGCGATGATGGCATCTCAGGCGCATGAACAGGACTTCATGCCGGCCGTCCACCGGTTCGCCGCCCCACTGGTATTGCTGCTCTTCCGGCTTGCGCCACTTCTTCTGGACGGCGTACTGAGCCTCATCCTCCGCGGTCATGACCTGACTCAGACCGTCGTTGTCCGAACACTCGATCGAATGCCAGTAGAGAACCTCCATCCCGTTGGTCTTCGCTTCTTGCGCGAACGCCTGCAGATCCTCGGCGTGCATCTTGACGATCAGGGTGTTGAACCGCAGTTCCTTGGCCGCACTGAAGATCCGCGCCTTCTCCTCGGCGCTCCTTGGTGCGCTCATCCAGGCGACGCGCACAGGCCTGTCGCCGGCGACGGCCGTGCCGGCCAACAAGGTGAACAACAAAACGCCAAGAAAGGTTCGCTTCATCATCACACCTCCGATAAGTTGCGTCCGACGCTAGCCAGGGGGCAGAATGAGAAAACCCAGAAGAGACCACAAATGCTGTTTATTTCTTTGGAAATACAGGGTTTTGGAGTGGTGGAGGATATGGGAGTCGAACCCACGACCTCTTGAATGCCATTCAAGCGCTCTACCAAACTGAGCTAATCCCCCACTCCGAGACCGGTAAAAACGGACGGCATGGTGCCCGAATCACGGGAGCTTGTCAACGCTGGGTCGCTGGGTCGCGACACGATCCACTTTCCGGGCCGCTGCCAACCCTTACTCGACACCGGACACTTACTCCCCACACTTACGCGACTAAGCGGTTCGGTTAAGGGTGGCGATAAATGTGTGAGCACCTCTTCCTCTAGTCGGTCCACGATTCCTTCCGCCTCATGAATTCGTGCCGGGAGCGCGACTGCCGCCCCCCCCTCAACAAAAACCAGGGCGGGCCGGCTTGCGCCTGACCCGCCTTCGCGCCGCGCTACGCTTGCGCTACGGCGGGCAAGCCCGCCCCGCGTCGCTTCAGTGATCGGCTTTCTGAATACTGAATGCTGAATACTTCTTCCCCTACCGAATCATGAACATGGTGCCTTTGGGCGGCAGAATCGTGTACCGCACGATCACGATGCCTTTGCCGCCTTTGCCGCCGTTACTGGCACTGCGCGCGTAGCCTCCACCGCCACCACCGCCCAGGCCGTCTGTTCCGGCCACGCCAGTAGTCGAGCCGGATGTGCCAGCATTACCACCACCACCAGAACCGCCACCGCCTGCAGCGCCAATGGTACTGCAGCCGCCGCCGCCTGCATAGGTCACCGCAGCACCCGTACCCGTAATGTGACTCCCTCGCCCCGATCCTCCGGCAACCGATCCTCCGGCAACGCCCCCATCACCCCCGGCGACGCCCGCTCCTCCGCCGCCGCCGCCATTAGACCCGCCAACATTACCCTGTCCGTTGGTGCAATCTCCTTTTGCGCCACTGTCGCTACCTCCACCACCTGATCCGCCACCCGCCCCCGCCGCACCCGCAGATCCACCCCGACCGCCGCCGTAAGCCGTGAGGTCGCCGAAACTGGATTTGGCGCCGCTGACGGCCGCCACCCCCCCCGCGTTGGTCCCACCAGCGCCGCCATCGCCAACACTTACCGTGTAGGTTCCTGCCGTGACCGCATATTGACAGACCTCCAGCATGCCGCCCGCACCACCGCCGCCTGAGCTCCAATCACCCCCTCCGTATCCGCCGCCGCCACCGCCGCCAACGGCGAGAACGTCCACATAACCGGCTTTGGTGACAACGAAGTCGGCGGAGTTGGAAAAGACATGGATGGTGAAATTCATGCCGTTCGTGGAGAAATAGTTCGTCAGCGTCCCGCCCGAGGCCTTGGGTCCAGGCAGGGGAGCAGCCGTACGGTAGCGCACGATGACGATGCCGCTTCCGCCGGAGCCGCCGTTGCCGTTTGAGTTTCCATGTCCGCCATTGCCGGTATTCGCCGCGCCGTCGCTCAGTCCGTAGCCAGACGATCCTCCTGTTCCTCCTGCGGCTCGGGTTTTGCCGAGAATCAAGTCAATCATAGAAGCAAGACCCACTCCTGGTGTCTGCCCCGCCGAGCCTGCGCTGCCGGCGCCGCCGCCGCCGCCGCCGAAGTCAGTATTGTGGCCCCCATCGAACCCCTGAGCCGGTGGACCCACCGTGCCAATTCCTCCGTAGGTCCACCCCCCGCCGCCACACCCTCCGCTACCGCCGTAGCCGTCCCCTGCCGTCCTTGTTCCATAGCCTCCACCTATGGCGACGATGGGCCCGAAAACGGTGTTTGACCCCTTCTCCCCCCGATCGGAAGTGCCGCCCGCTCCGCCGGCGCCTATGGTGACCGTGTAGTTGCTGCCGGCCACAACCGCGATAGATGCTTCGGGCGACGAGTTCCTTCCTGACAACTCACCGGGCTCCGAACAGGAAGACCGATACCCGCCGCCGCCGCCGCCGGCGGACCAGATACTACCGTCGCCGTATGCTCCCCCGCCGCCGCCACCGACGACCAGGTACTCGACGCCCGTGCCGCCGACGCTGACGTTGAAGGTGCTGCTATTGGTAAAGGTGTGCACCTTCCAATAGTAGCCGTCGCTTCCCATGATGGTGTTGGTTATGTCGCCGCCCGTGGCCTGTACGAACTGGCCTTGCGCCGTTCCCGCGAGCATCCCCGCCGCCAGCAGGGCGAGGAGAATGGAAGATTGGAAGACTGGAAGGATGGAAGATTGGAAGCGGGAAAGCCGCCCCGGTTTGAACCCATCCGTGTGCCGATTAGCGTGGGTCTGTTGCGTGTTCATTGCTGTTCCCCCTGTCTTCTTATCGTTGTCGTAGAATGCACCCATGCGTGGCGAGCGCGCAAGGGGAATTGGGGTCGCAGCTTGAACCGGCGTCCCTTCCTGTGCGTTTTCGAGGTTGAAATGCATCCGGGTTCGCTCCAATATCCCATTTTCCTGCCCGCTTTGCGCGCGCGCAGGGCGTTTATGGCGCAACAAGGAGTCCAACCCATGAAAACGTTGAAGAACACACCGAAGGTCAAACTGGGAATCGTGGGCGTCAGCCGGGATTGTTTTCCCATCGAACTCGCCCGCCGGCGGCTGAAGGAAGTCTTGGCCGAATGCCGCAAACTGGATCTCCCGGTCGTCCCCTGCTCCGTCATCATCGAGACCGAAGCCCACGCCATGGCGGCCGTGGAGGAACTGACCGCGAAGGGCGTCAACGCGGCGGCCGTCTACCTGGGCAACTTCGGCCCCGAGGGGCCCCTGACGATCTTCGCCCGGGCCTTCGGCAAGCCATTCATGCTGTGCGCCGCCGCCGAGGAGACCGCCAAGGATCTGATTGACGGCCGCGGCGACGCCTACTGCGGCATGCTCAACGCGTCCATCAACACCGGCCTTCGCGGTCTGCGCCCGCACATCCCGCAAATGCCCGTGGGGCTGCCCCGCGAAGTCGCGGCCATGATCGCCCATTTCGTGGACGTGGCGCGCGTGGCGATCGGCGTGAAGGCCCTCAAGACCTTCTCGTTCGGCCCGCGGCCGCAGGACTTCTACGCCTGCAACGCGCCCATCAAGCCGCTTTACGACCTCGGCATCGAGGTCATGGAGAACTCCGAACTCGACATGTACGTCCTGTTCAACTCCATGGCCGACCGCAAACGCGAGATCAAGGCCATCGCGCGGGACATGGCCGCCGAGCTCGGCGCCGGCAACCAGCATCCCGAGAAACTCGAACAACTCGCCCAGTTCGAACTGGCGCTGCTCACGTTCTTCGAGCAGAACCTCGGCTCTCGCCAATTCGGGGTGTTCGCGAACAAATGCTGGCCCTCGTTCGAGAAAGCCTTTGGTTTCGTGCCGTGCTACGTCAACAGCCGCCTCGCGGCGCGCGGCATTCCGGCGGCCTGCGAAGTGGACATCTACGGCGCGGTTTCGGAATACCTGTGCCAGCTCGCGACCCAGACCCCCGCCACGTTGCTCGACGTGAACAACACGGTGCCGGACGACCTGCCGATCGAGGACCTCAAGGGCGCGTCCCGCAAGGACCTGTTCATGGGCTTTCATTGCGGCAACACCCCGCAGTGCTGCCTGTGCGAAGGCTGCTCGATGAAGTACCAGCTCATCATGCACCGCCTCATGGAACCCGACCAGGCGCCCAACATCACCTGCGGCACGCTGGAAGGCGTGCTGAGGCCGGGCCCCACGACCGTGTTCCGCCTCCAGGGAACCGCCGACTGCAAGCTGCGCAGCTACGTCGCCGACGGCCACATTCTCGACGCCAACCCCGCCTCGTTCGGCGGCATCGGCATCTTCGGCATCCCGAACTTCGCCCGCTTCTACCGCCACGTTCTGATCGGGAAGCAGTTCCCGCATCACGCGGCCGTGGCCTTCAAGCCCAGCGGCCGGATCCTGTTCGACGCCACGAAGTTGCTCGGCGTCTGCGATATTCAGGCGCCTCTTCCGGCGGGAACGCTGTATGCGGGCGAGAATCCATTCGAAATCTGACGCCGCCCTTGGAGACACTCATGAAACGCTACGCCCTTGGTCTGGATTACGGAACGAACTCCTGCCGCTCGCTCATCGTGGACCTGAGCGACGGCGGTGAAGTGGCAAGTCATGTGTTCAACTATCCGAGCGGCAAGCTCGGGATCCTGCTGGACCCCAAGGACCCCAACGTAGCAAGGCAGAATCCCCGCGACTATATCGCGGGGTTCTCCTCCATCCGCGAGGCCGTCAAGATGGCCCGGAAGAAGGTCCGGGGCTTCGATCCCGAACGGATCGTCGGAATCGGCGTGGATACCACCGGAAGCACTCCGCTCCCGGTGGACGCGGACGGCACGCCCCTGGCATTCAACCCGCGGTTCTCCAAGAACCTGAACGCCATGGCCTGGCTGTGGAAGGACCACACCTCGCATGCGGAAGCGGCGGAAATCACGGCAACGGCCGCCAAGATCAGGCCCCAGTATCTCGCCAAGTGCGGCGGGGTCTACTCGTCGGAGTGGTTCTGGAGCAAGATCCTTCACTGCCGCCGCGCGGCGCCCGATGTCTTCAAGGCGGCCCACAGTTTTGTGGAATGTTGCGACTACATTCCCGCCGTCCTCGCGGGCGACACCCGCCCGGACCGGCTCGCGAGGGGCGTTTGCTCCGCGGGCCACAAGGCGATGTACTGCGACGACTGGAACGGCCTGCCGGACAAGAAGTTCCTCGCCCGGCTCGACCCGGCCCTGGCGAGCCTCCGCGACCGGCTCTACGAGAAAGCGGTTCCCGCGGATCGCTGCGCCGGCCGCCTGTCGAAACAGTGGGCCGTGAAACTGGGGCTCAAGGAAGGAACGCCCATCGCCGTCGGAGCGTTCGACGCCCACATGGGCGCGGTCGGCGCCGGCATCAAGGTCGGCACCCTCGTCAAGATTCTCGGCACCAGCACCTGCGACATGATGGTCTGGCCCGCCGACCGGCGTCTGGCGGACATTCTCGGCGTGTGCGGAATCGTCAAAGGGTCCATCCTGCCCGACTACTATGGCATCGAGGCCGGTCAGTCCGCGGTCGGCGACATCTTCCTCTGGCTGGTTCATTCGCTGGTGCCCGATTCGTACGGCAGGACGGCGGACGAGAAGTTCACGAACCTGGCCAAGGCCGCGGCCCGGCAGAAACCCGGCGAACACGGCCTGCTCGCCCTGGACTGGAACAACGGCAACCGCACCATCCTTGTGGACGCCCGGCTCACCGGTCTTCTCGTCGGCCAGACACTGCACACCGAGGCGCACGAGGTGTACCGGGCGTTGATCGAGGCGACCGCGTTTGGCGCGCTGACCATCATCAATCGCATCGAGGAATACGGCGTTCCGGTGAAGGAAATCGTCAACTGCGGCGGACTGGCCGTGAAGAATCCGTTGCTGATGCAGATCTATGCGGATGTCACCGGCCGGCCCATGAAGATCTCGCGGAGCGACCAGACCTGCGCCCTCGGCGCGGCTATTTTCGGCGCCGTGGTGGCGGGCAAACGCGCCGGCGGCTTCGCCGGTGTGGCCGACGCGCAAAAGGCCGTCTGCGGCGTCCGGTCCACGGTCTACCGTCCGATCCGGCAGCATCACGTTGTGTACCGGCAGCTTTACGAGCTCTACCGGAAAACGCACGATGCCTTCGGCGTCCCGAACGCGTCCGTCCGGTTGAATACGATCATGAAGGATCTCATTGCCATCCGGGAGCGGCAGCGGAAATGATTGGGGAAGGACAGCGGGCGCCACGGGCCCGCTGAGGCGCGTCAGGGCGCGCACGAAACACGTCACCAAGGAAAACACATGCTTCTGGAAGAACTGCGTAAAGACGTTTGCGACGCCAACAAGGACCTGGAACGATTCAACCTCGTCCTGATGACGTGGGGGAACGTCAGCGGAATAGACCGCGAAAAGGGGCTGATGGTCATCAAGCCCAGCGGGGTTCCCTACGCCGATCTCACGCCCGAACGCATGGTCGTCGTGGACCGGCATGGCGCCGTCGTCGAGG
>Ga0182021_10008602_pt1 | contig 12085 bp, 11 predicted proteins | sample 612E3MmetaG_FD_120493 | JGI IMG/M metagenome (GOLD analysis project Ga0182021, IMG submission 120493) | Permafrost microbial communities from Stordalen Mire, Sweden - 612E3M metaG (Illumina Assembly) | ecosystem: Environmental > Terrestrial > Soil > Wetlands > Permafrost | place: Sweden...
CCGATCCAGTCGTCCTTGAGCAGGATGCGGCGCAGGTCGGGGTGCCCCTCGTAACGGATGCCCATCAAGTCCCACGCCTCGCGCTCGTGCCAGTCGGCCGCCGGCCAGATATCGCAGACCGTCTCGACCGTGGCCTTGGCGCGCGGTACCTCCACGTGCAGCTCGAGATAGGTGTTGGTGGCATACGAGTACAGGTGGTACACGCTTTCGAGGTGCGTGCGGTAGTCGACGGCGGCGATCCAGTTGAGCGAGTCGTAGGCGATCTCCGTCAAGTCGTGCAGGCGGCGCGCCACCTGGCGCAGCTCGCTGCGCTCGAGACGCGCCACGATGGTGTCCGGCTCCTGGACGCTCACGTTGGTGAGCTCGCCGGCGAACTCCTGCGCCACGCGCGCCGCCAGCTCGTCCATGGAAAGTTTGACGCTGCCGATCTCAATGCCCATGCGCGCTCCGGCCACTACTTCCCGCTCGCGGCGGCTGCCGTCGGCGCCACGAAGCTCATCTTCTGGATCTTCTTCTGCAGCTCGAGCAGCCCCTGGAAGAGTGCTTCCGGGCGCGGCGGGCAACCCGGGATGTACACGTCGACCGGAACGACCTTGTCGACGCCGTTGACGACGTTGTAGCCGTCGTAGAAAGGCCCGCCGCTGGTGGCGCAGGCGCCCATGGAGATGACCCACTTGGGCTCTGCCATCTGCTCGTAGAGGCGCTTGAGCACGGGTGCCATCTTCTCGTTGACGGTGCCGGCTACGATCATCAGGTCGCATTGCCGCGGCGTGGGCCGGAACACTTCCATGCCGTAGCGCGCGATGTCGAAGCGCGCGAAGCCTGAGCTGAGCATCTCGATGGCGCAGCACGCGAGACCGTAGGTGAACGGGAACACGGAGTGTGAGCGCGCCCAGTTGAACACCAGGTCGGCACTGGTGGTGATGATGTTGGGGTGCTCGAAATTCTCGAGCTTGGGGTATTTGAGGCCGTCGGTCAGGCCCATCGCAGGGCTCCCTTGCGCCAGGCGTATATGAGGCCGACCACCAGAACGGCGATGAACAGCATCATCTCGACGAACCCCGCCGTGCCCAGCGTACGGAAGGTGATGGACCACGGGAAGAGAAACACGGCCTCGACGTCGAACACCAGAAAGAGCAGGGCGAAGACGTAGTAGCGGACCGCGAACGGATGCCACGAGTCGCCCACCGGCTCGATGCCGCACTCGTAGGGGAACAGCTTGCCGGGCGTGGGGTGACTGGGATTGATGAGCCTGGCGAAGAGCAGGATGAGAACGACGAGTGCGGCGCCCGAGGCGACGAACGCAGCCACGTAGAGCCAGTTTGTCAGGTATGCGGAACTCACTCAGCTCGCTTCGCCGTGTTCGACCTTGCTGAGCCGGTGCCGCGACTTGGCGGACCGACGCGATAACGGTTACCGAGAGCCAGCAGCCCAGGCACCGCCGGACGACTGTATGCACCCTCGTCGCCTGCGCACTATAGCAAAGGGCTGTGAAGCCGCGCAAGCTGCGAGCGCCAGCATGTCCACTCCCCAAAACACGGCCCTTTGCAGGAACATCGTTGTCTGCTGGACGGTCTGTCCAGCGCCTGCCGGCAGGTTTGGACAAAGACCCACCGGCTTCCGCGGCGGCCGTCAGCCGGCAGACGGCCGCCTCGATTGACCTCGCGTGAGGCCGAGCCTAAGATAGAGGTTCGGAACCACCTCTGAGACAACTCGGTAATCCCTCCCAGGAGATCTGCCACATGGGCAACATCGGTTGGCAGGAGATCATCATCGTCCTGGTCATCGCGCTGATCGTCTTCGGTCCTCGCCGGCTGCCCGAGATGGGCCGTTCGCTGGGCAAGAGCATCCGCGAGTTCCGCGAGGCCACCTCGGGCATCAGAGAGGAGCTCGGCCTGGACACCGATCTCAACGAGCTCAAGAACCTGAAGACCGACCTCACGTCCGTGGGCGGAGAGGCGGCCACCGCCCAGCCGCAGGCCGACGCCGAGCACACTGCTGCCGCCGAGCCGCAGGCCAAGGCCGAAGACGCTGCCGGCAGCGACGAGGTGCTCACGGGTGAGGTCGTGGCCGACGAACCCGAGCAGCCGGTCGGCAGCAGCACCGGCTGACCGGCACCGCCATGGTGGACCCAGACGCTCGCATGACGCTCGTCGAGCACCTCGACGAGCTGCGCTCACGGCTGTTTCGCTGCGCCATTGTCCTGGTGGTCGGCGTCATTGCAGCGGCCATACTCAACGACCGCATCTTCCGCATGCTGCTGGCGCCCCTGCCTCTGAAGTTCCGCCACATCACCACCTTCAGCCCGGCCGAGCCGTTCATGGTCAGCCTCAAGGTCTGGGTGTACATGGGGATCATCATGGCCTCGCCGTTCATCACCTATCAGTTCTGGGCCTATGTGGGCCCGGCGCTCGAGGCCAAGGAGAAGCGGTACTTCCTGCCGGTGGTGGCTGCCTGTTCGCTGCTCTTCCTGGGCGGCGTCGTGTTCGGCTACTACATCGTTCTGCCAAAAGGACTTGCCTGGCTGCTGGGCCTCAACAACCAGTTCTTCAACATCCAGAACCGCGCCCAGGACTACTTCTCGTTCACGAGCACGTTCCTCTTGGCCTTCGGCGCCGTCTTCGAGATGCCGGTCATCATCGTGCTCGCCGTGCGCCTCGGCATCATCGACGTGGCCTTCCTGCGCAAGAATCGCAGGTACGCGATCGTCATCAACGCCGTCCTGGCGGCCGTCATCACGCCGAGCCAGGACTGGTTCTCCATGGTCGCCATGCTCGTCCCGCTGCTGTTCTTCTACGAGGCCTCCATATGGATCGCCAAGCTCATGCAAGGCCGCGCGAGGGTCAAAGCGAGCGAGGGCGAAGACCACGATGACACACCCGAGGACGGCGGCGACCTGAGCCAGGCGACGGCCTAGCCCAACGAGGCGCCGGAGTCGGCCGCGCACAGGCCGGGTCGAGCGCCGAACGGAGGCGTTCCGTTATGCGACTATACTTACCGGCATGAGCTACACGCGGTATCAGTCTTCCTCTGAGCCGGCAAGCGGCCGTGCGCGCCGCCGGCGCGGCGAGCGCAAGCAGCGCGGCACGCACAAGTGGCGTTGGCTGCAACTCGCTGTGATCGTCCTGCTCCTGCTCACGGTAGCGCTCGTGGCCGCCGGAGTGGGGGCCATAGTCGCCGTCTCGCGCAACCTGCCGGCCCTCGACGAGCGCAGCCTGCAGGCGAACGCGCAGACCACGTACATCTACGACCGCAACGGGCAGGTGATCGCCACGCTGCACGGAGCCGAGAACCGCACCGTGGTGCCCAGCAAGGCGATCCCGGCGATCATGAAAGAGGCCGCGGTCGCGGTCGAGGACAAGCGCTTCTACGAGCATCACGGCGTCGACTTCCAGGGCCTGTTCCGGGCTCTGTGGGCAGACCTCAGAGCCGGCCATGTGGTGCAGGGCGGCAGCACCATCACCGAGCAGTTCGTGAAGCAGGTCTACGTGGGCAACGAGCCCAACCTCACGCGCAAGATCCGCGAGGCCGTGCTGGCCTGGAAGCTCGAGGACAAGTGGTCGAAGGACAGGATCCTCACCGCCTACCTGAACACGTCCTACTTCGGTGCCGGAGCCTACGGCGTCGAGGCAGCCGCGGAGAGGTACTTCCACAAGAAGATCTCCGCCGTGACGCTGCCGCAGGCGGCGCTGCTGGCCGGCCTCTTGCGCACACCTTCGCAGACCTCGCCCATCGAGTATCCGAAGCTGGCCAAGCAGCGCCGCGACGAGGTCCTCGACCTCATGGACTCCCAGGGCTACATCACGAGCGGCCAGTTGGCCGGCGCCACGCATTCCAAGCTCGGCGTGTATGAGCAGCCGATGCAGACCGAGAAAGACCCCGCCGCCTACTTCGTCTCCTACGTCACACAGCAGCTGGTGAAGAAGTACGGCTATACGCAAACGTTCGAGGGCGGCCTGCGCGTTTACACCAGCATCGACATGCACTGGCAGCAGGAGGCCATCAACTCCATCAAGAGCACCATCGGCAGCCTGAATTTCGGTGGCTGGAAGCCTGCCGGCGCCTTGGTCGCGATCGAACCCCAGACCGGCTACATCCGCGCCATGGTCGGCGGCACCGATTTTCAGAAGCAGCAGTTCAATCTCGCCTGGCAGTCACGCCGCCAGGCGGGCTCGGCGTTCAAGCCCTTCACGCTCACGGCCGCCGTTTCCCAGGGAATGAACCCGGCCACGACCTACTACGTCTCCCACAACCCGACGATCATCCCTATGGGGCCCGGCGCCGCGCCGTGGGTTGTGATGGGCGAGAACCTGGGGCGGGTGAACGTGGAGGAGGCCACCTGGCTGTCGGACAACACGGTGTTCGCACAGCTCTGCATGGACGTCGGCCCCGCGAACGTGGTGGCGATGGCGCACAAGATGGGCATCACCACCCCGCTCGAGGCGGTCCCTTCCATCACCCTGGGCACGCAGGTCGTCAACCCGCTGGAGATGGCCGACGCCTACGCCACCCTGCCCAGCGGCGGCGTCCACCACCCGCCGCAAGCCATCGAGAAAGTCGTGCTGCCCAACGGGCGCGTCGACTGGCGGCCCAACGTAGGCGGCAACCGGGTGATAAGCGACGGCGTGGCCTACGAGGTCACAAGCGTGCTCGAAGGAGTGACCACCCGCGGCACCGCCGCCAACTCGGCCTCCTACTTCCCCTACATGCGGGCCGGCAAGACCGGCACGACTGACAACGGCACCGACCTCTGGTTCGTCGGCTACACGCCGCAACTCGTCACGGCGGTGTGGATGGGCTACCCGGGCGACTTCAAGCATCCCATGCCCGCCCTCTACGGCGCCACGTACTGCGTGCCCATGTGGGGCAGATTCATGGATGCGGCGCTCAGAAACGAGCCGCATCCGAACTTCGCGCCGCCCAAGCATCCGGTGGTCTTCGGAAACTGGCTCGGCAAGTATTCGACCAGCAAGCCGTCAACGTCGCCGTCGCCGTCCAAGTCGTCCTCCCCCGGCACCCACACGGCAACACCCAAACCGACGCCGACGACGCCCAAGCCGAAGCCCACGACACCCAAGCCGACGCCGACCACGCCCAAGCCGACGCCGACGACGCCTAAGCCCTCGCCGCCGGGCGGCGCTCAGGCTCAGGCGAAGCGGTATGCGCTGGGGTCTTGGGTGGCTGTGCTGGCCGGCTTGGGCCTCTGGTAGGCAGGGCGCGCTCCTACCAGCTCCCGTACTGCTCGCTGCCCTTACGGTACTCCTTCACCTCCGCCGTCATGCCTTCGGCGATGGTGAGGATCTTGCAGGTGAGCTCGAAGACGCTGGTGAGCTGGTAGGCCTCCTCGAGAAGGTGGCCGATGGCGAACGGGCCGTGGCCGCGCAGCATGACCAGGTCGTACTCGGCCAGTCTGGCCGGCAGCATCTCGGCCACCTCCCGTGAGCCCGCGGTGAGCTCGGCGGCCACCACCGGCACTTTGTGCAGCAGGTAGGAGCCCTCGGAGTCGACGGGCACGATCTCGTCCTTCACCAGCGATTGGACGATGGCGTACGGCGGATGGCTGTGCACGATGGCCAGGGCCGATGTCGCCTGATAGATGGCGCGGTGCACACCGATCTCGGTGGACGCCAGGGTGACGTTGGCGTCGTTCTCGCCCAAGCCGGTCTCCACGATGTCGCGTTCCCCGAGGCGCGCCAACATGGAGCCGCGCCGCGTGATGAAGATGCGGTCGCCCATGCGCACGCTCATGTTGCCGCCGTGGGAGCTGATGACGCCGGCCAGGAAGAGGTCGCGGCCGATGCTCTGGAACTGCTCGAGCATCAGGCCGCTCCCGCCGCCGGCACGCCGGCCTTGGCGCCGCGGCCCATGTCCAAGTCGGCGACGCTGATGGCGTCGGCAAGCCCCAGAGCGGCCAGCTTCGCCGCCGCCGGCACACCGGCGTCATCCCAGCCACGGCTCACGTAGTACTCGTCCAGCATCGGCGGCAAGTCTACCACCTGCCCGCGAGCCGGCCCCGCCGCCACCGGCTCGTGCAGAAGGCGCGCCGGCAGTGTGTCGTCGGCGCGCCCGAAGCCCGCCGCCAAGTTGAACAGACGCTCCAGGTTCCAGATGCGTTCGCCGATGCGCAGCAGCTCCTGCGGTTCCATCGGCTCGCCCCACACGGCGCTCAGCAGGCGAGCGTAGTAGTCCTCCTTCATCGCAAAGCCCGTGAACTTGCACAGCGAGAGTGAGTCGAGCACCGCATTGAGGTTCTGCATGTTGATGAGCAGGCCGGCTTTGCCGAGGGTCGCGAAGCGGTCGATCATCTTGGGCACGCCGAGGATCTCCGGCCCGAGCATGTTGGCCCGCAGGTGGCAGCCGCCGCGGCTCGAGGTCGCGTAGGCGAGGCCTTGACCCTTCATGCCACGCGGGTCGTAGGCCGGCAGCTCGAGGCCCTTGACGCTCATCGAGAGCTCGTGCCGGCCGTAGCGCGCCGCCAGGCGCGCAGAGCCCTGCCCGAGCTCTTCGCCCAGACCCTCGCCGGCGGCCGTCGCCTGCGTCATCTCAACCACGGCCCGCGCGTCGCCGAAGCGCGGACCGCCGGCCAGAAGCCCTTCCTCGGTCAGCTCCATGGCGCAGGCGATGGTGGCGCCCATGGTGATGGTGTCCATGCCCGCCCGGTTGCAGGCGTAGCCGGCCTGCACGATGGCCGTGAGGTCGGCCACACCGCAGTCGGCGCCCAAAGCCCAGATGCTCTCGTACTCCGGCCCGTCGCCGCTCTCGCCGCCGGCCGTCGTGCGCCGCGCGCAGCCGATGCCGCAGCCGCGACAGGCCGAACGGCGCTGCACGTAGCCCTTACGCAGCGCCTCGCCCGAGATCGCCTCGGCGCCCTCGAACTGGCTGGCGCGGAAGTTGCGCGTGGGAAAGGCACCGGCCTGGTTGAGGACGTTGACGAGCACGGCGGTGCCGAACTCGGGCAGAGCCTGAGAGGTTATCGGATTGGACTTGAGGAGCTTCTCCGCCTCGTAGACGAGGAACTTGAGGCGCTCGGCGCCGGCCACAGGCGGCCGGTGGCCGCCGTCGCCGGCGAGGACGAGCGCCTTGAGGTTCTTGGCGCCCATCACGGCGCCCAAGCCGCCGCGGCCGAGCGACCGGCCACGGTTGTTGACGATCGAGGCGAAGAGCACGCCGCGCTCGCCGGCCGGCCCGATGACGGCGGCCTCGCAGCGCGGATGCAGATCGCGTAGGCGGGCCAGCGACGCCGGCACATCGGCGCCCCAAAGCTCGCCGGCCGGCCGCCATTCGACGCCCTGCGACCCTACGAACACGTAGCTGCGCGCCGCGCAGGCCCCCGCCACCACGAGATAGTCGTAGCCGAGGCGGCGCAGGGCACTGCCCCAGGCGCCGCCCGAGTTGCCGTCGAACAGCGTGCCCGTGAGCGGGGAGCGCGTGCTGACGCTGTAGCGCCCGCTCGCCGGCGCTCCCGTGCCGGTGAGCGGCCCCGGCGCGAACACCAGCGAGTTCTCAGGGCCAAGCGCATCGGCCGCGAAGACCCGCTCCCGAAGGAGGAGCCAGGCGCCGAGGCCGCGGCCGCCCAACACCTCGTGGGCCACGGCCGCCGGCAACTCCTCTTGGCTTTGGGTCTGAGCGGAGAGGTCGAGACGCAAGCCGCGCAGCGGCGGCAGAACTGAGGCGCGTGAAGTCACCGACTCAGTATAGCGCCGCTGCGCGGCTTGCTCTGTTGCTGCTTACTTCTCGCCCTGGCGACGGTCGATCACGCGCACCGCCTTGCCCTCGGAGCGCTGAATGGTCTTGGGCTCCTTCAAGCGGACCTTCACCTGGATGCCGAGTACGTTGTAGATGCGCGCCTGAACGCCCTTCTCGAACTGCTCCAGGCGGCCCATGGTCTCGGGGAAGATGTCCTCACTGACCTCGATCCAGACCTCGACCACGTCCAGGTGGCCGTGACGGTCGACGACGATCTGGTAGTGCGGCTCCAGATGAGGCGTGGCCATGAGGACTTCCTCGATCTGGCTCGGGAAGACGTTGACGCCCCTGATGATGAGCATGTCGTCGGTGCGGCCCACCGGCTTGGTCATGCGCGCGAAGGTGCGCCCACACTCGCAGGGTTCGTAGATGAGGCTGCACAGGTCGCGCGTGCGGTAGCGGATGAGCGGCTGCGCCCGCCGACTGAGAGTCGTGAAAACGAGCTCCCCCACCGTGCCCTCGGGCACCGGCTTGAGCGTCTCACGATCGACGATCTCGGCCAAGTAGTGGTCTTCGTTGACGTGCATGCCGGCCTTGCACAGGCACTCGAAGGCGACGCCTGGCCCGCCCATCTCCGAGAGCCCGTACATGTCGATGGCGTCGATGCCCAGGCCCTGCTCGATCTGGCGGCGCATCTCGTTGGTCCACGGCTCGGCGCCGTGGAAGCCGACGCGCACCGGCAGGTCATCGGGCTGCAGACCCCTGTCGCGCGCCGCCTCGGCAAGGAAGAGAGCGTACGACGGCGTGCAAGCCAGCACCGTGGCCTGGAAGTCGCACATGAGTTTGATCTGCCGCTCGGTGACACCGCCGGAGATGGGCAGCACCGTGCAGCCGAGCAGCTCGGCGCCGTAGTGCAGACCCATGCCGCCCGTGAACAGCCCGTAGCCGTAGGCGTTCTGCAGCAGGTCGCCGGCGTGCACGCCACCGGCGGAGAGCGTGCGCGCGATGAGACCCGACCAGAGGTGGATGTCGTCGCGCGTGTAGCCGACCACGGTAGGATTGCCGGTCGTGCCCGACGAGGCGTGCACGCGCACGACCTCCTCGCGCGGCACGGCGAACATGTCGAACGGGTAATTGTCGCGCAGATCGAGCTTGGTCGTGAACGGCAGGTCGCTCACCGCTCCCGGACAGTCGAGGTCGGCGGCAGACACCCCCGCCTCGTCGAGCGTCCGCTTGTAGAACGGCACGTTGTCGTGGGCGTGCTGCACCACCGCCTGCAAACGTCGGGTCTGCAGGTCGCGGAGCTCGGCGATGGAAAGGCACTCAGCCTTGGGTTCCCAGTACCAGCCGCCCAGACCGTCGGCGTCGCGCGGCACCGCCGCTGGGGACTTGTCACTCATAGAGCACGCACCTCATCGTCGGAAAGGAGCCTGACCTTCTCGCCGAGCAGCGTCACGGCGCGATCGACGTCGCGCACGGCGAAGCAGATGTTCTGGAACGAGATGCTGTAGAGGTAGTCCACCGAGATGTCCTGCGCGGCCAGCTCGTCGAGCACCCGCGCCAGGCCGCCCGGCTCGTCCGGCACGCTCACACAGATGACCTGCGAAAGGTGCGTCGTGAAGCCGGCGCCCTGCAGGAGCTCGCGGGCTCGCTCCGGGTCGGCGACGATGAGGCGCACGATGCCGTACTCGGCCGCCTCCGTGGTCGAGAAGCCGCGGATGTTGATGCCGTTGCGGCCCAACAAATCGGTGACCTCGGCCAGACGGCCGCTGCGGTTCTCGAGAAACACGGTGAGCTGCGTCACTTTCACAGTGTGACCTCCTCGTTGAGGTGCGCCTCGCGCCCGAGAGCGAAGGCACGCTGATTGACATCGAGGATCTTGGCCGGGATGGCGGCCGCGAGGCCTTGCTGCCAGGCCGCCTCGTTGAACGGCAGCTTGGCGCTGGCCGCGCCAAGCAGGGCGACGTTGGCGGCACGCACCGTGCCCGCCTGACGAGCGACCGCTTCCGCATCCACCAGAAGAAGGGTGACGGAGCGCGCGGCAGCGGCGGCCTCGATGTCTTGCGGATACTGGGTCTCGCCGCGCAACACGCTGCCCGGAGAGATGATGGTGCGGGCGCAGATCAACGCCCCTTGCGGCGCTAGCAGGGGCAGCGCTCGCCGGCCCTCGAGCAGTTCGGTGGCGATGACGACGTCGGCGTGACGCGCCAAAGGCGACCAGACCAGCTTGCCGAAGCGGACCGTGGAGAGCACGCTGCCGCCGCGTTGAGCCATGCCCTTCACCTCGCTGGCTTTGACGTCGTAGCCTTGGGCCATGGCAGTCTGCGCCAGGATGTTGGACGCCAGCAGCACTCCTTGGCCGCCCACGCCGACGAACGACACGGTGGTGGTGCCGTTCACGGCTTGCCCGCCGGCTCGCCGGCCACACTCAGAGCGCCGCGCTTGCATACGGCCGCACACACGCCACAGCCGTGGCAGGCGGCGCTGACCTCCACCGCCGTCTCGCCGGGAGCCAAGGCCGGACAGCCGATGTCCAGGCACAAGCCGCACAGATTGCAGCGCTCCTCGTCGACGGTGAGCTGCTGCTCGCCGGGAGCCATCAAGGCACACGGCGCGAAGGCGACGATCACGCCCAGCCCCTGTGCGCCGAGCTCGCGCTTGAGAGCGCTCTCGAAGGCCTCGGTGTCGAGAGCATCCACGGTCTCGCAGCGCACGCCGATGCCTTGGCATAGGCGCTCGATGTCCAGCGCCGGGCCGGCGCTGCGGTCGAGATGCACGCCGGTGCCGGGGTGACCTTGATGGCCCGTCATCGCCGTGGTGCGGTTGTCGAGCACCAGCACGATGCCGTCGGTCTCGTTGTAGCGGGCGTCGATGAGCGGCGTGACGCCGGAGTGAAAGAACGTAGAGTCGCCAAGTACGGCAGCGACCGCGCGGCGACCCAGCACCTTGTTCATGCCGGCCATCATGCCGATGCTGGCGCCCATGCACAGGCAGCTGTCCAACGAATCCAATGGGGACAGGGCGCCCAGCGTGTAGCAGCCGATGTCGCCCAGCGGACTGACCTTGTGCTTGCGCAGCATGGCGAACACGGCGCGGTGCGGACAGCCCGCACAGAGCACCGGCGGCCGCACAGGCAGCTGCGGTTCGGCGGGCACCGGCGCGCTGATGCGCGCCGCCGGCGGCATGACCGGTCGGCGGCGGCGCGGCGGCCGCCGCGTGAGATAGGGCTCGAGCGCGGCAAAGACGATCTCCTGGTCGAGCTCGCCGTCGGCCGGGATGGCCTCCTTGCCGACCACCGGCAGACCCAGCGCCCGCACCTGGTCTTCGATGAACGGGTCGAGCTCCTCGACCACCGCCACACGTGACACGGAGCGATAGAGCTTGGCGACCTTCTCGACCGGCAAGGGGTGCGACATGCCCAGCTTGAGGAACCATGCCTTGGGAAAAGCCTCGCGAGCGTACGTGTAGGCGGCACCAGAAGAGATGATGCCGAGGTCGGCCGTGCCTGCCTCCAGCACGTTGAGCGGCGTGCGCTCGGCACGCTCGCGCAGCTTGGCTAGCCGCTCCAGCACCAGCCGATTCCTTTGGCGCGCGAACTGCGGCATCATGACGAACTTGTCGATGGAGCGTTCGTAGCTGCGCGGCGCAAACGCCACCGGAGCGCGCGCCACCACGCGGCTGCGCCCGTGCGAGACCCGCGTGGTCGAGCGCAGCAGCACCGGCACGTCGAACTCCTCTGCCAGGGCGCAGGCCTCGGCCACGAACTCGTAGGCCTCCTGGCTGTCGGCGGGCTCCAGCATCGGCACTTTGGCGAACTTGGCGAAGTTGCGGTTGTCCTGCTCGTTCTGAGAGGAGTGCATGCCGGGGTCGTCCGCCGAGACGATCACCAGGGCAGCGTTGACGCCGGTCAACGACAGGGTCATGAACGGATCGGCGGCCACGTTGAGGCCGACGTGCTTCATGGTGACTAGACTGCGAGCGCCGGCCAGCGAGGCACCGATCGCCGTCTCCAAGGCGACCTTCTCGTTGATGCACCACTCGGCCTGCACGCGCCCGTCGCGGTCGGCTGTGGCGCTGAGTACCTCGAGGATCTCAGTGGAGGGAGTGCCCGGGTAGCCACAGGCGAAAGTGACCCCGGCGCGCAAAGCACCGCGGGCAATGGCCTCATTCCCGGAAAGAAACAGAGAGTCCACGGAGCACACAGTATAGCCGAATCTCGGCGCCTAAGACGCACGTGGCCGCGCGCCGCCGGCGATGGCGCGCTCCATGTGCCCAGCCAGGCTCAAGGGTCGGCAGGAGACGAAGCCGGGAGCGCGAATACTCGAACCATGGTGCGCGAAGCGCAACGCCGTTGCGTCCTCCGGGAGACGCAGCGCGGGTGAGCAGAGCGCCTCGCAGC
>Ga0182021_10008604_pt1 | contig 12085 bp, 17 predicted proteins | sample 612E3MmetaG_FD_120493 | JGI IMG/M metagenome (GOLD analysis project Ga0182021, IMG submission 120493) | Permafrost microbial communities from Stordalen Mire, Sweden - 612E3M metaG (Illumina Assembly) | ecosystem: Environmental > Terrestrial > Soil > Wetlands > Permafrost | place: Sweden...
CCCGCTTGGCACCAACCTCCTCGACCGCAGCCGCCAACCGGATGAACAACCCGTCCAAGTCGAACGCCCCCGCAACCAGAATCTGCCCAGGGTCGACATGGACCGCGTCGACCACCAGCAGCCCGTCCCTCTCGAGCTGAGCCAGGTCAAACCCCAGCGAAGCCACGTTCTCGACCACATCGGCGGCCGACTCCTCGAACGTCATCAGCACCCCCGGCTCGCCGAACTCGCGCGCGCCCCGAGCCAGGAACTCGATCCCCAGCAGCGTCTTACCTGACCCCGACGCCCCCGTCACCAACGTCGGCCGGCCCCGCGGCAGACCACCATCGGTGACCTGGTCTAACCCCCGGATCCCCGTCTGCGCCTTAGCCAGCCGCCCCCCGGCCCGCGACCCGGCCCCCGGCTTGGTCGAAGTACTCATGACAACCCCCTTATCACTCAACCACCGTTGCAGCCGCCGTCAGCACCAGTCAAGACCAAAACGCGCCCGAGCACCCCAACCGAGCACCCGGGCAGCCACCTGCAGAGCCACCACTTGCCCCCTGCACGCGAGCATCTCAACAACTCACGACCGCTGAGGGCCACGGACCGCTGAACAATCGGGCCAACCCCCACAGCGGTCAGTTCGCCCTCAGCCTCCGCGATCACCGCCAAAGGTAAGAACCGTCTACCGGATCTCAGACAGATCCGGTCGCATTTCGTTGACCGTCCACCTGTTCCTAAGCGGAACCCGGTCCAGAACGACGAAAACCATGTTTGGGCCAGGTCGGCGCGGCCTCCGTGCGTAGAGCGGTGACCGGTAACCGATGCCGAGTGACATAACTGGCCAGACATGCCAGCATCCATTCATATCCGATATGTCGCATTTGGGGTGAAAGGGGCAAGTTATGCCAACCCGCTGCTCTTGAAGCACGACGGCACCGGTGCACCATCGTGCCGGTGAAGGTCGTCGTGGCCGTCGAGGACGACCCAGACGTTCAGTTCCTTGTCGAGACGATCTTCTCTATGGACTGCCGCTTCACCTTCGGCGGGGTAGCGGCGTCCGCCGAAGAGGCCCTGGATTCGCTGCCAATGGCAGCACCAAGCATCATCGTGCTCGATAACGGTCTGTCCGGACGTCTAACCGGTCTCGATGCCGCGCCGCGACTCAAGGAGCTGGCTCCGCAGGCGAAGATCATCATGTTCACAGCCCACGCCGATCTCAAGGCCCGCGCTGACAACGAGCCCGCTATCGACGGGTTTGTGCTGAAGACCGAATCAAACCAGCTCCTACCGTTGGCTCAGCGACTGATCGGCCTGGGCGTGCCACCTATCTGAGGCCCTCGCGTCCTCGCCCACTGCGCGGGCCTTATGCGCCGTGCAAGCGTGCCCGCTCAAGCAGATCCCGTCGTTCGTGTCGACCGCCCACGGCCCCGATAGAGGAACGTCTGCCGATCGTCCACGCGACGCGCGGTCCCCGGAAGAACCTGGGCGGGCCCAGTTCCCGTATGCACCGCCCGCAGCGCTCACCGGGCCCATTAGGGGCGTCGAACGGAGACGTCGCCGTCTCACATCCTTGGTTTTAGGACGTTCTAAGGCAGAGTCGGCAGGCCTCGTCTTCACCACGGAGAGCCGGACGACAGTCGACCCCAGGAGCGCACTGCGGGCGATCAGCACCGCCGCCAAGGATTTAGGCGTAAGCGGTGTCGGGCTGCACACGCTGAGGCACTCAATTGCCACGCACATACTCGCGGCCGGCGTGCCACTGCATGCAGTCTCGGAGCTACTCGAGCACTCCTTCGTCGCGATCACCGGGGACGTGTCCGGCCACGTCTCCAACGACGGCGCGCTCTGCCGTCCAGCGGCTCTCAGCAGCAATGGGCAGCTGAGAATGTGCGCCATGGCTACACCGATGGCTACACGGCAGCAAAGAGGCCGCCTCGGATTTTGTCCGAAACGGCCTCTGACCTGCTGTTTCCCGTCGGGATGACAGGATTTGAACCTGCGATCCCTTGACCCCAGTCCTGGGCCGCATGTTCACCACCGTTCGCCAATGACCGAATCCGCAGCGCTACCAACGATTTGGACACTGGTGAACACTTACGAACGTCGGCGAAATCTGCGCCGTGGCTACACAATTGGCTACACGACCTCTCGACGGTGCTTCGCCATCCTGGTATCTCCCCACCCAAGCGCAAATTCAGAGCGCAGGGTCCTTGAACATCAGCCCGTAGGGTCCTTGCCCTCGCCCGGGAGTTGAACAGCGCCCTCTACCCTTTCGCGGCGGTTAGACGCATGTCCTCCACCCGCGCGGATCGCTGCAGTAGCGGACGTTCGGTAGGGGTTTCGCTGTGAGCCGAGTCCGCCCTCATGAGCAATACTCCTTGGCATGGGTCTGTTTGTTCGCCGCGCTGAGCCGCAGGACGCGCCCGCGGTTGCGCGGGTTCACGTCGCCTCTTGGCGGCAGGCTTACAGGGGTCTGCTGCCCCAGGAGTACTTGGACTCCCTCTCTGTCGAGGCTCGGACAACGAGCCGGGCGAAAGCCTTGAGTCAGTTACCCGACCAAACCCCGACCACCTTGATCGGAGAGCTGGACGGCCAGATCGTGGGGTTCGCTTCCGTCGGCCCGAGCCGTGACGACGAAACGGACACGGCAACTGGTGAACTCTGGGGGCTCTACCTAGATCCCGCGCACTGGGGGGTCGGACATGGACACGCCCCGCACACCGAGGCACTGGACGTCGCACGAGCATCCGGGGCAGCCGCCGCAACCCTGTGGGTTCTGACGACCAACCAGCGCGCCCGCCACTTCTACGAACGTCAGGGCTGGGCAGCGGACGGCGCAGTGAAGACGGTATGGCGCGGCGACGTGCGACTGGACGAGACCCGCTATCGGATCTCACTGGGGCGGGACACTGACACTGGGGCAGGAACACTGACACCCTGAAAGCCCACCGAACCAAGGGTGTTCGCTTGCACTTACGTCTTACCGCACACCACGGATCAGACCTGAGCCCCCCGTTGCAAATCCAATCATCGACACCATCGGAGCGCCATCTCGGCGGCAGTTGAGTGCGTTGGGTTCGCGTCAGAGTGGGACCAGAGGCGTGCCCCAGTGGCGCATTGGAACAAGTAGCCAGTCGGGTCGCCGTCAGGGTGAAGCAATCCCGACGTATCTCGGTCGAGCGTTGGAGCCTCCCCCGACCCGGCGCTTACTCCGCTGAGCGGTCCGGAACGGGCCGACGGCGCAGTTGCGCCGATCCGATCGGAGGCGTGTTGTACTCCTGATCCATGCGGCCGACGCCGGTGCCGGGAGCGACGATCGCGTCGATCCGGTCCAGGAGATCGTCGGAGAGAGTGACCTGCGCCGCAGCGAGCAGGTCGTCGAGTTGTTCCATGGTGCGTGGGCCGATGAGCGCAGCGCTCACCCCGGGATGAGTGATCACGAAGGCGAGCGCCATGTGCGTGAGCGACAGTCCTGCCTCCGCGGCGAGTGCGATGAACTCCTCGACCGCATCAATGCGGCGCTCGTCGCGCAGGGCGGCGAACATCCGCGTGCGGCGCAGGTCGGTCTCCTGCCCGCGTCGCACCCGTCCGGTGAGCATGCCGCTGGCGAGTGGGCTCCAGATCACTGTCCCCATGCCGTAGCGTTGCGCGACCGGCAGCACCTCCCGCTCGATCGACCGGTCGAGCAGCGAGTAGTGCGGTTGCTCAGTGCGGAAGCGCTCCAACCCGCGCCGCTCGGCCGCCCATTGCGCCTCGACCATCTCCGATGCCGGCATGTCGGACGACCCGATCGCCCGCACCTTCCCGCTGCGCACAAGGTCAGTCAGCGCCGAAAGGGTCTCCTCGATATCGGAGTACGGGTCCGGACGGTGCATCTGGTACAGGTCGAGATGGTCGGTCCGCAGCCGGCGCAGGGAGTTCTCGACGGCTGTCATGATCCAGCGCCGGGAGCCGCCCTGGTGGTTCGGCTCGTCGCCGATCGGCCGGGCGAACTTCGAGGCGAGCACGACATCGTCCCGCCTGCCCTTGAGGGCGCGTCCGAGAATCTCCTCCGAGTCGCCGTAGGCATCCGCGGTGTCGATGAAGTTGATGCCGGCGTCGAGGGCGCGCGTCACCATGGCATCCACCTCGCTCTGGTCGCTGTTACCGAACGAGCTGAACATCATCGCGCCGAGTGCGAAGGGAGAAACGCGAATGCCAGTGCGGCCGAGCGGGCGGTAGTGCATGGGTGACCTCAATCATCTGGTGCTGTCGGAGCGGTATGCTTGATTTAATCGGAACGGTCGTCCGTTACTGTATCGGAACGACGTTCCGTTTGTCGAGGATGTAGATGAGCCCAACGGAAGAGTCCGCCGCCACGCCTCGGCGCAGGCGTGCAGATGCCGTGCGCAACTCCGAGGCGGTGCTTGAGGCGGCGAAGGCAGCGTTCGCGGAGTCGGGCGTCAACGCGCCGATGCGCGACATCGCCGCCCGCGCGGGTGTGGGCGTCGGCACGATCTATCGCAACTACCCGCTGCGTTCAGACCTGATCATCGCCGTCTTCCGTCGTGAACTCGACGCGACCGCGGCCGAAGCGGATCGCCTCGCGGCCGAGTACCCGCCGGCCGAAGCTCTGCGCCGATGGTCAGAAGCCCTCGCCCGCTTCGTCGCCACCAAGCGCGGCTTCGCCAGTGCGCTGCACTCCGGCGACCCTGCCTATCAACCACTGCCGCCCCAGTTCCTCGGCGTGCTCGCGCCCAAGGTGCAGTGCATGCTGGACGCCGGAGCCCAAGACGGCACCATCCGCAGCGACATCCGCGCGGAGGACCTCATCCATGCCCTCAGCCGCCTCGCCGACACCTATCCCGGCGACTCCGGCGGCCAAGCGGTACGAATGACCGACGTGCTCCTGGACGGTCTGCTCCTGCCGCCGACGGCATCGCGTTAACCGAAGTGACGAAGGCGATGTCAGCAAGGACGACCCCATAGATCGCCGGCTCGTTGCGACCCTTCCGATTGGCCTCCAGTCGCACCCAGCGATGGCACCCAAAGCTGAAGGCGCACCATCGATCGGGTGACCCTCTGGCACGGCGAGATCAACGCCGAGTCGGCGAGTTCCTGGGCAGCAGCGTGTGGCCGCCCGGGCAGTCACGTGCGGGTCGCTACCCCCACCGCGCATGGTTCCACGGCCCGCGCACCTTCAGATCCCTCGATCGGCCCGAAACATGCAGCGCGGACAATCCACACACTGCGGCAGAAGATTGCGTTCAGATGACGCCTGATTGGGTCGTTCGGTGTCCCGCGAAGGATCGGAGACCGGTTACCGATGGTGCCCGGTACTGATCTCCTCGGCGCCGACGTCGCGCGATTTACCCGCGACGGACGGGTCATCGCACACGCCAGGATTAGCGGTCACCCCCACTACGCCAACGCCAGGCGATAGTCATGGGACGTCCGGGACCACGGAGCACCGATATCACCATCTCGTAGACTCTCGACCCAAGCCAGAGCAACGCCTACGGCGGCGGATCGACGCCGAGCGGGTGAGGCTTCTGAGCATCCATGCGTTGATTCTCACACCTCGTCGCATGCCGCTACTCGCCCTCGGCGGAGCGGGCATCCTTAATCAGCAGTAGCAGGTGCAGCGGGTCGGTGGGTGACGGCTCGAAGTCGAAATGGGCGTAGAAGGCGCGGGCGGTGTCGTTGAGCGAATGCACGAGCAGCGCTCGGACGCCGATGATTTCGGATGCCTCGACTGAGCGCAGGATGGCATCGCGCAGCAGGTTCTTGCCCAGTCCGGAGCCCTGCTCCTTGCGGTCCACCGCAAGCCGCGATAGCAAGATCACCGGTACTGGGTCGGGCATGTTGCGCCGCACCTTGCCGGTGACGTCGCCATGCTGGACGCTGGCCGAGGCCAGGGCGTAGTAACCGACCACCCGACCGTCGCGGCACGTGACGAAGCAGCGCGAAGCGCCCTGGACGTGGTTGCCCAGCGCGCGCTTGCGCAGGTATTCATCGAGGCTGGGCTCGCCGCTGTCGAAGCTGCTGGTGTCGTCGTCCTCGGCGATCGGACGGGGCAGGCTGTATCCGCTCACGCCTTGGTGAAGACCGACGGCTCGGCGAACAGCTCTTCCAGCCGGGGCTTGTGGCTGACTGGGCGGTCCAGCACAGCGAGGAACTCGCCCCACGCTGCATCGTCGATCGCGAACATGCGTCGATCTGCCAACACGTCGATGGCGTGGTTTATCGTCGCGGCGACGGTGAACTCGGTGATGTTGGTGCCCTCCACCTCGGCGGCATGCCGGATGAGCGCGTCCTGGTCGGAAGATAGGCGCACGGCGATCCGGGAGTCCTTGACAACGGCCATAGTCCTAGTGTGTGCCTAACAGGCGTACAAGTCAAAGGGCGGCCGGTCCACCGCGTCCCGCTGAGCGATCCGGCTACGGGACCGTTCGGAGCCCTCTATGACCTACGGCGAGGTGGCCAACGAAGTGTCGCAGCCGGAACCATCACAAGGACGGCCGTGATCATTACTGGCGTGGGTCCGGATTCGTCTCATTCGATTCCCGATCCATTAACAGCAGGCTGTAGGCGGCCAGGGTTGCGCCGTCGACAACCTCACCTGTCTGGATCATCCGTCAAAAATCCTTCTCGCTCACGGCTCGATGGACCATGTCCTGTTCGGTTTTCTCACGGGCAACGGCACCGATCTGCAGGTCGGTAGCGAGATAGACGTCGAAACCCTGGCTGCAGAATCCGTACGCCTCGTACAGATGCCCAAGGGGGCGCAGTTGCCCCGCACGCAGCCCGCTTTCCTCCGCTAGCTCAGAGCGCGCCAGATCAATGGCCGAGCCGCTCGCACCAGCACCCCACGAACCCTGCGGAAACTCCCATGCTCGTCGCCCGACTGGGTATCGAAACTGCTCCACAAGCCAGAACCCGTCCAGATCCTGCGGAATGACGAGCGCAAAATCGGGTTTGTCGACGACACCGTAAACGCCAGTACTGCCATCGGCGCGGACCACCTCGTCCTCCCGCACACTCAACCACGCATTGCGGTACACCTCACGAGTGCTGATTGTCCTCACCACCCGATCATCCCAGCCACACGCATTTCCCCCGGCGGGCGGCGACGATTCACGGACCCACTAGCCAAATGCGACCGGTCACCATCGGCTTGCGGTGGGTCGTGGAGCGACGGGGTGGAGGATTGGGTCATGACACTGCAGCCCCAACTCGACGCTTTGGTCAGGCATTGACGCTCTCCGACGCGGAAGTGGCGATCGCCGCAGCCATGGCCGGCGCTGAGGTCGTAGCTCACCAGTACGGCTCAGCCCAGGTTCGATTCGCCAAGAGCGCCACTGACTTCGCGACCCAGACCGATATCGACGCCGAGAATGCGATCATGGCGATCCTGGCTGAACATCGCCCCGACGACGCACGCACGGGTGAGGAATCGGGTGCTGCAGGAACCGCATCGAGTTCTCGTCGGTGGCTCGTCGACCCGCTTTGCGGGACTCTGAACTTCGCTGCCACCACCCCTTTGACGGTGGTCAACGTCGCACTGATCGGCGAGTCGGGAAGCATCGCTGCTGCGGCTGCAGACCCGATCGCAGGCGAAGTCTTCTGGACCGATGGCTCCGGCGCATTCGTTCGCCATGGCGACGAGGACTCCTCGCTGCAGCCAAGTGCGATTTCCGGCCTCGTTGAGATCAACTGCGATGGTCCGCTCGACCGCCAGTTCGTAGGAGGGCAGCTCGTCAGCGACCCGAGCCTTGGCGCGGCCTACGGACCATGCGTCATCTCGTCCACGCTCGGAGTGTCCTGGGTGGCTGCCGGCCGAAGAGCCGCATACATCTCCGACGGCGCGTTCCGTGCCAACCTCCACTTCGCTTCGGGAATCGCCATCTGCCAAGCAGGTGGCTGCGTCATCACCGATCTCGCGGGGGATCCCCTCAACACTGGCCGCGGATTGGTCATCAGCGCCGACCCGACGACGCACGAGAGAGTGCTGTCGATCGTGCAACCACACCTGGCGGCCGTGCTCGCGGACAGTTGATCGTGCTTTCGAACGAACGGTTCGACCGTTGGATGGCCGGGCGGAACGACGCAGGGTGGCCCGCGAAAAGGTTGCGCTAGCCGCCCGCACATCAGCGAAGCACGCGTGTCCCTCTTCGGTGAGGGATCGTCCCGCAGGACGATCCCGCTACGGGACGACCAACGTGGCGTTGAACAACACTGCCAAATGTTCCGCAGACCGTTCCGCTTTCGGTTTCCCTGCAACTCACTGACTGTCACTGGACCGTCGGCGGGGTGTCGCGCAGCAGCTTGGGTAGGGTGAATTCTGCCCGGTTTGGGGTACCTGCGGTAGCCGACCAGCCTACGCAAATAGACCCTACCGAAGCGCCTGACGAGCATGTCTGGGTGTCAGGACGCGGTGATCGCGTCCAGCTGGGCGTAGTCGGCTTCGGACAGGGCCAGGCCCGCACCGGCGGCGTTCTCGCGCAGGTGCGCAACCGATGAGGTGCCCGAGATCAGCAGGATGTTTGGCGAGCGGCGCAGTAGCCAGGCCAGCGCCACCGACATCGGCGTCGTCTCGAGTCGCGTTGCCACTGCACTCAACACGTCCGACTGCAGTGGGCTGAATCCACCGAGCGGGAAGAAGGGCACGTACGCGATGCCCTCGTCGGCCAGCGAGTCGATCAAGGCGTCGTCGTAGCGGTTAGCCACGTTGTAGGAATTCTGGACGCACACGATAGGCGCGATGGCCTTCGCCTCGGCGACCTGATCGGGGGTCACGTTGCTCACGCCCAGATGACGGATCAGGTCCTGTTCCTGCAGTTCCACGAGCGTCGAGAACGCCTCCTCGATCGAGCCCGGCTCCGGGCCCATGGGGCCGCCAGCCCGCATGTTGACGACGTCGAGCACGTCGAGTCCGAGGTTCTTGAGGTTTGAGTAAATGCCGTCGCGCACCTGCTGGGGAGAGCGGGCAATGGGCCAACCGCCCTCGGCATCACGCTGCGCGCCGACCTTGGTGATGATGTGAAGCGAGTCAGAGTACGGGTGGAGTGCCTCCTTGATGAGCTGGTTGGTCACGTAGGGGCCGTACACGTCGCTGGTGTCGATGTTGGTGATGCCCAGCTCGACCGCCTCACGCGGGACGCGGACGGCCTCGTCGTGGTCCGCGGGCGGCCCCATGACGTTGGGGCCAGCCAGCTGCATCGCGCCGTAGCCAAAACGGGTCACGACAAGGTCGTCCGCGAGGTTGAATGTTCCGCCAGGGAGTGGTGTGTGAGTCATGCCTTCAAGGTTCGCCTGAACGCGCCGCTGCACCAGTGCCCCAATCTTCCTAGGACTCGCGGGGACAGTCAGCGAGCGGTGTGTCCAGGTACCGTGGTTCTGTGAGTACCAGCAGCCAGTTGGGCGAGTACCTGCGTGCCCGACGCGAGTTAGTTCGCCCTGAAGACGTGAGCCTGCCCGTCCTCGGGCAGCGACGTGTCGCGGGTCTACGCCGCGAGGAGGTGGCGATGCTGGCCGGGATCAGCTCCGACTACTACCTCCGGCTTGAGCAAGGCCGCGACCACAATCCCTCGGTGCAAGTGCTCGAGTCGCTGGCCCGGGTGCTGCGACTTGATGAGACAGCCACGGCGTACCTCATCGGACTCGCTGCGCCTCAGGCCCGCCGGCGGGCGCGTCGCCACCGCCGCGAAACGGTGCCGGCGGGCATCCGTCAGCTGGTCGCCTCCATCGGCCTACCCGCGTTCGTTGAGAGTCGTTATTCTGATGTGTTGGCCGCAAACGATCTGGCCCACGCCGTATCTCCCAACCTCCGCATCGGCGAGAACCGCATGCGCACGATGTTCCTGGACCCGGCCGAGCAAGCGCTCTGCCCGGATTTTGAGCAGGCGATGGCCTACATGGTGGCTGGCTTACGTCAATCAGTGGGGACTGACACAGACGACCCGCGGTTCATACAGATCGTCGGTGAGCTGTCGCTGTCGAGCGAGCGATTCCGGCAACTATGGGCGCGTCACGACGTCCACGCTCGTGAGGGTTCGCAAACCGTGATGCATCACCCCCAGGTCGGGGAGCTGACGCTCCACAAAGAAAGGCTCGTCATCGGCGGCGGCGGCCTCGTACTCGTCATGTACCACCCCGCACCCGGCACCGGGAGCGCGGAGAAACTCTCGTTACTCGCCTCGCTCGCCGCACCCGCCTCGTCAACGCAACCGCCGATCGCCATCGAAGCGACGGACAGCTAAGCAACCTCGGGACAGGACGCGCCACCTGCCTGCAAATACCCACAACGCTGGACGTGGTAACGACCGTTCTCGTGTTGCTCGTGCCGTCGGTTCTGCTCAACCACAATGCAGGGTGCTGCTACACGATCTTGTGACAGTAGGTTAGGCCGCCATGTCGGCGGTCTGGCTGCTCCTTGCTCGCCCCCTGCGTGTCAGGGGGCGACTTACTGAACTGCGGCGATGGGTGTGCGTTCTGGTCCGGTGAGGGATCCCTCACCGAACGGGGACGTACGTCCGGCGCGGTTACTTCTGCGGTTGAGGACAGCGGAAGAGGATCCCGGTTCCTATCCCATTGTCGAACGTCACACCAGCAGCGGTGAAGTCTCTGGTCACTTCGACGAACCCGTACTTCGAGTGCAGGTCTATTGAGGCCTGGTTTCTGGCATTGGCGAAGTACCAGACCTCATTGGCGCGTTGCTGGACCCAGGCGAGCCGTGCCACCGTGAGAGCGTCACCGAGACCGCGTCGACGCCACCTCGAATCAACCATGACACCGATGAGGTACCACCCAAGCGGTGCAACATTGAGTGGAGCCTGTGGTGGCGGCGTAAGTAACTGGACGCGCCCGAATCCGGCTACCTTCCCGTCGACCTCGGCGACAAAGAAACCGTCGGCGTCGCTTTCGATGCACTGGCCAAGACGCGCCCGCCGTTGATCCGGGCTCCCTGCCTCCCTTGCCATCATGATGCGCAGACACGACTCGACATCCCCATCAGTGGCTTCCCGAACGATGCCGTCAATCGGGGTTTGCGAGCTTGACTCAGGTCGGTAGGTGGCGAACATCGAAGGAGGGGTAGGCACGAGGACGAGCATGCCAGCCGGCATCAACGGCACTTCTGCACACCCCCGCCCGCATCCTGTCGAGTCACATCTTGACAAGCGTCCCCTTGTCCCGAATGCGGATAGCCGGTCCTCGGTGCCAGCTTTGGACCATCCCTTCACCTGGAGGGTGATCCGTATGAAACAACCGAGACCCGCCCTCTAGCCTCTTGGTCATGGATGTCGTTACCAGCGCTGAGCGCCCAGACCTCGAGGATGAGGCGGGTGCTGCCTTCAAGGTGAAGTGGCCCGAGTTCATTTTCCACGACCCGATCGCCAAGCAGTACGTAGCTCAGGTCGCTGAATGCTTCCCGCAATACGACGTGCTGCTACTGGATGAGGGGCGAGTTGTTGCCGGCGGCTGGGGCGTGCCCATTCGCTGGGATGGCACTGTGGAGGACCTGCCTGACGGCTACGACGGTGCCATGGTCCGCGCCGTGGAAGGTCACCAGAGCGGCGTGCAGGCAACGACGTTTAGCTTTATGGCAGTTGCCGTTGGCAATGGTGAGACCAAGCGCGGTCTCGCCGGGGAGGTGATGACGGCGCTGCGGCTTCGTGCTGCCCAGGCTGGGCTTGCCCATGTCATCGCCCCGCTACGACCGACGTTGAAGCCGAAGTACCCGTTAGTACCGATGGCCAGCGTCGCCGCCTGGACCCGGCCGGACGGGCTCTCGATCGACCCGTGGATCCGAGCCCATCAGCGCATGGGATCGTGCGGTCCAGGATCAGGCCAACTCCCGGAACATGAAGAACGGACACACCCTGGACTTCGACGCGGGATCTTCGGGCCGCTGACCCGCGCTTGGGTGATCCATTTCCAGCAGGACATGGTGACAATACTCTTCGACAAGTCGTTCCCAGTGGACGGGATTGTTGGGCCCCTGACGTGGCCTCCCCTGGTCGGTGGGGCGTCCGAGTTGTATTGACGCCGAGGTCGGCCAGCGTGGCCAGTGAGGCCTCCGCGCTGTTCTGAGTCGCTTTGCAGCTTGTAAGACGGTCCG
>Ga0182021_10008605_pt1 | contig 12085 bp, 9 predicted proteins | sample 612E3MmetaG_FD_120493 | JGI IMG/M metagenome (GOLD analysis project Ga0182021, IMG submission 120493) | Permafrost microbial communities from Stordalen Mire, Sweden - 612E3M metaG (Illumina Assembly) | ecosystem: Environmental > Terrestrial > Soil > Wetlands > Permafrost | place: Sweden...
CGCCGTGCTCTTCTGTGCCGCCTGCCGCGCCGTCGGACTGGCCGCCCGTTTCGTCAGCGGATACGAACGCGACGCCTCGCTGCAGGAAAACGGCGATCTCCACACCTGGGCCGAAGTCTACCTGGAAGGCGCCGGTTGGCGCGGCTACGACCCGTCCCGCGCGCTCGCCGTGGCCGCTTCCCACGTCGCCGTCGCCGCCTCCAGCGACCCCTTGCTCGCCTCCCCCGTCAGCGGCACCTACCGCGGCAGCGCCACGGCAAAAATGGAATTCTCGATTTCCATGCAGGTGGAGTAGGGGGACGACTGCCGCCGCGCAACGCAGGCACTCCGGGCATTCCTGCAGCTACTGCCAGGACATCGCGGGAACAAGAAAAGCGTTATGCGTTTTGAGGCGCCATCCGCGGGCCTGGAGGCGGCGACCCCGGATTCTCCCGGCTAGTGCAGGTGTAGAATTGTCGAGTGGACCCGAAACTTCTACAGGCCGTTCAGTCAATTGCTCGATCTCTTCAGTCGCACCTTTGGCCGCAGAGCTTTGCGGATTTAGCACAGGTGGTCTTTTTCTTTTTGACCGTGGTAACGCTGTACTATTTGCGAAAGTACACGATAGAGACCGTGGAACTCCGTAAGGCGGCAACGCTACAACTGGCGGTCACTCAGGAGCTTCTGAAGGAAGCGCACGATCAAAATGAGTGGTCAACAACACCGTTCCTTTTGTGCCGAATAGTGACCTTTAACAACTTCTTCAATTTGCAGATGGAGAATGCTGGCGGCGGTCCCGCTCTCAATATCGTGCTTGATCCCATCGTCATTGGTTCAACGACGTACAGAATCCGGCATTCGGACGCACTTCGAGCGAGTGGCGAAATTCCCCTTGCGATTCTCAAAGAGGGTAGACCGCCGATGATATTACATGAGTTCGTTGCGGGAGCTAAAGCTCTTGCGCCAGCCGAACTTCGGATAGTGATGAAATACGAAAGCTACAAGGGGATTCGTTATGAAACGGAGCACACGCTCGATCTGAACGGCGGTACGGGCGGGATGGTTTTGCGATATGAAGGATTCAGGCGGATCGGCGCAGAGTAGCAGGTGTCATGGAGTTAACAGCACATCGTCTTGTCGTTCATCTGCTCTTCCCATGCAGTTCGGTTGCGGTCTGAATCATGAACTCCTGAACTCTTAGATAAACCTTCGTGGCTTGCTCGTCCGTGTAGTTACGACGAAAGTGCATAGTGGGATTTCTCCAAGCGTTCTTCATCGCTCTAATGTCCGAAACAAGTTCCGAATAGAATACTTCTCGCTTCTTCCAGGACTTCTTAGGTGTTGTGGCTGTGTTTGCTGCGATGGCCTTGTCAACCTTTACAATGATTGTGTTCCACGTGTCGGACATAGGATCTAACTTAACTCCAAGCCTTCGTCCTAGCGCTTCCAGGGCGTCCTGCACAACACCAGAAAGATGATAGACACATGCTGTGTGTCTTCCAAGGGCGAGACACCTACTTGCCTCTTCGATGTTGTCAAGACTAGCTGGAAACTTAGCTATCACGGCTTCCCATCCAGCAGTCGGACTGTCAAAGTGGCACTTGCCGGATTCAGGAATCATAAATGCCGTGCGTCCTTCCAGGTAGTGTTTGAACCTGTTAAGGAGATCGTGGGTTATACTGAATGCCTCTGCTGCTGAAGTCACTGGCCTCTGTAGTGCGGCCAAGATCTCGTCCGCTTGTTGAACGACAAGTTGCATACTGGCGCTTTGTGCGTGAGTGCGGGCTAATGTTACAAGTTGCTCTAATCCTGCCCTGTTGTCTTGCCACTGTGTTTCATCTGGCGTGACTGTGCTCACGGCACCATAGAGGACGCCAAAGGTCAGATACACTTCGAGATTGAAGGCTATCAGTTCCACGATATTCACCGTCCCACCACAATCGTAGTTGGTCAGACCAGGACTCGTCAAGCGGGTCTTCGCCCTCGAATGTTCATTTCTATTGCGATTTAAGAACCGGAAGGCTCCATTCCATCAGTTCGGTGTCACGGAGCGATCCTAGAGCCTGTAACGAGCGGGAATACCCATTCTAGGTGTGGATTGAAACCGTCAAGTTCGGTTGGCGTTCCGTCTACATTCTAGTTGATCTGGGTAGCTGGCTTTAGATGAACTTGCTTATGGAGTGTAGTATTTGCCGTTCGTCCTTGGCTTGGTGTACCTTGGACTTGCACACCGTTAAGACTGCACCAAAGCAGGCAGCGGCCTGGAAACGTCAGCAAACGTCAAGAGATGATCCCGGTAAGGCTGCTTCGCACGCATGGCAGTTGCAGTAGAATGTGAGACAGGACAAACATGGAGCATATGAGACTCGCTTTCGCCGTGTCGTTTGTACTGGCGACGGCAACAGGGCTTGCTCAAACCGACGCCGGACCTACGACGGCCCCGCACAGTTCCGCACAGCCACCAAACACAATCCAGGACGCTGCTGGAAAACAAGCGCACAAGCGGCTGATGGAACAGCAGGATGCACTGAACAACGGCCAGAAGCTAGTGAATGATGAACTGAGGCTTTCAAATGCACGTCTTGAGAATGACATTGTTAAACTTGAAGGCAGACCAAGAAACGACAAAGCCGTGTCTTTAGCTGAAGCCAAGGTTGCGGCAGATAAGCGTGCTGGCTTCAGCCCGATATGGAAAGGTGTTGACCTTCGTACTGTATCTCCAAGCGATAGCATCGCTCTTCTGGTTGCTATCGTGGATTGCAGCGAGGCTATAATCGAGAAACACAACAGGGAATTTCCAAAAGATCCGTGGGCAGGAACAGCAGACGCACGTGATATGTTGGGCGGAAAACCCGGTTCTGAACGGCTGGCACGTGCAAAGGCTTGCGCTGATAACGGCGGCAACGTGTTGATCGTTCCGTAACAACGTCCGGTTCGTCATCTCACATAGATGCAGTAAGCGTGGCGGCTGTCTTGCATTTAGGCATCACGGCGCCTTGCGAGAGCCTTGTCCCACCGATCAAAGTAGCGATTCGTCATGGCTTCAAGGCGCACCAAAAACGGTTGGTCATGTTCGCCACCACGCGTCACATGATCCGCGAGGTCGGCCCGCCGCAACCCGCCGAATCCACGTTGCGCGACCGCGCAGGCTCCTGCCGCGACCTGGCCGTGCTTTTCTGCGCCGCCTGCCGCGCCGTCGGACTGGCCGCCCGTTTCGTCAGCGGATACGAACGCGACGCCTCGCTGCAGGAAAACGGCGATCTCCACGCCTGGGCCGAAGTCTACCTGGAAGGCGCCGGTTGGCGCGGCTACGACCCGTCCCGCGCGCTCGCCGTGGCCGCTTCCCACGTTGCCGTCGCCGCCTCCAGCGACCCTTTGCTCGCCTCCCCCGTCAGCGGCACGTTCCGCGGCAGCGCCACGGCGAAAATGGAATTCTCGATTTCCATGCAGGTGGAGTAGGGAGACAAATTCGTCAGGCCGGCTCAAGAAGTAAGTTCCGGCCTTACGGTGGCGCCTGTGGCGGCACGCGGGTCAGGATTGCCTCATAGACAATTCGGGCCACCGCCAGCGCTTGTTCAGCCTCTTCCCGCACCGGCTCATCGCTCTCGCCAGGATAGCGGAACCTCCACGCGTATTCGGTCAGCGGCGCCGCATGATCGGCAAGCGTTCCCAGCGTGGCGTCCAACGCTACGCACTGCCGGCCAAGTTCCTCAAGGTTGTGTGTCTTCCGAACCGGAACATCGTGCCAGGCGAGGAAAGCCTTCATCGCCTTTTCAGCCGCCTGCTGGGCATGGAACATTACATCGCCCCACAGGCCCTCCTCGGGAGCCGAGATCTCATGTGCAGCCGCGCGTAGATCCAGTTCCGCCTTGGAGAGCCAAGCATGAACGTCCTTGAGCCGAGCATCTTCAGGCGCCATGCAGTGCCACCCCTTCGCGCAACACCGTGCCTGGAAGCGAAGCCTTCAGCCAGCGGCGCTGCTCAAAATAGGAACGGGTGCATACGAGCACGTCCGCGGCGGTCCCCGTGCCCCGGAGAACTTCATAGGCCAGCCGGCTCCGCCGGTGTTCCAGAGGGGAATCGTCCGGCACTACAACCAGCAGGTCGTAGTCGCTGTCCGGGCCGGCATCCCCCCGTGCGACGGAACCGAAAAGATAGATGCGCTCCGGCCGGTATGCTTCGACGAGACGGCGCACCACCTCAGCCAGAACCGGATCGCCGGCCGTTGGAGTCCTGAAAATGGTGGTGCTCTCGTTCGTCATGGTTTGTCCCCACCAGTTTGCCACAACTGCTGAGCTTGAAGGTCATGCAGTTGACAGCTACCTGAAACCCCGATCACGGCCGATGCTACGAATGCCCTGTCAGAACATTTGCGGTAGAGTTGTTTTGCGCGCGGAATTGTTTGGTGCGCCCAGGTTCCAAAATACCTGGCGGCGTATGCGATGCACCTCGCGGCTTCCGCGATTAACTTTCTGGTCGCGGCTCATTTGAACACGAAGTAATCCTCAGTGACGGGTGCCGTCAGTGCCACGGCAGCACCGCCGTTTCACGCCATAGCGTACTCTTCGTCTTACTTCGCCGGCTGGCTGGCCAAGCCGATCATGCACTCCAGCGTGCGCGCCCGCAGCGCCTCCGGAAGCACCAGATACCGGTGCTTCCCCGCGGTGTCCGCGCGAAAGCCGGTCCGGCCGGCGTCGTCCGCTGTAATCCGCCCCGGCGGCGATAACTCGAAATACCCGCCGCCCGGACGCACCGCGTACAGGACGGCCGTCAAATCCCACGTCTGCCGGTCGTAGGGCATTTTCATGTACGCGCGATACGCATCCACCACGGGATGATCGGGCGCCCAGGCGAAATCCTTCTCGATCCGCGCCGCCGGGAACTTCATCGCGTCGCCGATCTCGTAGCCGCTGGCCACAATCTCCCCCGGCCACCGGTCGAACAGCTTGCGCGCCGAGGCCGTGTCCCGCTGCACGTTGAACTCCGGCTTGGGTTCGACGAAGTTCCCCGCCATCACACTCAGCAGCTTCACCTTCCGCCTCACCAGCTCGACATCCGCCGGCGCATCCAGCAAGCGCGCCAGATTGGTGCTGAACCCCACTTGGACGAGGACGACACTACCGTCCTGGGCCGCCGCCAGCAACCGCCGCAGCAAAGCCACGGCTTCGGGAGCCTCCGCGCCGCTCGCCAGGCGCCGCGGATACACCAGCGTGCCGTCCGCCCTGCGCCGCTCGGCCGGCGTCTGAATCATGGGGCTGCCCTCCGGCGTGACGCCACCCTTCACCATCCCCACTGGAATCCGCCCGCGCCCGTAGAACGTGTTGACCAGGTCCACAAACACGGCGGCCCACGGATTGTCCTTGGTGACCGTGACCCCCAACAGCCGGCACTCGCCGCGGCTCTCCAAGGCGTGCAGCATGGCCAGCGCCAGCGCGTCGTCCACGTCGTTGCCCATATCGGTATCGAAAATCACCGGGACCGCCTGCGCCCACGCGCCAGCCGCCGCCAGACATACCGCCGCCGTCAAAGCCAGAAATCTCTTCATACGGTGCCCACGGTACCACACGCTACAATATGCGCGTATGCACCCTTGGATCCGGCGCCGCCTGGCGCTCGCACTACTGGTCTGCGCCCCGCTGGCCGCCGAAGTCCGGTCGCTCACCATCCTCCACACCAACGACCTGCACGCCCGCATGATGCCGCTCGAGAACCACCGCGGCGGCTTCGCGTACCTCGCCACCGCGATCCGCCGCGAGCGCGCCGGCTGCCACGATTGCATCCTGCTCAATGCCGGCGATATCGCCCAGGGGAGCCCCGTCTCCACCATTTTCCACGGCCTTCCCGTCTTCGAGGTTGTCAACCTGTTCGGTTACGACGCCGGCACGCTGGGCAATCACGATTTCGACTACGGGTGGATGCAGGCCCGCAAGTTCATCGAGATATCGAACTACCCCATCGTGTCCTCCAATCTGGTGGGCGCCGAAGGCCAACTCTTCGCGCCCAAGCCGTACGTCATGCTTAATGTCAACGGACTGCGCGTCGCCGTCATCGGCGCCATGACCGATGACTTAGAGACCCTCACCACTCCCAAACTAATGGAGCAATGGCACACCACGCCCGTGCTCGCCACCACGCGCCAACTCGCCAGAGAGCTGAAGGGCCAGAGCGATCTCATCATCCTGCTGGGGCACATCACGGCTCGGGAAGAGCTCAAGTTTCTCGCCGGCGCCCCCGAAATCCCGGTGATGGTTACCGGCCACGTCCACACCGGACTGCTCCAGCCCCTCATGCAGGACGGCCGCATCCTGGTCCGCGTCAGCGGTTATGGCGAAGAGTTGGGCCGGCTGGAACTCAAGGTGGATACCGCCAGGAAAGCCCCCGTCGACTACACCTGGAAGCACATCACGATCGATGCCACCGGCACCGCGCCCGCCGCCGACGTGGCCGCCCTGGTCAAGCACTGGGAAGACGAAGTGAGCGCGCGCGTCGATACGCCGCTCGCCGTCTCCGCCCGCGCCTTCGACAAGCGCGAAGTCAAGGGACTCATCGAGCAGGCCATGCGCACGCAGACCGGGGCCGATTTCGCCTTCATGAACTCCGGCGGCGTGCGCGACATCGTCCCCAAGGGACAACTGCTGGTGCGCAACATCTGGGACATCATGCCCTTCGATAATCGCGTCGTGGTCGGCACCTTCAAGGGCCGCGATCTGCCCGCCGTGGTTCTCGGCGGGCGCCACGTCGAACCCGGCCGCGATTACACCCTGGCGGTGAGCGATTTCACAGCCGCCAATCAATCCACGGCGGAAAACCTGCGCACCACCGGCCTCCGGTTCCCCCACGACGCCGGCCTCCTCCGCGACGTGCTGATCGACTGGTTCCGCAAGAAGAAGCTGATCGAGTAAGTGGAGTAGGCTGGTCATGACGCCGTGGGCGTTTACTGGCCTTACTCCACTAACAGAAAATCCCGGCGGCTCCACTGTAACTTCCAGCGGAGCCGCCGGGATGAAGTAAGTACCCGGGCCTGGCGCGATTCCTAACTTAGAAATCGAACCGTATGTTGCCCTGGATGAAGCGTGGCTGGTTGGCCGTTGCCGTCACCTGGCCGAACTTGGGGTCGGTCACGGTAAGGTTCGGCGCCCCGAACTGCGTGTGGTTTGTCAGGTTCAGCAGGTCCACCGAAACGTTCATGTTCAATCGCTCGTAGAGCTTGAACTTGCGGTAAACCTTCACGTCCCAGTTGCGAATCGGGTCCGCGCGCACGCCGTCGATATACTGCGGGAAGACGCGTGCCTGGTAGGTGCCGGGCTGCGCCGTCGAACGTCCTTCGAAACCCACGAACCCCGACGGTGGGGCCGTGCTTCCGGTCCAGACGGCCGCCGGGTCAAACCATGTGTGAATGTTGCTGGCGTGCGCGGAGTCGATGTTGAGCGCCTTCACCAGTTGATCCACCGTTCCGTAGGAGAACAGGTTGCCGAAGCTGATCAACGCGCCGCTTTGATACTGGTAGATCCAGCTCAACTGCCACCCGCCCACAACGTGTTGCATGGGGCCGGAGGTCACCCACTGCCGCCCTTTGCCGAACGGCAGTTCCCACACCGCCGACCACACCAAGCGCATCGGACGAGAGCTCGAATTCGGCTGCCATGCCGGTGTCTGGTCGAACTGGTTGGGCAGCCATTGCTGCCGCGCCCAGTTACGGGTGTACATGACCGACGATTGGAAGCCCTTCGACCACCGCTTCTGGTACATGATCTGAACGTCGTTGTACACCGTCTTGGAGCGCACCGAGTCGGCCTTGGTGAGCCCGAAACCCGCGTTGGGATATGCCCGCAGCAGTTGTTGCACCGTTAGCGTCTTCCCCGAAAACATCCCGATGGAACTCAGGTAGTTGTACAAGGTCGGGTTGGACGATTGGAGGCTGGCGTAGCCCGTATTGAAAGGATTGGCGACCGTGGCCGTCATGGCCGAGTCCACCGCCGTATTCTTGGAGTTGCTGAAGTTCCAGAACCGCGCCGGCAGGTAGCTCAGGTTCTGGTTCATCGGCGACGACGCATAGGACCCGTTGTAGGAAACGTCGATCATGTGGTTTCCGTGGATTTCCCGTTGGATGCTGATCTTCCAGCGCCCGTCCCAGGTCGGCTTGTAGTCGCGCGGCAGGTACGTGTAGCCCTGTCCGGCGAGCACATTGGAGCCCAGCGAGTTGCCGAAGGGCATCACCCACCGCGAACCGCTGCTCCCTACCGGAAACGGATCCTGCATCAGGTTGGCATTCCCCAGGTTGGAGGCCGCACCCACGCTGCAGCAGTAGGTCAAGCCGTTGTCGTTGGTGATCGTGGTTCTGGTGGCCTGGTTGTAGCCAATCTGGTTGGAGCGGCTGGTAGTGGACGACATGGCGCTAAACGTGTCGCCATATAGTCCGGCGCCAACACGCAACACGGTCTTATTGTTGAAGGAATACACCATGCTGCCGTTCGGCAGGAAGCGGTTGGTGCCGGCCGTGAGATTCGGGTATTGCGTTCCCAGGTAGGTCACCCCGCCGGCTACCTTGAATTGGCTGGCCGGCATGTTCTGGTTCAGCAACTGGATGGCCGCATTGTTCGCATTGGCCGGATCCGCCAGCATGCTGGCGTAGGCCGTCTGGACGCCTGACGCGTACGGCGGCGTGTAGCCGAAATCGTACATGCCGGTCAGGCCGCGGTTGAAGCGCTCGGTCGTGCCGCCTTCGCGCTCCCAGCGCAGGCCGAAACCGACACGCAGACGGCTGGTCAGGCGCAGGTCGTCCTGCACATAGGCGCCGTGGTACCGCGTGGAGAAATACCCGGTATCGTTGGTATCCAGAGCGATGCCGGTCGGCATTCCCATCAGGAACGATGCCCAACCCAGGCCCACGCTCGACACCGCATTCGACGACGTGTTGGCCGCCTGCTGCAGGTAGGTCTTGTCGAACGTATAGATTCCGGTCGGGTTGCCGCCCGGGTTGATCGTGGCGTAGTGATAGCGCCGCTCTTCATACCCCATCTTCAACGTGTGCCGGCCGTGAACGCTGGTCAGTTTGGGAGCCAGTTGTTCGGTGGTCCCCCACTGGTTGAGCCCCGGATACGATGTGCTGGAGGCGGCGTTGGCGTAGCCGTTGATAAACACCGCCGGAACATCGTTGTATGACGCGGCTTTCTGGTCGATATAAGCGGGCAGCCCGGTCTGCGATGCCTTGTACGACAACTTGATGGGCAAATCCGAACCGTCGCCGAACTGCGTGAAGCTCGCCGTGACGCTCAGTACGTTGGTGGCGTTGAGGGTGTACAGCCAATCCAGGCCGGCGCCGCGGGTCGGCCGCCACAGTCCGTTCGAATACATGCCGCCCAACGGCGTGCCGTGCGTCCAGTCGTATTGATCGGAACGGCGGACATTGTAATACCATTTTCCCGACAACCGCTGCTTGGCGGTGATCACATAGTCGTACTTATTGACCAGCGAGGGGCAGAAATCGTTGTTGGCCTGGCCGCTGTCGTAGAAGTTATTGCTGCCGTCGGCGCCCATCAGGCTGGCCGGGTTATTTGCCGCCGGATACAACTGCTGAAAGAACTTGTAGATCGGGTCCGCCATCATCGAGGCCGGCAGCTTGTTGCCCGGGAACGGCGTGCGCGTGACCTGCCCGCTAACCGTGGCGGCCGAGCGTGGATCGTACACGATGTACTGGCTGGAGTTGGGGATGGTCAGCAAAGCCGAGAAATCGCCCAGCCGCTCCGCCGCCGTCGGCACCGTGTAGACCGGCGTGTTGTTGATGGGCGGCGATTTCTGCGTGAGCTTGCTGTAGTTGATGAAGAAGAACAGCTTGTTCTTGCCATGGATCAGCTTGGGGATCCAAACCGGCCCGCCGAGGCTGAAGCCCGGCTGGCTGAACTTGCCCGAATTCTGCTCCGGTGTTCCAGGCGCGATCGTGCCATTGGCCAGCCCGGCCTGGTACGTCAGCCGCGCGAAATGGGGCGTGGCATTCCACCGCGTCTGCTGCATCTGCCAGTATCCCGATCCGTGCACCGTGTTGGTCCCCGATTTCGTCGTCGCGCTGATGTACACTCCCACCGAATGACCCAGCGAAGCGTCGAACGGCGACGTCTCCACACGCATTTCATCAACCGATTCCGAGGAGGGCACGAACCCCGCGCGCCCGCCGTTGGTTCCCGTCACCGGTGCCCCGTCCAGCAGGAATTCGCCCGTACCGCTTGCCAGGCCGCCCTCATCGTAACTTGCCGTACCGGCGTGATCCATCACCCGGTTGTTGCCCAGCGTGCCCGTGAAGAACATGCCGGGTGCCACCGCTTGCAGCGTGAACGGGTTCATCGTGTTGTACGGCAACTGCGCGATATCGCGCGTGTCCAACACCTTGCCGCCCGCCGCATTGGTGGATTCCAGCAACGGCGCGTCCGCCGTGACCTCCACCGATTGCGTAGCCTGCCCGATGTCCAGGGCCAAATCCAGCGCCAGCCGGTCGCCGGTATCCAGCACGATGCCGCTGCGCACCAGCTTCTTGAATCCCTGCATTTCCACGGTAATGACGTAGTTGCCCGAGTCGAGGAAATTCACCTCGAAATAGCCCGTGTTGTTCGTGGTCGTGCGGCTGACCACGTTGGTCGCCGCGTTAGTCACCGTGACCGCGGCGGCAGGTACCGCGGCGCTCTGTGGGTCGACTACTTTGCCGGTGATGCTGCCGCGCGACGATTGCGCCAGGCAGGTGCCGGCTACCGAAATCAATGCGGTAACCAGGAGCAGAACCCCGCTCAGTCGAAAATGCAAACGATGCACTAAACCTCCTTGTGACCCGCCCCGTTACGGGAGTTCCGGGTCTGATGGGCGTATGTTAGCATCCTAGCCCTGGCACGGTCTTGTGTAGGATCGATAGATTTACAAGCGTTATGCAGTGACAAACGCCGATCCGGCAGAGTTGTCCCTAACTTTAACGTGATTAAGTGATTGTGGGATTCACCCCGAACCGCGCAGTCCACCGCGCCGATTTCGATGGATTTTGTGATACAAAACCGGATCGATGCCTGCCCCCGCCAGGCTCCCCACGCCGTGGCGAATGGCATCCCCCGGGCTCCCGGCGATGCCGAAGTCAGCCGCCGCCATGCGCTATGCTGAATCCTATGAACCGGCGCAATTTCGTCAAAGCCGCCACCTTGCTGGCCGCCTCTCCCCTCGCAGTCCCCGCCGCGGACGGCGCTGTGGACGACCACGACTCGGCCATCCCCGAGTTCCAGAAACCCGTGTTCGATATCCCCAAGCACTTCCGCGCCCCCGTTAAGATTGCCTCCATCGAGCTGCTGCAATCGGGCAAGCAGTTCTTCGTGCGGACGCGCTCCACCGATGGCGCGGAAGGCATCGTCCTCACCAAGGACATGGAGGATTTCGTGGCCATCCTCCACCGCCGCGTGATTCCGCACTTCCTCGGCAAGGATGCGCGCGATCTCGAACGCCTGGTGGACGACGTCTACATCGCCAACTACAAGCTCTCCGGCCAAGCCTTCTGGTGCCCCGTGGCCTACGTGGAGCAGAGCCTCTTCGACCTGCTTGGCCGCACCGCGCGCAAGCCCGCCGGCGACATCATGGGCGGCGTTTTGCGCAAGGAAATTCCGGTCTATCTCTCGGGGTCCGGGCGCGAAACCACGGCCGAGGAAGAGGTGGATGTGTACGTGCGCGGCGTCGCCGAAACCGGCGCCAAAGCCGTCAAGTTCAAGATCGGCGGGCGCATGAGCGCCAACCGCGACAGCTACCCCGGGCGCACCGATAAGATCCTGGAACTCGCCGCCAAACAACTGGCCGGCAAAGTTACCCTCATGGCCGACGCCAACGGCAGCTACAGCGCCGCCAAAGCCATCGAGATCGGCAAGCGCCTACAGGACATGAAGTACCTCTGGTTCGAGGAGCCCTGCCCCTGGGAAGAATTGAGCGAGACCAAGAAGGTGGCCGACGCGCTGGAGATGAAGGTCGCCTTCGGCGAGCAGGATTCCAGCCTCTGGCTCTTCCAGTGGATGATCGAAAACAAAGTCATGGACGTGGTGCAGCCGGATCTCAACTACAACGGCGGCTTCATCCGCGCCGCCCGCGTGGC
>Ga0182021_10008606_pt1 | contig 12085 bp, 8 predicted proteins | sample 612E3MmetaG_FD_120493 | JGI IMG/M metagenome (GOLD analysis project Ga0182021, IMG submission 120493) | Permafrost microbial communities from Stordalen Mire, Sweden - 612E3M metaG (Illumina Assembly) | ecosystem: Environmental > Terrestrial > Soil > Wetlands > Permafrost | place: Sweden...
ATGTGGGGATTCATTACGAGTTTAAATGATGTGTTAACTCCGTTTCTAAAAGGCGTTTTTGAACTGACGCATTTTCAGGCGAACCTTGTGCAGTTTGCATTCTTCGGTGCTTATTTCATAAGTTCGCTTTTATATTTTATTTCATCGATAACTATCGGTGACCCGATTTCAAAAGCGGGATATAAAAACGGAATATTAATCGGCTTGTCGCTTGCGGCATTAGGATGTTTTCTTTTTTATCCTTCGGCTGAATATAAATCGTTTGGTTTTTTCCTCGGGGCGCTCGCCTGCATCAGTCTTGGATTAACGATTTTACAGATTGCAGCAAATCCTTATGTTGCTCTCCTCGGAAAACCCGAAACGGCTTCGAGCAGGTTGAATCTTGCACAGGGATTTAATTCGTTCGGACACACGATTGCTCCCGTGATAGGAGGATTTTTAATCTTTAAATATTTCATGACAGGAGATAACCCGGGCGCAAATTCAGTGAAGGTTCCGTATTTGATTTTCGGAGCGGCATTTTTATTGCTTGCGGCATTAGTTTCATTTGTACACCTGCCGGCATTTAAAGGTCACGAGAAAATCGAAAAAAAACCAATCGCATTAAAACATAAAAATCTTTTGTTCGGAATATTTGCAGTGTTCTTTTATGTCGGTGCGGAAGTTTCGATTGGAAGCAACATGGTCGCATACCTGAAACTGCCTGACGTTGCGGGAATGATTGATGCCGATGCGAGCAAGTATCTTGCGTTTTACTGGGGCGGTGCAATGATAGCAAGATTTATGGGCTCGATATCTTTGAGCGAAACGAAAGGATTTAAAAAGTTCGGCTCGATGGCTGGAATTGCAGTGGTACTTTTCCTGGTAATATTTTTAATCACGAAAATTGATTTTTCTTTAGTCTGGTATTTCTTAATTTTCCTGACGATAAATTATTTTGCGTTTATGTTAGGAAAATCTTTGCCTGCGAGGACGCTGACAATATTTTCTTTTTTTGTGATGGCGCTTTTAATAATCGGAATTTTTACGACGGGAAAAGTTGCGATGTGGTCTATGCTGGGTATAGGACTTTTTAATTCCATAATGTGGTCAAATATTTTTACGCTTGCAATAGATGGTCTCGATGAATATACTTCGCAAGGGTCTTCACTGTTGGTGATGATGATAGTGGGCGGAGCCATTTTACCACCGCTTCAGGGATTGTTAGCAGATGCAACAACCGTGCATTATTCTTTGTTTGTACCGTTGGTAGCGTATTTGTATTTGATTTTTTATGGAGTCAAAGGATATAAAAGAACTATTTGACACAGATTTCAAAAACCTTTGACGCTGATAAAGAACTTTTGACGCAGATTTTATATGATTAATATGATTTCTTATGATTTTTTTTAACGTTTTTTGAAATCATATCTTGCCATAAAAATCATAAAGAATCAGCGTCGAAGGTTTTAAATTTGCCTAATAGATTTATAAATTTTAAAATTAAGTATGAAACAACTTGCAATCGGAATAGACATCGGAGGGACGAACACCGTTTTCGGGCTCGTTGATAAAGACGGAAATTGTCTTGCAGAAAATAAAATCAGTACAACCGGATTCGAAGATATAAACGATTATATTAGAGAATTATCTACATCGATTAAGCAATTGATTTCTTCTTTAAAAGAAGAACACGAAATAATCGGAATTGGTATTGGTGCTCCGAATGGAAATTATTTCAGTGGTACGGTCGAGAATGCTCCAAATCTGAAATGGAAAGGTTCTTTAAAATTTAAAGATTTGTTCTGGGAATATTTTAATTATCCCGTAATATTAACGAACGATGCTAACGCTGCGGCAATCGGTGAAATGATTTACGGTGCTGCAAAAGGAATGAAGGATTTTGTCGTAGTAACCTTGGGAACAGGTGTCGGAAGTGGTTTTGTGTCTAACGGAGAACTGATTTACGGAAATGATGGATTTGCCGGCGAACTCGGGCACACAATAATTTTTCCCGAAGGAAGACAATGCGGTTGCGGAAGAAAAGGCTGTCTTGAAACTTATGCATCTGCAAACGGAATTGTAAGGACTGTAAATGATATGCTTCGTGATAGCACTGAAGAAAGTTTACTCAGGAATTACGGTGAAAAAGAAATAACATCTAAGATGATTTATGAAGCGGCAAAGGAGAATGATACGGTTGCACTCGAAGCATTTGATTTTACTGCAAGAGTTCTCGGGCTTTCACTTGCCAATACTGTTGCCATTACAAGCCCCGAAGCTATAATATTATTCGGCGGACTTTCTAAGGCAGGCGAATTTATTTTCAAGCCTACGAAAATGTATATGGAATATTATATGCTGAATAATTTCAAAGATAAAGTTAAGTTGATTCCGTCTACATTGGTTAACAGGGATGCGGCTGTACTTGGTGCGAGTGCGCTGATTTGGAAAGAGGCTCTTTAAATGTTAAATGTTAAATGTGATTTGACAATGATTGTAATTCCAACGAAAGTCGCTCTTTGCTATTGATCCCGATGTTCTTTATCGGGACTGGATTCCAGTAGAAACATACGAATAGATGATGCTTTCACCTGGAAATATTTGAAATTCAGGATTGGTAATGAGCAAACAATTTAATTTGCCCAATAGCCACGACTTTTAAGTCGTGGGTTAAATGGTTCCTTAATTTGGCTTTAGCCTCAAATATTTTTAGAGTTAAGGGCTAAAGCCCTTGTTGTGACTTAACTATTCCACGAGCTAAAGCTCGTGGAAATTGTGCATGTACAATATTACTTTGAGTTATATTTTAAATTATTAAATATCTTATGGAAAATATAAATGTTAACAAGATTCACCAGCAAAGTCTGAGTCCTCTCGAAAGATTTGCAAAATTTATTACGGAAAAAGTCGGCACGATGGGTTTCTTCATAATTATTTTTGTCTGGACTGCATTCTGGTTGTTGTGGAATATATTCGGTCCGGAAGATACTCGTTTCGACCCATACCCCGCTTTTGTTACCTGGCTTTTCATATCAAATATGATACAGATTTTTTTGATGCCGCTGATTATGATTGGTCAGAATCTCGAAGCAAGACATTCTGAACTCAGAGCGGATATGCATTACAAAGCTGATATTAAAGCCGATAAAAGTGTAGCTGAAATTAAAGCTATTATGGCTGAGCAGACAAAAACTCTGAATGAGATATCGGATAAATTACAGAAATAATATAAACGTATTCATTCCCAATCTGGGATTGGGAATGGGGGTAGTAAAGCGTTATTGTTATGATATTAATTAATTACGATTATAACTTATGAAAAATAAATACAAATTTATCGTTCTTCTTTTTTCTGTACTTATTTTCTTTTCGGGCGTTTCTAAAAATGTTTTCGCTCAATTGCCTGTCATTCCGAAACCAATAAGCATCGAGCAAACGTCCGATTCTTATGTCATCACATCAGATACAAAAATCTATATTCACGATGAGGTCTGGAGAAATGATGTTGAAATTTTCAGAGATTATTTAAATACGAACTATGGATTATCGCCTGAAATATTTTTCACTCCGAATTTAATCGAGAGCGATATTAATATTTACACATCGCAAGATAAAATGAATGTGAAAGATTATTATAAACTCGATGTAAGCAAAAATGGAATTTTTATAATGGGAAAAGGTGACGGAACATTTTATGGCTTGCAGACTTTAATTCAAATTCTCCCTCTTGAAAAAAACACAAATATAAAAGTACCCGGAGTTAAAATTACAGATTATCCGAAATTCAAATGGCGCGGAATGCACCTCGATGTATGCCGGCATTTTTTTCCGAAAGAATTTATTAAGCGGTACATTGATTTTATTGCAATGTATAAAATGAACACATTCCACTGGCATTTAACGGACGACCAGGGATGGAGAATTGAAATTAAGAAATATCCTAAATTAACTGAAGTAGGTGCGTGGAGAAAAGGAACAATCGTAAGTTATAAAGGCCGCGACGAAAAAACCTTCGATACAATTCCTTACGGTGGATTTTATACACAGGAAGATGTAAAGGAAATTATTGACTATGCAACGCTTAGACATGTAACTATCGTGCCTGAAATAGAAATGCCCGGTCACTCACTTGCGGCGCTCGCTTCTTATCCGGAATATTCCTGCACGGGTGGACCTTTTGAAGTCGAACGGGAATGGGGAGTTTTTGAAGATGTTTTTTGTCCGACCGAAAAAACATTTAGCTTCCTCGAAGATGTTTTAACTGAAGTGATGGATTTATTTCCTTCGCAATATATTCACATCGGCGGAGATGAATGTCCGAAGGACCGCTGGAAGAAATGCGAATACTGTCAGGAGCTGATGAAAAAGGAAGGTCTTAAAGATGAAAACGAATTGCAAAGTTATTTTACAAAACGAATAGAAAAATTTTTAGATTCAAAAGGAAGAAAGTTAGTCGGCTGGGATGAAATTCTCGAAGGCGGAATTGCACCGAACGCAACAATAATGTCGTGGCGTGGAGTGCAGGGAGGAATTGATGCATCACAGCAAGGACACAACGTGATAATGACTCCCGGTGATTATTGTTATTTTGACCATTACCAGGCAGACCCGCTTTATGAACCAAAAGCGATAGGCGGATACACAACCGTTGAAAAAGTTTATTCATTCAATCCTGTTCCGGACGAACTCACAACCGATGAAAAATTTCATATCCTTGGGGCGCAGGGAAATGTCTGGACTGAATATCTGGCAACGACAGAGAAGGTTGAATATATGGTTTTTCCGAGGATAGCTGCGCTTGCTGAAGTTTTATGGACACCCATTGTAATTAAAAATTATGATGACTTCAGAGCGAGATTGTTAACTCATTTTAAACTTCTCGATTTTCTTCACATAAATTATTCACATTCTATATACGAACTTAAAACAAAAATTGCTTCTTTAGATTCGAAAGACGGAATTTCTTTTAAAATAAAATCCGATTTTAACGGGAAAGGAATTTATTATACTAAAGATGGTTCCGACCCATCGGAAAAATCTCTAAATTATATTGCTCCGATTAAAGTAAAAAAATCCGAAAAAATTAAAGCCGGATATTTTGAAAACGGAAAGCAAATCGGAAACACGATTGAAAAAGTGTTTAGCATAAATAAAGCGACAGGAAAAGATGTTGTTTTAAATATTCCACCTAATGCGAAATATAGCTTCGGAGGACCTTTCACGCTTGTTGATGGTGTTAAGGGGCAATTGCCATGGATTGGAAATCAGTGGCTTGGATTTGAAGGAACTGATTTTGATGCTGTTGTTGATTTAGGTTCGGTCCAAAAATTTTCGAAAGTAATCGTCGATGTTCTCGATGCTCAGACAAGCTGGATATACTTTCCGAAGAGTATAGAAATATTTATTTCAGATGACGGAATAAATTTCACGAGTCTGAAAAAATTCGGAGCAGAAGAAATAATAAAGCAAAAAAGAGCAATTACTTTTGAATTGGGAAAACAATCTGCAAGGTATGTAAGAGTTGTTGCTGAAAATTATGGTAAGATTCCTGCCGGCATGCCGGGAGCAGGAGAACCATCTTTTTTATTTGTTGACGAAATTTCTATTGAATAAATTTTCAAAGCAACTCCCTCTCCTTGAGGAGAGCTTTGAGAAAAGTTAGATAATAATACTAAAAGAAATAAAAACGCAATGTCTCCCTCTCCTTGAGGAGAGGGTTGGGGAGAGGTGAAAATTTAATAGATAAATTTAGTTTTATTAATCTTTAGTAATGTTAATTTAATATCTTATTTTTAATGTAATGCTTTTATAAAAATTTAAATATATTTTTTAATAAACCATCTTAATTTTCAGATGGTATAAATTTTAAATTTATGCAAACACGAAGACAATTTATAAAGTTAACAGCTTTAACTTCGGCGTTATTTCCATTCGTAAAAATTAAATCTTTAAGTAAATATTCTACATCAGGAAAAGTAACCAAGCCGATTGTGCTTTCAACATGGCATTTCGGAGTTCCCGCAAATGTCGAAGCTTGGAGAGTTTTAAGCGGAGGTGGTAAAGCTCTGGACGCTGTTGAAGCGGGTGTTCACGTACCGGAAGCAGACCCGAAAGTGAATTCAGTTGGTTACGGCGGATTGCCTGACAGAGATGGTCACGTAACACTCGATGCCTGTATAATGGATGAAGCTATGAATTGCGGTTCGGTTGGTTGCATTGAACATATTGTTCATCCGATTTCAGTTGCGCGTCTCGTAATGGAAAAGACTCCGCACATTATGCTCGTCGGCGAAGGTGCTTTGAAATTCGCAGTCGATAATGGTTTCAAAAAAGAAAATCTTCTTACACCTGAATCGAAAAAAACCTGGCTGGAATGGTTAAATAATTCCCAGTATGTTCCCTTTGATTACAAAAACAATCACGATACAATCGGAATGATAGCTCTCGATTCCGAAGGCAGGCTTTCGGGAGCGTGCACAACAAGCGGATTGAGATTTAAATATCACGGAAGAGTGGGGGATTCACCTATCATCGGCGCGGGTTTATATGTTGATGGCGAAATAGGTGCGGCGACTTCAACGGGAATTGGTGAGGAAGTGATTCGTATTGCAGGAAGTCATCTTGTTGTTGAATTAATGCGTCAGGGTATGACTCCGCAGGAAGCCTGCGAAGCGGCTGTTGCCCGTGTTGTTAAAAATAAAAAAGGAAATATCGATAAGGATTTTCAGGTTGCTTTTCTTGCATTGAACACGAAAGGGGAATACGGAGCTTATGCAGTGAATAAAGGTTTTCAATATGCTGTGTATTCAGATTCGGAGAATAATATTTTGAAAGATTCTTCGAGTCAGCTGTAATATGTTGTCTCGCGGTCAGGAAGAAAGCGCCATTTTGTCATCCCGAACTTGTTTCGGGATCTCGTTTTTTATCTGAAAAAAATATTAAGATGCTGAAACAAGTTCAGCATGACAAATGACTGACCGGACTCAAAATTTAGACCTGACTATATAACGCTAAATGCATTTTTAATTTTACAGAATTTCTCTTATGAAAAAATTTATACTTTTACTTTTATTTATTTTTCCTGAAATATTATTTGCATCAGCAGGTGATACATTAATCGTTCAGACTTTCACTTTTAATGATATCACAAAACGCCGCGGAATATTTCAATTTCCCGAAAACGGAAACTGGGCAAAAATAATTCTCGTCAGAACCCTCAAGTGCGACTGGGAAACCAAGCACGATAAATATCCCTGCGGCGAATGGGATTACACAACTAACACGCTTGTTTACGTTCCGCATTTTCCGGGCGATACGGTGAAAGAAATTTTCGAACTTGAAAATTTTGTAACTCCTTATGGCAAGCGTCTCGACCTTAACGGCGAAAAAGGCTGGTCTTATTTTTATGATGTTACGGATTATGCGCCGATTTTAAAAGGCGATGTAGATATTTCTTCAGGCAACTTGCAGGAACTTCTCGATATGAAATTTATTTTTGTAAAAGGAACGCCCGCGCGCAACGTGATTGCAATTGAAAATATTTATCCGTGGGGAATGTATAAATATTCCGATTTATCGGATAATAAAAAGCTTACGCCAAAAAATATAATTCTGCGAAAAGATTCTTACGGCTATAAATTAAAAGCAAGAATTACGGGACATCGTGAAGTCGGTCCCTATGCTTGTTGTGAATGGGACAGCAAGCAAATGAAATATACTTACGGAACAAACGAAGGAAGAAGCACTATTGCATACTGGACAGTCTGGAAAGATTGCAGTCACAATCCCGTTTTCCCGCAAGGCGGCACGTGGCCCTTTGACCGCGCCGGCTGGTGTCCCGGCTCGCCCGCATTAACTTTTGAATTCGATATTTCAAATCTATTTAATCCCGGCGATACGATTCCGAATTTTGATTATGAAATTCAGCCGTATACAAATAACGGAGAAAAAGACGGCGAGTTCGTCGAGTCGCACCAGATAATTTTTTATGGCGCTCCGAATTTCCAAAACGACGCAACAATCGAAGACATCATCGCTCCGAATAATTACGAAGGCTACAGTCGCGATAATCCAATTTGCGGAAGTCCGCGTATTATTATTAAAAATAACAGCGCCGGAGTTTTACGTTCCGCTAAAATCACTTACGGACTTTTAGACGGGAAAAAATCCGATTTCGAATGGAACGGAAATTTAAAATTTCTCGAAACTCAGGAAGTTTTTTTGCCGCTGCCGGACTGGAGCGGGATGAATGAAGAAAGCATTTTCCGTGTTGAAATCAGCAATCCGAATAATATGCCCGATGAAAATCTATCGAATAATATTTTGTCTTCTGTGGTTTCGATGCCGGCCATACTTCCGCAGAATTTTATTTTGCATATTGAAGCAAATGATTTAGGCAGGGCGAAAGAAAACTCTTACACAATTTTTGATGGAAGCGGAAAAATTTATTTTGCAAGAAACGAATTTGAAGACAACGCAATTTATGATGAAAAAATAAATCTTTCAGATGGCTGTTACGTTTTCTTTCTCACCGATAAACAGCGTGACGGTATGATGAAACACTGGTGGGAACGCGACCATCAAGAACGAATCGGGAAGAACGGTAAAGTTTCAATTATTAATTCAGAAGGAGATACATTGAAAACCTTTCCTCCCGATTTCGGAGCAGAAATTCGTTTTTGTTTCAGCGTAAAAACGGAAATCGGAATAAAATAAAATTGAAAAATTCTTTCAGATTATTTTTTCCCATAAAATAAAACGAATGTTATTAAAATTTCAATCGAACTCCTATATTAAATCCGAGTAAACCAATACTCTGATTAAAATCCGATGTATTTATAACCGGTAAATTACCCGAGTGAATAAAAGTCTGCGAAATGCTTGTATAAGTCGGCGATGCATTTAAATACTCAACGTCAGCTGATAAATCAATTATATGCCCAATTGGATAAATTCCCCCGACTGAAAACAAATATGCAAAAGATTTTGCCGAACGCTTACTCTCCGTGTAAGTTGAACCATCGCTTCCTTTCAAACTAAATTCCGGCATTGATGACGACATCAACCCTCCGAGAATTTTAACATTCCCCGAAAAATTTTTTCCGAAATTATGTGAAAAACTAATCCCGGCCAATCCGCCTATCAATTCCCATTCTTCTCCGAGTGACGTCCAGCTTGTTGCCGGATACTGAGTGGCATAAGAATTCAACAAATTCGATACATCATAATTTAAAAGCGAATATAATATTTTTGCATTAATATCAATTGACTTTGTAAGATGATAACCGCCGTTTAATTCAAAATTATAACCCGTCTGCGCAAAACCCGATGATTTATTGCTTATATCTTTATTTCCAAAGTTACCAACCGGGATTACCGGACCTATAGTAATATTCACGTAGCCAATATCAGCCTTTGTGCAAAAATTGTTGTTATTATCCTGTGCTTCTCCCGCAGCATATATTATAAAAGCAAACATAAATGTAAAAAATATTTCTTTCATCTCCCTAACCCTTCCGGTTAAATATTACTTAACTAATTTAAATTACAAAAAATAATAAAATCCTTTGCCGGTTAAAAAAGCATAACAGCTTTTTAAAGCGTACCCGAATCCCTGTTTGATTTAAAAAACAAAAAATAAATTATATTCAAAAAATAAAAAGCACTCCAAGATTAAATGACAATAAATTTATATGCTGATGTATTGTCGGGTTTACAGTGCTTATCGATTTACTTGTTTTTATTGTAGTATTAATGTTTTCAAAATTCGGGTCTGCATTAGTATATTCAATGTTACCCGATAAATTAAATAATTTTCTGACAGGATAAATGGCGCCGATTGAAATCGCATTCACAAATGAATAAGCTGATTTTTCATCTTCATTAAAAGTTGAGCCATCGCTTGCAGTCAGTGCTAGTGCTGAACTCCGCGATTGCATTACACCTCCGAGCAATTTTGCTTCCAAAGTAAAATTATCACTAACATTAAATATATATGCCGGACCTATCATCAAGCCTGCTAATTTCCAATCCATTCCGTCCGATTTCCAAATTGCTCCGGGATTTTGTTTCTGAAAGAAATTCGTTAAGCCCGATGCATCGCAATTATAATTCGAAAAAAAACATTTCGCATTTGCATAAAGATTTTCTACAAGGTGATATCCCGCATTTATTTCCATTTTGTAACCTGCATTTGCAAAACCCGAATTACTGTTGCTCATATCCTTACTTCCGAAATCTCCAACCGGTACGCTCCGACCGACAGCAAAATAAACATAATCTATATCTCCTTTCAGAGAATGATTTTCATTATCACTATTTGTTTGCGAATTGCACGCAGTGGAAAATGATAATACAAGTATTAAAATGACGAAAATTTCTTTCATATTAAAACTCCCTTTGTTTTTAATAAATGGCAAAGCTAACCATTATATATTGTAAATATCGTGCCAAAGAAATGCCGGATTTTGCATATTTTCAGACGCTCAAAGAAATGAATGTTAAGAAATGCAATATAAAAGATAGTGTTCTTACTATGTAATAATACAAAAAAGACATTTAGCCCATATTTAAAATATGAATTAAATGCCTTTAGAATTTATTAATATATATTTTTTCAAAAATCAATAAACTCATTCGTCGCGAACTGAAGAGGCTGAGGGATAATTGAATAAAACCGCTCGTTCCAATATGCAAATATAGGAACGTATTCAATTTCCACGGCTTTTTCCCCTTACCAAAACCTGATTAAAACTCATCCCGTTTAAAATTTCAATCTCACCCCAAGATTTATTGTCAGCAAACTCACGTCCTGCCTTACATTTGATAAACTTGTATTCACCGGGTTCGTTACTGTTGTTAATTTCGGCGGAGTATTTATTGCCAGATTATTATTTTGCATTTCGGGTCTTGAGCCAAGATATTCGAAACTTCCCGTCAGGTCAATCAAATCTCCAATCGGATAAGAACCACCCAGCGAAACGAGATATGCGAATGAAGTTGCTGAAAATTTGTTTCCGCTAAGACTTTCTCCGATGTTATTCGCTACGTTAAAAGCCGAACTCGAAATTTGCATTAAGCCGCCCATAGCTTTAAAGTCCGCGACAAATTTTCCCAATCTCGGATAAGAATAAGAAAGCCCTACCAAACCGCCGTAAATATCATAGCTTCTGCCGGCTGTCTTCCATACTGTTCCCGGAGAGTTTTGCGAAAGCGCATTTGTATAGCTCGCAATATCGAACCCGTTTATGGAATAGAATGCCTTGAAATTTGCACTTATAATAGGTGTAAGGTGAAAACCCGCATTAAGTTCAACCTTCGAGCCTACATCCGCAAAACCCGCATTTGAATTAGTTATACTCTTATCTGCAAAGTTTCCGATAGGAATGCTCGGACCCATCAGGAAATTCACAAACCCGACATCGCCCTTACAGCCGTCGCAATCATTTATGTTTTTCGACTGTGCATTTAAAAAATTAACAGTTAAAAATAAAATTAGTAAAGCGAAAATATTTTTTTTCATCACGTTCTCCCTGAAAAATAAAATTTTAGAAAAATTAATTACTTTAAAATATTGATAATCATTTAATTTATATAATCGAATCAAAATTCAGCATAATCCCCGTTTCCAATTAAATTCAAATAATATATTATAAAATCGGTAACCCTTTTTTAGCTTTTGAATGAAAACTAAATTATGTTCTCATTTGTTCCTTAAATTTCATAAATGATAATTTTTATTACATCTGATATTTTATTAAACTAAAATATGTGCGATATTTGAAAATGTCTTTTTTTAGTGTCGGGGCGTCTCCTGTGCGTTCTTTTCATCCCGATGCTTTTAATCGGGATTCTTCAGGGACTCCCGACACAATATTCTTTTAATGCTGATTGCAATACTCCGGTGTTAATTCACTTTCAATATTCCGGCGTTATAACATAGAAACATCATTCCAAAAATGTGCACAAAGTAAAACATATTCTGCACAAAGTAAAACATATTCTGCACAAAGTAAAACATATTCTGCACAAAGTAAAACATATTCTGCACAAAGTAAAACATATTCTGCACAAAGTAAAACATATTCTGCACAAAGTAAAACAT
>Ga0182021_10008607_pt1 | contig 12085 bp, 9 predicted proteins | sample 612E3MmetaG_FD_120493 | JGI IMG/M metagenome (GOLD analysis project Ga0182021, IMG submission 120493) | Permafrost microbial communities from Stordalen Mire, Sweden - 612E3M metaG (Illumina Assembly) | ecosystem: Environmental > Terrestrial > Soil > Wetlands > Permafrost | place: Sweden...
CCCGCACGGCGATGCGCACCAAACGCGCGGAGCCTGCGCGAAAGAAGGTGGCCTGGTCGCCCTTGAACGTGAAGGTCTCGCCCGCAAAGGGCGCGCGGATCGCTGCGTGCTCGGGGTCGCGGGTCATGTTGCGCATGGGCGAGGCGGCCCACCGGGCGTAGACGTCCGCGTGGCAACCGGCGCAGGCAGCCGAGCCCACGTAGTCGGCGCGCAGGATGTTGCTGCGCGTTTCCAGCGCCGGCGCCGCGCCGGTCGCGACACTGCCCGCGGGTGCTCGGCAGCTTGCGCCGAGAAACACCGCGATAACAACCGTCCAGGTCCTCACGCGCGCAGCATAACCCGCCAGTGGGTTGCAGTCAGGCAGCAGCCCGTGGTGGAAGTCGGACCGAGCCGTTCGGAGTGGATTCGGGCCGGATGCAAGGAGCAGCGAAGCGCCGAATACTAGAGGTATTCCAGCGAGCGGCGACACGTCCGCGGGGGAGCGGGCGAGCTTTGCTCGACCGCTCTCGTCGCGGGAGGCGTGGAACCCTCCCAGGGTTCCACCGTCAGCGGACGGTCCCGAAGACGCCCGAACGGCGACGCGGAGACTTTCACCACGGGCTGCTAGACGCCGAGCAGCGTCTTCACGCGCACGCCCGTGGGCAGGTGGGCGTCGAAGTAGCCCAGGTACCACAACGCGGCCAGCGCGAGCAGGCCGAGCAGGAACAGATACGTCTTCCACGGCCGCTTCTTCTCGGCGAAGGGATCGCGCAATTCGCGCTTGGACCCGCGCGGCAGCGTTGCCACCTGGGTCAGCGCGGCACCGAACGGAATGCTGATCTTCGCCATCGCGTTCACCGACCAACCGTTGGCGTCGAGAATCGGGCCGATGTTGCGCTGGCGCAGTTTCAGCCACGCGATCAGCATGGACGGTCCCGAGATGGCGAGAAGAAGCCCGAGAAAACCGATCGGCATCCAGAGCCCCAAACCCAAGAACATGGCCACGATGCTGGTCAGAAACGTGGCAATCCCGCCCACGGCCACGCCGATGGCGGCCACGGTGCCCACGTCGATCTTCTTGTGCTCCGGCTGCTTTTCCGCCTCCATGACGCCGCCTTTGTCGACATGCGCGGTTGCGGTCGCCGCCGCCTGGACCTTCTTCTTCGCCTCCTCGTCCGCGGCGGAAGCGCGCTTGGCGACTTGCTGCTCGATCATGCGCACGAGGCTCTTGTAGGGTGACCAGAAGGCCTGGCGAACGCTGATGGGATTCTCGACGATGCGGGTGACGGTGGCGTCCCAGTCGTTGCCCTTGTGGTCGCAGAACACGCCGTTGCGCCCGACCATCAGATTGTCGGTTTCGCCACCCGTGACCGCCGCGACGATGCTGCGCTTCTCGCCCGACTTGCGCGTGCAGTCGCAGTAGAGGAGGTAGGCGCGCGCCATCCCGGCGAGACTGGCATGCTTGCCGGAGTCGTCGACCGGAAGGCACAGGTCGCAGCTCCGGCCGTCGATGAACAAGGTTCCGACTTGAAAGATGGCCCTCCGCGTGCGGTAGAACTCCGAGAAGGTGACGAAGTTGTGCAGCAGGCGCACCAGATCCCGGTGCACCCGAATCATCTTCTCCACCTGTTCGAGCCGCTGCACCTGGTCGCCACCGGCCACATCCTGGTCGATCAGGTTGGTGAGGTCCTGGCGCAAGCTCCCGGCGAGCAGGTCGCGCAGGCGGGCCACGGGCAGCTTCGCCACCTCGGTCGCGGGCTTGCCGGCCTGCCACGCATAGAAGGGCGCCATGCGGTCCTTGATCGCGATCCAGTCGGCCTCGAACAGCGTCCCCCTGGTCGCGCCTAGCACCGAACGCACCACCGCCGCCGAGAGGGCCGCGATGCGCGCCGCCCACGCGGGATTCACGCCGTCGCCGAGAGGCAACGACCGGTACGCGGCAATGGGCGCGAGGGGAAGTTGCGCGATCTCGTCGGCATCCGCGGTCAGGGTCTTGGGGCCCAGCGCCGCCAGGGCGGCCTCGCTGGCATTGAGCGCGACAGCCGCGCGCCCATCGAACGAGACCAAACGACAGCGGGTGAAGTAGTCGTCGACCTTGGCCCGCACGGCGGCCAGTGCCTCGGCCGCCGTCGCCGTCTCTTGGCCGGCCACGGAAGTGGCGCCGCTCTTCTCGCCCTGGTCCAGCCACGCAAGGTATGCCCCGGCTTCCTCGAAGAACGTATCGACCGTTGCCAGATCGATGCCCGGTTTGCCGCTGCGGTCGGTCTTGGACCCTAGCGCGGCCATGATGTCGCGCACCGCCTGCGCGGTGGCCTCGTCACCCGCCGATTCGGCGGGCAGGATCCCGTCGCCATTGAAGCGAGTGGCGGCGACGATCTTCCCCGTGTCGGCGATGTCGTCGAGAGAAATGGCGTCAGCCTCGGGACGACCCAGGGTTTGCAGGATGTGCCGCGCCTCGGCCAGCAGCTCCTTGCCCAGGGCCGTTTCGTCATTGATGGCGGCAAGCGCCACCTTGCCCTCGCGGCGGAACACGTCCTTCAGGTTGCGCAGGGCATCGCGAGCCCAGCGGACCACGGCCATGATCTCGCCCGGTCGGATATGCCCGTCGTGATCGGTATCGATCAGATCGAGCGTCCGGCTGTCGAATTCGAGACCGCGCGTGGGACAGGAGAGTGCCACCCACAACTTCTGATCCAGCTCGTCGAGGTGGGTGAGGTCGTCCCCATCGGCCAGCACGACCTGATCGACGGCGCCGGCCCGGAAGAATCTCCAGCAGTACTTTTCCATGGCGAATAGGACCAGAAGCAGGGTTGTTTAGAAGAAGGTGTACATGAGGGTCGCCTCGGTGATGGTGTCGACCTTGTCGGCAAATTTATTCGGATCGCCAGTCGCGAACGTGGCGTTCGCCGGCGCGCCCTTGGGAATCGGCCGCGGCGCCGGATTCTGGTCGTACTTGAGGGCGAAGGTGAAGCCGAAGCTGAGTTGCTTCCACAGGTTCGTGGAGAGGCCGACCTTCCCGTTCACGCGGATGTCCTTGAAAGCGTTCACGCCGGGCTGGTCATCGTTGACGTTGATGGCCTTGGTTTCCTTGTTGAGATTGAAGAGGGCCTCCACGCTGGCGGTGACCCCGGTTTCCTTGTTCAGCGACAAGGTCTCGCCGACCAGGACGCGCGCCGAATGGATGACCACCGGATCGACGACCTCGCCCGCCTGCTGGGTGTAGCGTTCGTACGAGAAATCGTAGCCGAGCTCGGCCACCACGATGTTCCACTTGTCCTCCACCAACTGCCGGCTGTAGCCGAGCTGGCCGCCGCCAAAGAAGGTCTTGCCCGCGATCTTGTCCGCGGCGGCCTGTCCGCTGGCATAGGCGACGTTGTTCTTGGTGATGAAGCGATCGTAGCGCCCCTTGGCGGCCCAGTTGTTGGTGCTCACGACCTCTTGGCGATCGAGGGTGGCGATGTTGTTGTTGCTATCGACGGACTCCACGACCAGGTTGTTGGACGTGCCGTAGGCCATGCCGCCCTCGAGGGCCACCTTGTTGTTGCCTTCCTTGCGGAAGCCGTTGACGCCGAAGGTGAAGCTCTTGGACTGCGAGTTGCCGCCCGTGATGAGCAGGCCGCCCTTGCTCTGCACCTTCCATTCGACGGGGTTCACGGGCGGAGGAGGAGGCGGGGGCGGGCATGGCGGCGGGCATTCGCACTTGGGAGCCGGGGCCGGCGGGGGGGACTCGGCCGGGGCGGCCGGCTTCGCCGCCTCTTCCGCCGGGGCTACCACTTCCGCCGCCGCCGGGGCCTCGGTCTGCGCGAACGCGCGCGCGGGCGAAAAGGCCAGCGTGGTGGCCAGAATCGTCGGTGCAACGAGCGCAAATCGGATCTTCAGGGTGGTCATGCCGTTCCTCCAAATTTCGACTTGGGGCGATATTGCTACCGATTCCGAAGGGAAACTAGCCACGAAAATTCTTTCTCCTCGGCCCGGCGTTCGACTTGGATTTCTGCCACAATAGCGGTGCTTGCGACTCCGCAGCCCCACGACAAGGTTCTTAAATCGTGCGCGTCTCATCTTTACCCTGACGGCGCTGGTCCCGATGGTATTGATGACCGCCATCGGGATCATCCTGCTCGCCATCGGTGGTTCGGAATCCATGGCCATCGTCGGCGGCATCCTGGTGCTGTCCTTCTGCGCGGTGGCCATCGCCGGCTACACGATTGGAACCATCTTCGTCACGCGCGGCGCGAGCCTGGCCGCGGTCCAGAACGAGTTTCTCTCCTTGGTTTCGCACGAGGTGCGCACGCCGCTGACCTCGATCCGACTGTTTATCGACACGCTCCGTGAGGAACGGGTGAAGGATCCGGAGGAGAAGCGGCGCTGTCTCGCCATCATCCAGCAGGAGCTCGGACGCCTCGAAATCCTGGTGGACCGGCTCATCGATCTGTCCAAGATCGAACACCGTCACGCGGCGTTCGACCACAAGATCGTCGCGGTGGACGACATCGTGGCCGACGCGCTCGCCGCGTTCGCGGCAATGAAGGTGGGCAACGAGGTCGACCTGCGCGTGCAGGTGGAACCGAACCTGGCGGTGCTCGGCGATCGCGCCGCCCTGGCGCAGGCGGTGGGGAATCTGCTCGGCAACGCCTGGAAGTACACCCCGGCGCAAGGCAAGCAGATCGACCTGGTCGCCAGCGCGGACGCGAAGCACATCAGCATCGTGGTTGGAGACAATGGCGCGGGGATACCACGGCTCGAACAGGAGACCATCTTCGAGAAGTTCCGGCGCGGCTCGGCGGCGGCCCAGCGCGGCGAGCTGGGCACGGGCCTCGGGCTGGCCATCGTGCGCGCCGTGGTCGAGGCCCACCAGGGCAAGGTCGAGGTCAAGTCGGACGGCAGCCACGGGGCGCGTTTCCGCATCCTTCTGCCTCGACGAAAGGAGGCCGCATGAGCGATGCAACGCCCAGCCCCCTGGTGGCCATCGTCGAGGACGACGCGTCCATTGCGGAAGGGATCGCGCTCAATCTCAAGCTGCAAGGCTACCGGACCCAGGTGTTCGGCGATGGCGAGACCGCGCACCGCCGCATCGCCAGCGACGCGCCCGATCTGGTCCTGCTCGACATCTCGCTGCCCAAGCACAACGGGCTGTGGGTTCTCGAGCGCCTGCGCGCAGCCGGCAACCAGGTTCCGGTGGTCGTCTTGTCGGCCCGGCGGGACGAGTTCGACAAGGTGGCGGCGCTGCAGCTCGGGGCCGACGACTACGTCACCAAGCCCTTCGCGCTGGCCGAGCTGCTGGCTCGGGTCGCGGCCGTGCTCAGGCGCGCCCACATCAGCGCCAAGGCGGCCGAATCGGCGGGGGACGCCAGGAGCGGAAACGCCCGGGAGGCCCCGCCCGCGGAACCGATCCCCACGCTCCGTTTTGGCGACGTCGTCGTGGATCTGGAAACCCGCACGGTCACGCGCTCGGGCGAGCCGGTCCGCCTCACCCACCTCGAGTTCGAGCTGCTCAGTTTCTTCTGCCGGAGAGCGAACCGGGTCTATTCGCGCGAGCAGATCCTGCGCGAGGTGTGGGGCATGCGGCAGGCGGGACAGGCGCGGACGGTGGACAACTTCCTGGCCCAGTTGCGCGCCAAGCTGGAGGACGACCCGGAGCGGCCGCGCCACCTCCTCACGGTTCGCGGCAGCGGCTATCGCTTCGTTGTCGACTGACGAAAGGCTCGCGGTCTAGACGGCAGCCGCCTCGATGTCCAGCACGGGGTCGGCGGCCGCGTGGCGTGGAGCGCGACGGCTATGCGCCCAGACGGCCTTCGCGGCGGCGTCCTCGCGGCCCACTTCCGCGATGGCGCCGTCGAGCCGGGGCAGAACTTCCTCGGCCGTGTAGCGGATGAGGTGCTCGCCCGCGATGGCCAAGGATATGGCGCGCGCGAATCGCCGGGGCGCATGGCCTATGACCTGTCCCAGAAAACGCCAGTACGCCTTCCGGTACTTTCCTCGCACGCCCTGTTGCCAGACGGAGCGCAGCACGCAGGCCAGGGCATGGCGCAAGGGCAAGCTGATGTGCGAGTCGGTCCTGGGCCGCAGCCGCAAGGCACGCAGGCAACGGGCGAAGTACTCTTCCGGCCGGTAGATCTGCTCGAGGGCGGCGCGGTAGGTTTGCAGGAGGGTGGACTCGGGCAGGCTGGTCTTGAAATTGGCCCGCCCGAAGGTTTCGCCGCTCGCGCGGTCGAGAAGGCGCCCCTCCCGCGTCAACCGGCGCTCGAGTTGCGTGCCGGGCAAGGCCGTCAGGATGCCCATCATGGCTTGCGGGATCGGCGAGCGCAGCACCCACTCGCGCTGCCGCTCGAGGGCCGCGGCGTCGTCGGCGTCGAATCCCATGATGAATCCCGCGGCCACGTCGAGGCCGGAGCGGATCAGCTTGTCGATGGCCTGGTTGAGATCCACGGCCAGATTCTGCGTCTTGTGGGTTTCGCGCAGGGCCGCCGGCGACGGCGTCTCGATGCCGACGAAGACGAAATCGAAGCCAGCCGCGATCATGCCGGCGATGAGGTCGTCGCGGCCGGCCAGATCGATACTGGCTTCGGTGAAGATCTGAAAGGGGAAACCGTGGGCCCGCATCCAGGCGCCCAGCGGCCCGAGCAATCCCAGGGTTTCCTTGCGGTTGCCGACGAAGTTGTCGTCGACGACGAAGAGCGAGCCACGAAATCCCGTGGCCAGGACGGCGTCGAGCTCGCGGCAAAACTGGCCGGGCTCCTTGGTGCGCGGACGCCGCCCGAAGAGCTCGACGATGTCGCAGAACTCGCAGTGGAAAGGGCAGCCCCTGCCCCACTGCACGCCAATCGAATTGTAGGCGCTGACATCGAGCAGATCATAGCGCGGCGGGGGGAGCCGCTTGATATCGGGCCGCTCGGCGGCCACGAAACGCGCGGGCAGCGCCGAACGATCCGCAAGCAAGGCCGTGCAAAGTGGGGTGATGAGATCCTCTGCCTCGCCCACCACGATGCAGTCCACGAAAGGCGCGAGGGCGTCGGGCGTGGCCGTGGCGTGCGGACCACCGGCGACGATGCACTTGCCCATCGCCCGGCCGCGCCTAGCGACCTCCAACATCGACGGCCGCTGCACCAGCATGCCGGTCAGGAAGAGGACATCGGCCCACTCCAGATCGGCGTCATCGAGCGGGCGCACGTTCATGTCGCACAGGCGCACTTCCCAGTCGGGCGGCAACAGCGCGGCGACCGTGAGCAGGCCGAGCGGAGGCAGGATCGCGCGCTTGCCGATGAGGCGCAGCGCGCGCTCGTGGCCCCAGTAGGTCTCCGGAAATGCGGGAGAGACGCAAAGAATCTTCATTCCGCCAGTAGAGCACCCCCCTTGTCAGGGTTGTGTCACGGGCAGGTAATATCTCTGCGTCGAGCAGACTGGAGACCGGAGGCTCCAGCCTACAGTCTCCGGGCTACTTCGGCGTCTCGGCCGCGGGGGTCTCGGGAGGCACCGCGGCCGGCACCTCCTCGACGGGTTGCGGTCCGGGCACGATGCCGGCGAGGTCGGGATCCTCGTCGTCGCCGAGCGAAGTGCGCGTTTGGCGCTCGAGCTGCCGCTGTTGGCGGCGCTCGGCTTTCGCCGCCTGCCACTTCTGCCGATCGATTTCCTTCTTGCGCTTCTCGGCAGCGTTTTTCGTGCCCGGTCTCACTACATCCTACCAGCGCTGCTTGCGACCGCCGCCGAACCCACCGCGGTCACCGCCGCGATCACCGCCGCGTCCGCCGCCGCCGAAGCCGCCGCGGCCACCACCACCACCGCCGCCGCCGCCCGAGCGCTCGCGCGCCTCGCTGACCGCGATGGCGCGGCCCTGCAGATCCTTGCCGTTCAGGGTCTCGATTGCCGCCGCCGCGCCGGCATCCGTGGACATCTCCACGAACGCGAAGCCGCGCGGACGGCCGGTGTCACGGTCGAGCACGACCTTGACCTCGGTCACCTCGTTACCCGTGGCCGCAAACGCATCGCGCAGATCCGCCTCGGTTGTCGAGTACGACAAATTGCCAACATAGAGTCTCTTTCCCATCGTGATTCCTTCTTTCTGCCAGGTTGTTTCTTCCGTCGGCTACCCAGCAGTGGTCCAACATCGGCCTCAGACGGGAGACGAGCGTTTGTGACCAGACCCGACGGGGACGGGCCCCGAAGGTCGATCCGCCGTGCATCGCTTTGTCGTTCCTTCTCGTCGTAGGCGGAACTGCGACGCGTCGTCACTCCTTGCGGTACCTGCGAACCGTCCCCCCGAGGCTTTGCGGCCCTGGCGAGCTTGGTCCGATGGGAAAGAATGAGCCGCGCCAGGACGAAAGTCCAGTGCGAATCTTCACCGCCACGCGCCGGATATCTCCCCGCCAAGGCCCACCCCGATGGCCTTGCCCAGCACCTTGAACCTGGCGCGCCGGCCACTCCGCCGGCGCCGCACAGCGGCGAAGGTCACAACTGGGCGAGGATCTCCCTTTTCTTCGCCTCGTATTCCGCGGGTGTGATCAACTGCTGGTCGAGAAGCTGCTTGAGCTTCTTCAGCTTGGCGGCCGCGTCGTCGGGCACGGGTTGCGTCCCCGCCAGGCCGACGGCCGCTGGCACGACCGCGCCGGCCATGCCCATGCCCACGGCCATGGCCATGCCCATGCCGCCGGTGCCGGAATTCTTGGCGGCGTCGCGCAACGCCGCCAGTTGCTGGAGCTGGGCGTAGCTGACGCCCGCGGCACTGGCCGCCTGCGCCTCGGCGCTGATGTCGGCGATGCGGTTGATCCGGCGCATCGTATCCTCGTCGAAGCTGGTGCCCTGGATGCGAAAATCCTCGAGCAGGAACCCGAGTTGCGTGAACTCCTGCTTGAGCTTCTCGGTGAGCGCGGCCGCGATCTCTTCGCGATTCGGATCGATCTGCGTGTAGGTGTAGCCCGCCTCGGCGAAGAAGTCGGTCAGGGGTTGCAGCAGGCGCGCGTTGATGGGGTCGCGGATGTTGTCGACGAGAAAGGTCTGGGCGCCACCCACGACCTGCTGGAAGAAGCCGCGCCCGTCGATGATACGCATCGAGTAGTTGCCGAAGGCGCGCAGGCCGACGGGGAACTTGTACTTCGGATCCTCGTACTTAATGAGGGATTCGGTGCCCCACTTGAGGTTGAGCAGCTTGGCGGTGCGGAAGTAGTAGATGCCGACCTTGTGCTCGCTCTTGAAGTTCTGCATGAACTTGCGCAGGGTCGTGAAGAACGGGATGTTGGCGGTCTTGAGCTCGTGGAGGCCCTCCTCGACGTAGACGGCCTCGACCCGCCCTTCGTAGACGAACACGCACCCCTGCCCGGGCCCCACGATGAGCTTGGAGGCGTTCTTGATCTCATCGCCGTTGTCGGTCCAGCACTGGAACAGCACCCCGGCATCGGGGTTCTCCCACTGGATGACGGAACGCAACTGACGAGACAGCAAGCTCATGACCAGCCTCCTGGGTGCGGTTTCGGGCGCGGGGAATGTATGAACGATTCTACTCCAGACGGTAGCCGGCGGCGCCCGTTTGGGCGTCGATGCCGCGGAGGCCGGTTTCGCGATCCAGGCGGTCGACGATGAGCGAGGCGTCGTCGAACCGAAGTGAAGGCGCCGGCGAATGGTATGTTCGCCCCATGAGCCTGTCATCCGCGAGCGCGCCGCCGCAACGACCGCGCGCGCACGCGAACCACGTGCCCTGGCTTGGCGCCGCCGGGCTCGCGCTCGCCTTCGCGCCGCCCGCGGCCGCCGTGGCGAGGACGGGCATCGACGCCGCGCCGGCGTCCGCCCCGACCGCGGCGGCGAAGGCGCCGGTCGCGTGGACCCAGGAGATCGACCAGCTCGTCGCCGAGGCCCTGGCCCAGGGCAAGCTCCCGGGGTGCGTGGTCGCCGTGGGCCGGGCGGATGGCGTGGTGTTCAGCAAGGCATTCGGCTTCCGCGCCCTCTTGCCCGGCAAGGAGCCGATGACCGAGGACACCATCTTCGACCTCGCCTCGCTCACCAAGCCGGTCGCCACCGCGACCGCGCTCATGGTGCTCGCCGATCGGGACAAGGTCGACCTCGACGAGCCGGCCGCGCGCTACGTCCCGGAGCTCGCCGCGCACGGCAAGGCCGCCATCACGTTGCGACAGCTTCTCACCCATGTCTCGGGCCTGCCCGCCGAAACCCCGGTCGGCGACTACGAACACGGCCGCCGAGAGGCCATCAAGCGCGTCCTGGCCAGCAAGCCCAAGGCCGCGCCCGGCGAGCGCTTCCTCTACTCCGACGTCGGCTTCCTGGTTCTCGAAGAGGTTGTCCGCCGCGTGACCGGCGCCGGCCTCGACAAGCTCGCGAGCACGGCCATCTTCGGCCCGCTCGGCATGGACGACACGGGCTTCTTGCCCGCCGCGGACCGGCGGCCACGCATCGCGCCGACGGAACAACGCAACGGCGAGTGGATGCGCGGCCAGGTCCACGACCCGCGGGCCTTCCGCCTGGGCGGCGTGGCCGGCCACGCCGGGCTCTTCGCCACGGCCGCGGATCTGGCCCGCTTCGCGCGCATGGTGCTCGGCCGGGGCGCGCTCGAGGACAGGCGCGTCCTTTCCGCCCGCGCCACGGCGAGCATGCTAGCGCCGCACGACGTGCCCGGTGGCATCCGCGCCCTGGGCTGGGACGTGCAGACCGGCTATTCGACCCAACGGGGCACCTCGCTATCCCGCCGGGCGGTAGGACACGGCGGCTACACCGGCACCTCGCTGTGGATCGATCCGGAGAAGAACCTATTCGTGATCTTTCTCAGCAACCGTGTTCACCCCGACGGCAAAGGCTCGGTGAACGGCCTCGCGGCGGCCATCGCGACCCTCGCCGGCAACGCGCTCGGTCCGCCCCCGGAGGCCGAGCCCACGCCCGCCGGCAGGGGCCTGGCGCTGGGCATCGACGAGCTCGCCACCCGGGATTTTTCCCCCCTGCGTGGCCTGCGTTTCGCTTTGCTGACCAACGACAGCGCGCGCAACCGCGAGGGCGCCCGCACCACCGACGTGCTTGCCGCCCGGCGCGACCTTGGACTGGTCGCGCTCTTGAGTCCCGAGCACGGCCTGTCCGCGTTGCGGGACGAACGCATCGACGACAGCACGTACGCCAAGACGCGCCTGCCGGTGCATAGCCTGTATGGCGACGCGCACGGCCCGCGGACCGCCAGGCCCGCAGGCCCCCGGCCCGTGACCCTACCGGACGGTATCGATGCGGTCGTCGTCGATCTGCCCGACGTGGGGACGCGGTTTTACACCTACGCCTCGACCGTGCACGCCACCTTGCGGGCGGCATCGAGCCGCGGCCTGCGGGTCATCATTCTCGACCGGCCCAATCCCATCGGTGGCTGGGAGGTGGCCGGCCCGGTGCTCAGTAGGGCCGAGCTGTCCCCGGTGAATCACCATCCCCTCCCGGTCCGGCACGGCATGACCATGGGCGAATTGGCCGAGATGTTGAACAGCGACGAGCACCTCGGCCTCGATCTCGAAATCGTCCGCATGGCCCGCTACAATCGCCGGTCGTACTTCGACGAAACGGGCCTGCCCTGGTGGCCGCCATCGCCCAACCTGCGCACCGTGGCAGCCACTGTGCTCTATCCCGCGGTCGGACTTCTGGAAGCCACCAATGTCTCCGTTGGCCGCGGCACCGACAATCCCTTCGAAGTCCTCGGCGCACCGTGGATCGATGGCGCCGCCCTCGCCACGGAGCTGACCGGCGCCGGCCTCGACGGGGTTGCCTTCGCGGAGACGGATTTCACCCCCTCGGCCAACCCGTACCGGGACACCCCTTGCCACGGCGTACGTCTGCACGTCACCGACCGAACGTTGTTCGAGCCCGTGCGCACCGGCATCGCGATCGCCCTAGCCCTTCGCAAGCTCCATCGCGGCCCATGGAACGCCACCCGACTGCACGGGATGCTGGGGGACCCCGTGGCCACCGCCGCGGTCCTGGACGGCCGCCCCCTCCCGGAGGTCGAGGCGCTGTGGCAACGCGACCTCGAAGCCTTCCGGGCCAAGCGGCGGAAGTACCTCCTCTACCCACCCTAGTCGCGTGGGGAGCCTGCGCAGCGCTGGGTTAGCCAGCGCTGCGCGTAGCGCACCATCGCGGGAGG
>Ga0182021_10008608_pt1 | contig 12084 bp, 10 predicted proteins | sample 612E3MmetaG_FD_120493 | JGI IMG/M metagenome (GOLD analysis project Ga0182021, IMG submission 120493) | Permafrost microbial communities from Stordalen Mire, Sweden - 612E3M metaG (Illumina Assembly) | ecosystem: Environmental > Terrestrial > Soil > Wetlands > Permafrost | place: Sweden...
AAAATTATATATTTTTTATACATGAATTTAGGGTAAGACAGCAGGAACTGCTGTCAAGAACCTTCTCTTTTTCGAATAAAGGAGTAAGAATAATGGCAAAAATGGAAATCGACGTCCGGGAGCAAATATGCCCGGTTCCGCTGGTAGTATGCAGAAAAGCATTCAAGAGAGCATCTCCAGGGGACATTTTAATTGTAAAGGGCACGCATCCAGCATCTAAGAAAGAGATTCCTATGGCCTGCAAAGCAATGGGGCTCGAAGTGCTGAAAATTGAGGATAAAGAAGGAGGAAAAGAGTGGGAGATAAAGATACGAAGGTAAGAGGAATCGAAATAGTAGAAAAGACGGTAATTATACTGGTGATATAGATAAATTATATCGTCTACTGATAATTTAAACTGAGCCTTGGAAATGGGCATGGGAATCTCCATGTTATTTCACTTTCTGGGGACTAATGCTGTTGGAAAAAGGAGAGCTTGAAAAAAGCTATTTCCCAAGATGATATGCTGGGATTTGGCAGGAAGATGGTAAAAATACGATATATAAGGCTAAAGTTGCTTCACATGAAAGACAGATGAATGATTTCAAGGAAATATGAGGAAGGATAATATCCATCAAAATGACCATGGAAATTCTGAGCATAATGAAAGAAGATCTTACAATGGAATAGAAGTTACTGGTGAGTTTTGGGCTCTTATACCCAAAAGCAAGGGAATCTAATGCAAATCTTTTTATTGGAGTTTTGGAGGGTTTTTGAGCTCTAGTTGTCAAGATATGCCGAGTTCCCCTGATCCTACCTATTTCCGGAAATATGTGGTCAGATGAAACTAAATCAAGTCTTTAACTTTGCAAAAACTGGGATTAAGTAATATACATTAATATAAAGATCATTATTTTGTATATTAAATAAAAAAATGGTTTGGAGTATAGAGATGGATCAAAAAGAACCCATAAAAATAACGTTAACCGGTATACTCCGTTAGATATTTGGATTGTTCTTTATAGTAATTGCTTTAGGAATGATTATCGAACATGAATATTTTCCAGCTGTATTCATGTTTATGGCAGTTTTTATATCGTTTCCGCCGATTTCAAATTTGATCGAATCAGAGTTTAATATTTCATTATCTGGAGGGGTAAGATTTTTGTTGGTAATAATTCTTTTAGCAGGATCGTTTGCTGTAGAACCTAATCATTCATCTTCGGCAATTATTTATGCTCATACTCCTTAAGGATCTCATAACACAATTCATGATGACAATGTTTGTTATTGGGATTGGAAATGGCATGAGACATCTCAGATAAAAGATGTGACAGCGCTATAGAGGCATGAATATATTTCGAGTCTTAAAAAAATTTAACCATTATGAAAATAATAATTCATCATAAACTGGTTTGAGATAATATTGTTGATGTTGCACACATTAACAGTATCTAATTTACTTCGAAAAACTTGCGTATCTTTTGTACAAAGTGGTATTAGTTTTATTACTTTATAAGTTTTCTTTTCGGTATTATATATCTTTAAAATCTGATCTTTTGTGATGAATAGCTATTATTATAGGTTTAGTAATATTCATAATTAAAACCATAAAGACGGTTATAATTTTTTTTATATATTGCTATGTTGGATATTTTAAAATTTGATAGGATATATGTTAAAGATATCGAAAATCAATACCCATTATTACAAAATATCATTGAATTTATATTTGGAGTCATAGCCGATGTAATTGTTGGTAAAATATTATTAAAAATTATGAAACGTTATTATTGGTAATGAGCTTGTATCATATATCAATAATAATATTATCATATTTAGCATTTGTAATATTTACTATCATTGCAATTCTTATAGCTTTCAATTGTAGGAGAGTTAATAATCATAATAACAGAATATTTGAGCCTTACCTAACTAACTCTTATATATTTATAAATATAGCTGGATTATTCTTGTTTAACAGGATCTTCTATAGATCCAAATTGGTCTTTTTCAGTAAAAAAATTCTAGGAACATATGTTTGATGGCAATTTCTAACACTTCATATTGTTTGAGAGATTGTGCTATTGCAAACATTCTTATTTCAATTGAAATAAATTCTTTTACATTTAAAGATGTGAAACTATTTTTGGTTTCGACTCCAATCTGTATAATAAACTAAATTATTATACATAGAGTTCTAATCCTAAAATTCCAGCAATTTGCTGGAAACTCTAAAATTTTAAATTTAAAACGAAGAATTTATTATCCAAGCTGAGGAGGGGAAAAAAATATTTGAGAATATAATTTATCTTGACAATGCCGCAAGCACCAGATTGGATGAACGAGTACTTGAGGCAATGACGCCTTACTTTTTTGATACATATGCAGTAGCTACATCTGAATTTGGCTATTCTATGGGAATAGAATCAAAAGAAGGACTTGAAAAAGCCCGCGAAAGCATAATTTCAAAACTCGAAGCAAGCTCAGGCGAAGTAATTTTCACTTCTGGTGACACGGAGTCGAACAATACAGCGCTTAAAGGAGTAGCTTGGGCCCTTAAGGAAAAGAAAGGCAAGCATATTATTGTCTCGAAGATAGAGGATTTTTCTGTGCTGAACACGGCAAAAGCACTCCAAAAACAGGGTTTTGATGTGACTTTTCTGGATGTGGATGCAGAGGGGTTTGCAGATATCGAAGGATTAAAAAAAGCAATCACAAAAGAGACCGTTCTTGTTTCGATTCAGCACGGAAACCAGGAAATAGGGACAGTGCAGGATCTGAAGGTTATCTCAGAAATCTGTGAAGAAAAAGATGTGTTCCTGCATACCGATGCTACCCATAGCTTTACACGGCTTCCCCTCAGTGTGAAAGAATTGCCCATAGACCTAATAACAATGTCCGCGCATACCATTCATGGCCCAAAGGGAATAGGTGCTCTCTTTATCCGGAAAGATACCCAGATAAATAAATTCATGGACGGAGGTTTTCAAGAATTCAACTTGAGGGCAGGGGTAGAAAACATTCCCGGAGCTATAGGCTTTGGAAAGGCTGTAGAACTCGTAAACGAAGAAGAAATAAGACATCTTAAGGCAATGAGAGATCGGGTAATTGATAAATCTCTTTCCGAAATCCCGGATGTTACCCTCAACGGAAACAGAAATAAACGTCTACCACAGAATGCAAATCTAACTTTCCATTATGTAGAGGGAGAATCCATAATTTTGCATATGGATATGAAGGGTTTTGCAGTAAGCACAGGTTCAGCTTGTTTTAGCCGTTCTCTTGAATCAAGCCATGTAATCAGAGGTATAGGAGGAGACCATGAGAGAGCCCATGGTTCGGTACGCTTCACCTTCGGACGCTACAATCATATGGGAGATGCTGATGCGGCAATTGATGCCATGAGAGAAATTGTGGCAAGGCTCAGGGAAATAAGCCCCCTTGCAAGAAAATAAAATCTAACAACTGGGAAACATAGCACAGGAAAAGTAGAATAGATGAAAAGCAGAATATAATTTAAAGACGGAGAGATCGGTGAGACAATGAAGTTTCCTTACAGTGAAAAAGTGTTGGAGCATTTCAGGAACCCACACAATGTGGGAAATATAGAGAATCCTGATGGAAAAGGCCTTGAAGGAAGCCAGGCATGTGGAGATATGGTTGCAGTTTATATTAAGGTAAATCAAGAAACAAAGGTTATTGAAGATATTAAATTCGAATCTTACGGCTGTGCCTCAAATATTGCCACAGCTTCTGTCATTACAGACCTTGCACGTGGAAAGACTCTCGATGAGGCAAAGAAGATAACATGGAAACTGGCTTCTGAAGAGCTTGGAGGGCTTCCTCCTATCAAAGCTCACTGCTCAGTGCTTGCAGTTGAGGGCCTGCGTGCTGCGATTCGGGACTATGAAGAAAAGCACGGACTTGTTATCGAAAAGGAAATCACAACTGAAGAAGTTGTCCGTAGCAGGCTCAAGCACGTTATGAACCCACTAACAGGCCTTGATATTATACGCACGAACCTTATCCTTAAAACAAGTATTGAAGATGGAGTGGTGAGGGTGGTTGTAGACTTGCCTGCAGATCACCAATTTGCTTCGGCAATCAAAGAGGACATTACAGAAAAGCTGGGGTCTTTATGGGATGTGAAAAGGATAAATGTAGTTTTTACAGCATGAAGGAAAGTACAACAGGAATCAAATAGAATAAATATAAACTGGAATATTCATAGCAAAATTTTCCATTCTACAGCTTTTTTTATTTTGCTTTCTGTTAGACAAAGGCAGATAAAACTTCAATGCGTAAAAATACATCGGTCCTTAACTGAGAATTGAATCATAAAAACATCAATCATTAATTTTGGAAGGCATCTACTTTTGAAAATTAACATATGTGTGAATAATTTATTGAAAAATGGTATTTCTTAGAGCTATCTAAAATATATTTTATAGTACAGTTGGAAATATGACAGCCACACAATAAAGTACTATATTAAGGAATCGTAGAAGAGAAACTAGGCTGGCAAAACTTAGGCTGGAAAGATCCGATACTTTTAATACTTCATAAAGCTGCTATCTTTTGATGTCTGCCTGGGTACGCAAATATATGGAACTGATTAGATACAAAAATTGCTTTATGGCAGGTTTTGCGGCTACAACAGGAACATTTATAGCTGAAAATATTATGGCATCAGATGCCTTTGACTTGTTTCATTTGAAAAATTACCCCTTTCTTGATATGGGGCTTGTGTTTTTGGTAGTATTTCTGATTTCCGGTGCAGGAAATGCCATTAATGACTACTATGACTTTAAGATAGATTCAATCAACCGTCCTGAAAGACCTATCTCCTCTGGAAGGGTGAAATTAAAGAAAGCCTTATATTTTTCTTTTCTCCTTTTTGCTTTCGGAACTTTTCTGGCTTTTTCGATTCAACAGATTTGTGGGTTTATTGCTTTTTTCAATTCTTTAATGCTTATCCTGTATGCAAAAACTCTTAAAAGTACTCCTTTTTTAGGAAACCTAAGTATAGGCTATCTAACTGGTTCAACATTCTTGTTCGGAGCTTCTGTTTTAGGATTTGACGGACTTAAAGCTCTTTTTGTGCTTTTTGTGCTTTCAGCTCTTGCTATTACTGCCAGAGAAATTGTTAAGGATATCGAAGATATGGAGGGAGATAAGATGGAAGGAATAGATACCCTACCTATTAGGATAGGAGCAAAAAAAGCAAGCTATATTGCAGTGCTAATAGGTTTTCTTGCCATATTTTTAAGCCCTCTTCCTTACTTTATGTCAGTACTTGGCCTGCGTTATCTTTACTTCGTCTTCCTGGCAGACTTGGGTTTCTTTGCGGCTATCCACCAGATCCTCGCTCTCAAAAATCCAGCGAAATCTTCGAAAATGTTCAAGATCGCAATGTTCTTTGCGCTGCTAGCTTTCATCGCCGGAGTATAAATCTTTCAGATAAATTTTCGAAATAGGTTTCCAACAACTCTTTTACTAAGCAAAAAAGATACTTCTATGCTGTCAATAATCTTTTATAATAGCTACAAAAAGTAGATTTGATTTTTTGAGTCATCGATTAAGAGTTAGTGAAGTACTAAACTCACAGACACTGCCAGAATTTCAGTTATGGCTGAAAGAATGACTATCACATGTTGAGTTTTAAATAAATATAAATGTTCAGAGTTCCTGTTCAATAGCTTTGGGATGACCTAAACTTTCCTAAAGATTATCAGCTTTCTAACAAGGAAAAAAGAGGATTTCAAGAACAAGTGAGCCTTATCAGCTTTTGAGTGTAGTGATAACTTGAAGAATTAGGCAATAAGATCAAGTCGAACATCGATCACAGAATCCTCGTTTGCCTCAATTTTAGATATTGTCAGCAAATTACCTTTTCTTCTTAATAATGTCGCTTTTGTTACTTGAACCTGATGACCATCTTCCAGTTTCTTACTATTGTTTTTGTGAATAACCAGGATTTTCTGGCCCACTTCAGCTCCTTCTTCAATTGTCGAAAAAATATTTTGTATGACCTGTTCAAAATCAGAATAAATTAAAATCTCCGACTTATTTGCAACCTTCTTAATGATGCCAATAGGTTCCAGATTGAGGTGCATATTAACTTTCCTTCTTTACCTGTTAACATAAGTATCATCAAATAATACTAACTCCGAGTAATAACAATTCAAGATGTGTGATATCGGATCCATTATATTTAAAATGACTTTGGTTTTGAATATTCCTCAATTGTATATAATAACAAATATATATACTTTACCAAAAAGCTGGCCTGACTTTAAAAATGCCTGAATGTATATGATTTAAAATGAAAAAATTAACATATTTTTCCATTAAAATGGTGATGAATAGGACTTAATTTATTAAAATTGAGTAAAATCAAAGTTAAACTAATAAATTATTTAATAATGCATGTACTTTTCTCCGTTCAGTGAGTATATCTATGCCATAAAGGATGAATTGCTAGGTTTTTACATATTTTAAAACACACAATTATATTTATTTGTCAGAAAAATTTCAAATCAAAAAAATAACCTTCTTTAATAATAAATTCAAAATTTCATTTCTACCAAAGAAGTGAAGTTATGAGCATACTTAATGGTAATTAGTAAAATTTAATGGTATTTCCTGCGGTTGAATTCGCAAATTGTATTATCAACTTTGCTTGAGAGTTCATTCATTCTTTCGTCAATTTTTGTTTCCGTACTCTCCATATTTACTTTGAGGGTACGATCTTTTGCTTCTATCTTATCTTCAAATTCCTGAAGTTTGTTGTTGATAGAGATGATCATAACAGCTAGTGTTCCGACTAAGATCATAACCGATAGAATAATTAGTGGATTTGTGGATGCATATTCAAATCTCCTAAGCCATTCAAAGGATAAAAGGAAGGATGACAGAACCATCACAACAAGAAATACTGTATCTCTAGTTTCCATAGTTATACCTCTAGTGTATCTGTAAAAATTTCCTTCATTACCAAAATTTCCATGTTATAAAATATTTAAAAATTCTTATGTGGAGATACTTCATTAAAGTATTAGTCCAAAAGGAAGTATATCCATATTATGGAGGATTTGTGATAATTTATGACTTACTAAACTATCCGGAAATCATTGAGTGGATTGAGACTCTAAACCCGTGGCCGAATACTGAAAGGAATTACTGCTAGCCATAAAACATTTTACTGAATGAACCGGAAAAACTCCGATGAACTTTTAACTAAGGCTGAGCAGGAGTTAAATCTCTTGAATTGATGCGCCAACGCAGTATAAAAAAGTATCTAATTGGATTCAGAAAGCACTTGCAAGAAATGAGGGAGATGCCGATCGAACCGTTTAAACCACTTAATAGGAGTCAAAAGCTTTTACCAGAATTTCTATATTGAGATACCTACTTTACCCAGTGTAGGAACCAAACAATGCCATTTAAGGCCAATACAGATATACCACAAAAGAGTATCTATAGGATATTTTTAAAGTATGTGATCCTTTAGAAAAGGTGTCTTGCTTGTAGGAGTGTCAAGTGGATTAAAGCGCAAATAAAATTTGAAGCGACGTTTCCAGGAAGACTACGGAAGAAGTGAATATTGGAAAAAATGTTGTTTTAGAGAATAAAAACGAATATCGAGTCATTCCTTCATGATATAAATTGGATTAGGGAACAAGTTATTGAGAAGTTTGATCGGGTTTGAGAAAGGTACGAATCACCAATTTTTAAACTTTTTCATTCGAATTCGACCTATTTTTATAAGAGGATTTTGATAATCCCTCGTTTTTTGCTCGTTATTTATAAATCCTATATAAGCAATTTGTTTAAATCAGAGGTTTTCCAAAATCCTCTTAGTATTATTTGTTCATATTTTGTCTCTTGTACTGTTTTTTTAGCTTTTTACTCTCAAGATAGATCTTTGGCCTTCAAAATTCTGGAAGTCAAAATAAATATCAGCAGGTTACGTGGAACATTGCAATTACTTTTCCTTTACTTCTATTCCATAGTTTAATTGCTTTTGGGGTGGGAATAAGTTTTGTTTTGCAGTCTTTCTCTTCGAAAAACTTTTCAGCTTTTCTTGAAAGTTCAACGTATCCAGTCTGGCCGGTACCAATAATTAGCTCCCCTGCTCCCTTGTCATAAATGTATTTGGCCTCAGCAAGCGAGATTTTGTGGGAGGTTCCGTAGATTTTTTTCGAAAGCTTTTTCCTGCGCTTTTCTATCAGCCCATCCTTACGGATAATGATATCATGCTCATAGGTCTTGCTTTTAATCGTGATAGAGCCAAAACTGGTTGAATTTATCTTCGGTTTCATGGCTTTCTCCTTTCATAATTATCTATTTCATTGCCATTTTTCAGATTTTTCTTCTAGTTTCTGCTCTTAATATATATAATTTAGATAAATTTCTGATTTGATTGATCGTCTATATATTCTTTAGGACTTACGCACTTGAGATATAAAATCAAATACTTTGGACATTGTAGTTAAATCTATGCTTTAAACAGTTTGAAGTTAAAACTTATTGATATCTTTATTAAACTGCGTAAGTCCTATTCGTTAAAAAGTAATTAATGGTTTTATTTTACCAAATACAGACTATTAAATTTTTGTTTCGTAGAATTGGATGATATTAACAATTGGTTAAAATTTTCAGAAAATGATAATTCATAATATCATTGCGTCAAATTTGTAGTATCCAAAAAAATTTATATTTTCTTTAATCTAAAGCACAATGTCCAAATAGTTACCAGAAACCACTTCATTGAATTACTTATGGGATATACCTTTAATAAATTCTAGGATAGATATATTACATCAACGTTTTTTTGTCAAATTTATTGTCATGTTTTCACAATATCCTGTGTTACATATATATTGGAATACGGGTAACATAGGTATTAATTAACATCATCCATAGTAGCTTAAAATCTCTCCAGTCAAAAATATGGCACAATAATCGTAGTTATTATAAAAAGCTAAAATGAGAATTTTGTAAGATTTTATTTTTAGATGCAATTGTGTGTCTAGAATTTGATTAAATGAAGATTCATCAAATAATTTGTTCACCTTTTTTGTCAAAATATATTAATTATTACAAAGGAATAGTTAAGTGTTCTTCAAGTAAAAGCAAAAACAACAATATCATTATCTAGCTTTTTACATTTTAAGCCTCTAGATGTGTGTTAGATGCCAATGATGAGAAATAACTACAAAAACGAAAATGATAATACTTCACTTTACAAAGAAAACGTTCTACTGTATAAATTATATTTTTGGATCTATTAAAATTTGTGTTACATTATATTTAGTTGTTAAATTTATATAATTTTCAATATTATCATCTGAACAACAAAATTTAAATTGCAAAATAGTTATTTTAAGCCAAAAATTTTAAACTGAATATCGTTACAAGTTCAAAGCTACATTATAAGGTAGAACACAACTATCTAAATTAATACTGTTGGAAAAGTTATGTGTTAAAATCTCTGAATTTAATCAGTTTCACACCAAATCAGAAAAAATTTATAACCTTGACTCATGGAGCTCATGTGACTCATAGAGCATATGGAGCTCAAGGAACGCGGGAAAAAAGGTACACGTTTAAAGGTTTAGAACACCTTGTCAAAGCCCCACAAAATAGGCTTAGTTTATGCAGAGAAGATCCGCAAGTCCTTTTCAAGAAAGAGAAAACCGAAACGAAGCAGAAGGAAAAATAGAAATCTCCAATAAGTAAAATGATATTATAAATGTTAGAACTTACTCACTTATGATGCAAAATCAAGTATGATAAATGTATAGTCAAAAGACTATTTTTTAAAATGTTGTAAGTTTAATGCTATTGATTTTCCACCTCAATTGCGTAAGTCCTAGATACTTTGGAAAAGAGAATTTGGAGACTTTTTAATATCTTCTGGAGTAGTCAAAATCTACCATAATTTCACAATCAATTGACCTCATTTGAACAATAACCCAGACGACATTAAAAAATCTCAAAATTTTACATGTCAACAACTTAACATTAAATAATTCTAATTATCAAGTTTTTGTAATAGAATTTGGATTTAAATATTTGTGTCTAAGAACCTATTCGAAGAGTCAATAATGGCATGTATTAGAAATTGCTATAGGTCTATAATTCAAGTATTCTTTATGTTGTACATTTAGTCATAGTAAATGTTGTCATACATCACAACAATTTTCGGCTAGTTTTTAGGTAAGAAGGAGCACAAAATATCCACCTTAATAAAAATTTTACCTTCATGCAACTCTATTCATAAAACTCTAATAATTAACTAGCAGCCCACATTGCGGAGATATTTTTTTGATCTAATTAACTCCTAACAGTTGATACAAGATAGGCTGATACAAGATAAGCTTCTCTGTTACTAGGCTTGGCTTTCGAAAGAAATCCGAGTCCTTTATATAGATGATGTTGAAAAGGAGCATAAAATTATGCTCTATTTAAGCCTTTGGTAGAAAAATATTCCTTACCTAAGAAAAAAGGTTGAAAATAAAAAAATTGCCGGTAAAGGGAATATTACATATAATGCACGAAGACAGAAGGCAGTTAAATCTAAAAAAGTATAAAAAAAGGCATATTCTAAGAATTAAGGAGTTTAACACTTGCATTCCAGCGAACGATCAATTAAAGATTATTTACCTATTCTTCCTATGGGAGGACTTATCATTACGGTACAGGTTCTTGCACTGTTTTTATCCACACCCATGGAAGTTAGCGGGATGAAAACTTTTGAGGACCCAACTCAACTGTCCAACGTTATCTATTATATGGGATTAATATTGGTTTTCACTTTGTTTGTCTTGATCGCAATAAAGAAAAAGATGAAATTTATTATCAGTTTCCTCATATATTTCGCCATAATAAGCACTCTCTATTATGTATTCTATGCTCTTTTCACCCTCCTGCCACCTCTCTCCGGGTTTGAAGCTATTGTCTCAATTCTGGTATCTGTAGGAGTGACAGTGCTGCTTTACAAGTATCCTGAATGGTACTTAATTGACCTTGTGGGAGTTTGCACTGCAGGTGGGGTCAGTGCTTTGATAGGGATTTCCCTTTCAGTTATCCCGGTTGTGTTTCTCCTAATGCTCCTTGCAATTTATGATGCCATATCAGTGTACAGGACAAAGCATATGATAACCATGGCTGAGGGTATTATGGATCTCAAGCTCCCCATTTTATTCGTGATCCCAAAACACTCAAAGTATTCCTTCCTACAAGAAAAAGTTAAAAAGGGAGAGGAACGAGAAGCTTTTTTTATGGGTTTTGGGGATGCCATAATGCCCACGCTTCTTGTGGTCTCAGCAAGCATTTTTATACATACCACTGGAGGAAACACATATCCAGTACTAGGAGCAATGTTGGGTACCCTTGCAGGGTTTGTAGTGCTTTTTGTTCTCGTAATGAAAGGAAAACCACAGGCAGGACTTCCTTTTCTGAATTCAGGAGTAATCCTTGGATTTTTTATCGGTGTTCTACTATCAGGGGCATCAATTACTTGAAAGGATAAATCTGACTTAATCCACGTTTTCATTTTTTTTATAAAATTCCAATTCCTTGCAGTTCTTTTGGTTTTTACATAGATTTTTTTTATTTTACAGCTTATTACTTAATATGGCTAAAAAAATTGCAGTGATTTTTGACAGTGCTGGGACCCTCCTACATATGTACAGGGTTGCAAAGGAAGCCAGCACCGGTAATATTCTTGAAAATATAGAGAGCACTGCTATTGTCGCTCAAAAAAATGGATGTGGGCTCGTTGTTCTAAATACTGAAAGCGATATTATCCTGGGTTCAAGGAAAGATATGCCTTTGTTTGAGTTTATAAAAGAACACAGGATTTCACTTGGTATAAGCTGTTCAAAAGGAAAATTTTCCCCGGCTATTGCCCACGAGATTATAGAAGGGACCGCACTTTTTATGAGCGAGATGCATGATGTATTGGAAATGGTCACATACCGCTGCCCGGACATTTTTTATCGTGCTTCTGGCTTGATAATTGACTCAGAGGCCAAAAGCGTGCCCTATGTACTTAGTACAGGCGGGCATGTATTCAGCACTACCCTCCAAACT
>Ga0182021_10008609_pt1 | contig 12084 bp, 10 predicted proteins | sample 612E3MmetaG_FD_120493 | JGI IMG/M metagenome (GOLD analysis project Ga0182021, IMG submission 120493) | Permafrost microbial communities from Stordalen Mire, Sweden - 612E3M metaG (Illumina Assembly) | ecosystem: Environmental > Terrestrial > Soil > Wetlands > Permafrost | place: Sweden...
AATCCGCGTGGGTCGGATGTGGCAGTGGTGCTCGATTTGATGATCCATGATATTGATTTGATTTTGAGTTTAGTGAAATCAAAGGTGACACGTATCGATGCGAACGGTGTTGCGGTGATCTCGGATACTCCGGATATAGCCAATGCGCGGCTACAGTTTGAGAACGGTTGCGTGGCGAATGTTACCGCGAGCCGCATCTCACAGAATAAAATGCGCAAGATGCGCCTTTTCCAGCATGATGCGTACATCTCCATCGACTTTGCCGACGGTGTCTCAGAAGTTTTTCGTTTAGCAGATGAAAATACTCCTCGTACCAAATCGACAAAAATGCTCGGCAAGATAGAAGAGGGACAACACAAGCGCATCATCACCTATGAAAAACCAAAGGTGCGGGAAGTCAACGCTTTGAAATATGAACTTGAACGGTTTGTTGAATCTGTGCAAAAGAACATCGAACCGCCGGTTACAGGCCGCGATGGTTTGCATGCTTTAGAAGTGGCGCAGGAAATATTGCAGAAAATTGAATCGCAGAAAATTACAACGGCATAGTAGTACTGTTGTTTGTTATTTGGTACTACTCAATTGCATATTAATGATATTATTGAACAAGCATCGTTGAACTCCTGACGGAGTTCCGTCTTTATTTTGACATTAATTACAAACGTGAGACTCCTACGGAGTCTATCGAATAATAGAATTCATCTAAATAATCCTGTAGGAATTAAATGTTTAAAGCTCTAATTGACAAAAAGGATATCGAACTCCATCGGAGTTCTACTGAGTAGTTACGCCATGGATATAAAATTAAAGCGAATTGACATACAGGATGAGATACTCAAACGCGTTGGTGCTGTTGCCGATCGCGAGAGTATTGCCGTATATATTGTTGGTGGTTATGTGCGCGACCAACTGCTCGGCAAAAAAGTCAAGGATACCGACATTGTGGTTCTCGGAAGCGGTGTGGAGTTTGCAAAAAAAGTTGCGAAGGATTTTGGCAGAACCAATTTGATTCTCTTTGAAAACTTCGGCACGGCAATGCTGCCATTGGATGATCGGAAATTAGAATTTGTCGGCGCGCGGAAAGAAAGTTACAGCAAGAATTCCCGTAAGCCACACATTGAAGACGGAACACTGAACGATGATTTGTTGCGGCGGGATTTTACTGTGAATGCGATGGCAGCAAGTCTCAATGCAAAGATATTTGGACAGTTGGTTGATCCGTTTGAAGGACAAAGCGATTTGCGATCAGGGATTCTACGCACACCGCTCGATCCGGAAATTACGTTCGATGATGATCCGCTTCGCATTATGCGCGCTATGCGATTTTCTGCACAGCTTGGTTTTACTCTTGATCCACGTGTGCTTGAAGCCGCAGGAAAGATGGCGAAGAGATTAGCGATTGTCTCACAGGAACGAATCTCAGACGAGTTTTTGAAAATAATGTCCAGTTCAAGACCATCGGTTGGACTTCAGATGATGTACGATTCAAGTGTTATGGAAATTGTTTTTCCTGAAATCGCTCAGATGGCGGGAGTTGATCAGCGAAAGGATTATCACCATAAGGATGTTTTTCGGCACACGCTGCAAGTTGTCGATAAAGTCGCAGATGTTTCTGATAATCTCTGGTTGCGAATAGCGGCATTGCTGCATGACATCGCCAAACCGAAGACCAAAGTATTTGTACCAAGGACAGGATGGACTTTTCATGGACATGAAGATCTCGGTGCACGAATGGTGAAGAAGATATTCCAGCAGATGCGTTTTCCGCTAGAACATGTGCCATATATCGAAAAGCTTATCCGCCTTCATCTCCGTCCGCAGGCATTAGTCGATGATGGGGTGACAGATTCCGCCGTTCGCCGATTGCTCTTTGAAACTGGCAATGATATTGATGATCTTATGGCATTATGCAGGGCTGATATTACATCAAAGAACCAAAAACTTATCGAACAAGTGAAGCAAAACTATGATCTTGTCATTACGAAAATGGCAGAGGTAGAGGAAAAAGATCGTATTCGGAATTGGCAGCCGCCATTGCGCGGCGAAGAAATTATGCAAGTTTGCGGATTGACCGAAGGACCAATGATAGGTGTGCTGAAAAATATGATTACCGATGCAATTCTTGATGGTACAATTCCTAACGAACATGATGCCGCTCTACAGTATCTTCTTTCAATGAAAAATAGTATCATGAATCAAGCGCCATTAAAAAAAGGTCATCGGTCGAAAGCATGAAACATTCGTATTTCTGGGGGGACCGTCTAAACACTGGAAAAAGCTTGACTTTCTTCAGTTCTTTTGAAACTTTACGGAAAAACAATCGTTTATTAATTATAGTTTTCAATTCGTATTAACCTTAGAATTATTGGAGATTTTTCAATGAAGAAAATGATTGTGTTCATCCTGCTCGCAGTTTCGTTCTGCAGTGCGCAAATGCCAGTTGGAACGCTAAAAACGCTTACACTGAACGATGCTGTTACTATTGCTATGCAACGTAATTTAAATGTAGTACAGGCGGCGAATAATGTGGATGCTGCTCGCAGTGTTGAGGTGGCGGGTTATGGCTCTTATTTGCCGTCTCTTTCGGCTTCTGCCGGATGGGGAAGATCACAGTCAGAGTATGCAACCGATTCAATCTATAACCAGTTAATCAACCGGAATATTGCGACCGGTGGAAATTCACTAAATACCAACTATACTGCAGGGTTAAATCTCAATTACACTATTTTTGATGGGCTGAATCGTGAAATGAATCTTAGTAAATCCATTTCCGGCAAGGCGATTGCCGATCAAACTTTTTTGCGAACAAAACAAGGGATTGTGTATGGAGTGCAAGCAAGTTATCTCACTGTGTTGCGAAATGAACAACTTGTGAAGGTTAATGAAGAAAATCTGAAGCGTGAACAGGGGCAGCTGGAAAGAATTCAGGAGTCGAACCGTGTAGGTGCGTTGGCAATTGGAGATGTCTATCGCCAGCAGTCTGCTGTCGCTACAGACGAATTTAATCTTATCACAGCACAAAATACGTATGATAAATCGATTGCGGATTTACTTTCGCTTGTCGGTTTGGATGTGCGCGATGATTATCATATTGCAGATACGACTGTCCCAACGAAAGTAGATTCGGTGGAATTTTCCCAACTGCCTTCCCTTGGGAAATTTGAACAGTTCCGAAAGCAAGCACTCGACGCTCGCCCCGATTATCAAGTAGCATCGGAAAATCTAAAAAGCACATCATACTCAGTTATTTCAGCATGGGGACGCTACTTGCCGGGTGTGAATGCGTATGCAGGTTATAGTCTCAGTGCACCTGAAGTGTCGCAATTGTCAAGTAATAAGGATTATACGTGGGGATTAAAACTGAGTTGGACATTGTTTGATGGATTTCTAACGAATGAGGGTGTCCAGAATGCAAAGGTTCAGGAACGAAATGCCGAGATATTTCTCCAACAGACAGAGTTGATCGTCAGTGTCGACGTAAAAAAAGCACTTCTCGACCTCGGGGCATCTCAAAGACAGTATGAAGCGAGTGTAAAAGGCGTAACTTCCGCTTCGCAGGATCGTAGAGTAGCAGAAGAGCGGTACAATCTTGGCGCTGGTACGATTATCGATCTTCAAACGGCAAATGCAAATTTTGTGAATGCGCAAGCGAACAAAGTGAATGCGACATACAACTACATCACAGCCAAGCGCAATTTGGAATACGTGCTTGGTGAGCGGACGTACTGAGTGAGAGACTATAAGAATATTAGGATATTCAACACGGAGGAGTAAACAATGGCAAATGGTAACGGGAAAAAGAAAAAAAAGAAGACTATCATTATTTCAATTATCGCAGTTGTAGTAATAGCTCTCGTGGTACTGGTGATTGTTGGCAGCCGCCGTGAGCCGGTTATTTCTATACAAACCGAGAAAGTTCAACGGAGGACCATCACTCAGATTGTGACAGCGACCGGGAAAATTCAACCGGAATTACAAGTCAAAATCAACGCAGAAGTGAGCGGCGAAATAATCGCTTTGCCTGTGCGGGAAGGTCTCCATGTAACGAAAGGGCAGCTTCTCGTTCGCATCAAACCGGATGCATATCAGGCACAGTACGAAAGTGCGCAAGCGAACCTCGAAATGGCGAATGCCAGCTTTCGGAAAGCTGAAGCAGAATACAAACGTGCTTCCGAATTGTTTGCAAAGAAACTCATATCAGATTCTGACATGGATATTGCAAATGCAAATTATCTCAATGCAAAGGCAGCATACGATCAGGCAAATGCGGCTTTAAAACAAGCGCGTGATACTTTTTCAAAGACCACTATCACGGCACCTATGACCGGTGTTATTAGTCAGCTGATCTCAGAATTAGGTGAACGAGTGAGCGGCAGTACTTTTACACAGGGAACCGAAATCATGACTGTGGCGGATCTTTCGACTATGGAAGCACGGGTGGATGTGGGTGAGAATGATATTGTAATGGTGAGTAAGGGAGATACCGCAAAAATAGAAGTTGATTCTTATCCCGATCATAAATTCATTGGAACAGTTTCACAGATTGCCAACACGGCAAAATCAAGCGGTCTTGGAACACAGGATCAAGTAACGAACTTTGAAGTGCGAATTCGTATCTCAACACCAGCAGATGTGCAGTTTCGCCCTGGCATGTCGATGTCGGCAGACATAGAGACTGAGACGAGATCGAATGTGCTGACAGTTCCGATCCAATCGGTCACTGTTCGTGCACCTAAGAAAGAAATGAAAGAACAACCCAAGGAGGGCGAAGCTCAGTTTGATGCTGGTAAGAAGAAAAAGGATGAAGATAAGTTGGAAGAGGTTATTTTTGTTGTGAAGGATGGTTTGGCTAAGACTATTCCTGTAAAGCGTGGTATTAGCAACGATGCGTATGTTGAAGTAAAAGCAGACGGACTTGAAGGACAAGAGGTTGTTTCGGGGCCATTCAAAGCGATCAATCGTGATCTGGAAGTTGATTCGAAAGTAAAGATTGATAACAAGGCAGAACGCAAAACAGGAGCAAGTGCAGATAAAGATAAGAAGTGAAGATGGTAAGAAGGAAGAAGATAGAGGAAGAAGAGGAAAGGAAGAAAGCAGAAGATTGAAAATGAGATTGTCGACGATGAAAATAAAGCGGATATGTGGAATTGTGATTGCGGCGCTCATTCTGCAAATGCATGGAGAATTGATAGCTCAGACGATTGATGAGGGCATTGTTCTTCTTCAGCAAAAGAAATTTGCAGAAGCGAAATCGGTGTTTGAAAAGATTTTAGATAAAGACGATAACAATGCTGAAGCACATTATCGACTAGGCCTGGTATATCTCAATAGATCGAATCCGCAACGGGATGTCGATGAAGCGGTGGATCAATTGGAGAAAGCTACCGATTTAAATCCAAACAATGCTGATTACTACTTTCGATATGGTGCTGCGCTTGGCGAGAAGACCCAGCATGCTGGAGTAATCAAGCAGGCATTCCTTGCTCCCAAGATAAAGAAAGCATTTCTTCGAGCGGTGGAGCTTAATCCTCAGCATGCACAGGCGCGTATTGGTTTAGCACAATATTATCTTATGGCTCCTTCAATTATGGGTGGTGACGAAGAAGAAGGATGGAAACAGTTGGATGAAGCCATCAAACTTGATGAAGTCTCGGGTCGTACAGTTAAAGCGAGCTTCTTAGAGCGAGCAAAGAAAAACGATGAGGCGGAGAGAGAATACAAGGCTCTTGTTGTTTCAAAACCGGAAAATTGGTGGACATGGAAGAACTATGGATACTTCCATATGCGTACCGAGCATCCGGATGATGCGGTGAAATGTTTTCAAAAGTATATCGAACTTCGCCCTGATACTGCGGATTCGTATCAAAGTCTCGCCGAGGCATTGTTGAAGAAGGGCGAAACCGATTTAGCAATGGTCAATCTGAATAAATCGTTGAATCTCGATAAGGATTACGTGCCTGCAATTATCTCGTTGGGCGAAGTTTATCAAGCAAAGGGACAGAAAAATGAAGCGAAAGACGCATATCGGCGAGCTCTTTCAGTCGCACAGAATGAATATTACAAGGCTCAAGCTGAAAAAAAATTGAAAGAAGTCGAGTAGTAAATAGGAAGGAATAAGAAATGTCCGAAATTATTAAATTCGTGAATATCACAAAGTTTTATCAAGTTGGCGAAGAAAAGGTTCACGCGTTGGATGGTGTATCGATGCAAATTCAGAAGAATGAGTATGTGGCGATTATGGGACCGTCGGGCTCGGGCAAATCGACAATGATGAACATTGTCGGCTGCCTTGATACACCGACGTCCGGTCTTTACGAGTTGAACGGTACCAATGTGAGCGACATGAACGATAACCAGCTTGCAAAAGTACGAAATAAAGAAATTGGATTTGTGTTTCAGACATTCAACTTGCTTGCCCGGTCAGATGTTCTCCATAATGTTGAACTGCCGCTCATCTATGGCGGCGTCGGTTCGGCAGAGCGAAAAAAAATGGCTCGGGCAGCAATCGATCGCGTAGGATTGACGGATCGTATTCACCACAAACCGAACGAACTTTCCGGCGGCCAACGACAACGTGTAGCGGTTGCCCGCGCACTGGTTACTCAACCGGCTATTTTGCTTGCCGATGAACCAACTGGGAATTTAGATACAAAAACAGGCGAAGAAATAATGATACTATTCGACACGTTGCATCAAGAAGGCAATACGATCATCCTTGTGACGCATGAAGAAGATATTGCTCTGCATGCACACAGAAGAGTTCGATTGCGTGATGGAAAAATTGAACGAGATGAGACAGAAAAAAATCGAAAAAGTCCTGCACGTTCAACATTGAGCATAGCATAATATGACATTCGTTTTCGATGAATTTAAGGAAGGGATGGGGATCGCATTTGCGGCAATACGTGCAAACAAAATGCGCTCGGTGTTGACCACTCTGGGGATTGTTATCGGTATTGTTTCCGTAACACTCATGGGGACGGCAATTGAAGGATTGAATCGTGCATTTAACAAAAGTATTGCAGCCCTGGGATCGGATGTTTTATATGTACAAAAGTGGTCATGGGGTAATCATAATGATGATTGGTGGATAATAAAAAACAGAAAAGATATTCGTATACAGCAAGCGAAAGATCTCGAAAAATATTCTGAATATGCTCAAGCAGTGAATCCTGCGACAGGGACGATGCGAAACGTAAGATATGGACAAAAGCTCGTTGAAAATGTTGTTGTTGTTGGCACGGGCGCTTACTTGCTTGAGACAAGTGGATCAACTGTTGCCTTCGGCAGATTTTTTACTCCATTGGAAGCCGATGGAGGGCGACCGGTATGTACTATTGGTTCTGAAGTCGCTGCAAATCTTTTTCCTAATGAAAATCCAATAGGGAAGACCATCAAAATTGGTGGGTACGCTTTCCAAGTGTTAGGTGTATTTGAGAAGCAGGGAAGTTTTCTCGGCCTCGAAAGTCTTGATAATAGAGTCTATATTCCAATTAATCGGTTTTTTCAAGAATTCATGTCATTCCGAAGCGACATTCAAATTATGGTGAAAGCAAAGTCGGTGGAAGAATTAGATGAAACAAAAGAAGAAGTTCGAGGTATTTTGCGTAAATCCCGCAGACTCAATCCCAAGGATGAAGATGATTTTGCTATCAATCAGCAAGAGATATTGGTTCAAACATTTAATCAAATTGGGGGAGTGATTGCGGCGGTGGGTTTGTTTATTACGGGAATGGCTCTCTTCGTCGGTGGTATTGGAATCATGAATATCATGTTTGTTTCGGTCACAGAACGGACAAAGGAGATCGGCATCCGTAAAGCCATTGGAGCACCGCGCCGAACAATCCTTCTACAGTTCCTCATTGAATCTGCCGCACTTTGTCTTATCGGTGGCTTTATCGGTATCGCTATAGCCTTTCCATTAAGTCTTATTATCGATACAGTACTGCCAACAGCGATGCCTCTCAGTGTTGTAGCAATTGCACTCTTGGTGTCAGTATTTGTCGGTGTTGTTTCCGGATTCTTGCCTGCATATCGTGCATCTCGTCTTAATCCGGTAGAGGCGTTGAGGTATGAGTGAGTTATGAAATTTTCTGAAATATTTAAAATATCTCTGAATGTTTTACGCGCGAATAAATTGCGTTCGGCATTAACTCTACTTGGAATTTTTGTCGGAGTGTTTTCCATTATTGGTGTGATGACCGCAATTCAGGTCCTTCAAAATAGCATTGAGAGCGGACTGAGCAATCTTGGATCCAATACTTTCCAGATTCAGAAGCAGCCAGTTATAGCAAATCGCGCACAATGGATGAAATCACTGAAATGGAAAGATATTACCTACGAGCAGGCACAAGCTGTCAAAGAGCGGATAACTCTTGCTCAATATGTTGGCATCGGAGTATTGCAGAGAGCAGAAACCATCCAGTTTGGGTCACTCAAAACCAATCCGAATGTTTCTGTCGGCGGTGAGGAGCCGGAAGGAATGCAGACGAACAACTGGACTATTCAAGATGGAAGAAATATCACAGATGATGATGTGAAGTATGCTTCATTCGTTACAATTCTTATGGTTGATGTTGTGAAGAAACTGTTTCCTCACGGCGGTGCAGTTGGTAGTATTATTAGAGTAGGTACTCAGCGTTATACAGTCATTGGAACGTTTGAACCGAAAGGTTCCACATTAGGTGGGGATGATGAAAACAAGGTAATTGTACCACTCAGTACATTCCTGCAACAATACGGTAAGATACGCAGTGTCTATATTAAGGTCAAGGCGAAAGGCCCGGAAACGTACGATGATTGTGTTGAGGAGACGCGAATGGTTCTCCGCACGATACGAAAAGTTGCTCCCGGCGATGAAGATAATTTTTCTATTTCCTCGAATGACTCACTCATTGCTACGTTCAATGATTTTACACTCTACGTAAAACTTGGCGTGGGTTTTATGAGTTTTATTTCGCTGATTGCAGCGGGGGTCGGTATTATGAATATTATGCTTGTTTCCGTTACAGAACGGACCAAGGAAATTGGAATTCGAAAAGCCATCGGTGCTCGACGCTCAAATATTTTGGCACAATTTATTACCGAGGCTGTCATTCTTTGTCAGATTGGCGGTGTGATTGGTATTGCCGTTGGTGTGCTGGGCGGAAATCTTACTGCGCTCCTCTTCCATTTTCCACCGGTATTCCCCATTGATTGGGCATTGATCGGGTTTGCGATTACCACGTTTGTCGGAGTTGTGTTTGGCGTGTATCCGGCATGGAAAGCAGCGAATCTTGACCCGATTGAATCTCTTAGATATGAATAAAAAGAGAAAGCCAAGTCATATGGTTTGGCTTTTTTGATTACCTCTGAAGAGCTTTTATGCAGTTTTCTGAAATTATGATAATGGCTTTGATAGCCATACGTTCCAATAAACTCCGTTCGGCGCTCACTCTTCTCGGCATCGTGGTTGGAGTATTTTCCATCATCGGTGTGATGACTGCAGTGCAAGTCCTACAGAACAGTATCGAAGATGGCTTGAGCGGTCTCGGTTCTCAAACATTTCAAATTCAAAAAATGCCGGTGTTGGTAAGCCACGCACAGTGGCACAAAGCAATGAAGAGGAAAGATATTCGGTATGAACAAGGACTCATTATGAAGGATAGGATGACGCTTGCCCAAGCTGTTGCTCTGGAGGCTTGGAAGGGAGGACAGACTGTTCAATATGGTTCTTTGAAAACAAATCCGAATGTCGATATGGCCGGAGAAGAGCCGGAGGGAATACCGACGAATAATTGGACAATTAAAGAAGGACGTAGTTTCACAGATGATGATCTGCGCTATAGTACCCATGTCGCAATTTTAGGTGACGAAGTCGTAAAAAAACTATTTCCGCGCGGAGGTGCTGTTGGTAATGAGATTCGTATTAGTGATGAACGCTATTTAGTTATTGGAACGTTTGATCCTAAGGGTTCAGCGCTGGGCGGGAATACTGATAATCGTGTTATCATACCATTAAGTACCTTTCTAAACGAGTACGGAAAACTTCGCAGCATCCATATCATGATCAAAGCGAAAAGTGCAGAAGTTTATGATGATTGTGTCGAGGAAGCACGCATGCTCCTCCGGACGGTGCGTAACGTATCGCCAGGCGAAGAGGATGACTTTACGATATTCTCGAATGACTCACTCATTGAAACATTTAACGAGTTTACCATGTACGTAAAAATGGGAGTCGGTTTTATAAGTTTTGTTTCACTCCTTGCAGCTGGTATCGGAATTATGAATATTATGCTTGTCTCTGTTACGGAGCGTACGAGAGAGATTGGTATTCGCAAGGCGATCGGTGCACGGCGCTCAAATATTCTCGCTCAGTTTATTACGGAAGCTGTCGTATTGTGCGAGATCGGTGGAATTATCGGTATCCTGCTTGGAATTCTAGGCGGCAATATTACAGCTCTTGCCTTTTCATTTCCTCCTGTCTTTCCGGTAGAATGGGCACTCATCGGATTTGCTATCACAACGTTTGTTGGGGTGGTATTCGGCGTGTATCCTGCTTGGAAAGCTTCAAACCTCGACCCAATTGAATCTCTCCGATATGAATAGAATAAGGGGAAAAAACCGATGGGTGTTTTCAGCGGTTTTTTCCTTATCGAGAATCTGCTCCGCTATTGTATGATCTGTTCTCTTCAGAGAGAAATATTCAATCTTCTAAATTTTTTCAACAACGACTGCTGTTCCATACGCCAATACTTCAGTGACACCGGCGGCTATTTCCGTCGCGTCATAGCGAAAAGCAAGTACAGCATTTGCTCCGAGTTCTTCGGCATGACGTATCATAAGTTCGTATGCATCCCTGCGAGTCTGCTCGCACAACTGGGAGTAGAGGCTGATGTTGCCTCCGAAAAGAATCTGAAATCCAGCCCCGATATTTCCGAGGAGCGACCGCGATCGTACAATGATCCCACGAACAACACCAAGGTTTTTCATAACACGATATCCGTCAAGTTGAATATTTGTTGTGATCAGCGTATGATCCATCCTTGTTTTCTGATTCATGAGGTTTTTCCTTTCAATAACAATATTAGATGATGCCCGGATGTTTTCCTCCGCCTGCTACAGAAAGATAGAGAATGATCATCAGGAGGAGGAATTGGACAAGGTAAAACGTCGAAATGCTTTTATTCATAATCTTAATAGTCGCCTCGGCATCTTCAGGTGCGGTTTTCTCTGATATCCCTTGCATCAATTTTGTACGCCGCCGGACGAGTATGGGTCCGAAGACAGATCCATTAATGAAAAGAAAGGCGAAAAGGATAATTTTTGCGATCAACCATCCCTCAGTGTACCAGAGGTTAATATTGCCGTTGTACATGTTGAAGATATTCACGATACCTGTAAGAAGCATGATGATGGAGGCGATGGGAGAAAGCAAGCCGAAGCGGCGGCTGATTTTTCCGGCGAAGAGTTTCTGATTCCATTCTTTCTCCGCCCTGATTCTTCGCTCAAGAATCCATCCTCCTAAAAGCGCTGTGAATATAAATCCAAAACCAATAAGATGAAAAAGAAAATTGATGGAACCATTCATAGACACCTCGCTGTCGGGATAGTATATGGAATGTATATCATTGCTGTTCTAAGATAAGAAAATGATTTGATAAAAAGGAAGTGAACTATGTCTGAGATGAGACTCTCACGTAGAGGGAATGAGGAATACGCGATTCAATAAAAAAAAAGGGCAGTCCGAATATATCTGCCCTTGCTGTTTAATGTTATTTATTTTGATTATTTGTCTTTCTCTCGCACAAAATCGCCGACTTGAAAATTGGCACCTTCAAGCACTTTCGCCTTAGCGGCTTTACCCATTAATGCATCTTCTGTCACTTGAATCTTGCCGACCTTTGACTCTTCAGAACCAAGGACCAATCCAGTGTCTGGATCCTTCACTTCCTCTCCCTTACGGAACACGAAGAATTCCATACCTGGTTTCACTTTCCCTTCAGAGCCGGGTTTCATCAGTACCGTACCGTCGGTATTCATTTTCAAAATCTTTCCCGACCATGGTATCTTCTCCATGTTTTCCGCAATCAGTTTGACGCAACC
>Ga0182021_10008611_pt1 | contig 12082 bp, 10 predicted proteins | sample 612E3MmetaG_FD_120493 | JGI IMG/M metagenome (GOLD analysis project Ga0182021, IMG submission 120493) | Permafrost microbial communities from Stordalen Mire, Sweden - 612E3M metaG (Illumina Assembly) | ecosystem: Environmental > Terrestrial > Soil > Wetlands > Permafrost | place: Sweden...
CCTGGGAAGTTAAACACAAAAGTATAGTTTCCAAGTGTTGTTGGTGTGTAAGTTGTATATGTTCCGCCTGTGTCATCTGATGTAAATGGACCGAGGATTTCGTTGGTTCCATCTGGCTTCGTTATAGTGAGTTTGAAGTTTTGCCATCGGTCACCGTATGCTCCGTTTGCGTTTGGTGATGGCTTATCAACCCACATGTTGATGTAGACTTGTTGTCCTAATCCTACGGGATTTGGTCCAGCATTAAGGAAAGCATAAGTCTGGATTGTCCATGGTGGTGAATGGCCACTTACTGTTGATTGAGATAGCATTGCCGTAACAGAAACTGTTAGAAGCAAAGCGATCAAAATAGCTATAGATTTACTTTTTAGATTTTGCATTTTTATTTTTTCTCTCCTATAATTTTCATGAACAAAGCGTTAGGCTTAACGCAAAGTTCATAGTCCTTCCTTAACTTTGGATTTACGTTTAAGCTTTTCTAAATTAATTTTTCGCTAAAAATAGGATTTGTATGAGCGCCTCAAAACAATATTGTTTACCTTCATTGTAACACAGATAGTGAAGATGATTAATTCATTAGTCATTGGATTAATGCTAGCTATCTAATCCATAAATTTCTAAAAATCAAAATAATTTCATCCGTTGTATTTGCGTTAGCTCCCGCTGAACCGTGTTAGCCCGAATTTCGGGGCGATGAAAGAACTCAAATAACTATGATCCAATGACAGTTCAGTATGGAATAATCTCATAGGACTACCAACTTTGAGTATTGGATTATTGTGGGATTAGTAATCGGGTTCTCATTTAACAAGGTGACATTTTCAGCAAATCTAGATTCTGAGCTATCAAGGAATTGGTGAATTGGCAGTTAGAATTAGAAATTCATAAGCCTTTACTTACATTACTTCATTTTAATTTATAAGTTTACAAAGAGTGGGTTTCGTAACTATCTATAGTCCGGACTAAGGATGAAGTGAAATTGGGTAAAAGAAGATGTGAAAAAAAATTTAGCACCATTCTGCTAGATTCCATTGATGAAGCTTTGTCCACCTTAGGAGAAAATTCAAAAAAAGCAATATACTTCCATCTGGAGACGAAATTTGGGATTTCAAGGCAAGATATTCCTGAGAGAATCAGCGATTTTTCAGAAGCGATCGACCAAATATTTGGTTTAGCTGCCCAGCAAATTGAGATTCTGATAATGAAATTTCTAAATCAACAAGTAACTTGCACTTATAATTGGGTAGGCCCGAAATGGCTTGTTCCAGAGTTAACTTTTACAAAATATGTAAAGTTACTTGAATTATGGTACGAAGATACTGAGGAAAATGGAAAAGTGGAGGTAATTTTGGATGAGAGAAGAAAGCCTGACCAAAAAAACCAATGATGTACTCCCATTTTTGATTGATCTCATACCTGATCCTGTCCTAGTCATAAGTAGTTCTGGAAAAATTGTTGCAGCAAACGAGATCGTTGGAAAGCATTCTGGGTATAAAAAAGAAGAACTCATAGGAAAGAGTTTTTCCAGCTTAAGTTTTCTTAGCGAGGATTACAAACAGTTGCTTGCCAAAAATGCTGAGAACAGATTGGAAGGTGCTATTATTTTGCCTTATGAAATTAAACTTACTGCCAAGAATGGAGAGGTCAGAGTTCTAAGAGTAAATGGGAATCGGTTTGTGAACAATGGAGAAAAATTAGATCTTGCCATTTTTCATGATATTACTGAAGAGAACAAAATTCAAACTGAACTTCGCCAGGACTTGTTTGAAAGTGAAGAAAAATTTCACAGCATAACCAGCTCGATTAAAGAAGCCATAATCGTTGTAGATGAGAAAGTTAAGGTTACCTTTTGGAATTCTGCTGCTGAAAAAATATTCGGCTTCTCAAGCAAAGAGGCTGTTGGTAAAGACGTACATGAACTTGTAGTCCCAAGGTCAATGTGTAAAGAAGGAAGAGAACGCATCTCAGAAAGTGTAAAAACTTTCGCTCAAACAGGATTGGGCTATTTCACTGTAGGAAACGTTGAATTAGTAGGAAAGCACAAGGACGGAACTGAGTTTCCTGTTGAGTTGTCAATTTCTCCAACAAAGTTAATGGGCAGATGGAGTGCAGTTGCAGTAGTTAAAGATATTACCAAAAGAAAACAGGCTGAACAAAAACTACGAGATGCAGAACAACGTTATCATGCGATTTTTAATCAGGCACCATTAGGCGTCTTAGTTGTTGACCCCGAAACAACCGGATTTATTGAGTTCAATGATGTAGCGCATCAACAATTTGGTTATTCGAGAGAGGAATTTGAAAAAATAACAATTTGCGACTTAGAGACAAATGAAACCTCTGAACAAGTAAAGTCTCATATGAAGGACATTTTGAAAAAGGGTGTTGAGGAATTTGAAATTCTTTTCCGAACAAAAAATGGCGATATTAAAAATACTTCGGTAACTGCAAGAACATTTCAATCGGCAGGTAAGAAATACCTTCATTGCATTTGTCGTGATCTTTCGGAAATCGAAAAAGTGCAAAATGCCTTGATAAATAGTGAGGCTGGGTATCGTCAACTAGTTGAGCTCGCGCAAGAAGGTATATGGGCCATAGACAGTGATTTCACTACCGTCTTTGTTAACCCTCGAATGGCAGAAATGCTAGGATACGCAGAAAGTGAGATGATTGGAAGGAAACTTTTTGAGTTTTTAGATAAGGAAACAGTTTCAAAAATCAGAGAGACCCTAAAGCAATTTAGAAATAAGGAAATTGATGGACTGATTGAATATGCATTTCCGCGAAAGGACGGGACTCACGTTGATACAATTATTACAATGTCCACAATTATGGACGACGAAGGACAAGTAACTGGAACCCTTGCGGTGATATCAGATATATCCGAACGGAAACGAGCAGAAAGAGCGCTCAAAGAAAGTGAAGAATTATCCAAAGCAATTGTTGCAAACGCACCAATTGGGATTGCTACATCGGATTTGAGATATCATTTCTTAAGCGCAAACGAAGCATTCTGCAAGATACTTGGTTACGAAGAGGAAGAGATACTGAAATTAACTTTTAAAGAAATCACTTACCCTGAAGATCTCCCAGAAAGCGAAGCTAAAATGGCTGCACTTGAAAGTGGAATTATTTCTTCTTTAGTGCACGAAAAACGGTATTTCAAGAAAGACGGAACTGCTATTGTGGGCAGAATAATTGTTAACGCCATTAGAAATCAAAGTGGTAAACCCATTCTTTTCATTGTTGAACTTGAAGATATAACAAAAAGCAAACGATTGGAAGATGATTTACGATCAAGCGAGGAACGATTCCGTGCAATCAGCACTTCTGCTATGGACGCCATAATATTGAGTGATGAAGAGGACAGAGTTATTTACTGGAATCCAGCCGCTGAGAAAATGTTCGGGTTTCTGCAGAGCGAAGCGATAGGCAGAAAACTAGTCGAATTGGTTATCCCTCCGCATGGACAAAAGAAACATGAAACGTTATTAAAAGAATTAATGAATAACCACCTTTCTAAACGACATTTTGGGTTTAATGCACTGAAAAAAGATGGAAATACTTTCCCAATGGACCTTACAGTAGCAACAGTGACTTTAAAGGAAAAAAAATGTTTGTTGTCAATCGTTAGAGATGTTACAGAATGGAAAGCGATGGAAGAAGCGCTCAAACAAGAGCGCGACATGCTTGAAAACATGGCAGCAAACATAGATGCGGGTCTGACAATCATCAGCAAAGACTACCGAATTTTATGGGCTAACCAGTTGCTAAAACAAATTAATGGAAACGATTTGGAAAACAAATTATGTTATTCCATTTTTAACAAATCCAACCAAGTTTGTCAAGATTGCGGGGTTAGAAAAGTCTTCGAAAGCGGGGCCACTTCTGATAGACATGATTTTCATTTTACATTCGATGGCAGAGATGATTGGGTTGAACTTATTGTAACTCCTGTCAAAGACAAAAACGGTAAAGTCATAGCCGCTTTGGAGCTAGCTGTTAATATTACTGAAAGAAAAAGATTACAGACCAAGCTTGGAGAATATTCACAAAAGCTTGAGGAATTGGTTCAGAAAAGAACCGAGCAATTAAAGAAAACGCAAGCCGAACTAGTAAAGTCAGAGAGACTTGCAGCAATCGGCGAATTAGCAGGCATGGTTGGACATGATTTACGCAACCCATTGAGCGGAATCAAAAATTCCGCGTATTTCATGAAAAAGAAGGGAAAACAAATCTCTCAAACCCAAGCTCAAGAAATGCTTGAAACAATCGATAAATGCGTGAACTATTCCAACAAAATAGTCAATGACCTTTTAGATTATTCAAGAGAAATTCATTTGGAGAGAAACGAAGAATCACTCAAAAAATTACTCTCTGAATGCCTAAGGCTTTTAGATTTACCAGAAAAAATAGAAATCCAAAACCACCTCGAGGATGAACCTACTTTCAAAGTCGATTCCGATAAAATAAAACGTGTCTTCATAAACCTTATCAAAAATGCAATTGATGCAATGCCGAACGGTGGAAAAATTATAATTGACGGCAAATGTACCAATGGCATCTTTGAGATTTCCTTCGCAGACACAGGTGCAGGAATTGCCGAGAATGTTTTGCCCAAGCTTTTTGCCCCATTGTTCACAACAAAAGCGCAAGGAATGGGTTTTGGCTTAGCAATTTGCAAACGCATTATTGAAGCACACGGTGGAACCATAGCAGTTAAAACTGCTAAAGACAAGGGAACTACATTCACGCTAACTTTTCCGATCGAACCTAAATTTGAAGTTGGAGTTGAAAACACATGGATAAACATACACAAGAATTCGATAGGATAAAAACATGGACAGCTTTAAATTACTTTTTTGCTTTTAGTTTCAAAATCCAAAGTTTTTGGCAGAAAATTAATATGGTACGCTTGTCCAAGAGCTTCGAGTGGTGAATTAAGAATTGAGTTTTGGAAACATGAAGGTTTTTAGTGGAATTCAAGAAGCGCTGGTTTTAGCATTAATGTTGGTGACTATGTTAACGCTCTTCTACGTTAATATTGACATAACATACAAGATCGGTATCGCAGTAATTGTGTTCGCTGTTATCTTTTTGGCAACTTTGGCGGCTTCGCTTCTGCGTCAACAAAAAGAAATCAAGCTATCTCAAGTTTAACCTGCAATCTTTCCATTTCATTTCACTTTCCCTTGCCCAGACATGTCTTCTTGTTGATATAATAAAAAGAGTCCTTGAAGCGTAATCGACTCAATCTTATCGAAAGACTTCTAAAAGATAATGAATTTTGGACGCTTACTTAAGGCAAATAAAATAGATTTGACGGCCATTTGTTATTTTTAAGCAAGCATATTTGTATGCAGAGCAAAGAGCATACAGAAACTGTCAGGCGGTAGTTATTTACTAATTTGGTAAAGTGCTATTTGCGTTAAAATGTTAATATTCAGAAAGAAAAAGTTTTAGTGGGAATATAGTTTTTCGTAGGGTCGTTTTGAGAGTGGCAGTATTTTCTTGAATTTACCAGACAGAATTGCGTTGGGTTCTACGCCGAAGTGACTGCAGTACTCTTTAACTAAGCCTTCGATTATTTGCATGTCTCGTTTGCCCACGGGAAGAGTTTTGGTTCCAGCTTCGGGATCAAGTATATCTCCGCGTTCATAGATTACGCCGCCGTGCATTCCTGTACCGACGAATCGGGCTTTGCATTTATCGCCCTCTTTGAGGTTCATCCCTAAGATGAGTATGATTCCACCAGCCATGTACTCTGCAAGGAAGTCTCCTGCTGTTTCGCCGATTATTATCTGGGGAATTTTTCGTTGGTATTCTTTCATATGGATACCAACTCGATACCCTACGTAATCTTTGACGAAGATTTTTCCTCCCCGCATTGAGTGACCTGTCAAATCTCCGGCGTGACCATTAACGACTATTTGCCCGTCGTTCATTGTGTTACCGCTGGCGTCTTGTGCGTTGCCGTGAATTACCATTTTCGGTCCGCTCATAAATGCGCCAAGGTCGTTTCCAGGAGTTCCATAAACGTCGATTTGGATTTTGGTGTCGAGATCGGTTCCGAGGTATCTTTGTCCGCAAACGTTGTGTAATTCAATGCGTTGGGCGTCGCTTTTGATTACTTCTCTCAACAAGCAGTTTAGTTCTTTGAAGTAGAGTTCTTCAGCGTTGATTCTTACTACTTTATCTTCTGTTGTTATTCTGGATTGGTATTTTGCGTCGATTTCTATAGGTTTGCTATCTTCTTGTTGCATGTTGTTATGCTCCTGCCATTTTAACGCCCAATATCTGAAGTTCAGTTTTTGTCAAGCCGACTCCTCTTAACGCCAAGCGGTTACCGCGTAAGCTCTCAATGGCGTTTATTCCCATACCACCCATCATGTCTTTAATTTCCAAGCTCCAACTGGTCAGCAAATTCACGAGACGTTTAGACGCGATATCGGGGTTGATTCGTTTGCTAATCCATGGGTCACTTGTTGCGATTCCCCATGGACACTTACCTGTGTAGCATCGTTGGCAAACCGTGCAGCCTACAGATATCAAAGCTGCTGTTGCAATATAAACCGCGTCTGCGCCTAAAGCTATTGCTTTTATGACGTCTGCGCTACTTCTTATCCCGCCAGCCGCCACCACGGAGGCGTTGTTGCGAATGCCTTCTTCGCGTAAACGTTGATCTACTTGCGCTATGGCTAATTCTATAGGTATGCCAACGTTATCGCGAATTACTTTTGGTGCTGCGCCTGTTGCACCTCGAACGCCGTCAAGAGCTATTATGTCTGCTCCAGCTCGAACCATACCACTTGCAATAGCAGGTGCATTGTGGACGGCCGCGATTTTAACTGAAATGGGTTTGGTGTAGTTTGTTGCTTCTTTAAGTGCGTAAATTAGTTGTCTTAAATCTTCGATTGAGTAGATATCGTGTTGGGGTGCGGGAGAGAGTGCATCGGTGCCTTGGGGAATCATGCGTGTTTTGGCTACGTGTTCGGTTACTTTTTCTCCTGGAAGGTGACCCCCGATTCCTGGTTTTGCGCCTTGGCCGATTTTAATTTCTACAGCTGCGCCAGCGTCAAGGTAGTTGGAGTGGACACCGAATCTCCCTGAGGCCACTTGCACGATGGTGTTGGCGCCGTACTTGTAAAGACTTTTGTCTAAGCCACCTTCACCCGTGTTCCAGTATGTTCCGCATTCGGTGGCTGCACGTGCTAAGGATTCATGTAAATTAAGGCTAATAGCACCGTACGACATTGCGGAAAACATAATCGGGGTGTCTAGGCAAAGTTGCGGAGCAAGTTGTGTCTTTAGCATGGTTTCGCCGTTTTCCACGTTTAAGTCTAAGCGATCTGGTTTTGCGCCAAGGTATGTGCGGATTTCCATGGGTTCTCGCAGTGGGTCAATCGATGGGTTTGTAACTTGGCTTGCGTTTAGAAGCAGGCGGTCCCAGTATGTGTAGTTGGGTTTGTCGCAGCCCATGCCTGTTAAGATTACGCCTCCGCTTTCAGCTTGCTTTTTCACGTCTCTTATGGCTTCCATTGTCCAGTTGGCGTTATCTCGGCTGACATTGGGGTTCTTTCTTATTGTGATGGCGTGGGTTGGGCAGAAAGTAACACAACGTTGACAATTAACGCAGTTCTCTTCCTTGCTGCAAACGGTGTCAGTTTCTTCATCGTAGAAATGCGTATCGTAAGTGCATTGGTTAACGCAAACTTTGCAGCGTATACAGCGTTTCTCGTCTCGTTCGATGAGGTATTCAGGTACTACATAGGTTTTCATTAAATTAAGCCTCCAGCAAGGAGTTCAGCAGCCGGTTTGCTGTTATTTTTTAATCTGCCAACCACGGGTTCGCCGCCTCTTGGACACCAAAATTTGTCTAGGTTCGGAGAAACCAATCGCATAGCTGATTCCTCAGAGGACAAGTATAGATAGTCGCCGTTTGTGCCAGCAACTAACGGTCGTAGTTTGATTCGGTCAGTTAAGCCAATCATTTCTCCATGGTGAGCGATAACTATGCTGAAGGGACCGTTCATCAGTAGACTGCCGTAGGTTTGGCGAAGTGTTCGCAGGAGTTGTGCTTGTTTGGGTTCCATGTTGTCTATTTCGCTCCATAGCGGTGAAGCGAAAATTTGGGCAACTAACTCAATGGGTAAGTGCTGTCTGCGCATGAGTAAGTCTACTGCATAAGCTAAGACTTCAGTGTCTGTTTGCATGGTGCATTTGTAACCGTACATTTCTAAGTATCTGCGGTTTATGCCGTAAGATGATAGTTCACCGTTATGCACTACTGTCCAGTCAAGGATGTTGAATGGATGTGCTCCACCCCACCAACCCGGTGTATTTGTTGGGAATCGACTGTGGCATGACCAAAGGTACCCTTCGTATTCGTCTAAACAGAAGAAGTCTGCAATGTCTTCTGGGAATCCTACGCCTTTGAATACACCCATGTTTTTGCCGCTTGAGAAGACGAAGGCCTTTCCGGTTTCAGTGTTGATGTGCATGATGGCCTCAATGAGGTAGTCTTCTTCAGTTTGGTGCTCGGGGCGTTGTTTTTTGGGTTGAACAAAGTAACGCCAAACTTGCGGGGGGTCTCGAACGTTAGCTGGTTTGGTCTGCATCTCTTCATCGTAGACTATGTCAAATTTGGATGCGAGTATGCGGTCAGTTTTTTCTTTCGCGTCTTTGCTTAGATACATTATGTGGAATGCGTAATGGTCTTTGAAGTCTGGATATATACCGTAGACTGCGAAGCCGCCTCCTAAACCATTGCCTCGATCATGCATGTTTGCCATGGCTCTGACGGGGTCTCTTGAGCCGAAGCGTTTGCCATCTGTGTTCATCGCAGCGAATATGCCGCAGGCTGAGAAATCCTTGTCGTCATTGAATGGGTTGATTATTTTTTGGTCGTTTTGATTCATTACTGTACCACACTCATTTTTCTTTGGAGACCCAAGGGTAGAACGGCTAAGCCGAAGTCATCCCTTAGCAGGTCTTTCTTAAACTTTTTCACATTAGTTTGGGTCTTCATTAGGTTGAAGAGGATTCCAGCGCGGTCTATGCAGTTAACAAGGGTCAAACCAACGATAACGTTATTCTTGAGAACAAGTTTCTTGTACACATTGTTTTCTGCATCCAGCTTAACGAGGATTTCCAGTGTTGGATCATCTTTGGGGTTAGCTAACCCTATGGAAACGATGGGTATCCCAAAGTATTTGAGGCTACTCATGTTGGTTCCGCCTTCATAACTGGCCTTTTTGCCTGCCATGTTGTATCCTGCAACTCTGCCCTCCAAAACCGCTAAAGGCCAAAGGGGCAAGAGACGGTTCTGGTTGAGGATAAAATCATAAGCTTCGGCCACATCACCGGCAGCATAAACGTCAGGCACATTGGTTTGCATGAAATTATCGACCACGATACCCCTGTTTATTTTTACGGTAGTTCCCACCACAAGCTCAGTTCTTGGAATGACACCGATGGCTACGATGACTAGATCGCACGCTACTTGGTCGCCTTTGGTTAAGATTACTCCGCCTACGGCACCATCGTTGTCTGGTCTTCCAACGATTTTTTGTACTGATTGCCCCGTTGCAAAGTTGACTCCTGCCTTTCTAATTATGGCTTCAACAATGTCTGATGCCTTTGAATCTAAAAGCAAGCTCAATATTTTTTCTTGAAGTTCTACGACAGTGACTTTTAACCCTCGTTTCATAAGGGCTTCGGTAACGCTTATGCCGATTAAACCGGCTCCGATAACCACGGCGCCCTTCGCGTGTATGCTGTCAATCTTTGCAGCTAATCGTTGAGCATCAGAGATATTTGTGAAAGTGAATACGCTGTCTTTGTCTTGGCCTTCCATCTTGGGAACGAAGGGTTTGCCGCCAGTTGCAAGCAAAAGCTTCTCATAAACTATTTTTTCCCCGTCTTCTAGGTTGACGGTTTTGTCGGATAAGTTTAGGCTCACTGCTTTCTTACTCATGCGTGCTTCAGCGTTGTTTTCTTTCCAGAAATTATCAGTTTTGCACTTCATTTTTTGGATGCCAGCTTTGCCACTAACCAAGTCACTAATCATTGGTTTACTGTAGTGGGCACAAGCTTCTTCCGTAATTACTGTTATTGTGCCGACTAGGTCTACTTTTCTTATAGCTTCAACTGCGGCTATGCCAGCAGCGGAAGCGCCGATAATCACGTACTTTGACATCAAGGTTTAACCTCCTTGAATACCAAGGCTTGGTTGGGGCAATTTGCAACACATGCTGGCTCAGCGAGGCCTTGGCAGAGGTCACATTTGGCGACAACTTTTCCTTCCTTATCCATAATCAATGCCCCGTAGGGACAAACCATAACACAGGTCCAGCAACCCATACACTTGTCTTTGTTGTGAGTGACTTCACCTGTTTTTTGATCTTTTTGCATGGCGCCTGATAAGCAAGCGGTTACGCATGGAGCATCTTCGCAATGACGACATTGAATGGCAAATGACACGGGTTTGTTTACTTCACGTCGGATTCGGCTGATGGGTTTGGGCTGTTCACTGTTGTATGCTTTGACTATGTCTTTTGATTTTGAATGTGCGGTAGTACAGTAAACTTCACATAATCCACAACCCATGCAGGCTTCTTGCTTCGCAATTATTTTTTTCATACCTAAACCTTCTATATTTTGTTGTTTAGCGCGGACAAGTGAGCAATAGCACATGGAGTTCAACGTCGTTTGTGCATTGAACGCCTTTGCTTGCCGTCGCTTGATTGTCGTTCAGTATTACTATTTTACAACTGTTTAACGGCATTTTTCTTCTCTCTTCTATTGGAGTAGCCCAATCAAATGCATGTATTCTATATAACTTTGTTGTTAATCATTTATATGTAACTTAAGGAAATATGTAAACTAAATGAAACATTTACCAGGTGTATGATTTGGCAGAAAAAGATCTTGGCTACCGAAGAGTTCAATGCACAGGCAGAGGATCCTACATCATATCCCTTCCAAAAGAATGGGTAGAAGATATAGGTCTAAAACGAGGCAGTGAAATCGCCTTCAACATCCAACCTGACTCCACACTAACCTTGGTTCCTCGGATAATCATGGAAAAAGAAGGAAGAGACAATAGCGCCAAACCAAAAGAATACTTCATAAACATCGACCCAAAAGATCCACCTCAATCAACAATCCGCATGATTCGCGCTCTGTATGCAATCGGAGCAGACATCATAAGAATCCACTTCAAAAACACCCCCGACGCAACCAAGAACAAAAACGAAATAAAAAACCTCGCCCGGGACAACTTTTTAGGCTCAGAAATAATCGATGAAACCCAAGATGAAATCACTCTTCAAATTTTGATTAAGCATTCAGAGTTTCCTATCGAAAAAGCTGTCAGGCGAATGGCGATAGTTGCCCTTGCAGCAAACAGAGACGCCATCGCTGCTCTAAAAGATAGAAACACATCTTTAATTGAGAGTGTCATAAGCGCCCATAACGACGTAAACCGCCTCGGACTGTACATTGTTCGCCAACTAAAACACGGCATAGAACGCAACCTTTATCGTGAACTCGGCTTTAAAACTCCCAAAGAATTCCTCCTCTACCGCATAGCTGTAAACGACATAGAAAGCATTTCCCAAAATGCCATGAACATTATCAACAACCTTGGCACGCTCCAAAAACTAATTGATGACCAAACTCTCTTCATAAAAGATCCATTGGATGAGGAAATATACAATCAGCTAGTCTTTTTCAGCTCCCAAGCGCACCAACTCTACGATGACTCTATCAAAGCGCTTTTCAAACGCGACTATAAAGATGCAGAGAAACTAATCTCTAAACGAGAAGCCCTCATTCCACTCGAAAACGAACTTATATTGCTGATGTCAAGCAAAAAACTCGACCCAAACATCGCATCAGTCCTAAGATTAATCTTTGAAAGCTCAAGACGTATAATGGATTATAGCCGAAACATGGCAGAGTTAACCCTTAACCGCACCGTGGAAGAACTCTGCTCAACACTAGCCTTCAAATAATTTTTCCGTCAAAATTGAGTGGTGCTCCGGCCGGGATTTGGACCCGGGTCCGCGACTCGAGAGGC
>Ga0182021_10008612_pt1 | contig 12081 bp, 15 predicted proteins | sample 612E3MmetaG_FD_120493 | JGI IMG/M metagenome (GOLD analysis project Ga0182021, IMG submission 120493) | Permafrost microbial communities from Stordalen Mire, Sweden - 612E3M metaG (Illumina Assembly) | ecosystem: Environmental > Terrestrial > Soil > Wetlands > Permafrost | place: Sweden...
AGGCTGGCCTGCCATCCGTAGCTCGCAGCGAAGCGGAGAGCGAAGGATGGTGGGCGATGAGGGATTCGAACCCCCGACCGTCTCCGTGTAAAGGAGCTGCGCTACCACTGCGCCAACCGCCCGACCGCAAAAACGTTACCAAAGCCCGGCGATAACAACAAGCCTCTGGCGATGGTCAAAAAAGTGCGGTGCGAGAATTCAACTGAAATATGCTCATGAAGACGAATAGCTTTTACCAACCAACAACTGAAGGGCGAGGCGAATTGTCCCATTTAGTGCCATCCCCAAATTCCGCTTGATGTTGTGAGTTGAGTCTCGCAGGCACGCCAACCGAACGGAGCGCAGCGACGTAGATTATTTCAAAACCAGCCTCGTCAGTAATTTGTCTCAGCCAAATCGCCGGCACGTCATGGGGCAAATTCGGCAAGGCAGCAATGGTCACCCGTTCGCGCAAATTGCGCACGACGATTTTGGCAGCGTCTTCCGGCGAAGATTCGTGGCGGATGCGGGGATAAAATTCCTCCCACAAAGGCCGTCGCCAATTCAGCTTTTCATCGGTATCACCCGTAATCACTGGTGATAGAACGAAATCCTGGTAGTTCTTCTCATCGACCTGCCAATTGACCAGTTCGCGGTTATAGCCGGTCAATTCAACATGTATCAGTATGGTTTTCAGTTTCTGGCCATGCCAGATGGGTTGTGCAGCCAGATATTCAAAGTCGTTGTGTTGTTTTGGTTGAACCAAAAACCGGCTGGCGATGGAGAGCGTTGTGTCGTTGACGAAAAAACGAGGCGTGACCAGATGAATGGTTGTTTCTGCCAGCGCCAACGTTGCAAGAATAACCGCAACCCAGCGGAGCGCGATTTCGCCACCACTCAATTTGATTTTTTCCGGCGAAGCGGCCTTGCGATAGCGCGACCAGGCAAACCAGCCGACGATCCATGCCGTTGCTGGAAGCCAGAACAGCCACAATGACGGTGCGTCTGCCTGCCATTGCGCGATGGAGTGATAATCCTGCCATGCGCCATTGCCTGTCAGGTGCGTCAAGCAGTATTCCCCGATGCAGCGGAAAACCACGCCGCGTTCAGACTCCATTCCATGCGCAATGCCGGGAATGATTTTTAATTCCACCGACAAACCACTGGTTTGCAACACTGAAGCCAGTCGTTTTGTGTCGGCGATTGGAAAAATTTCATCCTGCTCGCCGTGGATCAGTAAAATCGGACAGTGCAAATTGGGGTCTGGGGTCTGGGATCTGGGATCTGGGGAAAAGCCGGCGCCGCTTAACAGGACCAGCAATCTCGGTTGCTGGTCCGGGTGTTGCAATGCAAAATCTAGCATCCGGTTTGCGCCCAGACTGAAACCAACCCAGGCGATGGCGTTGGTATTGACCCAACGTTGTTGGCCTAAATAACGAAGCAACGCCTCGAACTGTGCGTCGAACACGGCTTTATTGGTTTGATCATATTCGAGGCTGACAGTGGCCAGGCCAAGTTCGGCCATCTGCCGCAAATCATTGCCGTCATCCATCAAAGTGCCGCCGGAGCCATGCGCATAAACGACCACTGGATACTGACGAAACGGCTTAGGCAAAACGACGACGCATTTAACGGAACCATGATCCGCGGTTTTGAGCGCGAACCATTTCCGGGAGAAAGGATCCTGTCCTTTAGCCCAGAACAAAGCCCCTAAAAACAGCAGCAAGACCAGTACGGGGAAACTTGTTAACCGAAAAGAACGTAAAAAGCGCAGAAATAAAAATCCCCACGCTCTGCTCACTTCTCTCGGCTCTCTGCTATTTTCCATCCGTGTCATTCGTGTCATCCGTGGTTAAAGAATTCCCGTCTTAATCTTTGTGTGCTCTGCGTTCTTTCGCGGCTCAATCATTTTCGTGTGGTTCGTGTATTTCGTGGTTTCCTGTACTTCCCAATTCCAGCAAAATCCAAAAAATGGAAGCCGTGGCCAATTTAAACAAACCTCCATCAAACCAGAAACCGACCATGAGAACAATTGCGCCGGCGCGGCACGTCATTGACAGAAGATCGGAAACAGGAGATTGGAGATCGGATTTCAGATCTTGGGTTCCAATTCCCAGTTTCTGACCTCTGCCAGCTTCTTGTTGTTCTCCATCTCCCATCTTCCAACTCCCATTTCTCAAACAAAGCCAAACGTACATTCCAAAAAAAAACAGCGCCGGGATTCCCAGCGTGGCGCCGAGCAGGAGATAATCGTTCATTTGAATGGCGGCGCTTTCCGTGGATTTGGGCGGGAGATAATAACGTTCATACATCGGCTCCGGCTGGTTCCAGCCTGCGCCAAACCATGGGTGTTCCGCCGTGATCTGCAACGCCCCCTCCCATGCCGACAGGCGATTGCGCCAGGAAAAGTCGTTTTGATTGCCCACGGAAAATGCCCGGTGCGCCGGATGCCAATCCGTCTGCCGGAAATGCCAGAAGGACAGAATGCCGACACAGAAAACAATCGCTGTCAATGGCAGCACATTTCGGTGAAACCAGTTTGGTGTCGCAGTTGAGGGTTGAGAGTTGAGAATTGATGGATTTAAAACCTGTGATGTTTCGCGGGTGCCCCCAGAACCCAGAACCCAGAACCTAGAACCCATCAAATACGCAGTCCCGCAAAACGTGGCCAGCCACGCGCCGCGACCATAACTGTGCAATAACCCGCGAAACATTAATATGGCCGCAAAGAAACATAAAATCGCCGCCGCATATTTCATAACTCCTAACTTCCACCTTCCACCTTCTGCCTTGCATGACACCCGACACATGACACATGACCCCGCGCAGCCTGCGGCGAGCGCAATGCCCACCCCCATAAGCAGCCCGAAAATGTTCGGGTTATCCCATGGACCTGACCAACGTGAGTAACCGTGATATTCAAAAATGTGGCTGGAATTTGTGTTCAAAAATGAAGCCGAAGCTAGCGACATCACCAGAAGGGACAGGAGCAATATTCCTAAACTATTTCTGACTTCTGACTTCCGATGTCTAACTTCAAAGCCAGCCCACACCGCCGCTCCTTGGCCCAGTACCGCGCCAGCCAGCAACATCAAGGCATCAAGGGATGATGAATAATTGAAGGCATAAATCATTGCGCTGATGAGCAGCACACAGCCAAGCCACAGATTTGGATTGGCTGTTTGCCAAAAACCAGTCGAGGTGCGGGTGCGCAGGAAAAGAAAAGTCGTGAAGTAAACTCCCAGACACAAAAAAACCATCCATTGAGTTTCTGGATCACGAAAAACGGCGGTGACCTCTCTTGCAACTGAGCCAAAAAAGCTGGGAGATATTCCCCGAATTCCGTCAGCAAACAGGAGCACAAACAACAAAAGGACCACAATGCCGAACTTGAAGGCTGTGGCTGTTGACTTGCGGAGCATCGCCAAAAAGTCGGCGTTTATTCAACGGTTGTAAAGCTGTTTAAGTTGCTGAAACAGATGTTTCTTTTGAAGATTTTGACAATGAAGTTTTCCGATTTTGCAGCCAAAGCCAGAATAACGTGGCGTAGCTGCCAAGCAGCAAGTAGCCCAAAATGATTTTCATGGAGGTATCGGCGGTTTCCGGTGAAATATGCAGCGCATCGGTCAGATTACCCAAGCAATGGCAAGGATGCTGCCAGTTCATTTGCCAAAGACCTACCCTGTAAACGAGAAAGCTCGTCGATATCCACGCTATCAACAAAGTGTTCAGTTTGAGCTTGTTCGTGAACAAACACAGGCAGGCGATTGGCAATTCCATCGCCGCAGCGAGTAACAACAGGTGGCGAAAAGAAAGTCCCGTGAGCGGATCCAGTTGCAGTAGGAACATTTGTGCTCCGAACGCGCTGACTATTTTCGCGATAGCTGTAATCCCGAGAATCACCCCGGCGGTTAAAATAAAATAACGATGTATTTTCGACATGGGTAAAAATCAAATTCAATCCAACAACTTCTTTTGGGAAAACTTGAAAAGAATGATCGATAATAAAAGCAGGCCGCAATTTCTAAAAATAGCTATTAATGGATCATTCATTCGTTTCAACAAAGGGATGTGAACGCACCCACACGAACCATGTGGGTTTTGAATATATTGATATATGGTAATCACTGTAAAACAAACCAAAAGTGCAGATGCAATGATCGCTGCGTCATGAACATGGATCCGAAATAGAAAACAGAAGGCTATGGCAACTTCAAGGCCTGGCAGGAAAAATAAAACAAATCCGCGAAAAATTGGCGGAAGAATATCAAGCTGCGTTAAAGTCTCCAAAAACGCGTCCAAAGCAGTGATTTTTGTGATGCCGGACAAAAGAAATAGCAACCCAAAAAAAATCGATAAAACACCTTCCAACTTGCGAGCTTTGAAATACTCTCTCATAAACGGTTGTCACTTTGAATCGTCGCGGGAAGGTGGCACGCTTCCCATTCTTCCCATCCTCCAGAATAAACCAACAAGTTTGTAACGCCCAATTGATTTAACAATAAGGCGCTTTCCGTTGCGACTCCACAACTAGAATTATTACAGTAGACAACACAATAGTTAAAACGCTTAAGAATGCTTAACAAAGAGGCGTCGCTGCGTATCTGGCTTGGAATTACATTTCTTGCGCCAGTTATGTGGCCATTTGAAAAGTAATTGGTTTCTCTTGCATCCAAAAATATAACATTCGTTCTGTAATAAAACTGAATGGCATCCACCAGTCCGATTATTTGATATTTTGGAGTAATCTGACTGGGTTTTTGGGCAGAGCTTTGGCTAAATGCGAGGCTTAATGATATCTTGTCCTGTCCCATAAAGGCACAAACACCAACCGACAAGCCGATGGCAAAAATAGAGAGAATGGTTTTCATTTGTTAGGAGACAGACATTTAAGTGCGATTTAAAATAGTGTCGCGCTCCATCAAACACATTGATCCCTTTATGCAAGCGAGGCTGTAAACAATCACGGAGGAAAACAGGATTACCCAATAAATCCAATCTACAGAATATCTAAGAAATTGTTGCGCTATAAGATAGCAATTGAGTCCTGGAATTAAAACGGTTATTAGCGTCAAATGCACTCCATAAAATGGTGCTACAACAGCAAAAATAGAGACCATTAATATTGGCGGCAAACAAGCAAATGCTTCTTTAGTGCTGCGAGCAAAGAGGCCTATCAAGAGAAGAAGCGCAGGATAGAACGCGGCATAGTAGAGAAGAGTCACCACGTAACAGATATAAGGTCGTGGGTCAAACGAACTAAAGCTTGCTAAAGTGAAGTCCGACAACATGAGTTTCGCACTCAAATATGAAATTAATAGAAAAAAGAATATAATTACTCCTGCAATTAGATTGGCGGCCACAATGGCACAATACTTTCCGAGAACAAGTTCTTTTCGAGTAGCAAACAATGACAACGTAGTTTCCATTGTGCCACGATCTTTTTCCCCAGCGGTAATATCAAAGGCGAAATAACTGATCATGGATAGAAAAAAAGCTGGAATACACTGAAATAAAGCTGGCACCACCACAATAAAGGCAATTTTAGGATTTCTTAATGCCATTGAGAACATATACACAACCAGCGGGATGAAAATGAGGGGGAAGATTGTCATAGCTCGCAACGTGCGTCTGTCTCTTGAAAAAGCGAGCAATTCTTTGCCGCAAATTATAAACATCTTGTTCGTTTTCATCGCTTAAAAGACGGTCACTTTCCAGAAGCATGCGTTTTTCGGCTGCCGGCTAAAATGGCAAGAAACATATCTTCCAAATTGTCGGTTGAATATTTCTGCTTTAGTTCAGGAACTGCACCTTGCTCAACTAATTTGCCATGATTGAGAATTAGAATAATGTCACAAAGCCTTTCCGCTTCTTCAGGAATATGGGTTGAGAAGAGAAGCGTCTTATCAGAACTCTTCAGTTGGTGAAGCTGATCAATCAAGTTCCGCCTGGTAATTATATCCAAACCTGTTAATGGCTCGTCAAATACTAGAATGTTTGGGTTGTGAATCAAAGCCCGGGCTATTACAACTCTTTGGCGCATACCGGTTGATAAAGTGCCGCAATAACGATCCTGAAAATCACGAATTCCTAAATCATCTATAATAGAATTGATTGTCGAGTCTAAATGTTCACCGAGCCCCGCGAGACGGCCGCAAAAATACAAAATTTCTTTTGGCGTTAATTGTTCGTAGGGCTGCGCCGTGCAAGAAACATACCCGACTTTCACACGAACCTTGTCAAAATCTTTGCTCAAGTCTATCCCCTCCACGCTTACACGTCCTGAAGTTGGATGAAGCACACCAGATATAAGTCGCAGACAAGTGGTTTTGCCAGAACCGTTAGGTCCGATTATTCCATAAACACCCCCTTTTTTACATGAAAAGCTCACGTCATCAATAGCTTTGATCACATTTCCATTCCTGACAGGGAAATACCGTGTCAAGTGGGAAACCTCAATCATACTTTTATTACTCATTTTTATTTATTAGGGCGCTCCCTAAACGGAGCGCCCTACTGATACCGAACATGGACCTAGTGCATCTTAAAAACTACCCGACCGGCGGCGGAGGATCTTGGGGACAGGCACTCATGCAAGCTTGTGCGTCATTAGCCAATTGGGCAAGTGCGAATGATAGCCCTGCGGCTGCGCCAGCAACGCACAAAGCGCAGCCGACTCCCGCGGTCCATATAAAACATCCGGCGCAACATATTGCCGCAACAACCGCAGATGCAGCCGTAGCTAATTCCATGTCAGTTACAAGAGTTTGGGCGCAAGCGGCAACACAACTAGCGTGATCAGCTAAGGCTACAGATGTGCCGAGTGCAAGTATACCAGCTAGTAGTCCATATAATACAATTTGTTTTCGTTTAAACATATCCTACCTTTCTGTTTTGTTTTTGTCTTTGACGGAATTTATTTTCCGCCAAATTATTTAGTCTGTTCCAGTTTTCCGGGTAGCCGTGTCTTTATACAGAACAAACAAAGCAAAAAATGCCGAACCGATGGCGAAAATCAAAACAGTGTATCTAGCCGCAGCACTGGGAGGTTTATTTATGAGGCCGTTGGAATTTCCCCCATAAACAGCCACCAAACTATCCACATATTCTTTAAGCGAATGCGCTATTATGATTGGGGTTTCATTGGGAACAACAAACGTATTTTGCGGCATAGGCGGATTCCTTTTTACATTTGTAAATGTAAGTTCGCTAATTTTCAAATTGTTCTTATTATACGACTGCATTGAATATATAAAGAAATCATTTGTGCCAATGTAATATTGGCGCTTGACAGGAAATATCTTGTCAAGATCCATACTTGAGGCTTTAACAAGCATACTGTTCTTAAGGAAAGCTTCTGTGGAGTCAGTCAATGTTTTATCCATCGATTGGGTGAGCAAATAACAAGGAATATTATTAAAGTTCGTTTCTGTAACCGTTGCTTCCATATTATTCTTATCGGGAAGAGGCATTGAGGCCAGCGATTGATTAAAAGCAGCCAATTCCACGCCCAGGAATTCTGCCTTGATGGCCTTTCCTCCAACGAGGAGCCATGTGCCCTCATTATTTTGAATGGTAATCGTTGAATTGGTTTGCCCCCATTTATTTACATTTACCACTTCTGCCCTAGATTCAATTCTCCCATCGGGGTAATTCGTTTGGAAGTAAAAACATGCCGAACCGGGGTTAGTTGAACTGGAAACGGCAAGACTCGATTGGTAAACTTCGGCAGAAAAACATCTGATAGTTGCTGACGCTTTCAAAGCCTCATTCAAAATAAATGCAGGTGTTACGCCCGAAACCTGATCGGCAAGGGCAGAACACGCCAATGTAAAAAGCAAAGCCCCACCTATAATCGCTTTGCTACCAAAATTGAATTTAATGTTCAAAAAATGTCGGTCGTGTAACATTACTTTGTTTTTATGGCTTTATGAGATTTACGGCTTTTTAAAACGAACTTTCGCTGTAGTTAAACGCATTCTTACTCAATGAACCTCTCAACATGGGTGATAATTGTAAACAATTTATCACCCATGTTAAAAAGGCAAGTCAAGAGTGATCAGCCTTGGTGTACAATTCTAATACACCTGTTATAAGTGGCTTGGCAATTAGCCAGCGCAGCATTGTAAGCATTGAGACAACTTTCACACTGATCGTTCAACGACTGAAGACAAGCTGCTTGGCAGTTTGTGTCACCTCCGCAATTCATCCAACAATAAGAATAATTCGTAAATGCAATTGTGAAACAATTATTAAAATTATTGCTGGCAATCGTCTCACAAGTATTGAGATCGCTCGTGCAATCTGCCAGAGCGCTGGGTACTTGCATTCCGAGAAGGCATATAACCATCATCGCAACTGTGACTTTTTTGAATAACTTCTTTTTTACCGTTTTCATAACTTTTTATTTGTTTTGTTTTTTGTTTTTTCCACAGATTCAATTTTCCTGCGGAGAAAGTTTAGTCGGATTTCTTATGGCGATATTGGTTTATTATGATAACAACCAGAAACCCAACACTCGAAACGGCCAATATCGAAAGTATAATGGCTCGGATTTTATTTTGACCGGACGCGCTAGGTTGATAAGCAGAGGACGCGACTATATTGGTATTCAGGGGAATAAATGCTCCCGTTTTTGGGTCCACCTTGACTATATGATGTGTCTCTGGGTCAAACGCAAAACCTTTGGGAATGTTTTTGGGTGGAGGAACCAAGTAATTCATCACCATGTGCGAATATTCTTCCAAAGAAGCGGCCTTCTCAATTGTGTAGTCTGGTGGAACAATGAAGAAATCCTCGGACAAATCCGGTAAAACCCCGAAATCCCTGAACTCCATCTTGGCATATTTGGAGTCATCATGCAGCATTGTCATCTGCAAGACACGGGAAGTATTCGTTTCAATCAGATATTCACATGCATCAGGAAATGGAGGGATTGGTATATTTTTAGCTTTTGCTTGTTGAAGCATCGCGGCGAGCTGATTTGTATTCACCGGCACCAAGTGTGCTTGAATCTTGTAGCAGGTTTTGTCGTCGCATGTGGTGAAACCCTTCCATTCGGCTGTGCCAAGGGAGACTTTTGCAAACGGATCGACTGACGGTCCCTGCCCAATTTGTTCCATAAAGCTCATGTCAATTGCGGCATGCGCATCCGGAAACAATTGATAAGTTCCGCCGCTGGAAAACAGATAGGTCAGCTTGACATGTCCGGAGGATGTTTCACTACGTGATGCCATTGTCCCATTTGTTAAAGCTTTTTGATAAACCACCGTCGTTGCAGCGCCGCCAGCGGCACTAATTTGATACTTCATCGTTGATTCCATGGCCGCTTTTGCTTTTTCAATGATTTCCTGTGCTGAAAGTTCAGCCGCAGCAACATTTTGATAAAAAAGAGAAGCCAAACAAGACAAAGCGGTTACAAGCACTATCAAAATCGGCTTATTGCGTCTTGTATACGACGACACTGTCTGGATTTTATAATACATTCAAAAAAAGGTGTTTTTGAGACGGCTATGGCATGTCAAACTACTTATTGGTTAGTCTTTATTGGGTTTCTTATCTAACTCGGCGCGTTCTGTTTCAGTTACACACAGCCCAAGATATCCGCAATCGCGACAAACAAAATAGGTCATGGAATAACTTGCCCCCTTGCTCTTGGAAAGCATCCAGCTTGGGGCGAGCTTGCTATTGTCCCAGAACTTACCAGCGACCAACTTTGATCCTTTGCAACTTGGACAATTCAATTTGGGTGATAATTCCCCCATAAAATTTATTTATCCAGCCTACTGACATGTAAAACGTAATAATTAAAACATTGCGAGAGTGATCTTAAAAGAGTAATAGACAATCATTTGCGGACATTTGCGGACTGAGCGGGGTTAAACGTGGGCGGTTGCTGGGAAGGACAGATGCCCCAATGGTTTTTGTATTTGCGGGTGAAGTTGGTGGGCTGCTTGTATCCCAGACAGTACGCCGTTTCCTTGATAGAGGAACCATCGCACAATAATTCAAGGGCGTGGCGCTGCCGTTGTTCGGCCAACCAAGCCTTGGTGTTTTTACCCATTTGTTGAAGGAAATACCGGTGTAGTGTGCGCACCGAAACACCGCATTTCTTCGCCAGCACGGCAGCGGACCAACTCGCCTCCTGCGCTAGTTCCGGCCAGTTTTGAATGTGATGCAAGCGGGTGTTCATGGAAGCATGTTGATGGTTGAAAGTTGAGGGTTGAGGGTCTTAAGAATTTAGTTACAGCACGGCTTGTGTCGCCGCAGTCCCGCAATGCAGGACAAGGGCAGAACGATGAATGATGAAGTAAGATGGGGTCTCGTGTAACCCGTCCCTCCGATGATAATGAAATGGGGTTTATTCATAGATCAAACCGGCAATTGCAGGGTGACTGGAACGGTACAGTGGGGACAGGCAATGGTTTGTCCGAGTCCGTGAAGCGGGAATTCAATATGTTCGCCACAGGAGGGACAGGACGTCTTGATGTTTTTCGGCATCATCAATGTGATGGTGGCTTTGCAATGCGGGCAGGGGATTTTTTGCCCCAGGTTTATGGCGGAAAACACAATATGTCCATTGCACAAGGCGCAGGACATTTTTAGGGATTCAGCCGATGTTGCCTGGCCACGCGGCAGTGCGGCCCTACCCATCTCACCTCTTCCAAACCAAAGCCGGGCCACTACGGCATAACTGCCAAGCAGCAGATAGACAGGGATAAATTCGATAACCAGTCCAGTTGTTCCACGCGCGAGCTGGAGCGGGTCAGTAAGGCTGCCAATGCAAGTTGCTTGGAGATGACAGTGCATCGAAAACAAACCAATCCGATAGATAATGAAATTGGTAGCCAGCCAGGCCAGCCAGCCGATCTGAGGCACAACCTGTCGGCCAAACAAGCAGATCAATGCCACGGTCAACTCAATTGTGCCGACAAGCAGCACAGCATAGCGCAGTGGAATGGCCAGCAGAGGTTCAGGCAGCGACAAACACTGTGCGTTGCCGACTGCAATCAGAAAGCGAATCAACGCCGCCACCAGCAGGATGCCGCCAGCTGAAACTATAAAGCCTCTGATCCATTTAGTTCCCATAATTTTATTCTTCAAAGATGAAGTGCATTATGGCCCTAGTGCGTTGGAGTTGGGCGGCGTTGCCGACAAAGTGATGAGCTTCGCCGGGTGCAATGACAACATCCGCCATTACTCCGGATTGCAGAGCATTCTCCTGATATTGTTTGAACCGGGCATCTTCTCCCTCAAGTCCCCCGGCGTTGATCAGAATTTTGGGCCGTTGCTGGAATGGCGGTAATTCTGAAAAGTCAGGCAATTTAGTTGGATTTAAGAAGATTGCCCCCTTCCACAGTCCGGGAGACCTAGCCAGACATTCACTCATGTATTGTGTTTCAGCACTGGCGCCAAACAAAAAAACCTGCCGGTCATCAATGGAAGGGTTGTGTACCATATTCTGGTAGACGGCCATTACATTTTCCTCCCATTGTTCAATTCCATTCCACCAACCATGTCGATTTACAATGACAACAAAAGCTCCACAGGTTGCAATTCCCGGCACCCAAAGCCGCCCATGATCCCCATTGATTGCCACGTACGACATGGTGTCACCGATCACCAAGGGATATTTCTTATGCCAGTTAAAATTTGCTGGCGGATAAATAGTGTAAGTAACATTACTACCAGAAGAAAGTTCGACAGCGCCTTGAGTCGGTTCAATATTTTCGGCATATATGGAAGGATGCTCCGAATAGGAGACAACCGATTTTAACTTGCTGGAAACGAGGTCATACTGCCATATACCCATGGATGGCTCGTTGGAGATGGTTCCCAGGATCAATAGTTTGCCGCTGTCCGGAGAGACGACAAACGCGATGATATTCCCATGTTCAAACAGATGGCCCTTTTCCGAGCCGGAGGAATCAGCCAGAATTATACCATTGTGCGCAGACGTGCGGCTGGCATAGGCACACTCATTTATACCAATCCATTGCTGATCGTAAATGGAATTAGCTTCCGCAATCTGAGATAGATTATCCGGCTTGGTTAATGCTGGATCAAACAGCCACAGCGATTCCTGCGCCCGAGCGGTGCTAT
>Ga0182021_10008613_pt1 | contig 12081 bp, 12 predicted proteins | sample 612E3MmetaG_FD_120493 | JGI IMG/M metagenome (GOLD analysis project Ga0182021, IMG submission 120493) | Permafrost microbial communities from Stordalen Mire, Sweden - 612E3M metaG (Illumina Assembly) | ecosystem: Environmental > Terrestrial > Soil > Wetlands > Permafrost | place: Sweden...
CGGCAATCACTGCTCGCTTCCAGTACCTTCGGCGTGGTGTGGTATCCTCGGACACAGGCTCGCCTCCCCACATGACTGGGGAGATATTTTACCCAAGAGTGGCCGAAACGAAGACTGAGGCCCAAATCATCTGCACCGGGCTGCGTGTAACGGCGCGTGATGTTGAGATCTTCATGTCCCAATATCTCCGCTACCTCCGTCAACTGTGCGCCAGCGTCGAGCAAACGCTTGGCCGCAGTATGACGCAACACATGCGGTGATAACGCGTTCAACGCTTCAATCACGGCCCGGTCTTCCGCGCTGCGCGTCTTCACTAAAGCCGCGGCCTCGCGTCCGATCTGCTCGACGATTTGTTGCATCACGCGTGTGGTGAGTCGCCGCTTGGTTTTGCTCAGGAATAACGCCCGGCCCTCATCGGGTCGCACGGCCAACCAATCTTGCAACGCCGCAATCGCCGTAGCATTCAACGGGACGGTTCGCCGCTTTCCGCCCTTACCGTGCCGTACCTGAACTGTACCGCGCAAACGCGATTGAATCTTCACATCGCTCACGTCAAGCGCGACAACCTCTGACACGCGCAGTCCCGCCTTCCACATCAAGGTGATCAAGGCTGCATCACGATAGATGCGCCAATCCGCCGTCGCCAATGTTTTCGCAGAAACACTTTGTTGGCGTTGCTCCAAGGCCTGTTGCAAACGATACTCAGCTTCAGGCTCAAGCCAGCGGGGCGCGGCCAGCTGCTGGCGCAGGGCTTTGATCCCCGTCAACGGACTGCGCTTCAGATCATGCTGATCGATTGCCCACTTGAAAAATGCACGCAAAGCCGCCAAACGGCGATTGACCGTGCTGGCTTTCTGATGTTGTTCGTCAGAGAGATAACTGCGATACGTTTTCAAATGCGTCGGCGTGATGGCGGATAGTTCGCGGGGCGCGTCGGAGGTCTGACACAGCCAGGCCACGAAGGCCCGCACATCGGCTAGATAAGCTTTGATGGTGAGCGCGCTGCGATCTTGATCGTCACACAGCGCTGATTTGAACAATGGTAGAGCATCGTCAAAAGTGAGCATGGGTGATCTCCGAATGTAATCGAAAATGTTATACGCAACACAGAACGGCCTTTTTCGGCCTAAAAAACGGCTTGAAAGATGGCTTTGGAGCCTGTCTGCTGCACAGAAAGCCGATTCTGCGAAGTAGCCGTTTCTAGGGGGAACGAGGCCAGTCACCTCGTTCAGGGGGAAATCTTAGCGGAGTGGAAGGCAACAATCAACGGCAGTTTTTAAGAGGATGCCACCATCGAGGCCGTGTTGGCTCAGCGTGGGCACATGTAAGCACCAACCTTCCTTCTGCTGTTCGCCAAACGACACGAAGATCGCTGAGCACTCTCCAGAGGTTACTCTCCCGCATGATCGACGAAATGATCATTCGAGAGCTGATTTAAATCTTCAAGCTTGCTTGTGAGTGTAACAGGCTAGCATGACACAAACAACGTTAATTTCTCTCACTTCACCGCGTGGCCAAATTGCTGCCATTCTGCTGATGTCAATGCACGAAAGACGCAGCACCGTTTAGCATATTGGATTAATTCATCCGTGACTTGCTAGATGCGTTTGATGATAAGAGTCCAAAAAGCGCCAGTGATCAGATGGTGCTTTCCGTCAGGCAACCAGTTGAGATCGTCCACACTCACGGTGCTTTGTAATTCATTACGTCAATGCCGTTGTCAGCATCCCAATAGATGTTTGATCGATTTCACGCCGCGCCAAGCGGATGTGAAGGTGACGCTGTGCTGCGCCGGCAATTGAAAGCCTGCGGATACTCGCGCGATGCGATTCGCTTGCTTTTTCCCTTCATTCTTAATACAATCGTCATATCCTCACCTCAACCAACACCTCGCGTTGCACACATGAGATCCAGACTGCAGTGCGAGATGGCGTACTGAACACCTTATCTGAACATCATTCAGCCAGGCTGAGTCACAGAGAGCATGACAGATGGGCGCCAACATGATGGGGCGTTATCAAATCAAATCCGAAATTGGGCGCGGCGGCATGGCCACCGTCTACACCGCGCATGACCCGCGCTTCGACCGAGAGGTGGCCCTCAAGTTACTGCCGCGCGAAGTCCTGCAAGACACGGAAGCCCGCGCTCGCTTCGAGCGCGAAGCCAAAACCATCGCGATGCTGGAGCATCCTGCGATCGTGCCCGTCTACGATTACGGCGAAGACAACGGCCAATTGTATCTCGTGATGCGGCTCATGAAGGGTGGATCGCTGACCGAGCGCCTGAAACGTGGCGCGCTTTCTCTGGCCGAAGCGACCCGTCTCACCGAGCGGTTGGCCGGCGCATTGGACGCCGCGCATGCCAAAGGCATCATTCACCGCGATCTCAAACCAGGCAACGTGTTGTTCGACGAGTACGACAACCCATACATCTCTGACTTTGGCATTGCGAAATGGTCGCAAGCCAGCGTCGTGCTGACGCGTAGCAATGCCGTGGTCGGCACGCCGGCCTACATGAGTCCCGAACAAATCCGCGGCGAGTCGGACATCGATCGACGCAGCGACATCTATGCCTTTGGCGCAATTCTGTTTGAGATGTTGACGGGCCGGCTGCCCTATGAAGGCGACACGCCGTACAGCATTATGCTCAAGCATGTGTCCGAACCGGTGCCACGCGTGTTGGACAGCAATCCCAATTTACCGGCTACCTGTCAAATCGTCATCGAGCGTGCGATGGCGAAGGAGCGCGAAGCCCGGTTTCACACGGCTGGCGAGATGGCGCGGGTCCTGGATAGCGCCGCTGCGGGTGAGGCGGCTGCGCCGCAAGCCTCACCCCTTACCCGGGTGAGTACAAAGCCGAAGTCCAGAATACCTGTTGGAGGGATGGTATTCATCGGCGTTTTGGTCCTTGGCATTGCGATCGCCGTGGTAGCGTTAGGGCATGGAGCGTCCGTATCGAATTTGCCAGCTCCGTCGAGTCAAGGTTCGCCCAGTGCTAATTTCGCGCCCAATCAGACGCTGATCCCGCCGACTGAGGCCGCCGGCTTAACCGCACCCACAGCGATCTCGCCTACACTGAACTCAACAGCCATTTCAGCAGGACACGGTGATCCTCGTATCAGTGATTTTGCTGCGTGCGCCGCCCCCTGTTTGCCGAATGGCAATAACGCCATACGCACCTTCCCGGAAGGAACCACAAAGATTTATCTGCAATGGGGTTATGCCAATATTCCCCGTGGCTCTCACTATGTGCGTCGCTGGACCATGGATGGCAACGAATGGGTTAAATACGATTGCGCTTGGCCAGGACCTGACGCGGGCACGGACCAGGTCACGCTCAAAGAGCCGGGCGGGTTGCATGCGGGAACTTGGGAATTGACGATCGTCGTCAACGACAAGGTGCTGTTGCACGAGCAAGTGGCGGTGGAAGGCAGTTCGACGTACTGGTCACCTGCCGGGACGTTCACGAGCTGCTACGGAAAATAGTTGCCCAGCAACGTGAGCCGCGCCACCTACAATCACTATCTTCCCCTTCGGTCCACGTCTCGGCATCAGCTTCTAATTGGCCCAGCGTTTCGAGAACCACATCACTGTACCCCCAACCAATGCCCGAAGCCGCGCGCTGTAATTTGCGAAGACGATCCTGAAAACGCGCATAGAACGGGCGCCCGACCGGTGTGCGGAAGAGATCGACCATCTCGCCCAGCGCCGATTCAAGACTGCTGTAGAAGTTTTCGTTGATGTCACCAAATGAGTTCGTGAAGCGCGTGCCGGTTTCGACGTAGGTCAACAGCAAATCAATCAATCGTGCCAGCCAGATCGCCGGTCGTTTTCTGATATTCACGGATGCTCCGTCGGGCTTCGCGTAAATCCAACTTTCCGTCACCACGTGGCGGAAAGAATTGGTTGACCACCCGCTTACGATACTTTTCCAGCGTTTCGCCGCCATCGGTACCCAGCACTCGCAGCGTGAGAAAGGTCCGCGCAGTGTCGGATGACTTAAACACGTCATGTAGCAAGGCGAGCAGTTCGGGTTTATCCATCTGATCCAGTTGGCGTTCGATCTCAGTCCATTTGATAGCGGGCATGTGACCTCACTCAAGTTCGGCGCCAGCAAACTTTCACGCCGGTTCGCCCGTTCCGCTAGGTCAACGACCTCGGTACCCCGTCAAACGGGCCACTTCAAGATTGAGACGTTGCACAGCGACACGATCATCAGGATCGATCTGTTCTTCGTGCATCTTGCGAGCCGGCAAAGTGAGAATCGCCCGATAAGCACATAGATGTCCGATTTTTGTACTGTTCGCTAACATGTTGAACAGTCCGCCGCCCGCCGAATGCCAGGGATCGCACTTGAAAACGGCGCAGAAACGTCTGTTCTGGTGTTCAAGATGTTAGCGAACACTACATAGATGTCCGATTTTGCGGATAACGCCAAACTATTCAAGAACTTTTTGGAGCAGGTCAATTTTTTATGAGAAAGCCGTGCGTCATGGTGGAAGTCGGCGTTGGTGGATCGGTCGGCGTCGGCGTTTCAGTGGGATCGCAGGCCAGCACGATGGGTGCATCAGCGTGCGCCGGATCGTACCAGATCGGGGCTGACCAGGTGTAATCCTTTGTTGAGTTACGCGCCGGTGACAATGACGAGGAATCTTGGAATTTCACCACGAACCAATCGCCCACGGCGGCTGTCGCTGTTACGTTCCACGTGCCGCTGACGGTGTTGGGGGTGTATGTCGCCACAGGACTGTTGAATGAATTCTTGTAAATCCAGATGTTGCCAATCGCATCATTGGCCGACTCAGTCGCCGTCACTCCCGTATTATTGTTGTACAGCGTGTTCGATGGATTGTTCCACCAGATCGTCAGGGCGATATTCGCCGCACCGCCCACCGTCTGTCCCATGCTCCAACCGTTCGCCGTGAACCCAATCTGCATATTGGCATCTTCGGTAGCATAGGTCATGTGATCGCTCAGCCCGTGAATCACGTTACCCGCGTTCAGGGTTGTGCCGTGCGGGCGCACAATGACGGTGTAGTCGCTGGACGATGCGCCCCACGTCGCCTCGAGAAATCGGCTTCTCGGACTTTCCGAGAGAGCTCAGTCACCACGAGAGAGGTGGGGCACTTGGATTACACAGGTATTCTGGTATCAGGCGACAGCTGATCAATCGATCGGCTATAGATCTGCTATGCCCTGCCGCAGCGCATACAACGCGGCCTGCGTTCGGTTGGCGAGGTGCAACTTTTCGAGGATATTGGTTACATACTTGACGACGGTGCGCTCGTGAAGGCCCAGTTCCGTCGCGATCTCTTGATTGGTCAGGCCACGCGCAATGAGGCGCAGCGTGTCCATTTCTCGCGCGGTCAGCGGATCGGGCGTCGGAGGCAGATCGGGCGCAGGCCGATCGATCTCGCGCATGACCTTCAAGGCGATGGCAGGATGGAGTGACGCGCGACCTTGCGCGACATCCCGAATCGCTTGCAGCAATTGATCGTGCGTCGCGTCTTTGAGCAGGTAACCTAGCGCGCCCGCTTTGATCGCAGGAAAGACGCGGCTGTCATTGGCAAAGCTGGTCAACACCAAAATGCGCGCGTGTTCGTTCGCTTGCCGGATCGCCTGAATCGCCTCCAGACCGTCTTTGATTGGCATCACCAGATCGAGCAGAATCACATCGGGCTGCAGGGTCAACGCCAGCGCGATGGCTTCCTGACCGTTGGCTGCCTGACCCACCACCTGCATATCAGCCTGACGACTGATGACGCTAGTCAGGCCCTCGCGCACAATGGCATGATCGTCGGCCAACAGGATGCGTAATGGTGCAGTCTTCGTCATCATGCCCCCTCAGGTATTACCACCCGCACGCGCGTTCCCGCGCCCGGTCTGGATAGAATTTTGAGCGAGCCGCCGATGCGGCGGCTCCGTTCGTAGAGATTGTTCAGACCCAGTCCACCCGCGGCCTGCGCGGTCGCCACATCGAAGCCGCAACCATCGTCGATGACTTCCAACACGATGGAAGCGTCTTCACGACTGAGATACACCGTGATCGATCGGGCGTGCGCGTGTTTCAGAATGTTGTTCAGCGCTTCGTTGGCGATGTGATACAACTCCGTTTCGATCGATAACGGCAGCCGGATCGTATCGTCCGCCAGTAGACGCGCCGCCAGATCGGATCGGCCTTCCACCGACGCGAGCCGCAGGTGCAGCGCGCCGATCAGACCTTCATCCGCCAGCACCGGCGGATTGAGTTCGAAGATGAACAGCCGCAATTCTTTCAGGGCCTGGCGCGTGGTCTCGCCCAGCCGATCGAACGTCTGGCGCAGCGCAACCCGATCGGGTTCGTCGCGTTGCAGATCGAGCTGCCCGGCTTCCGTCAGTGTCACCAGGCCATACAAGGATTGCGTCACCGAATCATGCAGATCACGCGCGATGCGCTGGCGTTCTTCCAACTGCGCCGCCTGTTGGCGCAGTCGCGCATTCGTCACGATCACGCCCACTTGTTCGGCAATCGAGGTCAGCAACGCGATCTCTTCGACGTTGAACAGCGCGCCGCCCACACGCACCACGCTCAAGACGCCCAACAGCTGATCGGCGGTGGCTAACGGCGCGATCACCAAACGCACGGCCTCGTCTGGCAGGTCAGGCCACTTCACCCGCGCATCGACCGCCACATCTGGAATAAACAGCGCTTCGCGCCGATCCATGACCTGTGTGAAAATTTCGGTGGAGGCTGGTGATAGGCTGGGGCCTTGCTGCACAACCAATCGCAACGCTGCCTTCGCGTCTTCACGCAAGTGGATGGAGCCGGCTGTGCTATTCAACGCGAGCCGAGTCAGTGACATGATCTCACCCAGCAGCTCGTCCAACCCCACGACCCGGTTCGCCGCCGAGGTGACTTCATACAACACTGTCAAGTCGCGCGTCCGATCGGCCACGCGCTGCTCCAATCGGAACGTGAGATCACGCAGCGCCGCTTCCTGCTCGCGGCGGGCGGCAATCTGATCTTTGATCGAAGCCGCCATCGTGTTGAACGATTGCGTTAGGAACCCCAACTCATCATCGTGTGTGATCGGGACGTTCACAGCCAGATTGCCCGCATTGGCCTGTCGCACGCCGCGCAATAAATTATCCAACGGCCGCACCAGGCTGCGCCGGAAGAAGGCGGGAAACACCCCTAAAATGAACAGGCTGGCGGCGATGACCACGCCGATCAGCTGCACGCCCTTGGCGTGGATCGGCGCGTTCGTTTCGGCCTCGCTGAAGATGGCCTCATAGGCGGCGCCGTTCACCGTGAAGGAATAGCCGATGTATTCATAGAAGCTCAAGGCGGGATGATGGCCCACATACAGGTGCGGCGGCCTGACCGGTTTCCCCATGGTGGCAAAGTAATCGTAGTAATAGGCCCACATGATCCTGGTTGGATCAGGCGTAACCGTCGCACGTTGCTCGATTTCAGTCACCAGTGGAGTAAGATCACCTTGATCGGCGCGTTGATAAATCGGGGCCGCCACCGGGCCGACGGCCATCACACTCACGATCGAGCCGGGCAACCCGCTCAAGTCGTTGGCCTGCACGGCGCGTTGCGCGACATCGGTTTCCAACAGGCGCTCAGCCTCGCTTTGCAACGTCGCCTCGTGAACTTCAAACAGACCGATCGCGCCCAGCAAGGCCAACACTGTCACCAGCGACAGGCCGATCAACTTGGTGATCAGGTTGGGCTGATGCACGACGTGATCCCAGGTGGAATAGACCAGCACTGTCTCCATCGCCAGCAGCGACAGCCCAACGATAAACGTATCGACCGGCATCGGCAGATAACCCAGCAGGGCCAGGTTGGAAGCCGCGGACTGCGTCAGGCCCAATATCAGGGCCAACAGTACATTGCGCACTGCTCTGGCCCGTTCGGGCGCAGTGCGACGCACGACGATCAGACGGCGCACGGCCAGCCCCAGCGCCAACGTAGCCGCCAGCGCCATCAAATATGAATATGCCGGTGGGACGATCAGGTCAACGGCGCGTCCGATCACCACTTGACAGGCGTACCAGAGACTATAGCCAGCTGCCACAACGGCCAGGCTTACGCCCGCGCCCATCGCCAGTCGCGCTTCAAGCGAGCGGACCGGCTGCGGATAGTGGTAGAGAAAACCAATCACTGCGGCTATGGCAAAGATCGCCGCGGCATCGGGTGTGGTATTCAGCGCTGTGCCCCAGAACACCAGGGCGGTATTGAAAAACCAGGCCAACATGCTCAGGGTCAGACCGCCCAGCCCGCCCACGATATACCAGGTGGCTGGTGTCTTGTCCTTGAAGCGAATCAAATAGTACGTGCTGATCAGGCCCGCAATAAACAGCGGCACACTGACGAAGGAAAACGCGCTGATACACAAACTAAACGGAACGTTCATGTGGGACACTTCGAGGCTGAGGATTTCGTGGCGCGTATTGTAGCATGATTCAGTGCGAAGAAATCACCGTTGGCCGATTGCATTCCCAACTAGCTTCATGGTTCTCGATCACACCACAAACGAAGACCCTTCGGGCGATGGCCTGAAGGGCTTGGCAAGGAAAGACCTGACAGGTTTTGAAAACCTGTCAGGTCTTGGTCGTGGCTGCATAAAATCTCCGTCTTTTGGGGATGCGGTGTTGGGTGGCGTAACACAGGAAATTAGCCTGCCGGTAGTTTGGATGAGAACTGAGTTTCACAGATTGCCACGGATGGCTTCAAGGCTTCGAGTAGTTGATGATATGTCGCGTTAGCTAGGGCAAAAAGCCAGTCAGCAGTCATTTCTTCATCGCGCATGACGAATCGCTTTCCATCAGGAGTAGTCCATTCATCTATAGGCATAGAACCAGCAACTTTGGAGTAGGTCTTTGCATCATGTGTTAGTCCATCACGGTAGGTAATGGCGAAGTCGAGGATAGGCTCATTGGCGATTCTCAACAGTTCCTGGCTGTGACTGTCGTTAATAACACTGTGTATCTTCTCGATTTTCTTGCTACGGAAATAAATCCGGGCCTTGACACCATATTTGTCTTGCAAAGGAAGATTAGCCGCATACCATAAGATATGAGCCAAGCGATCCAATGCAGAGATGATCCGATAGATTGCACTATCGATCATCATATGAAATATCCAACCTGCAACCGTTCCCCCTTGCCTTTGTGCCGACAAGTCGGAGTACAAGACTCTATCTGCTTCTCTAATATATCCGCGAAGCAAGAGGAGCGCACCTGAAGGCACTCCTGCCCTTATCATTCTTTCGATCTCATCATCAGGCTCTTTGTTGTCAAGAATATGTGGTTGAGTTTCCATTAGTAGCAAAGCGTAGCCGAGATGCCATCGGGCTTGTGCTGTAAGGTCGTCAACATCTATTACAAGGCGACGAATTCTCGCCGTTTCTTCACTGTCAGGCAAATGCGCTGCAATTCTCCCCAATCCAGCAATCTCTGATTCGGGCGATGGGCAGTTCAAGCGCAGTTGCGCCTCCACCTTATCCAATATTTCCTCATCGAATGGCAACATGACTGACTCTCTTGATGATTGCGGTAGTCCGACACAGCCGTCCAACGTCCAGTCGTCAGCCGCCGGCGACCCGAACGACTGTCTTCAGCACTGACGCCCAACTCCGGCGAGATCGGCGGTCGGCCGCATAGCATTCCCCTCTTCTAGGGGACGCCGTGTTGGGCGACAGTCCTGTCACCCGTTTCAACCGTCATTTTCGTGATTGAAAATGGGTTTGATTCGGACAATAGGTGGTTTAACATGTTCTTGAACTCCACAACGAATGACTCTACCTCCTCATTTCTGAAATCAGGAACTTTCCAAGAAGTCAGAACATCTGATTGCCGAATTATCATGCTTTCGCTTTTTATGCTAATCATCGCGTTTCGAAGTTTTCGAAGATAATCTAGGCCAGTATAGAAATGGAAGACGCGGCTTAAAGTCTGATCTTCAAGAGCGCTGACGGCAAAGTGCATTTGGGTGGTCCACACGATGGAATTGAAAGGTGGCTCAGGAGTAGTTGTAAGAAACATGGCGAAATATTTCGGCATGTCTTTCTCCTCTCCACGAGCACGCACGCTATTCTCGCCTTTGCTGATGGATTCTGCTAATGATCGTAGTACGTTAAGATTTTCGTCTATTTCATAACTTAACAGCTTTCGAAAAGCTGCGTTTTGACGATGTTCGTCGTCTAGCTCGCGGCGTTTGGCCGCGCTCTCGCTGAGCCGGTAGCCGTAGTAGATTCCGAGGAAACCGGCAATGATTGCAGCTATGCCCAAAATGGCTTCCATTGTACTCTGACTCCTTCGAGCATGTACTCGCCTATGTGTCTAAATATACGAGCTCTTCGAAAGGAAGCTATTTATAACAGCAGCCGCAAAACTCACCTACAAGCCCTAAAAGCATGATTTCTGGGCGTGAATGACCTGCAAAAAAGGCTTATTCTCAAGGGCTTTGCAGCAGTGCGAATCTTAAAAAATTCCATGTAGGCGACTTTTGCGGCTGCTGATTTATAATGTAGGTGGGCCTACCGCCCAACTAATCCAGATCGTTCGCCTCAACGTAACAGCCTGATCCGCAACTTTGCAGTCTGATTGTATCGCCATCTCATCCTCAGAGTCAAGCCAACACCCGACACCAACATGTCCTGATCAATCATCATGATAAACGACCTGGCCGCTGCGTCTGCAACGGCCAGATCGTTTACTGATGTTGAGTTGATCCGCATTGAGTGGCTTAAGCGAACGCGGCAGATAATGCGCTTAAAGAAACTGCTGTCAGGAACACCTAGGCTTCTTTCCCTTGATGGGTCGCGACAAAGATGGCTATGGCAATGCCCAGGCGACGATCGAGGAGGTGCGCGATATCCTGGCTGAAATCAATGGTCAACTCATAGCCCATCATTTTGACCTTTTGGCGCAATTGTCCGACGAGGGTCTCGCCCACCGTCATGTCCAATTGTTGCGGCAGATCGTTGCCCAACGCCTGGCGCAGGAGGGACTGGCCGGTGCTTTTTTCGTATACCTTGCCAATCGGCTTGTCCTCAGCGTCCAGGATGTGCCAGGCATCCTTGACGATCTCGGAGGCTTTATCGGCGGCCATACTGATCCTGCCGATCTTTTGGCCGCTTTCGGCGTCGATCACATCCAGGTCCACGTGTTCGGCTGGACTATCCTTAAGCGTCAGGACTTCGTGTTGCTTTTTCTCGTCCGCATACGCATGGACCGTGGTTGAGGGCGGCAGCAACTTGACCTTTTCCTCGATGAAGAGCAAAGGCTTATCGCTTGACTGATCAAAGAGACGATATTTTCCACCAAGTGACAGTCCCTGCCGTTTAAGAATGTAGCCCGTTTGAGAGAAGATTGGATTCATGGCAAACCTTTCTCGCATGATGCGATTTCAACTTACTTGGCCTCGGTCAGCACGACGACGAGGCCGACGCTTTCGACGCACATGACGTTACTGAAACCCGCCCTGCACATTGATAGGCAATCAGCCCTCAACTTAGAATGGCCGCAAACAGATCCTCGGCGGTGAACCCAGCCAACAGGGCCGGTAAGCCGGCGTTTCGCACCCACTGCTGCTGAGTTTGAGTGTGAACGATGATGAGCCGCAGCGTGTGCGGCGTCAGTATCTTCAATTGTCCAAGTTGCGCCTCAAAGACAGCCGGATCAAGCAGATCGGCATCGACCACGATCGCATCAGGCGACTGCTGAGCGATCGATCGGCTACCGTCATCCAGCGTATCGGACAGAGCGACCTGTGCGATGGCCGGATTAGCCTGAAGCAATATTCGCAAGCCGTCGCGGAACGGCCCGGACGACGCAATGATTAATACACAGATACGCCGTGACATGCGATCAGCATATCACCAGCCGTGTATCGCTTGAAAGAGGGGAAAGTGGGTATTTGACTGGTCAAAAGGTGGATGAAGCTGGGAAGAAATGACCAGATCAGGCCATGATCGACTTACGGTGAGCCGTTCACGGATCATTTCGTTAATCAGGCACAAGATAGCCGTAATTCGCCAGTTTCTGCACCAGTCGAATCTGCTGTGAACTTTTCGGTTGAAATATGTAG
>Ga0182021_10008614_pt1 | contig 12080 bp, 3 predicted proteins | sample 612E3MmetaG_FD_120493 | JGI IMG/M metagenome (GOLD analysis project Ga0182021, IMG submission 120493) | Permafrost microbial communities from Stordalen Mire, Sweden - 612E3M metaG (Illumina Assembly) | ecosystem: Environmental > Terrestrial > Soil > Wetlands > Permafrost | place: Sweden...
CCCGCGGTCGCCGACCAGGGTGGCGTAGCCCTCGGGGAAGGCAGAGATGAACTCGTCGGCATTGGCCTGGCGCGCGGCTTCACGAACGGCGTCGGCGTCGGCCCCGGGCCGGCCATACACGATATTTTCCGCGATGGTGCCGCCGAAGAGCAGGATATCCTGCGGCACGATCGCCATCTGACCGCGCAGCCAGGCCAGTGGATAGTCGCGCGCGTCCCGGCCGTCGATGAGCAGCCGGCCGCTCTCCGGGTCGTAGAAGCGCAGGAGCAGGGCGGTGAGCGTGGATTTGCCGGCCCCGCTGGGCCCGACGAGGGCGATGCGTTCGCCGGGGCGGGCGGCCAGCGTGATATCGTGCAGCACGGCCACCTCGGGTCGGGCGGGGTAGCGAAAACTCACGGCTTCGAAAGATACCTCGCCGCGGAGACGGGCGGGCAGCGGCGCGACGTTCGCGGGGGAAACGTCGGGCCCGATCTCCGGAGGTTCGCGGAGGAGTTCGCGCACGCGCTGGGTCGCTCCGACGGTTTTTTGGATCTGGCTGAACAACTCCGCCGCCTGCCCCATCGCGCCGGCAACAAAGGTGGTATAGAGCACAAATCGCGTGAGCTCGCCCGGGCTGATGGCGCCGCTGCGCAGCAGACCGGCCCCGAACCAGAGCACGAGCACAATACCGCCGAAGAGCGCGATAATGAAGAAAGCCACGAAGACCGCGCGCCAGCGGGCGGCGCTTAGGGCGGCCGCGAGCACGCGGGCATTGGCGCGTTGGTAGCGTTCCAGCTCGAAGGCCTCGTTGACAAAGGCCTTCACGCTGGCGATGGCCTGCAGCGTTTCCTCGACGATGGTGTTGGTGGACGCGAGCTGATCCTGGGTCTCCCGGGAGAAACGGCGCAGCCGCCGGCCGAAAAACACGCCGGCGCCAATCAACAGGGGCAGCGTGCCGAGCATGACCGCCGTCAGCCGGCCCGACGTGAGCGCAATCATGGTGACACCGCCGAGCAGGAAGACGGCCTGGCGGCACATCTGCGGCAGCGCGTCGATCATTGCGCCCTCGATCTGCGCCACGTCCGTGGAGACGCGGCTGGTGAGTTCCCCCACGCGACGTTGGCCGAAGAACGACATCGGGAGCGAAATGAGCCGGGAGTAACAGTCGCGGCGCAGATCGGCGAGGGCACTCTGACCGACGCGGTTGAAGGCCAGCGCGCTATTGAAAGAGGCGAGCGCCTGGAGCGTGACCGAACCCGCCAGCAGGAGCGCCACCTGATTGAGGCTGAGGGCGCCGAGCCAGGGAATCGTGGCCCCGCCCGGGTGCAACGCCGAATCGATCAACGAGCCGGCGAGGAGGGGAAACGCGAGCCCGAGGGTGGCGCCGACGAACAACGTGGCGAGTCCGGCGAAGAACCGCGCGCGGTACGGACGGACATAGCGGGCAAGCGCCAGGCTCTGACGCAGGGACTCACGGTTGAGCGGAGCTTTGGGCAGGCGGTCGAGGGCGATGTCTTCCTGTGAAGGATTGCGGCGGGCCATGGTTCACTAAATACGGGACGTTGCGCCAAAAACACAAGTGGCGCCGCGCTGATCCTTCTCGTCGTCACTAGGCCGAACCAAGGACCCGGCTGAGGGCGGACGATCGCCCAGAGGCGATACGTCCGTAGGACCGTCCGCCTGCGGCGAACCACGAGCGTTGAGCATCGCATTTCCCGCGCCGTAACCGGCGCGGCTACTTTGCGATCAATCCGCGCTTATCCGCGTAATCGGCGGGGAAATCATTTTCTCTGCTACCTCTGCGATCTTTGTGTCAAATTCGTGACGCCGTGCGATCCCGCGTGACTTCTGCCGGTGGATCGTCTGACCCTTTCCCCATCCACCCTTCCAGCATGAAATTCATCAAGTTGGTCCAAGGCTACGCCTATGCCCTGATTCTGACGTCGATCGCCGCCTACGCGACGATTGGCGCCGGCCTGCAGATGCAGCTGGGAAATCCCAGCAGCGCCACCAGCAATCCCACCGATCATCACCATTACCTGATCCAGCGCGACCAGTATGCGCTCGATTACAGCGATGCCAACGGCGAACCCAACTGGGTCAGCTGGGATCTGACCGCCGCGGACATCGGCTCAAGCGGACGCTCCAATTTCCTCCAGGACACCACGCTGCCCGCCGGTTTCTACCAAGTGCTCACCACCGATTACAGCGGTTCGGGTTACGATCGGGGGCACATGTGCCCCTCGGCCGACCGGACGGTGACGGCCGCCGACAACCAGGTGGTGTTCTATATGTCGAACATGGTCCCGCAGGCCCCGGACAACAACCAGGGCGTGTGGGCCAACTTTGAAAACTATTGCCGCGATCTGGCCAACGCCGGCAACGAACTGTTGATCACCTCGGGACCGGGCGGATTTGGCGGTTCCTACCTGCCGAGCGGGGCGGCCGCCATTCCCGGCGAGGTTTGGAAAATCGTGGTGGTGGTCCCGGCCGGCAGCGGCGCGGCCACCAGCCGCATCACGACGGCGACGCGCGTCATCGCCATCAAGATTCCGAACACCGCCGGCGTGCGCAGCGATCCCTGGCAGAAGTACATCACCTCGGTCGCGCAGATCGAGGCCGACACTGGCTACACGTTTTTCACCAATCTCGCGCCGGCGACGGCGGCCGTGCTGCGCACGGTGGTCGACGGACAGTCCGCGGTGGGTGCACCGAGCATCGTCGCACAGCCGGTGGCGCAATCCACGATGGTCGGTGGCAACGCGAGTTTCGCGGTGACCGTCACGGGCAACACCCCGTTGAGCTTCCAATGGTTCAAGGATGACGTGAGCCTGAACGGTGCGACCAACGCCACGCTGACGCTCACGAACGTCCAGGCGGCCGACGCCGGCTATTACTACGTGCTGGTGTCGAATGGCGTCGGGTCCGTAACGAGCAACGCGGCGGCCTTGATCATCTCCGGTCTGCCGCCCGTGATCACCGCATCGCCGAATTCCATCACCACGAATGCCGGCAGCAACGCCACCTTCTCGGTTTCCGCGAGCGGCTCGCCCGTGCTCACCTATCAATGGCGCAAGGACGGCCTGGCCATCCCGGCTGCGACCAACGCCACGCTGACCCTGAGCAACGTGCAGACGACGAACAGCGGAACTTACGACGTCGTCGTGACAAATTCCGTGGGCCTGGCGACGAGCGATCCCGCCGTTCTCACTGTCACGCCGGCGTCCCCGACCATCACGGTATCTCCGAACTCCCTGACCCTGGCGTCGGGGAGCACGGCGGTGTTCGCCGTGACGGCGGAGGGCTCGGCGCCACTCAGCTACCAATGGCGGAAAGCCGGCACGCCGCTGACCGATGGCGGTAACGTCAGCGGAGCCGCCACGGCGACGTTGACCTTGACCGGGATCGCCGCGGGCGATGCCGCGGCCTATGACGTGGTCGTCACCAATATTTTTGGGACGGCCACCAGCGCCGTCGCGAACCTGACGGTCAATACTCCGCCGCCGAGTGCGATCGCGTGGAATTTCGGCACCACGGCGGGCGTGGCCGATCCCACCAGCGGACTCCCGGCGGAAATCTCCGGCGGCACAGTGACCCAGGGAAACAACAACGGGACCACGGCGTTGCTCACGACCACCTCGGCTTCGAACGTTTATGCCGGGGCCAGCGGCACCTTCAACGCGGGGGCGGCGGCCCGGATCGGCGCGCTTAATACCGGGGCCGGCGGATCGGCCTATTTCCAGTTCATCCTGACGCCAGTGGCGGGAAAACAACTGGCCGTGTCGGGCCTCAGCTTCGGCTCGCGCAGCACCAGCACGGGACCGCAGGCCTACGCGCTTTTCACCAGCCTGGACGGTTTCGCGGCGCCGCTCGCCACCGGGACGCTGCTCAACAACAGCGTCTGGGCGATGCAGACGCCGGCGTTCCCGCCCGTCACTGGACCGGTGGGTACGGCCGTCACGTTCCGGATCTATGCATCCAATGGGGCCGGCAGCGCGGCCGCGAGCACGGCTAACTGGCGGATCGATGACTTGAAGGTGACCGCTGCGGCCGTCACCCCGCCGCCGGCGCCGCCGGCCGTCGTGAGCACCAATCCCGGCAACGGCGCGTTAGCGGTCTCCTCGCTCGCCCCCATTACCGTTACCTTCAGTGAGTCCGTGAACCTCGGCGGATCCTGGTTTGCGATCACGAGTGCGTCCACGGGCACGGTATCGGCCACCGTCACGGGCGGCCCGACCACCTACACGCTCACTCCGCCGGTCAGTTTCCTGGACGGCGACACGGTGACGGTGACGTTGCTGGCCGCGGAGATCACCGATCACCAGAGCGGCGCGTTTCATCTTCCGGCCAATTATACCTTCTCTTTCACCACGGCCGCTCCGGTGGCGCCGACCATTGCCACGCAACCGCAGTCGTTGACGGTGTCGGATGGCGGTGCGGCGGTGTTCACGCTGACTGCCGGAGGCACGGCTCCGTTCGGCTACCAATGGCGCAAAGCCGGTGTGCCGATCACGGGCAACGGATCCGCCGTGACCGCCACGCTGAATTTGGCGGCCGTGAGTCTCGCCGATGCCGGCGCGTATGACTGCGTGGTCACCAATCCGGCCGGCACGGCGGTCAGCAATGTCGCGATCCTGACCGTGACCGCCGTGGCCCCGGCCATCTCCGTACAGCCGGCGCCCCAGTCCACTCTGGTCGGAGGGACGGCGACGTTCAGCGTCGCCGCCACCGGTACCGCACCGCTCAGTTACCAGTGGTGCAAGTCCACAGTACCGCTCGCCAATGGCGGCGGTATTTCGGGAGCCAATACCTCGACCCTGACGTTGACGGGAGTCGCCCTGGCGGATGCGGGTGGTTACGACGTGATCGTCACCAACGCCGCGGGTGCGGTCATCAGCTCGACGGCAGCGCTCACCGTGGGCATCCCCGGTCAGAGCACGCTGGTGTGGGATTTTGCCACCGCGAGCCCGACCAGCGGTCTGCGGGCCGACATCACCGGCGGCACATTGACCCAGGGAAATAACAACGGCACGACCGCCCTCATTACCAGCGTGTCGGTTTCTTCGGGCTATGCCGGAGTCTCGGGCGGCAACAACGCCGGCGCCGCCGCCCGGATCGGCGCCCTGAATCAGGCGGCCAACGGATCGGCGTATTTCGAATTCACGCTGGCAACCACCCCGGGGCAGCAACTCGTTGCCACCGCCATCAATTTCGGCTCGCGGAGCACCAGCACCGGACCGCGCGCCTTCGCCATCTTCAGCGACGTCGACGGATTCGCCACCCCGGTGGCCAGCGGCACCCTGACCAGCGACAGCGTCTGGCGGTTGATCGCGCCGGCGTTCACGCCCGTGACCGGGCCCACCGGCGGCTCGATCACGTTCCGGATTTACGGATACAACGGCGCGGGGAGCCCGAGCGCGGGCACCGCCAACTGGCGGATCGACGATCTCAAGCTTGCCGTGGGTACGCTCGCAACGGCTCCGCTCATCGTGAACACCACGCCCGCCTCAGGCGCGACCGCGATCCCCGTCGACTCGACCATCACCATCGCGTTCAACCAACCGGTCAATGTCACCGCCGCGTCGTTTGCGCTCAGCGGTGTCAAGAGCGGCCCGATCGGCGCCGTCCTGTCGGGCGGACCGTCCACCTTTGTCCTGAGCCCCACGGCCGAGTTCGCCTACAGCGATACGGTGACCGTGACGGCGGTGGCGTCTGAAATCACCGAGCAGGCGACCGGCATCATCCACCCGGCCGCGGATTACTCGTTCTCGTTCACCACCGCTGCGGCCATTCCCCCGACCATCACGGGCCAGCCCTCAGCCCAGACGGTCACGGTTGGCGACAGCGTCACCTTTAGCGTAACTGCCAGCGGGTCCGCGCCGCTGGGTTACCAATGGCAGAAGGGCGGCATCGCCGTTGCTGGCGCGACGGCTGCGACCCTTTCGCTCACGGCCGTCACGACGGCGGATGCCGGCGACTACACGTGTGTCGTCACCAATGTCGCCGGTTCGGCCATCAGCGATCCGGCCACGTTGACGGTCAACCAGGCCGTCGCCACTGTCGTGGTCAGCGATCTCACCACCATCTTTGACGGCTCGGTCAAGTCGCCGAGCGTCACGACGAGCCCCGCCGGGCTCACGGTGAATCTCACCTTCAACGGCAATGCCCAAGCGCCGATCAATGCGGGCACCTACGCCGTGGTGGCGACGGTGGCCGATCCGAATTACACGGGCGTCGGCACCGGCACGCTGGTCATCAACCAGGCGCCCGCCGTCATCAATCTCGCCGGCCTCAGTCAGACGTACAATGGCACGCCGAGAGCGGCGGCGGTGGCGACGGTTCCCGTGGGGCTGCCCGTTGATTTGAGTTACAATGGCAACCCCTCCGCTCCGACCAATGCGGGCTCCTACGCCGTGGTGGCCACGATCGCTCATCCGAACTTCTATGGAAGCGCGTCGGGCACGTTGGTGATCGAAAAGGCCGTGGCGACCGTTGCCCTGAGCAATCTCGCACAGGTGTACGACGCGGCGCCGAAACCCGCCGTGGCCGCGACCACCCCGGCGGGCCTCACGGTTCAATTGACCTACGACGGCAACAACGCGGCTCCGGTCAACGCCGGCACCTACGCCGTCGCCGCCACGATCGTCGATGCGAATTATGTCGGTTCGGCCGCGGGTTCGCTGACGGTCAGCAAGGCCCCCGCCGGAGTCACCCTGGCGAATTTGAATCAATCCTTCGATGGCTCGGCCAAGACGGTTGGCATTACAACTGCGCCCGCCGCGCTGACGGTCCAAGTGACCTACAACGGTGGCACGACCGCTCCGGTGAACGCCGGCAGCTATGCGGTCGTCGCAACGATCAATGAGGCCAATTACGCCGGATCCGCGACGGGATCGCTCGTCATCGCCAAGGCGGCGGCGCCGGTAACCCTGGCGAACTTGAGCCAAACCTACGACGGTTCCGCCAAACCCGTCGGGGTTGCAACCACGCCCGCCGGGCTGGCGGTGCAAGTGACCTACGATGGTAGCGCAACGGTTCCGACCAACGCCGGGATCTACGCCGTGGCCGCCACCATCAACGAGGCAAATTACGCCGGATCCGCCACCGGCCAGCTCACCATCGGTAAGGCGACGGCCGCGGCCACGCTGTCCAACTTGAGCCAGGTCTACGATGGTTCGCCGAAGGCGATCGGTGTGACGACCACGCCCGTCGGCCTCGCCACTCAGGTGACTTACAACGGTGGCACGACAGCTCCGACCAACGCCGGGACCTACGCCGTGGTCGCCACCATCAACGACGCAAATTACGCCGGGAGTGCCTCCGGGTCTCTCGTCATCGGCAAGGCGCCAGCCACCGTGACACTGGGTGGCCTGAACCAGACCTACAACGGAACGCCGCGCCTGGTGACTGCCAACACCACTCCGGCCAATCTGGCGGTGGCGATCACCTACAATGGCAGTTCCTCGGTGCCGACGAACGCCGGGACTTATGCCGTGTCGGCGGTCGTGACCAATCTGAATTACACGGGAGCCGCCACCGGCACGTTGGTGATCGGCCAGGCCACCGCGACCCTGACGCTCACGGGACTGCAACAGGCCTATGATGGCACGCCGCGCGTGGTCACCGCGACCACCGTCCCGGCCGCGTTGCCCCTTACGATCACCTACAACGGCAGTGCGACGGCGCCCGTCGCACCCGGCACCTACACCGTGGTCGCCACGATCACCGACCCCAACTACACGGACACGGTGACGGACACGCTGACCGTCACGACGATCGTATTGGTCCGCCACGCGCCGACACTCAACGGCGGTCTCGACGGGTCCATCCAGGTCGTATCCGCGGAATCCATTACACTCAACGGCAATGCCTGGATCTCCGGCGATCTGCTCGTGCCGGGCACTCCCGCCACGCAACTCAACGGCCATCCGGTCTTCGCTGGCGTCCGCGACGGCGACGGCAGCGCCACGCCCACCAACTACACCGTTACGCTGAACGGCAATGCGCTGCTCCGCTACCTGGTGCGCCGGACCGATCCGACCGCCCTGCCTGTCGTGACCGCTCCGCCCAAGCCGACGGGCACGCGCGATGTCGCGATCAACAGCTCCGGCCAGAGTGCGGGGAACTTTGCGACGGTGCGGAATCTGACCCTCAACGGCAATGTCGGCCTCGTCGCCGTGCCTCCGGGGACTTACGGCTCGCTGACGGCGAACGGGAATTCCGGGTTCATCCTGGGAGTAGCTGGCGCCACGACGCCCGCGGTCTATAATCTGCAGGGTCTCACCCTGAATGGAAACACGCAGGTGCAAATCGCGGGCCCAGTCGTATTGCTGGTGAACACCGGCCCGTCGATCAATGGGAACGTCGGTTCCGAGCTCAATCCCGCGTGGCTGACGTTGAAGGTCTTCTCCGGCGGAGTGACGCTGAACGGCAACATCGCGTTCCATGGCTTCGTGATCGCGCCGAACGGCCCCGTCACCATCAACGGCAACAGCGTTTTGGACGGCGGGGTCGTGGCGGATCGCCTGACCATCAATGGCAATGGTCTGTTGAACACCGTCGATCCTTGACCGAAACCCGGGAGCGCGGACGTGTCCGCAGGACCGTCCGCCTGTATTTCCGGCCGGCTACACCTTGGGAAACTTCACCCACCGGGCGCCGCGCCGGGCGCTTTTGACCGCGGTCTCGATGAAGGCCATGCCGTACACGCCGTCGTCGATCGTGGGAAAATCGAGATCCCGCGGCTGCCGCTTGCCGGCGACTTCGGCGGCGATGGCGCGGAACGCTTCGCGGTAGATGTTGCCGAAGGCTTCGAGGTAACCTTCCGGATGGCCCGCGGGTACGCGTGTGAAACGCTTCGCCTGGGCGCCGACATAGCCGTTGCCGCGGCGCCAGATTTGTGCCGGCCGGTCGGGATATTTCACGACGAGCTCGTTCGGGTGCTCCTGATGCCACTCGAGCCCGGCCTTGGTGCCATAGACGCGGAGATTGAGGTTGTTCTCCTCGCCCACCGAAATCTGCGAGGCATGCAGCACGCCCTTCGCGCCGCCGCGGTAGCGCACGAGGATGTTGCCGTCGTCGTCGAGCTTGCGCCCGCCGACAAACGTCGTGAGGTCGGCGCAGAGCGAATCGATCTCCAGCCCGGCGACGTAACGCGCGAGGTTTTCCGCGTGCGTGCCGATGTCGCCCAGGCAGCCGGCGGCGCCGCTGCGCTTCGGGTCGGTGCGCCACTCCGCCTGCTTCTGGCCCGTCGCCTCGAGCCGGGTTGAGAGCCAGCCTTGCGGGTACTCGACCACGATCTTGCGGATCGGGCCGAGCGCGCCCTGGCGCACCAGCTCGCGCGCCTGCTTCACCATGGCGTTGCCGGTGTAATTGTGGGTGAGCACAAAAACCTTTTTCGTGCGGGCGACGATCTTCCGCAGCGCCAGTGCCTCCTTGAGATTGAAGGTCGCCGGCTTGTCGCAGACGACGTTGAAGCCCGCTTCGAGGAAAAGCTTCGCCGGCGGGAAATGCTGGTGATTGGGCGTCACGATGACGACGAAGTCGAGACGTTCCCCGGCAGGTCGGGCGGCCTCGGCCCGCGCCATCTCCCGATAGCTGCCGTACACGCGCGCCGGGTCGAGCCAAAGGTCGGCGCCCGACGCCTTCGAACGCGCCGCGTCCGAGGAGAACGCGCCGGCGACGAGCTCAGCCTGGCCATCCATGATGGCGGCCAGCCGGTGCACCGCGCCGATGAAGGCGCCGCGACCGCCGCCGATCATTCCGAAACGAAGTTTGCGAGTCATGAGGAAGGAAGTCTTACCGCGAAGGGACGCGAAGGGGCGCGAATATCGGATTAGCGAAGATTAACGTGGATGAGTGATTTCTCAAAAGGGGGCACGGATTCAGAAATCATTTCCTCTGTTTCCTCTGCGGCCTCCTGTAAAAAATCCGATGCCGGTTTGTTCTTAGCGTTTCTCCGCATCGAACGCGGCGTCGAAGGCGGCCTGGCTCGGCGGGAAATCGAGCCGGCGCACGAAGGCGGCCGCCTCGGTGGCGCCGTGCACGCGGTCCATGCGGATGTCCTCCCACTCGACGGAAAGCGGCCCCCGGTAGCCGACGTCGTTTAGCGCGACGATGATGTCCTCGAACTTGATGTCGCCGTGCCCGAGCGAGCGGAAATCCCAGAAGCGGCGCGCATCGCCGAAGCTCGTGTGCCCGCCGAACACGCCGGCCGTGCCGTCGCCATGCCCCCACCACACGTCCTTCATATGCACGTGGAAAATCCGGCGGCCAAACGTGCGGATGAACTTCACATAGTCGACCCCCTGGTAACCGAGGTGCGACGGGTCGTAGTTGAAGCCGAAACGCCGGTGGCCCTTCACCGCGTCGATCGCGCGGCAGGCCGACGCGATGTCGAAGGCGATCTCGGTCGGGTGCACTTCGAGGCCGAAGTTCACGTCGACTCTGTCGAACGCCTCCAGAATCGGACCGAAGCGCCGGGCAAAATCGTCGAAGCCCTTTTGCCAGTAGTCCTGCGAGGTGGGCGGAAAGGCGTAGAGCGAGTGCCAGATCGAGGAACCGGTAAAGCCGTTGACCACGGCCGGAAAAACGTCGCCGCCTTTGCGGCCCGGTTTCTGGTCGAAAAACGCCCGGGCGGCTTTCGCCGTCGCGATCATCTTGCGCGCCGCCCGGCGGCGTACGCCCTCGGGGTCGCCATCGCCCCAGACGTCGGGCGGCAGGATGGACCGGTGGCGCTCGTCGATGCGGTCGCAGATGGCCTGGCCGACGAGATGGCTCGAGATGGCATAACAGGTGAGGCCGTGGTCCTGCAGCAACGCCCACTTTTCGCGGACGTATTTTTTGCCGGAAGCCGCGGCATCGACGTCGAAGTGGTCGCCCCAGCAGGCGAGTTCCACGCCATCGTAACCCACGCGCTTGACGAGCGGGGCGAGTTTTTCGAGCGGCAGATCGGCCCATTGGCCGGTGAACAGGGTGACGGGTCTGGACATAAAAAAGAAGAGTTCGCGGAAATGGAATCAGATCTGGTGGTCGCGCAAAGTCTGATGAGATCCGCCCTGCCGTACCCGAACATGCTGTTTTCTTGCCCGCATTTTTCGTCGTCCTTTTTGGAAACCGCTAATTGGCGCTAATCCGCGCTAATCCGGCATTCGAGCCGCTTTGCCCGGTACATGTTTCGCAAAGATTTCTTCGGTTGCAGCTCCACCACGCTGGATGATCCGCGTTGAGACAATTCCGATCGGAAAATTAGCGCCCATTAGCGTTCATTAGCGGTTAAAAATCCGTTCCGTTTTTCTTGGTGGAAAATCAGTTCTCCGCAAACTCCGGCGGCATCGCGTCGATCGGCGTGATTTCCACGTCGCGGTAATAGACTTCCGCGCCTTCGGTCTGCAGGCTGATCTGACCCGCGTTCAACGGCCGCGGCTCGGGGCCATCGATCCGCTGCGCCTGATGCAGGCGCATGACGACCACGCCGTTGACGATGTGCAGGCTGTCGCTGCCGAAACAATACAGGTCGAGGGTGTTCCACTCCCCGTTCGGTTTCTCCGGATCGCCGAGTTTCACGCAGCGATTGCCGACTGGCGGCTTCTGCACGAAAAGCGTCGGCTGACCTTTCGGATCGTAGGGCCAGAGTTTTCCTTCGTGGCGCGCGTTGACGGTGACCTGCGTGCCGAGCGCGAACAAATCGCCGATATCATGCTCCTGGATCTGAAACTCCACCGAGCGCGGCCACGTCGCGTGATCGAAGCCGGGCTCGCCGTGGACGAAATACAGCAGTCCGGCGTCGCGCGGCGAGTTGAGCTTCGAACCCCATTTTCTCTCGCCCCACTTGATCTGGAGGCGCACGTGAAAATTGGCGAACGACTCCTTCGTGGTGATCACCCCGAAACCCTGGCCGGTGACGTGAATCGCGGGCCGGCCGTCCACGATCTCGACGTTGAACACCTTCAGCGGGTCGTTGTTCTTCCCGATCGGTTCAAGGTAACGGCCCTTGTCGTCGCGTTTGAGCCCCGGCACATCCCACGAGGGATCGGGATTCGTCATGAACATGTCCCAACCGTCGAGATTGCGGCCGTTGAAAAGCTGTTTCCAATTTTCGG
>Ga0182021_10008616_pt1 | contig 12079 bp, 9 predicted proteins | sample 612E3MmetaG_FD_120493 | JGI IMG/M metagenome (GOLD analysis project Ga0182021, IMG submission 120493) | Permafrost microbial communities from Stordalen Mire, Sweden - 612E3M metaG (Illumina Assembly) | ecosystem: Environmental > Terrestrial > Soil > Wetlands > Permafrost | place: Sweden...
GACCGCTGCGGCGGCCTGCGCTACAACAAGGAAACGCTGGCCGTCCGCTATAAGGGCAAGAACATCGCCGACTTCCTGGCCATGACCGTCGACGACGCCTATGAATATCTGAAGGCCCAGCCCCAGCTCAAACGCAAGCTGGCCACGCTGAAGCGCGTCGGGCTGGGGTATATCCGCCTCGGCCAACCGGCGCCCCACCTGTCCGGCGGCGAGGCCCAGCGGATCAAGCTGACCAAGGAGCTCGGCCGGCGCAATACCGGCCGGACGCTCTTCCTTCTGGACGAACCGACAACGGGGCTCCATTTCGAGGACGTCCGCAAGCTCTTGGAGCTCCTGTCCGAGCTGGTCCGGCGGGGCAACACGGTCGTGGTGATCGAGCACAATCTTGAAGTCATCCGCCATTGCGACTATATTATCGATCTGGGCCCGGAGGGCGGCGAAGCCGGAGGCCGGATCGTGGCCGAGGGCACGCCCGAGGAGGTCGCCGCGTGCGGGGACTCCTATACGGGCCGCTATCTCAAACAATGGCGGACCGGCTCCGAGGGGATGTGAACACCCATGCCCTTTCATGACATCGCCGGCAACGGGCGGGCCAAGGCCATCCTGCGGATGGCCCTCGGCCGGGACCGGGTGCCCAACTCCCTCCTCTTCGTCGGCCCGCGGGGCGTGGGCAAGCGCCGCACCGCCCGCGTCCTGGCCCAGGCCCTCAATTGCCTGAATAAGAAGGACGACGCCTGCGGCGCGTGCGGGCCCTGCCGGGCCATCGAAGTGAAGGACAAAAAGGACGGGCGTGGGACGTTTCCCGACGTCATCGAAATCCAGATCGGCATGGAAACCGTCCTCAGGGAAAACAGGAAAAAAGGTCCGGATGCCGAAAACGCCGGCGAAGAACCGGACGAGAAGAAGGATCAGAAAAAAGAGAAAACCGTTATCACCATGGATCAGATCCAGGATCTTCGTAAAATGGCCTACCTCCGGCCCATGATCGGCCGCCGCCGGGTGTTCATCGTCGAAGACGCCGACAACATGTCGGAAGAGGCCAAGAACGCCCTTCTGAAGGTCCTGGAAGAGCCGCCTCTCTTCACCCATATCATCCTGCTGGCCGAGAAATCAGACCTCATCCTGCCGACGATCAAGTCCCGCTGCCATTCCCTGACCTTCCTGCCCGTGTCGGACGAGGAGATCGAGAAGGCCCTCCTGGACAACGCCGTTCCGGCGGATCGGGCCCGCGTCACCGCGATCGTCTGCCGCGGCAATCTCGAAAAGGCCTTGGAGATGGACTGGGACGAGATCCAACAAGAGCGGAGCGACGCCTGGCGGATTTTTTCCGCCCTGGCCGACGGAAGCGATCCGGCGGCCCTCCTGCGGCTCTATGGGCACAAGCGCGAGGGCGAGAAGCGGGCGGCCGTCAAGGACGAGCTGGCGACCCTTCTGGAGCTGTTGTCGACCTTCGGGCGTGATGCGGTCCTGCTCGGCGAAGGCGGCGATCCGGGCCTCCTCATCAATCCCGACTTCGAGACGGAGCTGCGCAACGCGGCCTCGCAGATCGGGCCGGGCCGGGCCCTGCGGTTCATCGGCCTGCTCCACGGAGCGGCCGCCTCCCTGGACCGCAACGGGCATTTCGGCGCTCTGACCACATCGCTGACCGCCCAATGGCTGAGGGCGGACGAGGCGCCATAGGAAGAATCCATGACCGAACTGGTTTGTCTCATATCGGAAAAGTCGGGCCGCATGATCCGGGCCCGTCGGAATGGCCTGGAGCTCGAACGGGGCGACCTGTGCCTGGTCGAGTCCGAATTCGGGGGCGAGCTGGCCCGGGTCGCCGACCTGTCCAGCGAGCTTTGCTGCCATGCCAAGAAGATCGAGGCCGCCCCGGCCGTCCTGCGCAAGGCCACCGAGGACGACGCCGGCAAGATGCACTGGCTGGAGGACAAGGAGCGCCGGGCGTTCGAACTCTGCCTCCAGCGCATCCGCGTCCTCAAGCTGCCCATGAAGCTGACCGCCGTCCGCTACTTCTTCAGTGAGAAGAAGGGCGTCTTCTTCTACACCGCCGACGGCCGGGTCGATTTCCGTCAGCTGGTCAAGGACCTGGCCAAGGAGTTGCGCATGCGCATCGAGATGCGCCAGGTCGGCGTTCGCGATGAGGCCAAGCTCCTGGGGGGCCTGGGCGTCTGCGGGCGGGCCCTCTGCTGCGCCAGCTTCATGCGCACGTTCGAGCCCGTCACCATCCAGAAAGCCCGCAAGCAGCACATCGTCATCAATCCGACCAAGATCTCGGGGCTGTGCGGGCGGCTGATGTGCTGCCTGGGATTCGAAGACGAGACCCGCGGCCGGATGTACTACGAGGAAGAGCCGGCCAACGAGGATTGAAGGGCTAGCGCCCGATCCGGAACGGCTGCGGTCCGGACGTCCCCATGAAAAATCCCTGCGGGGCGAAGGCCTTGACCTGCCAGCGATAATCCGTGTCCGGGCGCAGGGCGCCGCGCACCGGCGCAGGAAGGGCGATCCGCGTCTCCCGCGTCCGCCCGGACCAATCCACCCCCGGACCGCTCAACGTCACCGCGTATTCGACGCCCTCGCCGAGGGGCCGCCATTCCAGGGCCGCCGGAGCCGCCGGCATGCCGCCCACGGGCGCGACCGCTTCGATCGTCCCGCCGCGCACGGCGTCGCCGGTGGGAGGGATCCAGGCGGCGGGTTTCCGCAGCAGCCCGGGTCCCAGAAGAACGCCGGCCAGGAGAAAAGCGCCCGCGGCGGCGGCCATCCAGGGGCGCAAAAACCGCCGGCCCCGGGACATCGGGCTTTCGAACGGGACGGCCAGAACCGGACTTCCCGCCGCCTTCACCGCCCGCAGGACGAGATCGCGTTTCTCCAAAGCCCGAAAACAGGGGGCGCAGTCGAAATAGTGCTGCTCGAAGCCGGTCCGCTCGGATTCGTCCATTCTATTGAGCAGATAATCGTCGATACGGCTTTTTTGGAGGCAGGATCGCATTTTTTCACCTAAATATGATATCAACCTTTTAGTCGCGGCAGAGCGAGAAAAATGGAAAATCATCGTCTCATCTTCCGGCGCAGCAGCTTCTGGGCATAGTTCACCCGCTCACTGACCTTGGCCGGGGAAAGGCCCAAGCGGCGGGCCGTTTCCTCGCGGGTCATCTCCATGAGGTAATAGAGGTTCAGGACTTCCTTGTACTGCGGCTTGAGCGTCGCCAAAGCGGCGATCATGCGCTTCAGCTCCTGGTCCTTTTCGGCGTGCTCGGGGGGCGTGTCCGGAGTGTCCGGCTCGGGGACGAATTTGAGGACCTTGGTCTTGCGGCGGATATAATCGGTGATGCGCCGGACGGTGATGGTGTAGATGAACGTCCCGATCGTGGAGTCGCCGCGGAACTCGCCGGCGCGGATTTTCTCCACGGCCTGGGCCAGGACTTCGTTGGTGACGTCTTCCCAGTCGGGATTGCGGGCGCCCAGGGCCCGGCGGACCTTGAAGCCGATCTTGGGACGGAATTCCCGCACGACTTCGTCCAGGTCGAGGCGCGGCTTGCGGATTCTCATGGTCTCGGGAATCGGGGGGGCTAGCCTTCTTCTTCCCCGCCGTCCGTTCCCCGGCCGGCCAGGAATTCCTTTGGATCGACAAGGATCTCGCGGGGCTTGCTGCCCTCAGCCGCGCCGAGGATGCCTTCCTGTTCCATTTGGTCGATGATCCGCGAGGCCCGGGCGTAGCCAAGCTTGAGCCTCCTCTGGAGGTAGGAAGCGGAAGCCTGTCCCGTGGTCAGCACGAGCTCCACGGCTTCCTCGTAGCGCTCGTCGCGCTCGCCTTCCTCGAGAAAGCTGGGGCCGCTGGAGGAATCCAGGATGCCGGCGATCCGCTCGTCATAGACCGGCTCGGCCTGTTCGGAGACGAAGCGGACCAGGCGCTGGATCTCGGCGTTGGAAATGAACGCGCCGTGCATGCGGATCAGGCGCGGGTTGCTGGGCGGGATGAAGAGCATGTCGCCCTTGCCCAGGAGCTTCTCGGCTCCGCCCGCGTCGAGGATGATGCGCGAGTCGATCTTGGTCGGGACGCGGAAGGCGATGCGGCTGGGAAAATTGTTCTTGATCGTGCCGGTGATGACGTCGATCGAGGGCCGCTGCGTGGCCAGGACGAGGTGGATGCCCACGGCCCGGGCCAGCTGGGCCAGGCGGCTGATGGCGAAATCGACGTCCTGCCCGCTGACCATCATCAGCTCGGCCAGCTCGTCGATGATGATGACGATGTAGGGCATCGGCTTCAGCGCGACCTTCTCCTCGTCCGTCAAGACGCCCTTCTTCTCCTTCAGGGCCTGGCTGATCTTTTGGTTGTACTGCTGGATGTTGTGGACCTTGTGCTGGCCGAGGATATGCAGCCGCTCCTGCATCCGTTTGACCGCGTCCATCAGGACATAGCCGGCCTTCTTGGGGTCCTTGATGACCGGGCTGAGAAGATGGGGGATGCCGTCGTAGAGGGAAAACTCGATCTGTTTGGGATCAATGAGGACGAGCTTGACCTCCTCCGGCGAGGCCTTGTAGAGGATGCTGGCGATGAGGGCGTTGAGGGCCACGCTCTTGCCCGTCCCCGTGGCTCCGGCGATCAGCAAATGGGGCATCTGGGTGAGGTCGGTGATGTAGACTTCGCCGTGGACGCTCTTGGCCAGGGCGATGGTCAGCTTGGAAGGCGAGGATTGGAATTCCTCGGAGGCCAGGATGTCCCGGATGCGGATAATCTCGCGCTTGTTGTTGGGGATCTCGACCCCCAGGGCCGAATGGCCGGGGATCCGCTGGACCCGCACGGATTCCGCTTTCAGGGCCAGCGAGAGGTCCTCGGACAGGTTCGTGACCTGGGCGATCTTGACCCCGGGGCTGGGGTAGAACTCGTAGGTGGTGATGACCGGCCCGGGACTGTATTCTTTGACTTCGCCCTCGATGTGGAACTCGCGAAGCTTCTCCTCGATGAGGCGCTTTTTGTCCAGGAGCTCGGCCTTGTCGATCTTTTCCAGGGGCGTGCCCGCCTCGAGGAGGGTCAGGGGCGGAAAGTTGTAGGCGCTCTCGATTTCCGGAAAGAGGGCCGGCTCCGGCCGGGGCGGTTCCGCCTTGACCGGCCGGATCTTGCCCGGCTTGATGTCCGGCGCCGGCTTGCGCGATTCGCGCGGGGCGGGCGCCTCGGCTTCCGCCTCGAAGGGGAATTTGCCGCCCTTCCTCTTTTCCTTGGCCGGTTTCTGGGGATCGGCGCCGGCCGCCTCGCGGGGCGGGGCCGCGGCCTTGGCCGGCCGGGGTTTGTCCGTGATCTTGATCTTGACGTCCCGGGGGGGGAATGCGAACAGGCGGGCCGCCGCCTGGAAGATTTTCTTGAACGAAAGGCCGGTGGCGAAAACCAGGAAGAGGAGAGCCGCCGCGATGAGGAAGATCAAGGCTCCCGTGGTATTGAGAAGCCCGGTCAACGCGGCGTTGATCAGGTAACTGATGACTCCGCCCGGCTGGATTTGGTCGCCCCTCCAGGGAATGTCCTGAAGGAGCAGGTTGAGAAGCGGACCCAGGATCATGAACACAAGGGCGAATTTGCCGGCGATGCGCCAGAGGCGCTTTTTCTCGCCGATCAGGACGGCCTTGAGCCCCAGGAATCCGAGCATGAAGGGCAGGAGAAGCGACGTCAAGCCCAGTCCCTTGATGGCCGTGGCGGCCAGCCAGGCGCCGACACGGCCGCCGATATTCCGGATGTCATGATGAGGGGGCCCGGACGATACCCAGGAAGGATCCTTGGAGTCATAGCTGATCAGGCTGAGGAGCAGGAACAAGGCGACGAAGAGAAGCAGGATTCCGACGATCTCCAGGGAAAGGGGTTTTTTCTTCGGCGCGGGCTTGCTTCCGTTGGATCGGGCCCCCGAAGAGGACGGTTTTTTCTTTTTTGCCGGACTCATGGATTTAAAAAATTATATCACAAAGGGGCCCCGGGCACTCGGGATCGTGTGTTTCGTCTCCCGGCCCGGTCAACGGCCCGGGCCGACCGGATCGAGCTCCAGGGCCGCCGGCGGCCGAGTCGGGAGCCCGTTGCTCCCGGTCCCGCGGTTCCCGATCACAACGCGGAAGGATTCGGGAAGTGAAGCCAGGGCGGCCCGCTTTTCCGCCGGGATGCCGCCCGTCGCCTGGAAGGAACCGGCCCGGCCGGAGAAAAGATCGAGACGCTCCAGCACCTTCCCGCCGTCGTCCAGAAGCTCGAGATAGGGATCTTCGACGAAGGCGTCGCCGGCCTTCAGCCGGCCCCCGAAGGCCGAGCTCCAGATCACCGCGGCCGCGCCGCCGCGGCGGATCGCGGTGAAGGATTGGACGTAGCCTCCGGCCTGATCGGCGGGAAACGTCCCATAGCGATAGGCGGCTTCGAAACGGCCGTCCCGCAGGGCGGCCGCGTCGAGACTCTCCGGAAGCTCGAATTCCTTCCGAAAAGGATGTTCGGGGGCTTCCCGGAGCAGATTGGGCCGGAGCCGATATTCGTACCCGATGAAGATCCGCGCGCCCTCCGGCAGCGCCGGAAGATCGGCGCCCGCCGCGGCCTCGAAATCGGCGCCCGCCGGGGCGTCACCGTCGGAGATGAAGATCTTGGCCGTTTCCCGCCCGGCCGCGTCCGTGATCCGGACGTAAGGCCAGCGGACGCGCTCTCCCGCCTCGATCCAGCCGCGGCCCCGGATCGAGCTGTCCAGCCGCCAGGTTTTTCGCGCGGTCCGGATGAGCCGAAGGTCCTGGGCATAGCGGAGATAATTTCCCGGAAACCGGAAATTGGGGGCGCGGCTCAGGCGATAGACGCGGATCAGGGGGTTGTGGAGGAAATCCAAATCATATTTGTAGGACGTGGCGAAGGACTTGATGAGGGTCGCCTCCCGGTCCAGCTCATTGTAGAAACGGGCCTGCTCCGGGAAGCCGGCCGGATCGCTGATGAAGCGTCCGGCCATGGCCTCGCTGATCACGACGAATTCGGCTTCCTCGTCCCGGGCCAGGGCGTCGAGATCCCTGTTTCCAAGGGCATGCTCGTAGATGATCGAATACTTCGATCGGGAGATCGGCGGGCTATAGCTCTCCATGGCGATTTTTGCGCCGGCGGGGATGTTGAATTCGATCCATTCCTTGGCTTGCGTCCGGGTATCGGGACCGGCGATCGAATGCACATAGCGGAGCGTTTGCAGCGCCCCGGGGGCGACCGCGACGGCGCCCAGGGTCAGCGGGAGGATGACGGCCAGCGAACGCGCCATAGAGGCCTGGCGCACGTACGGCTTCAAGCGGGCCGCGGCCCAGCGGCCCGCCGCGTCGGCGGCGCCGGCCGCCAGAAGAATGAAGAAAGGCGCCAAGGGCAGGAAGTACCGCGTGGCCCTGGTCTTCCAGGCGCCGATCATGAGGAGTAGGACGATGGGGTAGGACAGCAGGATCAATTCGCGCGCCTTGCGGCGGAGGATCGCGGCCAGGATGCCGCCGAAGGCCAGATATTGGGCCCAGCGTCCGACGTTGTCCCGGAATCCATATTGGAGATAGAAAAGCCAGGCCGAATGCAGGGGCGAGTCGCCGAAATGGCCTTCGGTCAGCAGATGATTGGTCTGCCATTTGAAGTCGGCCTTGAACTCCTGAAATTTGATGACGGCATAGGGGCAGCCGAGCAGAAAGACGGCCAGAAAGCCGAGCCCGGACAGATACAGGGGCCAATAAAATATGATTTTCTTCTTGGGCTCGTGATTCTCCAGAACATGGAAGACATGGGCCAGGAAGAGGGGCAGAAACATCATGTGCCCGCCGTACTTCAAGGCCATGGCCGCGCCGGCGGCCAGGCCGGTGAAGATGTAATCGCGGGGCCGGCCTTTCTCGTAGACCCGCCAGATGAAGAAGAACGCCAGAACCATGAAAAAGACCATCGGCGCGTCCGGCATCATGGCGTGGGAAGTCGTCGTGTGCTCCAGCGAAAAGGTCAGGAAGACGGCGGCCAGGAGACCGGCGGTACGGCTGTACATCCGCAAGCCGATCAAATAGAGGAGCAGGATCGTGCCGATGCTGAGGAGGGCCGACAGGGCCCGGCCGATGAGGTAATAGGTCGCCGGGTGGTCGATGAAATAGGCCCTGAATTGTTCGTTGTTATGGAACGTGCCGTCGGCCCGCCCGACCCAATAATAGATCTTCCACAATCCGGCCAGCGTGTACATGTGAAGCGTCGGGACGTGGAAGAAGTGGGGATTCAGGTCGCCGGAGAAGAAATTCATAGCCGTTCCGGCGAACTTGTCCTCGTCGATGTGGTATGTGTAGGGAAGTCCCCAATCGAGGCCCCAGAATCGCACGAACGAGGCCAGCAGCAGAAGCCCCAGCAGGAGGGCCGTCTTCCACGTGACCGGAGCGCGCATGGCTATTTTTTCAGCAGGGAAATCGCGTTGGAGACCAGGCTGCGGACGTCGCGGACCGAGCGGACGCCGCCCAGCTTGCGCAGGATATAGGAGGGGCGGAGATAGAACGCCTTCACGGCCTTCCGGCGCAGCGCCCAGATCTCCTCCTTGGTCAAGGTCCCTGTTTCCAGGATGGGGTAATCGGTGCTGTCCCAGCCGTCCAGGCCGGGCGGCAGCCAGCCCTTGGCCACGGCTTCCTCGCGCAGGCGCGTCCCCAGATCGGGAGTGGCGATGGCGAAGGAGGCGATGTCCAGCTTGAGCTTTCGGGCCAGGGCGATGGTGCGCTCGGCCGAAGCCCGGCTTTCCCCGGGCAGGCCGAGGATGAAATAGCCGAGCACCTTGATTTTGTGGGCGTTCAGGCGGCCGACCTTTTCGATCACTTGGTCGATGGTGATCATTTTCGAATATTTCTTGAGCATCTCGTCGTCGCCGCTCTCGATGCCGACGGAGAGCGTATGGCAGCCGGCCTTTTTCATCCAGTCCATCTTTTCCTCGTCCAGGGCGTGGAGGTCGGCGTTGGCGCTCCAGGTCAGGTCCAGGCCGGCTTCGATCATCTTGCGGCAGAGCTCGACGACCCGGCGGGTGTTGATGGTGAAGGTCGGGTCCTGGAAAAGGATTTCCTTGACGCCCAAGGAGGCCGCGAACTTCAGCTCGGCGAGGATGTTGTCCACGGGACGGATCTTGTAGCCGAACGCGCCGGCCGTGCAGAAGCCGCAGTGGTAGGGGCAGCCCAGGGAGCCTGTGACGACCGTGAACGGCGAGCGCTTGGCGATGGGGATGCGGTACTTGCGAAAATTGAACAGATCGTGCCGGGGGACGGGGATGGAGTATTCGTGGGCCTGGCTCAGCGGTCCCTCGGCGATTCCCCCTTCCGTCCGGACCAGCAGCCCGGGGTAGGGTGCCGCCCCGACCCCTCCGAGATAGGCCGCGATCCCGCTGTCGCCGTAATCGAGAAGGACGGCGTCGAGAACGGGATTTCTGGCCAGGATGTCCCGGCCGATGAATTTCATGATCCCGGCGCTGGCCACGATCCGGACGGCGGGCCGGGCGGCTTTGATCCGTTCCATGAGCGCCAGATCGGATTTGAGGGTGGCCGTGCCCGTCGTGAAGATGATCGCGGCGGGATCGAGCGCGGTGATGACTTCGATGACGGCTTCGGGCGTCTTCGGGGGAACGATGGCGTCGATCACGTGGACGTCGAAGTCCGCGTCGAGGATGCCGCTCAAGGCGATGAGGTCCTGGGGCGGCCAGTAATAATCGGCCTTGGAGGAGAAGCTGCAATAATAGTCCCGGATATAGAGCTTGTCCCCGGGAGGATTGAGAAGCAGCACGCCGGGTTTTGTCATCGCCCTCGGATCAGAAGACGAACGCCAGACCCGCCGTGATCTCCGGCCCGCCGAGATCGACCGTGACGCTTCCCCGCGTCGCCTTGATCGATGTGTACTTGATCCGTCCGCTCAGCGAGAGCGGAACGTCCTTCCCGAAATTGATCCGCAGCCCGCCCAGGACATGGGAGCCCCGGGCATAATCCAGGGCCGTGCCGATGGCGTTCTTCTCATAATACACGTAATAATCCAGCCCGGCCCCGACGAAGGGTTCAAAGATACCCAGGGGGGCGCCGTAGCGGATGCCGAACGAGAAGGGGATCAGGACGATTTTGGTGCTGGCCTGCGTATAGCTCAGCTGGCCCGATTGGGCGAAGACCTTGGTCTCGAGATAAAAGTCCAGGTTGAAAAAAAGGGCCGCCGAGAGGGCCAGACCGCCGATGGAACCGCTCTTGGAATAGATCGCCGCGAAACGCGCGTCGTTGACCGTGTATCGGCCATAGAGGATCTCCAACGTGCCCTGGCGGCCGGACGCGAACCCCGTCCCCGCCGTCAGGGCCAGTATCGCGGCCAGCGCCAGGGCCGTTTTCTTCATGGTTCAGCCTTTAGAAGCTGAATTGGATCCCCAGGGTCGGCTGGACATGGAAGAGGTTGACCCGCTTGCCCAGGTTCGCCACCTTGGGATTCAAGTAGAGTATCTTGGTGTCCAGGACGAGGGCCAGGGAATTGCCCAGGCTCAATTCCATGTTCAGCGAGGCGCCGAACAGCAGCTCCCCCACGGTGTCTTCGGCGTAGGTCAGATTGCTGATCGTCACGTCCGCGCTGGTGAAGGGCGATTTTTCCGAGACGTTCCAATCCGAGAGAGTCAGATACTTGCCCGAGGTGTATCCCGCCAGCGGACCGAAGAAGAGGGAGAACGAGTCCGTGTCGATGAAGGAGAAGAGCGCGTAGGCATAGAAGCTCATCATCTGCGTCTTGAGGGCCGACGTCTCGGTCACCGTGACCGTGCGGGGCTGGTTGAATTCCAGGGGATGCGGGAGGGACCAGACGAAGGACCCTTCGGCAGGGAGCTTCCAGTAGGAAAATCCGATGCCGGCCTTCATGCGGGAGCTGCCGAGCGAGAAATATTTGCCGAAGCCGCCGTCGAAGACGATTCCGTTCTTGAGGGAATAGGTCCCGGTGACGGTTTCCGTCTCGCCATAGAGAGGCGAGCTGTTGACGGTCGTCAGATTGGGCTTGAGAAAGACGGTGAGGCCCGCGCCGGCCCGGAAGAAGAAATTCAGCCGGCTTTGATCGCCGGCCGGCTCGCCGATGGCCTTCTTGACCTCTTCCTGGGGGATTTCGCGGACTGGCTGGGTGCGCTCCGGTTCCTTGACCGCCGGAGCCTCGCCGGCCAGCCAGAAGGTCAGCTTGATCCCCTCGCCGGTCGCGACGATGGCCTGCTCGGGATTCTGCTCGGCCAGGTCGAAGACGACCCGGGCCGTCTGGGCCTTGAATTGTCCGGTCCGTACGGAAACGATCCCGGCGCTGTTCACCTGAAGGTACGGGGGGGCGACGATCTTGTCGACCGGCGTCAGGTCGACGACCAGGCGCCGGGGCATGGCCAGGGACGATGTTTCATAGGTAAACTGGCCGTCGACCCGGATCAAGACGGCCGTTTTTCCGTTTTCCTGGGTGATGGTGATGTCTTTCAGCGTGCCCACGCTCTGTGCGGCGAGAGGAACGGCCGCCAGCAGGGCGGCCAGGGCGATCAATCCCAAGAGGGGCATTTTCTTCATGAACAAATCCTCCAGCTAAATTGTGACCGGATCGGAGGCCGGTCCCTCGATTCCGTCGTTGCGCACCGAAACAAGTATGTATTCGTAGGTCGTTCCCGAGTCAATGGCGTCATCGAAATACGTCGAAACCCCACTCACGGTCGCCAGAAGGATAAATTGAGCGGTCCCTTCGCCGCGTTTCCGGCGAAATAGCTTGACCCGGCTGATGATCGAGGCATCGGCGATCTTCGGATTCGTCACCCACGATAGCACATTTCCCGGCTTGCGATAGAACAAAATCTTGTCCGTGTCCTTGCGGACCTGGATTTGCGCCGGAGGAAAGGGAAAGGCGCGGATGGCGCTGTACCAATGATCGGCCATGACCTGGTAACCCTTTTCATTGGGGTGAACGAGGTCGGTCGAGAGCAGGGCGTCCGGCCCGCCGTCCGGGTATTCGTCGAAGACCTTGAAAAGATCCAGCATCGGCACCCCTTTTTCCGCGGCAATCAGGGGGATATTGAGGTTGACCTCGTCGAAACGGTCGGTGTAGAGCGTGTAGTAGGCGATCCAGTCGCGC
>Ga0182021_10008617_pt1 | contig 12079 bp, 11 predicted proteins | sample 612E3MmetaG_FD_120493 | JGI IMG/M metagenome (GOLD analysis project Ga0182021, IMG submission 120493) | Permafrost microbial communities from Stordalen Mire, Sweden - 612E3M metaG (Illumina Assembly) | ecosystem: Environmental > Terrestrial > Soil > Wetlands > Permafrost | place: Sweden...
CAGATTAGTGCGCAGTGTCTTCGATATTGATTTTACGGAAGGCGGCCACGACCACGTGTATGAATTTGTTCCCCAGAACGAAGTGTGGATTGACAATGACCTTGAAGAAGCAGAGCGTCCGTACGTCCTTCTTCATGAACTCCACGAGCGGAACCTGATGGAAAAGGGCTGGTCATACAGTAAAGCACACGAAGATTCAAGCAAGATTGAATACTATTGCCGGCATCATCCCAACGAATTACACGCGATGCTGGCAAAAGAGGGTTGGGAATGAAAAGTATCTTGCTTATCTTCGCAAGAGAGACATTTTTACAATAAAACTATGGAAAAATATATTGAACGGAACTTCACATCACTTCCCTTTCATTCCCAATAATTTGTCGTAAGTCTTATTATTTTTCAAAATATTGATCGCTGTTTGCAATTGAATATCGGTTGCAAACGTTGATTCGAAACGGGCTTTATCACCTTTCATCCTCGCAAGGATTTCGGTTTTTAGAGCCAAACGGATATCTTCTTGATAGCGATGGATTTGCTTGCCCCTTGAGGCTTTCAACTCGTTCTCCAGATTATTGAGTCCGTCCAAAAAAGATTGGTCGTACCGCGCATTCGTAGCAAGTGTGCGCAGTTCTTTAAGTTTCACTTCTCCTTCATCTTGATATTCGAAATATTTTTCCTTGAGGAACGATTCAAAGTCGTCAATCGTAGCATTGGAAACTTCAAAAGTATCGGGAATTGTTTTCTTCTCAATGGCAAAATGATTAGCATACTTGAAGAGCATAGACTTACGATTGAGTTCCTCAAGAAACATATTGCGTATTGTGTCAGAGACAACTGTATCCGGCAAAATTCCTCCGCTCTCCCACACACGTCTGTTATGCGCCGTCCGGAATTCACGTCTCAGGCTGTCAGGTTTGGTCGTTACATTGCCCTCGCCATCACGATGCCAATAATCAACTTCTTGAATACACCTGCCGCTCGGTGTATAGTAGCGTGCTGTTGTTATTTTGAGCGATGCATTCTCCGATAACCTCGTGATTGTTTGTACCAATCCTTTCCCAAACGTGCGTGTGCCTATGATGACGCCACGGTCGAGATCCTGAATAGCACCTCCAACAATTTCACTGGCGCTTGCACTAAACCGATTCACCAGTACTGCTGTTGGAACATCCTTCAAGATCGGCGTTTCTGAAGAGTAATACTTTCTTTCTGAATCGCTTTTGCGTCCGTGCGTAGAAACGACGAGACTGCTTTCCGGAACAAACTTGGAAACTACTTCGACTGCGCTTTCGAGCAATCCACCTGGGTTATCGCGCAGGTCCAGTACCAGTCCTTTCAGTTCTCCTTTCGACCTCAAATCAATGATAGTGTTCCGTAAATCATCTCCTGCTGTACGGGAGAATCTTTCCAGTCGAATATAGCCGATGCCGTTGTTCACATAGCCAGCATAGGCAATATTATGCACCGAAATTTCTTCTCGCATGAGCACAAAGTCGATGGGTTTCTTTTCCCCTTCTCGTTCAATTTTCATTTTCAATTCTGTACCGGGTGTACCTCGAACGAACTGGCGAATACCCTCCAGCGACATTCCTTTTATTGCTTTTCCTTCTACCTCAATAATTCTATCCCCCACTTCAACGCCTTGCTTTGCTGCTGAAAATCCCTCGAGCAAGTTTATCACCGTTACATAGCCGTCGCGTAGTCCAATGGTAACACCGACTCCGCCATATTTACCGTTCGTAATGAGATCAATTTCATCGTTCTCTTTCTCACCAATGTATACTGTGTAGGGATCGAGTGTTCTCAACATGCCATCGACGCCGGCGCGCATGAATTCTTCCGGATCAAGAGAATCGACATAGTTGATAGTAATTTCTTTATACACTTTGCTGTACGTGTCGATGCCGCGATAAATTTTTAGATAGAATTCGGCATCGCCCCCTTCCGAGATAAATCCGAAAAAAGTGAGTGCCACGAGAGGTAGAAGAATAAAGGCTGCTCTGTGCATTTTATTTCGTAAACGTATTCGTAATTGATTCATACAACTTCTCTCCAAAATCATTTTTGTAAGGACATTATGTCTATCACGTGCTGCCATATAAATTCGTGCAGATCATCGATGGGCTGCATTCCATCAATAATGCGGTACCGAGTTTCTGTTCTAGCTATCTGAAGGAATCCGTTTCGTGTGCGTTCGTAAAATTCGATACCGTTCGATTCCATCCGATCTTTATTAGTTTTTGTTGAATTCATGCGTTTTTCAATTTCCCGAATTGGGATATCAAGAAAGAATGTCAAATCAGGTATCAGCCCGCCTGTAGCATACAGATTAATTGCATGGATCACATCAAGTGGAATGCCTCTGCCAAAACCTTGATATGCAGTAGTGGAATCATAATAGCGGTCACAAATGACCACCATACCGCCATCAAGTGCCGGACGTACAACTTCCTGGATCATCTGCGAACGGCTTGCGGAGAACAGGAACAACTCACTTGCCTCTGTCATACCGTCGTTATGTTTATCGAGCAGCATCTTGCGGATTTTTTCGCCTATGTCTGTGCCGCCCGGTTCACGCAGAACAAGCACACGATGGTCTTGCAATGTGAGACGGTCGGCGAGCAGTTGCACTTGGGTTGATTTGCCAGAATAATCGAGACCTTCGAATGTGATGAGCATGGGAATGGATGCGGTGGTGAATGGTTAATAGCTGCTTCGTGATTTAAAATTCGAGATTTATATTTTATCTTGGTTTCTATCTCATCTGGTTCTTCTATCCGAACGTATATTAGTAAAGTACCCAAATTCAGACTGTTAAGCAAACACTTGAATCACGTGTGACAGTTCCAAGAAAGCTTTTGACATTCATTTCGCTTAAATACAGCTACAAGATTAGCGACAATAAAATATTTTTGTTGGACGTCTCATTACATTATTATAAAAATATTCGTATGTTTGACATTGTTTACGCTTTGACACAAGATATGGCAGTCTCATGCTTATTCCCGTTTTAATACTATATTTGGCGGCACTATGCTCTATTGGTTCTTGATAGCCGATAATGAACCAGAAAAGTTGAAAACGAAATTTATCAGCTTTTTCTCCGACAATAAATTTCCTGCAGGTGTAGCATTATGGAAATGGAAAAAAACGTGTTGGATTTGCTCGCCGGAAAAATTCAAAAAAAACATTCTTTCTACCTTTGGCAATTATGGAATAATTGAATTTTCCTCTGCACCTTCTCCATCGGACATAGAATACCTTCACGGCGACATTCATGCTCTCAAACCGCATCAGGCACTCAAACCTCCATTGACCTGATCCCCATTTGACCTTTCTTGCTCCTCTCGATTTTTTTTACTACAATAAATTAGAAAATAAATCGGTGACAGTTAGTTAAATATGCCTAAAGCTCAAAAGAAATATACTCCGTCACTTTCCACGATTTCAACTCCCAAAGCAATAAGCACTCTAGAGCAAAGGCGATTTGAATCTCGCGGCGAAGATTACACGCTCATTCAACAAGCGCTTACAGGTGACCAGAAAGCATTTCATAAGCTCCGGTTAAAATACTATGCGTCAATCTTCAAACTTATTAACCGAATGATCCGCAGCCGCGAAGAGGTAGAAGATCTGACTCAGGAAGCGTTTATTAAAGCGTTCACATCACTCGCTAGTTTTAATGATGAATATTCCTTTTCCACCTGGCTTTATAAAATAGCAACGAATAACGCGATCGATCATGTGCGGAAAAAAAAGCTTCAAACGTTTTCTATCAATAAACCCATTGAGTCCGAAGAAAGTGATTATGCATTTGAATTGCCGGACACGGATCCGGAGCCTGATCAAGAATTGATTGCCGCTCAGCGAAAAAAAATGCTCAATGATGCAATGGATTCTCTGCCGGCAAAATATCGACAAGTCATTCTTATGCGTCACGTGGACGAACAAGAATATCAAGAAATTGCCAAAACACTGAAACTACCGCTTGGAACAGTGAAAGCACACATTTTTCGTGCCCGCGAACTTCTCTACAAACAGCTCCGTGACAAAATGCGTCATTATTGAAGATTGATGCAACTTCTGCCAAGCTGACTACGTAATACCAGAGGCATACAGGTATATTATGAAAAACTCTATAAAATTTCTGGTGTTGCTTCTTGGAGGCACTCTGTGTACGTTCACAGCATTTGCTTATACGCTTGAAAGCAAACACCGCGAATTCAGCCGAACAAAAGAAAAGGAACTTCACATTATTCTTGATGTTTCGTTCGGAAGCATATCTATTAAACGCGGTGAACAGGATAAAATTGCTTCTATTGATTACAGCGAAGAAGAAGCTGCCAAACAAAAATTATATGTTTCTTATGATATCTCGAACGAAACCGGCACTCTGTATATCAAACTGAAAGAATCGACACACTTTTGGGGCGACGATGACAACCGCAATACTCACAACCGCCATCTCGATATTAAGGTAAGCAGTGCCGTTCCGATTTCCTTCGAATTAGAACTGGGAGCCGGCCAAGGTGAAATTGACTTGACCGACCTACGCGTGAAAGATGTAAAAATTTCGACAGGTGCCAGCAGTGTGACGATGCTCTGCAATAAGCCAAATCCGATATTCGCAGACGATATCTCCATTGAATCAGGTGTGAGCAAATTTACAGCAACGGATCTTTGCAATTTGAATTTCCGGAATATGAAATTTAGCGGTGGTGTCGGCACTTATAAACTTGATTTCGATGGCAACCTAAGACAAAATGCTGAGGTGCAGATTGAAGTCGGGCTCGGCTCCATTAATGTCTATGTACCCAAAACCATTCCTGCTAAGTTAGTGTACGATGACAATTGGCTTTCAAGTTTCAAACTTGATGACGATTTTGAGAAAACGCGGAGCGGTGTGTATGAAACGAACGATTTCCAAGATGCCACTAAACGATTGACCATTAGATTGGAATCCGGTTTAGGCAGTGTGCGAGTGCAGAGAAAGTAAAAGTTCTTGAATCGCTTTCATCCCTGCGTTTGGCAATCCACCTCCAGCTTCCATTTTTATTTCATACTTTTTGTTTTCTTGTCCTTATCCTACTCCGAAATGGAAGAATTGCCCCCACGAGCGCGGGTGGCTTACTTCGCGTGTGCGAATAAGATTGAGGAGCGCTTGCCGGTACGCATCACCGGGAGCAAGACCGTTTGCCAGATGTGTAAAGAAATATTCACTGAAATATTTCGTCGCTTTCCTGTCCGCTGACCAAGCATTGAAAAACACATCAGCGGTTCCGTTCAAACGGAGTAAAAGTGCATGTTCGGATGAGAGTCCTATGCCTTGACCATAGTGATTTGAAAATGTGATAACCGGAATTGCTTCAAGCTCCGAAAGCTTTTCAAATGGGATGGTAGTAGTTTGCTCCACCATCAAACCATTTGAGAGAATAAAATTACCGAGCGGAAATTCAGCAGTTCGCTGGAAAAATTCAGTGGAAATTTGAAGGATATCGGCTTTGATGGATTTCAAATTGTCCCACGTTGTTTCTAATCCCACCATCACTTTTGCGTTCTTGAAAAAGCTACGGATATCCCGTAATTCGTAATCGACTGACCAGTTTTTTCCAGTCGGATTGCCGAAAGCGACAATATCCTGCATGCGCGCCGTGGAGGCAGTGCGATAACGCAATGAAGACAGTGATGGCACATAATCTATGGTCGTTAATTCAATAACATATTTTACATTTCCCTTTTCATCCTGTCGTTCTATGGCATGAAACGGAAAACCTTCCATTTCGCGATTGGCAACGATGACAAGATTTCGTTCAAAAAGATCTTCCACCGGACGAAGCAGTACATCGTACATCTGAGTAGAAAGTCTCGCGAAGCGCGTCATTGCAGTCACACTTGCTTCTCCAGCTTCACCGGAGTAGACGCTCGGGTCTTGCAGAAGTTGCCGATATTCCGTCATCATTCGTAAAAGAGCATCATGGTGAATCGCTGAGGTACGGACAACAAGCTTTGAGCTTGTCACGGCAAAGAGATAGAGCGCATCATCTGTTGGCAGATATTCAATTGCCAGCGTACCGCGCGGAATACTCGACTGCAAATTCCCCGTCTCGACTGGGCTGGGAAGCAGTAACGTTTCATAGTTTGGATATTCATCAATAATTTTCCGCGATTCTTTTCGGAGCATTTGTTTTGCCGATTCAAGTTCAGAACGCAATGCATTTAAATCATTGCTATCACACGAATGCTTGGTGCTGGCATGCCTTGCTGTATATTCAGCTTCCAGCATTTTTGCATTTTGAACTCGCATTTGTACATTCCGGGATTGCAATTTCACCTGCGGATAACGCAGCGAAACAGCAAGATTCTGAAACGAATTGGCAAGTTGTTTCGTCCGCCCGTACTCAACAATTTTCAATGCTTCTTTCTGACCCTGTAATTTAAGAAGCAATGCACTGAGACACGCATACCAATCTTGATGTGTTGGCTGAATGCCAAGGGCAATCTGATACGGCAAATGCAATTCTTCATTTGAATATTCCGCAAGTGCATTTTGATCAAGTGTGACTGCTTTCAGGAAATAATGACGTGCTCTGAGGAGATCACCCACCCGTTCATATTCTTTTCCAAGCTGGACATACAGAAAACCTTCGCCGGCTATGTGACCGCAATCCAGAAAATTCTTTGCAATATGTTCGTAGGATCGTCTTAGTTTCTCTACATTCTGTGCGCGCTGTTCCAGCGATAAAATATTGAAGTCGCTGCGAACCAAGAAGAGGGAGAGATAATTTTCTGCTATATGATCACCCTGCGATCGCGCAAGTTCTAACGCTTCAGTATAATAACGTTTTGCTTGAGATAGATTACTGCCCTGTTCATAGAGATATCCAATTTGGAAGAGCAGGACCGCTTGAACATCTATACCAGTGCGCCCACGACGAAGCACATTAATGGCATCGCGAAAATCACCGATCGCACCGTTTATGCTGTTTTGTGCTACATGAAGAAGACCGAGTTCTGCATGCAACCGAGCTACGAGATGCGGATTACTTGTTTGATTGATCGATGCGACTGCTTGGGCAAGTGAATTTGCCGCTTCCTCGTTTCGTTGTTGCAGTCGATAAATACTCCCCATGCCACCGAGTGCGGCAGCAAGGTGCTGACGATCGCCGCTTGCTTGCGAGAGGGCCAGCACACTTTTATATACATTCAGCGCCTCATCCAGATCACTGCCTGCTTGTAAGACTGAAGCAAGTTTTAATTCTGATTCTGCTCTGGCGATCATGTCATCAAACGCAGTAGCTGAAGCAGCCGCTGTACGGTAACTGCTGATGGCTCGATCGTACATGTGCATTGCGGCATAGATGTCCCCGTTCAGAAGTGCAAGCCGAACTTCACCATGCACATCTCCTTCCTTACGCATGAGAGCGGCGGCTTGTTCCGACGCGATAAACGCCGCACGGAATTCCCCTAAATTTAAATCAGTTTGTACGAGGAACGTAAGCGCTTCTGTAAGTTGATCGTCCAACTTAAGATTACGAAACGATCTGATTGCCGCCTCTAAAATCGGCTTTGCTTGTTTGAATGATTGCTCACCGACAAGTGCAACCGATTTTTCGTACATCTCGGTAGGGTCAGTCGTCGGATGCTTTCCGAAATCGCAGCCAAACATGAGAACAATGGTAAGAATAAGAAATGGTGATGTGCGTTTCACTATGGTTGAGGTTTTCGTATGGTTATGGGATATTACTGCCGCATCAATTGGAACACGAGAAGAATATAACAAACTCCTGCTTATGCTTCAACAAAAAGAATCAACGCTTGCCGTCGTAGCTCTTTACCACGCTGACTATATCATCTGCATTGTTGGATAAAATACCATCAACACCGTATGATAACATTCGTTGCGCACCTTTTACCGAGTTTAATGTATAGACATATACCGCGATGCCATGATGATGAGCATCGGTTAACATATGGCGGTTTAATTCGCGCGTAGCACATTTGAACACTTTCGCTCCAACTCGTTCAGCGAGCTTTGATGGAGAGCGTCCGAAGTCATGTAAAAAATCAAAGAGCACGCCTGTCACAGCCGAAGATTTTATACACTTAATATTTGATAAGAGTTGATGGTTGAAAGAAGAAAACAGTACACGGTCATCCATCCCACATTGATGAACTACATCAAGCACTCTTTCTTCCAACAACCCGGGCGGCTCCCGATGGAACAAATCCGATTTCATCTCTATATCGACCCAGAGCCGGTTTCCTATTTGCTGAAGGACCTCTCCAAGTGTCGGAATTCGTTGTTCGGAAAACATTGGATGAAACCACGAGCCGGCGTCGAGTCTTCGAATTTCCTCCAACGAATAATTGCGCGCAGGACCATTGCCAGTGGATGTGCGCTGCAGTGTCCGGTCATGCAGAACAATGACTTCTTCATCTTTTGTCAAGCGGACATCCAATTCGATCATATCAATGCCGGGAACACCAGCAGCCTGTCCAAAAGAGGCAAGAGTATTTTCAGGCGCTTTTGCAGAGATACCGCGGTGCGCGATGACATAGGGCGGCATGTCCAGATTTGGTTTTGGCTTGTAGGATCTCATCGAACTCTATTTTTATATAACGCATCCAGGATAAGCTTGTGTACATAGCCGATCTCATCCATGCCATCGATTGGAACAAGTCGATCGGTTTCACGATAATATTCGATCAACGGTTTCGTTTGTTGCTGATAGACTTCAAGACGCCTGCGGACTGGCTCCGGTTTGTCATCATCCCGCTGATACAGTTCGCTGCCGCATGATGGGCATTTTTTTAGATCAGCACCGATGCGGGCAATTGTATAGATGCGACCGCAGCCGCGACAAAGCCGCCGCTGATCGAGACGATTTATTATTTCTTCGTTAATCACTTCAAGACTGATAACAGAGTCAAGTTTAATTCCAATTTTTTCAAAGAGCACGTCAAGAGCGCGCGCTTGCGGAAGCGTTCGTGGAAAACCATCGAGGATAAAATTATCGCGCGCTTCATCGGACGCGAGTACTTCTTCAATTAAACCGATAACGACTTCGTCGGGGACAAGATTGCCGGCATCCATAAAAGATTTTGCCTTCAATCCAAGAGCGGTTTTATTCTTCACCGCTTCACGCAGTAAATCACCTGTGAGATATGAATTGAATGAAACTCTTCGACAAGCAATTTGGCTTGAGTACCTTTCCCCACACCTGGAGGACCAAATAGTATAATTTTCATAGGTTTGTTTGTTGTTCTTGTTTAGTGAATGATAGGTGAATTAAATTATGAAATAAATGTGTATGAAAAAGTATAACCAAGAATAGTACAAGGAACTTATTACCGTGATTTCAAAAAACGGCACCACATGTGATGATAAATGTCGTCAAACCAGATTGGCGTTCAACGCTTGGTGTAAGAATGAGCTGTGGACCATGGACGACACGTGTTCCTATTGATATGCCGCCGCGGAGAGTGAACTCCCACCCGGCATGTGTCATCGAAAGTCCCGCACCAAGCAGTGGTTGAAAGAAAAACACTTTCCAATGACCGGTTTTGCTCTGCGCAGTTACTCCAAGATTCAATGCATTAATAGTTGATTCTGTTACACGCTCGTACGACCGCCAAGAAACAATAAATGAATCCGGAACAATCACCGTTTCTGTTGTTTTCGAAGTATAATGGCTGAACCCGACTGAGACACCGAGTGTCGGGATATTTTCTGCATCTTCCTGTTTCACAACGTAAAACCGGATGCCTGGTGAGATAACACCGCCTTGAACCGTACCTCCATTCTCTTTCACATAAGAAAGGTTTGCATCTAAAATACCTCGATAGGAATATCCAGCGAGGAAATCCAATCCTCGTGCATCTCGATTAGTGCTGAATCCCAATCCGCCACTGAAACCGCTTTGACCACGGAGAAGAAATTCGCCCTGCGAAAAAGACCATTGAATCGAACCAAGTATGATAATTACTAGAATGGAAAATCGTTTCATCTATAACAAACCTAACCGAATTTTGATTTATTCTTTGATTCAATAACTGCAAGTTGCCCGCATGCGGCGTTGATATCCTGACCGGAACTGCCTCGTACCATCACGGCAATATCTGATTTGCGCAATGCATCAGCAAATGCTTCGATATAGAGGGCCGGTGTCGGTTTGAGTGTTGCTCCAAATCCAGAGGGATGCATAAAAGCAATTGAGTGGAACGGAATAAGATTGACCTTGCAAGGAATTCTTCTACTCAACTTCACGAATAACTTGACATCAGCTGCTGTATCATTGAAGCCGTCAAAGAGGATGTATTCAAATGTAGGGCGGCGGCGTGTCTTATGGTAATAGTACTCCAGCGCTTTAATCAACTCATCCACAGAGAATTTCTTTGTGATCGGCATAAGCTGAGTGCGCTTATCGTTATCCAGTGAATGAAGTGAGAGTGCAAGTTTTATAGGACGTTCTTCGTCTGCCAACTGGCGGATCTTATCCGCATAACCGGCAGTGGAAACAGTAATATGACGCGCCCCGATATTTAATCCACTATCATCGTTTATGATGTCTATGGATTTCATCACATTCTCATAATTGAGCATAGGCTCGCCCATGCCCATATAAACAAGATTGGTAATTCGTTTTTGATTGTTCCGCTGGACCTGGATTACTTGATCGACAATCTCTCCCGTTGTAAGATTACGTGTAAAACCCATTGTACCGGTTGCGCAGAACTTGCAGTCAAGCGGGCAGCCAACTTGTGTGGAAACACAGAGTGTGAGTCGCTTCTCTTCTTCAGACGATTTTTTTGTTGAGGGGATTAAAACACTTTCAATCGCCAGATCATCATTCAGTTTAAACAAATATTTTATTGTGCTGTCAGTAGAGACACTTTGGGCTACCAATTGAAGATTGGAGACATACGAAATTTGAGAAAGGACCGTACGAAACTCTTTTGAGATGTTGGTCATTTCATCGAAACTTTGAGCTGCTCTGGCATAGAGCCAGCTGTACAGTTGTGCTGCACGGTATTTCTTTTCACCAAGCTCCTCTACAAACGATTGAAGCTCAACAAGATTAAGACCTTTGAGATTTATTTTAGTCATAGTATTATTAAGGTACGGAAAGATGTTAGGGAGAGCAAGGTGAAACGCCATTAATAAAAATGTCCTATTCTGAATTTCTCAAAACAGGATTTTATGTAGATTCGAAATCTGCCTATTTATCTATTGTAGCTGAAGTAGCCTGACGACCATTTTCTGGCAGGATGGTTCTCATCATCTAATGACCAACTGATTTATTGTTTATGATTGTATAAACATAGTTTTAAAATATTCTCCAATGTTTTTCAATCTGTAATTTTCAACTTGGAATGGTCTTTTTTCATTTTGTTTTTCAACGAGAAAATGGTATCCAGAACGAGGAAAAATATTTGCTTTGAAGGAATAATAGTTCTGCTTCGGAATATAAACTGGGAAACCAGTACTGAGATATTCACAAAGAATTTGATATGGGATAAAATAGCATCGTTGCAAATCTCCATCACCAATAAGCAAAAGTGCATTGGTATATTTGTGGATTGTTTGAACATCACAAGGAGTGAAACCAAAAAAATATCTATCTCCTTGCGAAAGATTTGCATATTTAGTCAACACACACCTGTCATTTCCAATTTTAACGGCCTTAATAAATCCCCTTTCATACTCAATTGGTTTTATGGGTATTCCATCATCTAACAAATGTCTGAAAAAGATTCGAGTCAAATCCGATCCCATGGTTAATCTCCTAATTAGTCACCTTCATCGATTCCACATTTCAATGGACGTCCTTATATATAATTACCAATTGGTAATATTTACAAAGGAATGAATAGAATGAAGTACAGCAATCGAAGTACTTGCGGAGAGGCTTACAAACAAAGAACCCCAAGCAACTTTCATCACTTGGGGTATTACAATAAATCTGGCATCGACCTACTCTCCCATGCAGTTACCCACATAGTACCATCGGCTCAGAGGGGCTTAACTTCTCTGTTCGGAATGGGAAGAGGTGTAACACCCTCGACATAGATACCAGAA
>Ga0182021_10008618_pt1 | contig 12079 bp, 11 predicted proteins | sample 612E3MmetaG_FD_120493 | JGI IMG/M metagenome (GOLD analysis project Ga0182021, IMG submission 120493) | Permafrost microbial communities from Stordalen Mire, Sweden - 612E3M metaG (Illumina Assembly) | ecosystem: Environmental > Terrestrial > Soil > Wetlands > Permafrost | place: Sweden...
GTTGAATGGCTTTGTCTATCACGACAACTGGTTACAAAACCTTCTGGTGTCGGCCTCCATGGGTGGCTTCCGATGCTGACCACAGAATCCGTTAGAGTCAGAAGACGCTGTAATCACGATCCGGTTTGGTGATGGCCTGCCAATATAAGGTAATCTGCCAGGATCGCTGATCCGGCAGGCGCTTAACGCGCCAGCCGCGCAGCACAATCGTTGACCCCATGGGGGATGGCGGTTGAACATTATCCAATGAATCAATCGGTGCGATTTGAGGTTGATTCGCGATAGCCACAATTTCATTGCCGGCCGAGTCGAGGTATACATGACCAAGTTCGCGCTCCCACCAATCAATTGGCTGCAAGTAAAATACGTGGGTGAAGGCATAGATGTAGCCATATTTCTTGACGGCATCGGCGACATTGACTCGATTGGGCAATAAATTGAAACAGCAACCGCAAAATTACACCTACACGGGATCTTTTTGCGTTTGCCCTGAAATTCGATCTTTGAAAGACTGTGCAAAAATGCCTGAAAACAAGGCCATTGCGTTGATGCGGCTCAATTGGGCATATAGGCCTTAAACCTTGCACATCGCTTTGTAGGTGGAATTTTGCGGTTGCTGATATTTATCGCGCAGGCGTTCGCGTTCGTAGAAGAGCCAGTCTTCGTAAAGGGTGCTGAGGAGATCGCCGGTGTACAACACCACGGCTTGCGGCAAAGTCTGTTCGTTATCACTGAGCCGATCGAACTCGGCCACATCCAACCAACAGGCCGCAGCGGGATTCCATTGAATCGATTCAGTATCGCCGATCCACCAGGGCCGATCGGGATCGGCCGGCGGCAACGCGCGTTGCAAGTGACGCAGGTATTTTCGGCGGTTATCCAGCGGGTGTCAATGGCTGCGGAGTTAAATTCTCTTAACGTAGCAATTTATGAGAATGTAGCGTTTCCGGAAATCGAGAATTGCGGATGAAGACCATTTCACTTGACAGGCCACCCGTGATTGAGACTATAATACGCCGCATGATGAACCTCGTCGCCACCAAACTTCGTCGCCCTGTCACTCCCTCCAAACGTGTTCAACGCCCGCAGCTCATGCGGCGGTTGGCTGAAGGTCGGTCGGCAGGTCGTCCCCTCACGCTGGTATCTGCTCCCGCCGGTTTCGGCAAGACGATGTGCGTTAGCGATTGGGTGAGCACGCTGGATGTGCCGGTTGTCTGGTTGTCGCTGGATGCTGACGACGATGACCCCGGGCGTTTCTTCACCTACCTGATCGCGGCCCTGCAACAACTGAATGAAGACCTCGGGCGCGAGATCGGCAGCGTGTTGCGATCGGGGCAGCTGCCGCCCGGCGACATCCTCAGCGCCACGCTGATCAATGACGTGCTGGCGTGGAAAGATCGCGGCGTGTTGGTCCTCGATGATTTTCACGTGATTCAGGATCGTTTCATCTTGCAGGTGCTGGAGAAACTGATCGCGAATCTGCCGCAATCATTGCACATCGTGTTGATCATGCGCGAAGATCCGCCATTGCCGCTGGCCCGGCTGCGCGCCAACAACCAACTGACCGAAGTTCGCGCCAGCGATCTGCGTTTCAGCGATCGCGAGGCCGAACAATTTCTGAATGACGTGCTGGGGCTGGCGCTGTCACCGATCGATATCGCCGCGCTGGAAGATCGCACCGAAGGCTGGATCGTCGGGCTGCAATTAGCCGGTTTTTCGATCCGCGATCGTGCTAACCCGTCCAGTTTCATCGCCACGCTCAGTGGCAGCCAGCGGTTTATCTTGAACTATCTTATCGAAGAAGTCTTGAATCGACAATCCGCCGAGATTCGACAATTCCTGCTGCAGACTTCGATTCTGGATAAATTGAATGGCGAGGTGTGTAATGCGGTCACGGGGCGCACCGATGGGCCGCAGCTGCTCGCTCGGGTGTTGAACGCTAACCTGTTCTTGATCCCGCTCGATGATGAACAGCGCTGGTATCGCTATCATCACTTGTTTGCCGATCTGCTGCGCGATTTGCAACGGGCTCAGCACATCGATCAAGTTGAGCTGCATCGGCGGGCCAGTCAATGGTACGCGCAAGCGGGCCTGCCCGACGAAGCCATTCAACATGCGTTAGCCGCGGCCGATTATGCGTTGGCAGTGCAACTAATCGAAATTCATGCCACAGACCTGCTGATGCAGTGGCAGTCCAAGACCGTGGAAGGCTGGTTGCAGGCGATTCCATCGGAATGGAGCCGACACAGCCCCAGGACCAATCTGGCCTTTGCGTGGATGCACCTGTTTCGGGGAAACTTCGAGCAAGTCGCGCCGTATGTGGCGCGGTTGGTCGAAATCTTTGCCAGTTCCGAAATCGAAGACCCTGCGATCCTGGCCGAATGGCTGGCGTTGCAAGCCACGTTGATCAATGCGCAAGGAAAACCGACGGAAAGTTTGGCTCTGGCTGAGCAAGCGCTGCGCATCGTGCCGGAGCAGAATGCCACCGTGCGCAGTCAAATCTATCTGGCGATCAGCGGGGCTTATCAACAGTTGGATGATTACCAGCGCGCCGTGGAAGCCTATCAGCAGCTCATCCAGTACGGTCGATCGGCGGCCAATCTGATCGTCGAGATGTCGGGAGTGTCCGGTCTCGCCCTGCTGGCGCTGCAACACGGTCAATTGCACTTCGCTTATAACCTCGCCTCACAAGGCATCGAGCGGATGGAACGATCGGGAACCCTACCGCCGATCGCCGCGGCCATGTATGGCGAACTCGGCGAAGTCTGCTACCAATGGAATCAGATAGAGCAGGCCCGCCACTGCTTTCAGCGGGCCGTTGAGGTGAGCGTGCTCAGCGGCTTCAGTGACGCCGAGGCTTACTTCGGCGTGGTGCGCTCGCGCTTGCTGCAAATCGAAGGTGATCTGGACGGTGCCGCACGCGAGATTCAGACCGTGGTCGATCTCATGCAGACTTCGGCCCCGGCCGCCGTCCGCGAAGAGGTGATCGCGCAGCAGGTGCGCGTTCTGCTGGCGCAAGATCGACTCACAACCGCCGAGAACGTGCTTCAGCCGTGGGCGACTTTCGCGCCCGGCAAATTGTCCATTCACGATCTGGACACTGCACGCACGATCACTTACCCACGCGGCTTGATCGCGAACAGCGCGTTGCGCGTGATGCTGCACCGATCACAGGCCGCGCATGACGTGGCGAGTCTGCACGCCGGGATCGAGCTGGCCGATCGGTTGGTCGATCTGGTAGTGCAGGGCCAGTACCTACCGATTGCGCTGGTGGCGCTCCTCTTGCGTGCCCGGCTGCAGGCAACGCTGGGCAATGATCGCGCCAGCCTGACCGATAGTCTTACCGCGTTGGAACTGGCTGAGCCGGAGGGCTGTATTCTAATTTTCCTTGAAGAAGGTCCGGCGATCATGCCACTGCTGCAAGCGGTTGCCGATCGAGCCGCGACGCCCGATCGGTTGAAGACTTATGCGCGCGAATTGCTGGCGGCTTTCCCTGCCGCCGATCGAGCCGCGGCCCTCGCGGAAATCTCCGTAGCCGCGGATCAGCTGATCGAGCCGTTGAGCAAACGCGAATTGGAGATCCTCCGACTGATCGGCGAGGGTCATTCCAATCAGGAGATCGCCGATCGGTTGGTGATTACGCTGCACACCGTGAAGAAGCACAGCAGCAACATTTTCGCTAAGTTGGGTGTGACCAGCCGCACGCAGGCTGTCGCCCGCGCCCGCCAATTACAGCTGTTGTAATACTTCCACTTTTGAGTAATCCCCTTTCCCGCTGAAAATCTCCCAAAATCATACTTTCGCCTGCTGACTCCGCGCCCATCTGGACATAGAATGGTGTCATCTTTTCAGACGGAGGCCGTAGTTCATGAACAAGGCAAAATTCGAACAAGATGATTTCCATTGGCAGTGGCTCTATCGACTTGGCGGGGCAGCCGCCCTGATTACGGCCATCTTCATTCCGCTGCAGGTCGTCATCTTCATGGCCTGGCCACCGCCCTCGACGGCCCAGGGTTATTTCACGGTATTCCAGAACAATCCTCTCGTGGGTTTGCTCGATCTCGATCTGTTGCTCGTCATCGATCAGATTCTGGGCATCGTCATCCTGGTAGCGTTCTACATCGCGCTCAGGCGCACCAATGAAACGTTGATGATCGTCGCGCTGGCGCTGGGCCTCGTCGTGGCGGCCACTTACTTCGCCTCGAACACGGCGTTCAACATGCTCACCCTCAGCCATCAATATGCGGTCGCAACCACCGAGGCGCAGCACGCTGTGTATCTGGCCGCCGGTGAGTCGATGCTGGCGATCTACACGGGCACGGCTTTCCAGGTGTACTACATTCTTGGAGCCGTCGTCGGAACAATCATCTCCGTGGTGATGCTGCGCAGCGGCATTTTCAGTAAGACGACGGCCACCATGGGCCTTCTGGCGAACATCATTTCGCTGGGGCTGTACGTGCCAGTGGTGGGCATCTACATCTCGATTTTCTCGGTGCTGTTCCTGGAGATTTTCTACAGCCTGGTAGCGCGGCGCTTCTTCCAAATAGGGCATCGTGAAGGTCAATTGGTTTTGCAGCCGGCGTAATCGAGGCCGCCATGCCCGACCAGCACACCTACCTCATTCAATTGCGCGGTTCGGTGGACATCGACGAGTTGAATGCACTCACTCCGCTGCGGATGATGCAGGCGCGGGCCGAAGCGACGACGACGCGAGTGACGGCGACCACCGATCAAGCCGGTCTCATCGGGTTGATGCGCCACCTGCATGGGTTGGGGTTTCAGTTTTTGTCCATCAAGTGTGAATCACCTCATCAGGAGAATGTAGATGTCGAAATCAAAAATGACTCAGGCCGTTGACTCCGAGATGGTCGATGGGCGCTGGAAAGACCTGTACCGCATCGGCGGCATAGCCTGCCTGCTAGTCGCCGCCCTGATCACATTCGCAGTGATCGCTTACTTCATCTGGCCTTACACACCGGGGATTGTCTCTACGGAGAACATCCTGGTGAGGCTGCAAACTGATCGTCTGGGCGGGTTGATCGCGCTGGATGTGCTAATGCTCGTGATTGTGTTGCTCAACCTGCTGCCGTTGCTGGCGTTATACGTCGCGCTCAGGCGGGTCAATGAATCTTATGCGCTCATCGCGCTGGCGCTGGGCCTCATCGCGGTGGCGGCTCTGATCGAGGCGCGGCCTGTCGCCGAGATGGTCTCGCTGAGCGAGAAATATGCCATGGCAACCACCGCGGCAGCGCGCAGCCAATATCTGGCCGCCGGAGATGCCTTGCTCGAACTCTTTACCGGAACAGCTTGGATGATAGAAACGTTCTGCCTGGTGCTGTCCGGCCTGATCAGCTCGTTGCTCATGCTGCGGAGCCCGATCTTTGGCAAGACAACCGCCTACGTAGGCATTGTCACCAGCCTGTTCGGATTTGGTTTCGTCATCCCGGTCATTGGCATTCCGCTGTTATTCGTGAACACCATGCTGAGTGTCATCTGGAATATCCTGGTGGCGCGCGGCTTCTTCCGGCTGAGGAGACAAATGCAAGCGCCTGAGAGCCGTTCAACAAGAATAGGAGAATTCGTTCGATGAACGCTTTGATCGTTTACGATTCAGTTTTTGGCAACACGGAAAAAGTGGCTCGCACCATTGGCGAAGCCCTTGGAGCGAATGGGCAGGTTGACACGCTGCCGGTCAGCCAGGCGACGATGGACAAGCTGCGCGGGCTGGATATGTTGATCGTCGGTTCGCCCACGCGCAGCTTTCGCCCCACCCCGGCGGTCTCGCAATTCTTGAAGACCCTTCCCAAGAATCATCTTGCCGGGGTCCAAGTAGCGGTCTTCGATACCAGAATCTGGTTAGACACAATTGACTCGTCTGTCTTTCGCTTCGTAGTGAACAAAGGCGGCTATGCGGCCAGCACGATGGCGAATGTGCTCAAGATGAAGGGCGGCCAACTATTCGTTCCCCCAGAAGGATTTCTTGTCACTGGAGAGCAAGGGCCGCTCAAAGAGGGCGAATTGGAGCGCGCTGCAAGTTGGGCCAGGCAAATTCAGCTGGCAAAATGAGGGGCAAAATTCTCGTCACCTGCGCCGACCGCCAAGGCTAACGAAAACAACCTAGACTGTAGGTCTAGGTTGTCACTCAGTTGCGGGGGCTGGATTCGAACCAGCGACCTCCGGGTTATGAGCCCGACGAGCTGCCACTGCTCTACCCCGCGATAGTGGCAAGATTGTACCACCTTGCTCAAGGCGCGTCAAGGATTTTGCCGAGGGCCGAAGAATAAGGCAACCCACTCATTGTGAGGATCATTGGGGATGGGCGTTGGCAGGCTGACGGTATTGGTGATGGCGGGCGCTGATTCCACTGGTGATGGTTTGATTACCGTTTCGCCGGGACGGGATAGACCGGCCTGACGGGCCCAATGCTCAACAAAATCATTCGACTGCACAAAGTCACGCAGTGCCAGTAATTCAGTCCGGAGAGCTTTTTCCTGGTTGATCTGCTCCGTCAATCCCGCGGATTCAGCCGTCATTTGTCGAACGTAAGCCAGGCGCGTGTTAAAGTCGGCTAGTAGAGGAATCGCAAAGACGACGATGACCAACAACCAGAAGTGTGGCGATTTCCAAATAGCGCGGAGTTTTTGTTCGCTGGACATAGGCCTGCCCCCAAACAAAGAATCCCAGGACGCGCCCGGGATTCAATGGAAGTGCCGAAGCGGGGATTTGAACCCCGATGAGGGAACCCTCACTACGCCCTGAACGTAGCGCGTCTGCCAATTCCGCCACTTCGGCGTTACTACGGTGTCATTGTACCAAAAGCGATCGATTTGTCAAGAAACCCGGCGAGTAGCCAATTTCTACTGAAGAAACCTGATCTCATTTCAAGCATCACGGCAAGCTGTGGAAGCCGAAGTCTTTCATCCACTCGCATACGATCGGGCCGCCGTAACGATCGGGTTGAGTACCACCGTTTTCCGGCGGTATGCCATTCAAGCCGCGAAAATAACCGGCGGGCCCATCAAGCTGTAGACGCGCCGCTTCCGATAGTTCCCGATCGCCGATGGCAATCGCATGGATGTGCGTCGCCGTCGCCGGCGAAAGATCGCCGGGCAGACGCACCCACGCGGCAAAGCTGGCCTGTCGCAGAGCCGTGACCAGTTCTGCCATTTCGTTGGCGTCAAGCACAGCTGCCGGTTGATCTTTGACACGCACGCTGATATCGACCGCTCCGCCACCCGCATGGGTACCGAAGCTCGCTGCGACCGCATCCGTATAGGAGCCTTGCACGACATTGAGGGGATCGCCGCGGCCTCGATAGAGCGCCTGCGCCAGCTGCAACATCCACAACGTGCGCGCATTGATAATCTGTTTCCCGATAGTGACGCGCTGATAATCATCAGGCGGTTTTTGACAGGCCTGATGCGGCGTCGCATCAATGGTCGGAGTAGGCGCAGGCGTGAAGGTGGCAGTCGGCGGCAGCGTCGGCGTTAGCGTTGAGGTTGAAGTTGCTCGCGCGATCGTTGGACGCGCAGTAGAAGCTAATGTCGCGGCGGGTGTCGAAAATCGATCGGGCTGGCGTGGTGACGCACAGGCCGCCAAGAAAACCAATGCCAGATTTGCGATGAAAAGAGATCGACGGCGAGCATGCGGCATCATAGCGCTACTTCGCAGGCACGTTGCCCGCTTCCAAACTTGCCTCGGTAATCGCTTGATAGGCGCCCGTCAGCAGCACCGTGAAATCTTGCTTGCCGTGCCAGAACTTGGGCAGCCCCAGGCGCTTGATGGGCGCGGCATCGATCGGCGGGGCGGCGATCGACACGCGGAAGTCGGAGAGATCAGCGGAGCCGATCCAGAATCGATCGGGGTCAAGGTCGAGCGGCAGCAGGGGTTCTTCTTTAACCCGATCAGCTTTTTCACTCTCGATCGGAGCCGCCTCTTCAAGAGCCGACATCACGCGACGCGCTCGCAGCAGCGACATGATTTCGTCTTTGCTCTTGCCGCGCAAGCGAAACAACAAAAACGGATCGCCGTCGAATTGCTCGCCGAGCAGGTAATACACGGCCGCGATGTGCTTGCACGGATTCGACCAGTCGGGGCAGGAACAGTCGGTATCGAGATCACCACTGGATGTTGGAAACAGATTCACCTTCGCCGCAGCAAATGCCTCTTCGATATTCTGCGGCATCTCACCGGCCAACAACTTCGCCGCGAAGATGGCCTGCTCGGCCATCGCATCGGCCACCCGCTGCCACTCTTTCTCCGACAACGGCGTGATGTCAATCTTCACTTTGTACGGCTGCGGACGACTGCCCTGCACCCGCGCGTCGACGTGGCCCGGCTTGATGTCGAGGTTGAGCACTTGCCCGCTGCGCGCATACGAGCGACCGCGGCTCAAGCGGCCGGAATCCATCAGGCGCTCCAACGCGGCGAGCCACTTACTGGCCCACCACGTCTGCCCGAATTTTTTGCTTTGCGCTTTGATGCCGTCCGCCGGTTTACGCGGCTTGGCTTTTGGATACTCGTACCACCAACCCATTAATCACCTACCGCTTCTTTGCGCAATGCAAACAGATCCTTCAACTGCTCCGTCGAGAGTTCCGTGATCCAGCCTTCACTCGTGCCGACGATACTTTCCGCCAGCGCCTGCTTGCGCTCGATCATATCGTCGATCTTTTCTTCAAAGGTGCCCGCGCACAAGTATTTGTGCACCTGCACGTTCTTGGTCTGCCCGATGCGAAAGGCGCGATCCGTCGCTTGATTTTCCACGGCGGGGTTCCACCACCGATCGAAGTGGAAGACGTGATTGGCGCGCGTCAGATTCAAGCCCGTGCCGCCTGCTTTGATCGAGAGGATAAAAATCAGCGGGCTATGCGGATCGTTCTGGAAGGTCTCCACCATTTTGTTGCGCGTCTTCACGGGCGTGCCGCCATGCAGGAAGTAGACTTCTTCGCCGAACGTGTCTTGCAGATAGGTCTTGAGCAAGCCGCCCATCTCGGCAAACTGCGTGAAGACCAGCGCATGATCGCGCACGGTGCGCGCCTCTTCCAGCATTTCCGCGAGGCGCATCAACTTGCCGCTGCGGTTCGAGAGCGCGCTGCCATCGCCCAGGAACTGCGCGGGATGATTGCATACTTGCTTCAACTTCAGCAGCGTGCCCAGAATTACGCCGCGCCGATCGATCCCCTCGGCTTCTTGAATCTTGAAGAGCGAATCTTCGACCACCGCCTGATACAACGTGGCTTGCTCTTTCGTCAGCGAGCAGTACACTTTCATCTCGTTCTTTTCCGGCAGATCGCTGATCACCGTCGGATCAGTCTTTAGGCGCCGCAGGATGAATGGGCCGACGAGCGACTTGAGTTGCTGCGTGGCCGCTTCGTCTCCGCCCCGCTCGATCGGCCGGGCCAGGCGATTGAGAAAATCCTGCTGCGATCCCAGATAACCCGGATTCAAAAACTGGAAGATGCTCCACAATTCGGTCAGGCGATTCTCGACTGGCGTGCCCGTCAGCGCGACGCGCCACTGCGCGGTGAGTTTGCGCGCGGCTTGCGCCTGCTTGGTCGCTGGATTCTTGATGTTCTGCGCTTCGTCCAGAATCACGTCACTCCACTCGACGCTACCCAACTGTTTTTCATCGCGGTGCAGCAGCGCATAGGAGCTGATGACCACATCGTGCCGGGCAGCTTGTTTGCCTAGATCATCTTTCTTGCGCGCCGCGCCATGATGGATGAGCACGCGCAGATTGGGCGCGAAGCGCGTCAACTCGCGCTCCCAGTTGCCCACCACCGAGGTGGGACAGATCAACAAAGCGGGACGCGGTTTGGCGTTGATCCGTTCGTGCAGCATCAACGCGATGATTTGAATCGTCTTGCCCAGACACATATCGTCGGCAAGTCAAGCGCCCAGACCCCACTGCCGCAAAAACGCCAGCCACGCCAGCCCCACCGTTTGATAAGGCCGCAATTGCCCGCGAAAATCGATCGGGACGGGCACTGGCTGCATCTTCGCGCCCGCGGATAACTGCCGTAATAAATCGTTCAACCAGCCTTCCACGGCCACCTTGTTGATCGGCAGCCCACCGATCGGGGTGGAGGTTTCCACGGCCAGTGACATCCGCAGTGCTTCCGCTAAAGAGACCTCGCCTGATTCGCGCTTCTCCCAAAACTTGATCGCCTGCGCCATCTGATCGGGTTTGAGTTCCACCCATTGCCCGCGCACCTGCACCAGCGGCACTTTCAGCGTCACCAGTTTATCGAATTCATCAGGCGATAACGGTTCGTCGCCCAAGGCAAGTTGCCAATCGTATTCAAAGATCGCTTCAGTGCTCAGGCCGCCCACGCCGCCCTGCGGCGACTTGGACTGCGACTTGGGTTTCACCGTCACGCGCGCGCCGAGTTTGCCGCTGACGTTGGGCACTAACACGCCGAAGCCGCTGCTCTCCAACAACAACGACGTTTCGCGCATGAACGCATAGGCCTGTTCGACGTTGAGGTTGCATTCGGACGGGCGCGCGCTTTTCAGGCTGCTTTCGATGGGCGGAAAAATACGCGAGGCCAGACCCAGCCCGGCCAACATTCTTTCCTGCGGCGCGTCGAATTTGCGATTGAGAAATTTCAGCGTGCTGCCACGTTCGCGCCACACCGTTTCGGCGGGCACGAGCAAGCTGAGATCGTCGGTGGCCTGCAAGAAGTAACGCAGCGACCAATCACGTTTGTTGAGGCGGGGCGCATAAATCTGATCGGGGTCGGTGTCCAGCGTGGGCGGATCGAGCCGGAAACACAGGCGAAACGTCGCGCCCGCCGCGCCCGGAAACGGCTCGGTCCACGCGCGATAGTGTTCGTAAAATTGCGTGAGCGTGGGGAACGAAGCCTCGATAACGGGACTGGGGCCGCGCAGCGCCGCCAGCCAGGCTTCGGCGACGGGCGTCTCTTTCGCCGCGACGATCGTTTTGCCGAAGTCCGCGTGTTCGCGCGCGAAGGCGTCGATGGTGAGTGAGAAAAAGTTGGTGAGCAACGCGCGCGGCGCCACTCCACCCGATTGATCCGCGCCTCCCACCGCGCGGCAGATCGCAGGCATGGCTTGCGCCAGCCGATCGAGCCGGGGTTGATCGGCGTTGTTGAATTGCGGCTGCCACACCGCCAGATAACGAATGCCCTCTTCCAGCAGGACGGGCGAGAAGCGCTGCTGCGCCAGAATTTCCAGAGCCAGATGCGCGGCATGCTGCCAGAAACGCAGATCGTCGCCCACTTTCACACCCGGCGTCGTGTCTTCTTCGGCGGGCAAACTGGCCAGCAAATTCAGCGCATCGCGCGGCGCAATGCTCAACGCTTCGATCTTCCACGCGGCGAATTTGAGCTTGTCGCGTTTCGTCTCTTCTTCGAAGAGTAGCAGTGAAGAGGGCACTGGTCGATCGGGCGTAGAGGGCAGCTGCACCGTCGTTTTGAAATCTTTGGTCGTGCTGCGCATCAGCACATCGGCCGCGGGCAGCAGATCGAGCAACAAGGTGCGCAGGGTTTTGCTGGAAACGGTGAAAGGATGCGGGCGTACGGCGCGGCGCAAGACCCGGTGTGCTTCAACCTTCTCACCGGTCTCGGCCCAGACTAAAAAGCCATGTTCTTTGTCGGCGTACTGGCCGCTGAGCCAGGTGCCGTGCAGGATGCGCATGCTGCGCCTTCTTTGGCGGTAACTACTCAGCCGTCATGCCCGAGCGCTTCTATCGGGCATCCAGATTCGCCATTAGCACAGCCTCTGGATTCCCGCTATGCCGTACCCAAGCCCCACCGGGGCTTGGCGGCACGCATGAGCGAAAACATGCGGGAATGACAGTACCGCACAACGGCTGAGTAGATGCCTTTAGCGAATGTATTCGTCGAATTTGCCGGCCGCGCACATATCGATGTAGCGCAAGATTTCTTCGCCGTCCAACGCGTAATGCGGATAGCACGACGTGGGCCACGCCCCGCGCGGAGCGTGGACAACCGCCGTGACCGAGAGGCCCGTCAGCTCGATCGGGGCAGCCATCTCGTCGACGATTTCTTCGGCAGTGATAATGACGCACTTGGCCGCGAGGGAGAGCTCTTGA
>Ga0182021_10008619_pt1 | contig 12078 bp, 11 predicted proteins | sample 612E3MmetaG_FD_120493 | JGI IMG/M metagenome (GOLD analysis project Ga0182021, IMG submission 120493) | Permafrost microbial communities from Stordalen Mire, Sweden - 612E3M metaG (Illumina Assembly) | ecosystem: Environmental > Terrestrial > Soil > Wetlands > Permafrost | place: Sweden...
CGGTAATACCCGAAGCGCCGTTTCGGCGGCACCACGGTAGGATCGATAATAAGGGTGAAGTCGTAACAAGGCATCCGTAGCGGAAGCTGTGGATGGATCACCTCCTTTCTAGGGAGATACGGTGAAGCCGCTTCAATTTATTGAGGCGCAAACCTAATGGCCGATATCAGTCTTCGGACTGATAAAAATAGACTCAAAAGCATCAGGACAACCACAAAAGCTTGCTATATAAGCCAAAAAATAGATCCTTCTATATTTTAGCTGAAACATGGAAACTGCAGTTATTTAGCTGCAGTTTTTATGATCGAAAAAACCCAAAAAACCACCCTAGAAACGAGTGCGTTCCAAGGAGTAGCCCAAAATGAGCCAAAAATGATGAGTCAAAGGATCGAGGACTTTCTAGAGTATTCGCGCTACGAATTAAATTTCTCTCCCGTAACGATAATCAAATATCGTGATTCTCTGCGAAGCATGATAAAAGACCTCGGAGATAAGCCAGTCGAGAAATACGAAGTTCAAGAGTTTGTGAAACTAAAACGCTTGATGATGGACAGGGGATTGAGCGAATCGAGAATATCAAGCGTAGTTTATGCAACGAGAAGTTTTTTGCTGTATTGCAAAAGTTTTTTGAAGCTTGAAGTTTTGGATCCAAAACAAATACGTCCACCGAAAAGATTTAAGCGAGAGGTAATATTTCTCACGAAAGAGGAAATCGAAGCTTTTATTGAAACGATAAATGTGAGAAAGTGGAATGGTTTGAGGTTTCGAGTATTGGTTGAAGTTTTGCTGGGAACAGGCATGAGAATAGGCGAGGTTTTGTCGCTCAACCGCAAAACAATAAACTGGGAAAAGCGGGAAGCGAAAATTATCGGAAAAGGAAACAAGGAAAGAACGGTCTTCTTTACGAAAAGATCGCTCGAGTGGATAACGAAGTATCTCGAGAGGCGAAACGACACGCATGAGGCAATTTTTGTGACCAAGGCGCCAGTCAACCGGCTTGCAGTCGCTGATGTATGGCGATTTTTTGACCGACATCGAAAGCTGGCGAAAATCGACAAAAAGCTTACGCCTCACATACTCCGACATACAGTCGCCACCAATTTAGTTTTCAATGGTTGTCCGATTGTTCACGTCAAAGAGATTTTAGGCCACGAAAGACTGGATACCACTTGCAAATATTATCTAGGGGTGGATAAGGAGAAAGCAAAAAAGGCTCATAAGCAGTTTTTGAGTTTTGTTTGATAATAGCTTATAATAAGTCTATGAAACCCTTTTACGAAAAGCCTAAATTTAAGCTATATAATGCCGATTGCTTGGATGCTCTAAATAAAATGCCCGAAAATTCGGTAGATATGATTTTTGCGGATCCGCCCTATTTTCTTTCAAGCGGTAGCTTCACGTGCCAAAACGGAAAAATGGTCAGTGTCAAAAAAGGAAATTGGGATTTGAGCAATGGCACAAAAAAGAATTTTGAGTTTCATGTTGAATGGATAAAAGCATGTCGAAGAGTGTTGAAACCAAATGGAACGATTTGGATTAGCGGAACATATCATTCAATTTATCAATGCGGTTTTGCACTGGAAATCAATAAATTTCATTTTTTGAATGATATTGCATGGTTCAAGCCAAACGCCTCGCCAAATTTAAGTTGTCGTTTTTTTACTGCCAGCCATGAAACTTTGATTTGGGCGAGAAAAGATAAAAAAAGTAAGCATACTTTCAATTACGATTTAATGAAAAACGGAAAATGGCCAGAGGATCAGCTTAAAAAGCCAGGACTGCAAATGAGGTCTGTTTGGTCGATTAATACTCCAAAACCTATTGAAAAAAGGTTTGGCAAGCACCCAACTCAAAAACCTGCGGATTTGCTAAAAAGGATTGTTTTGGCGAGCACAAATAAAGGCGATTTGATTTTAGATCCCTTTGCTGGAAGTTCAACAACTGGACTTGCTGCTTATTTGTATGGCAGAGAATTTATCGGAATTGACACAGAAAAGCAGTATTTGGACTTATCAATTAAAAGGTTTGAAGAGTTGGACAAAAATATGAAAAATAAACTAAAGTAAAGCAAATGAAAATAATCACGAGAGCAAACGCAATAAAAAATCTGAAAAAATACGTTGGTAAAGATTTGAGAAAACTAGCCTTGCAACATGGAATTACGACATACGAGACAGGAAAGCAAAATAAAGGCTGGAAAGGATTGATTTTAGAACGACTAGCCGGCCTAGAAACGAATGTTTCAAAAGCTCCCAATGGCTTATCGTATGAATTGAAGTCAGTCAGCTTTCGCTACATCGGGGACAAGCTCACGCCTAAAGAAACGATGGCAATAACAATGATAAATCCAGAGGAATTAAAAAAACATAATTTTTTTGAAAGTCATTGTTGGGCTAAATTAAAATCAATGGTGTTTTGTGCTGTTATGTGGCATGGTCAAAATTCAGAAGGAGCGGAGCTTTTGAAAGTTGCAAGCTTGGATTTTGCAGAGGATGATGACTTGATAAAAGAAATAAAAGCCGATTACGATTTCATAAGAGAAAAATTAATCAAAAAAGGTTTTAAGAGTTTGACTGGCAAAGACGGAAAATGGATTCAAGCAAGAACAAAAGGCCCTGGTCATGGTTCAATAAGTCGGGCGTTTTACGCAAGAACTGGATTAGTCAAAAAGATTTTTGAAACAGCTTCTTAGAATAAAACCCACCTATAATTGGTGGGTTTTATGCCTCAAGAAGAGGGAAATACTAGGTCTTAGAGAGATTATGCCAAGTTCTTCCAATTCCTTCGGTTACTAAAACTTCAAATGATTTTCCCGTTGCTTGTGCTGCAGCCTTTGCTAGAGATAAGACATCAGCACGGTTGCTATCTTGATAGTCATATTCAGCTGTGGGCAGATGATATTTAATGCCGTCATTAGAAGTTATATATCGACTAAATCCTTTTTCGATCATTGCTTCGTGAAGTGTCTCATAATCGGAATAACTGGCACCATGAAGCTCAACTCTCGTTGTGAATAAGCTCATGTAATTCGTTAGTGTTAGATGAATTAAAAGTTTGTCAATATCTAGAGAACCTGTCATAATGCCAATAGGATATGTGAGCATTATTTGCTTACAGGAAAGACGCCGAATATCAACATTTGAGCGTCTTTTCTAATTGGGAATTTTTGTTTTCATGAAGCTGAAATGAATTATTAATTAGAATTTTCTATCTCTCGGAGGATTAGGATCTTTTCCAGGTGAAACTGTGTCGCTGTCTCTTATGGGTCCGCCATTTGGCTTGTGGATTCTAACTTCGCCACCGCCAGAATTGTGAGATAATTCTTTCGCAATTTTTTCAGCTTCTTTTTGCGTGTTTGCAGTAGAAGCTGCACGCTTGGCTCCTCCTCTTAATACTTTCCAAACATTGGAGCCCTTCGGATTTGTTACATGATAGTTGGCCATAGATTTTTGATTATTTATTACGAATTACATGTTTTACGATTCCTTGAATTTGTAGGTCATCAAAAATATAAATGGGTTTATGTTTTGTGTTGTATGATTTTGGTTCAAGAATTATACAATTCTTACCATTCTTAAAAATTTTTATAGTTGCATCGTCTCCAATTAACGCTACAACCTTATCGCCAGGTTCTGCGTTAGGTTGGCTTTTCACTAAAACTAGATCACCGTCATCGATTCCTGCTTTATTCATGCTATCTCCGATGGCACGTAAGAAAAAATATTCTTTTGGATCCCCTTTAACCTCAAAAGGTATATATGCGGTAATGTTTTGAATCGCTAAAATTGGTTGCCCGCAAGCAATAGACCCGAGAAGAGGAATACTAAATTTTTTTGAAATAGTTTTTTTTATTCGCAAACTTCTAGCTTGATACTTATCCGAAGTAAGAACGCCTTTTCTTTTTAAGGCTTCCGTGTGTCTTTGGACAGAACTAATTTTTTTATAGCCAAAATAATCCCTAATTTCGTTGAGCGTAGGGGACACCCTCTTTTTTGAGGAAATTTCTTTTATTGCTGAAAGCACCTCTTTTTGCTTCTTTGTGAGTTCCATAAAATATAACTTTAATATACTGGGTATAATGTAGCGTAGATAGAGTAAACTGTCAAGAGATTCATCTGCGCATTGTGTTTTTAGTAGAATATTGTAGAATAAAATTACAATTAAATGACCTAAACCTCAATTTTTGAGGCATGGTCTGAAATCCATGAACATAGTAACGGTCTTCTGATCGGTATCATGTTCATGGTCATACCTCGAAAGGGGTATGGGTGGCTCGAAAGGGTCGCCGCCGACGGAAGACCTTTTTTGTTTGCAAGAATATGATGAATCTAATTTTAATATATATTTTCGCAGTCCTAGTTATTTTGCTGATTATTTTTTCGGTAGTTTTTTACAAAATAAAAACCAGCAAGTGGCCATATCTGAAAAAAGAATTTCTTTTAACCAAAGCGGAGAAGGATTTTTATTTTGTCGTGTCCGAGATAATCGGCAGTAATTATTTATTGTTTTCCAAAGTTAGAATGGCGGATTTGCTGTATTTGCCAAGTATGAGCAATAGCAGATTTTATCATTACCAAAACAAAATCCAGTCGAAGCATGTTGATTTTTTGATTTGCGACAAAGAAAATATTAAACCGCTTTTGGTAATCGAGCTAGATGATTCCTCGCACCGAAAATTAGACAGAGTTTTGAGAGATACGCTTGTCGATAAAATTTTTGAAAACGCCAAGTTGCCGATTCTTCACGTGAAATTTTCCTTTAATTACGACAAAGAAAAAATATCTAGCCAAATTAAGGCTTTGATTTGACGATTATCGGAGATAAAGCTACACTATCCTGATTTAATAAATCAGGTTTTTCTATGTCTTCAACTTCCGAAGATAAGTCATATTTCACTATTGAACAGCGAATTCGGCAAGATTTGCTGATTTTGCTGACGGTGAACAAAAAATTCAAAGAGGATATAGAAAAGATAAGACTGAAAAATGGTATGCCTAAAGACGGATATAAAACAAGGTATGGCGGAGTTGATCACACTAACGAATCACTTGTTAGTGATATAAGAGAACTAAGAGGAAAATATAATCTTTCAGAAGCCTACGAATACGATTTACATATACTAATATACAGCGAACAGGCAGAAGATATTTATGAATTGAATTTTTTCTGGCACTTGAAGCCTATTCAATATGCCGATCCCAATAATCCAATGGAAAAATTCGTTGTCATAAAACTATATCCCGAAACAACGCTCCAGGATATAATTGATTATTGGCCAGACATAAAAGAGAGACGGGATTCAATGCTCAATTTGAAAGACAATATAAAGCTCCGGCAATCCAAAAGGGAAAAGCTAGAAAGGGATTTATATATTTTTTCCTTACATTATCGGAAAATGAAGCATGATAAAATAGCCGAAATCATTAGAAAGGACGAAAGGTTTAATAAGACAAATATTTATTATCAGGACGTTTCGAAAATAATTCAACGCCTAAAAAAAGAAGCAAAAAATATAACTCAAGGTAAGTATAAGTATGGAATTTTCAGGACATATAAGCTAAACTAGCAAGCCTTATACTGTCATTTCTATATGAATTAGCATAAACACATTCTTGGTAATGTGTTTTTTTGATTTCTGTATAAAGCATCGGAGTAGGGGCGGATTCCGCCGTTAGGCGGAAGACGAACCGCTCCGATAGTTATACTTGATTAAATATACACTTAAGCAGAATTAGTCAGTCAATGATATGCAAAGACAAACAAATCTGAAAATTGTTAAATCCGGTGATCTGGTTGAGGTTTTCAGGTATGAGAATCCAATTTCTTACGGTCCGGCGGATTTCAAGAGGGCAACAAAGCTTGATTGTCGGGTGGAGGATATAGGGGTGAAAAAGGGAGGCATAAGCAAACAATCAATCTATCAAACGAAAAGCAGATTACGTCGTCTGATATATGCCAATGCAGGAAAATGGAACGATGAGGATGGAAAACAATATCCGACAATATTTCTAACGCTCACTTTCGAAGAAAATCTTACCAGTGTTTCAAAAGCAGCATATGAATATAAAAAGTTTATTCAAAAGTTGAATTACAAAGTTTCCAATAGCAAAAAATCACTACTGGAATATATCGCTGTCCCCGAATTTCAAAAGAGGGGAGCGGTTCACTATCACGCGGTCATCTTCAATCTCCCTTACATGAAAAATATCTATGACGAGCTGAATGAAATCTGGGGAAAAGGTTATTTCATTATCAAAACCGTAAACGACATAGGTTTGGCTTCGGCGTATCTCACTAAATACTTGAGAAAGGAGATTGAGGACGGTCGGTTAAGTGCGAGGCGAAGATATTATCCAAGCAAAGGTCTCAAAAAATCCGTTGCTACGTTCAATCAGGCTAATAACGAATTCATAATGCAGTTTATTCCGGAAAAATCAAAAGTGCTTGAAAAAGATTATACCAGTGAATACTGCGGGGATTACAAATATTCGATTTATGATTTGAGCAAGTTTCCGGGAAAAAACGACATGCTCTCTGCGATTAATGAAATTATGAAAATGGAGAATGAGAAATGAATCCAACAAAAAACTGGCGGAAATATGTTTCAAAAAAGCCAGAATTACTGATGAGCTTTGTGAAATTACGGTTATCAAATACCGTGAATCTTTGAAAAGATTTTTTCGATCCGTTGAAAATAAAAGTTTTGCCGATTTGGAAATGAAAGATATTGAAGATTATATTTTCAAAGCCAAAAAAAGAGGAAACAGTAATTCGGGAATAGTTAGTATCATTTACGCAGTAAAGTGGGTGTTAAGAAAACTTCAGGATCAGGGTTTCATAGACAGAAAAATAGACCTTGATAAAATTTGCAAGCCAAGAATAAAAAAACAAGATGTAAATTATCTCACAAAAGAAGAAATTGAGAAATTTATAGAAGTGATAAGAAATGAGCTGAAAAGTGGCGAAGCGATAAGAAAAATACGGACAATGACGCTTTATGTATTTTTACTTGAGACCGGAGCAAGAATAAACGAGGCTTTGTCGGTGAAAATCAATGACATTGATTTTGAGAGCAGAGAAGTGGCGATTATCGGAAAAGGGTCAAAGCCGAGAAAACTTTTATTCTATGATCAATCAGAAATATGGATAAAAAAATATTTGAAAAAACGAAAAGGGAAATGTGAATATCTTTTCGCAACGATAAACGGAAAGGCGAAATGGTCATATAATGACGTTTGTCGATCATTTCAGAGATACCGAAAACTTTCCGGCATTGCAAAAAATTTTACAATTCACACTTTTCGGCATACGTTTGCAACTCAATTGTTGCATAATGGTGTTCCAATGAATCAGGTGAGTTTTCTACTCGGCCATGCAAACCTCGAAACGACTATGAAATATTACATCGGAACTATAAAAATTGCAGAAGCCAAGCAGTTTATGAAAGATGAGTATTTTAATTTTATCCCGAAATTATCTTGTAAATTACAAAAATAATAGTTAATATTATGATATGCAAGAATATTATTTATTGTGTTCATATATTTTAGAGCCCGGATCAATAGTATGTCCCGGAAACTGGGGAAGGATTGTTGGATTGAATAAAGACAATGGTTACGCTAATTACAGAAGAGAGGAAATATTTGATAAAGTCAGAAAGGAAAGTTTTTCTGATAAACCCAGTAGGCTAGAGTGTATTTTTTTATGTGATTCAGAGTATCAAGCGAGAAAATTTCAAGGAAAAGCTAAGCGATCATTCGATTTGCTATATCGAGTTAAAATTGTCGATCAACAATTGTCTGTATTTAGAACGGATTACGATAAAGCTGTTTATGGCGGTGGACTCTCTGATGAAAAGGTGGAAGAGATAGCACGTGATTATTGGAGTGGGCAAAATATAGCACATCCAGAAATTTTAACTATGAGTAGAGTTGAAATAATCAAACAAGTTTGAATATTACCGGATTTGCTTTTTTCAAAATAATCAGCTAGAATCACCACAGAAAATTAACAACCTTAATTTAGCGAGATAACTTCAGTTTCGAGATCAAGTTTTTTGCGGAAAATTACGTCTTGTGCCTGAACCCCAACACCTCCTTTCTAGGGAGATACGGTTGAGAGCTCCGATTTATCGGAGTATAAACCCACACGGTCGTTAATAGACCTTAGCATCAGCCTGCCTCGACTCGCCGTCTCGGCGAGGCGGGGACAACCGCAAAAACTTGCAATTACAAAAAAACGGGATGATAATCCCTGTTTTTTGGTAACAATAAAGTTTATGATATGTAGACTTTGCCAAAAAGATAAGGAGCTTACGGAATTTCATATTATTCCGAAGGTATTTTTTAAATCCCTCTACTCCGAAAAAAATGGGCGTCCTTTAATAATGATTGGAAAAAATCGATTTCCAAAGAGGAGGCCGATTGGTCAGCAGTTTCTAGGCCAAGTCTTTTGAGGAAAATAGTGCTATTTATCTGAACCTCGATGGCCATGATTGCTGTGGGAGTTCAACTATGGCCGAAGAACCAAGGAAACAGGAAGATCAAATTTATCCATTTCTTCACCAAAATTCGCGGGCTGCCATGCTCACTTGTAGCCCGTATTTCAATTTAGATTCTCATGCTATATAATATAAGAAAGGGGAGTTTCACGAGATTTGACGTCTAAAACAAATCGCATATTTCAGTGCTTAGATATTTTTCAAAAATAGAAATCTATAAAAAAAATTATCCCACTTGAAGTTGAGACGGGCGGTTGTTTTTGTTTGTGCTTCGTTCTTTGTTTTTGTCTCGGCCGCCTATTTTTCCAAAGGAAACTTCACAAATAAAATAATCAATACTGCGATTGGTAGTGAAGCGACAAGCACACCAAACACCAATTATTTTAATTCTAGTGAAAACCTTCATTTGCAAACGGATGACGAAAAAAAAGCGGCGGTCCGGTCGGAAGTAGAGAGCAAAATAGACAAGATTCATGTGCCTTTTGTCAGCAACGAGGGTCAAGTCAGCAATGATCAAGTGAAGTTTTCGGCCAATCTTTTTACGGGGCCGTTTTTTATCACGGCCAGTGACCTAACATACTCCGTCAAAAAAAAGGAAGTCAATCAAGCTGGCGAGGATAAAGAGGCAGCGGATGGTTATGCGAAGGGGACGGCCAGGCGTGAAGAGACGACCACAAAAATTTCTTCCTTCAGAGAAAGTTTTGTCGATCAAAATGGGGAATCAATTGCCTTTGAACCTCAGGGAGAAGAGCCCTCCGATGTCAAAGTAAACAGTCTGAAGGGCAATGACCCCAGCAAGTGGAAAAGCGACATTGCGACCTATGATTCTCTCAACTTGGGAGACATTTGGGAAAATATCCAAGTCGGCCTCAGCGCCTATGGAAAGAACGTCGAAAAGATATTTACAGTCCGACCAGGAGGGGATCCGGCAAATATTCAACTGAAATTTGACGGAGTTGATAAGCTTGAGGTCTCAGGGGATGGAAACCTGATCATCAAGACCGAGCTGGGTGACATAAGCCTGACCAAACCGGAGGCTTATCAGGAGATCGATGGAGAGAAAAAAGAAGTTGATGTTAAGTATGTGATCGGCAACGGCAATTCTTATGGTTTTCAGGTTGGGGACTACGATCATGAAAAGCCTTTGGTCATCGATCCCTTGCTTGCGTCAACCTATATTGGAGGCACGGACGACGAATGGGCAGGGTTGCTCGCGCTCGATTCGTACGGAAATGTGTATGATGCGATGACCACATTGTCAACCGATTTTCCGATGACCGGAGATGGAGCGCAAGGAGTCCATCATGGTGGTTATTATGACACTGCCATTGCCAAATTCAACAGTAGTCTGACGGCTCTCGAGGCGACCACGTATCTGGGAGGGAGCGGCACAGATTGGCCTTTCAGTATTGCGATCGACGGTCAAAATAATGTATATGTGACCGGTGAAACCAAATCAACTGATTATCCTGTGAACGGTCCGAATCAAAATAGCTGCACACTGAATACGAGTGACGGTGCCTGTTTGGATGCGTTTGTAACAAAGCTGGATAGTGATCTGACGACGATCCAGGCATCGCGGTACCTTGGGGGAGATAGTGGAGATACCGCTTATGGAATTACTACTGATCTTTCCGGGAATGTCATTGTAGCCGGCGATACATCGTCGACCAATTTTCCACTTAGTGACTCGGCCTTTCAAAGTCAAATGAACGGTGGTGGAGATGCATTCGTCACAAAAATGGACTCAAATCTTGGAATTGTAAATTCCACATATGCAGGGGGCAGCAACGACGATGTTTATTATGCAGTTAAGGAAGATGCTGATGGGAATATTTTCACCTTTGGCTTTACATATTCGGATGATTTTCCGAATACAGCTCTTGGTTATATGCGAAATATATATGAGAATCAGTACGGAGACAGAGACGCTGTGATCACGAGATTCAACAACCAACTAAGCTCGGAAAATTCGACCTATTTAGGAGGGGACAGCTGGGATATCCTTATAAACCAGGGCGAGGATTCTTTGGCGATTGATAACTCTGGAAATGTGTACGTGGCAGGGACGACATATTCGTCCAATTTTCCGGTAACCAATGGGGCATACAAAACCCAAGGTCACCAACATTATCCTTTGAGTGGTTTTTACACTGGCAGTGGGGGCATACAATTCTTTTATTATGGGATGGAGCAAGTCTTTGTTTCGAAGCTAAGCAATGATCTTTCAACACTTGAAGCCTCGACATATCTCGGCGGGGGCGAGGGCGGGTATGTGAACATACTTTCAGACGGCCGGGTTGCCGTAACTGGCGACACATGGGGAGACGGGGATTATCCTCTCACTCAAGATGCTTATCAAACTGATACTTCTGACCAAAACGTCTTCTTTCTTTCGGTTCTCAGCGGTGATCTAAGTAGGTTGGATTATAGTACCTTTCTTGGAGGGGAAGATGATGACGTATATTCTTGGGCAATGGCGACCGATCCAAATGACCATGTATATTTGGGAACTGAAGATTATTCTAATGGTACATATCCCGTAACGCCTGGAGCCGCGCAGGGAGAATTTCATGGCGATTGGGAGGATAATGTCATTTCCGAGCTCAGCTTTCCGACTTCGCAAAATGCGCAATCAGCGACCGTCAATCATTTCGAGATAAGAAACACTAATAATATGAGTTCGGAAGGGTTCGAGGGGGGAAGCTTTCCTCCAGATGGATGGACAACTGGCGGAGACGCGAATTGGTTACAGGATCCTTCCGAAAAAACTGAAGGAAATAATTCGGCGGCTAGCGGGACGGTCGCGAACAGCCAACAGTCTTGGATAAATTATACAAGTGATTTTTCGGTCGACGGTCTCATCTCATTCGATTGGAAAATCGATTCCCAGAACGACGTTCTGCTGTTTTGCACTGATGGCCAAACGTGCCAACGATACTCTGGTTATACCGATAAAATTTCGGGAGACTCCGACTGGGCGACAGTAACAATGGGTGTTCCGGCGGGTCATCATGACCTAAAATGGGAATATTTAAGAAATTCAAGTGGATCCAATGGAACCAACAAGGCCTGGCTGGATAATTTTCACTACACGGCATTTTCATCGGCGCTCACGACTGATCCGGGCGCTTCCAACCAGATCACTATCGTAGCGAGAGGGGACGACGGACTTACATTCAACTCATACAATGGTGATAAAAACGTAGTTTTCTCCGGCGCGGGAGTGGGTGGGAGCAATCATCCAAAGGTTGCAGATAAAAATGGGACTTATGTGAATTTTGGCAACCAAACCACTTTGAATTTTGTGAACGGTGCCGCAACAACCACGGCAAAACTTTATAAGACTGAAAGCGGAACCATGGATATAACGGACGGAAGTTTTAGCTCTTCGGGTGATGCTGCTTACGGCCTTGGTTTTACGGTAACGGGAAACGCTCCTTCGGTGGATCCCGTGCAATCTTCCATCTCTGCCTCTCCGGATCCCGGCACCACCGGCACCCAGGAAACCATCACCCTCACTTCCAAGGACACCAACGGCGATCCCTACACTAGCGGCGGACAAACGGTCGTCATCA
>Ga0182021_10008620_pt1 | contig 12076 bp, 8 predicted proteins | sample 612E3MmetaG_FD_120493 | JGI IMG/M metagenome (GOLD analysis project Ga0182021, IMG submission 120493) | Permafrost microbial communities from Stordalen Mire, Sweden - 612E3M metaG (Illumina Assembly) | ecosystem: Environmental > Terrestrial > Soil > Wetlands > Permafrost | place: Sweden...
AAAGGACTTGTTTTGGCTCCTCAGGTAGGACTCGAACCTACAACCCTTCGGTTAACAGCCGAATGCTCTACCATTGAGCTACTGAGGAGCAACTGGTTGGCAGTCCTCATTAAATCAGACCGGATGCGAGAGTGTCAACTCTGCTGGCGCCACTCAGCCGGCGCCGCGACACGCAGGTGGACAGCTCGCGCTGTGGGCCGCAGGCTGGTCTGTTCTGAGCGCTGGAGCGCCTCCCCGCCCGCTCGCGTCCGGGGGTTCTCACATGGTAGACTCCGACGCATGGGAACCGTCCTTCGCCGTCACTGGTTTTTCGCGATCCTGCTGCTTTCTGCGGCCGCCGCGGGGCAGAGCGGAAACGCGCCGCCCAACGAGACAGTGCCGGCCGACTTCCCGAAGGATTGTCCCATCTTTCATGGTGCGACGGTCCGCGACTATCAGGGGGCGATGCGCAACCGTGTCAAGGTCGGGAACATCCTGGTGCTTGAGACGACGGCTCCTTCTGCTGCTGTGGTGGACTTCTACAAGCAGGCCCTGCCGGCCAACGGCTGGCAACTCCTCAAGCATCCCAAGAGCCCCAACGACGAGCTCGAGGGAACCAAAGGCGGCCGGCGGCTCATGCTCGGGATCGTGGCGACGCACCTTGGAGCGAACCCCACCACGACGTTCCGGCTGGTTGCGGTGGGCAAGAACTAAGGACCCGGTTTCGCGAGCGCGGCCGCGGATGTGGCGGCCTCCGGCATCCGTCGCGGCAGGCACGGCCGGCTCCTGCCCCGTACCTGCAGAGGCTATCGCCGTTGTGCCCGCGCACCGCTATCCGGGCTGCGCCGGGAGCATGCACCACCGGCCGGTGTCGAGCCATCTGGCGAACTCGTCGGGGTCTGAGGTGGGGAGGCGGCAGGCAAAGTTCTCGCAGACATACGCGGCAGCGGCGGCGCCGGCGGGCTCCATTGAGGCGATTTCGGGCGCATAGCGGGCCAGTGAGAGGCGCGATTCCTCGCTATCGGAGAGCAGGACCACCATGGCCGGCAGGAAGCGGCGGCGAAGTTGACAGAGGAAAGGCTCGGCTGCCCGGCGCGTTCCCACCAGGACGATCTGCGCAGGTTTCGAGCGGCTGTATTCGAGCGCGGCCAGCATCTGCGGCATCGAGTCGGGGACGGCGGCCATCCTCCCGGCGAAGGCGGCCAGCGCGTTGGAGGCGATCTCCTCGAATGCCTTGCGGCCGGTCATGCGGGCCACGCGCAGCAGGTTGAGAATAGCGATGGAGTTGCCGGACGGCTCCGCGCCGTCGTAATCGTCCTTCAGGCGGAGGACCAGCGCGGGCTCGTCAGGCATGGTAGAGAAGAACCCGCCGCCTTCCGGGTCTTCGAAGCGGGCGATCATGGTTTCGGTCAGGCGGATGGCGGTCTCGATGCGGCGCGCGTCGAACTCCGCCTCGTAGAGATCGAGCAGGCCCTGGACGAAGAAGGCGTAGTCGTCGAGGAAGGCGGGGATGGCGGCCTCTCCGTCGCGATAGCGGCGCAGCAGCGTGCCGGCCTGGACGTCGTACATGTGTGCCAGCACGAAATCGGCGGCGCGCCGCGCGGCATCGAGATAGCGGCTGTCCGCGAACACCTGTGCACCTTTGGCGAAGGCGGAGATCATGAGGCCGTTCCAGGCCGTGAGGATCTTGTCGTCGAGGTGGGGGCGAACGCGGCGCGACCGCGCTCGGAGCAGCCGCTCGCGGACGGCAGGCGACAGTTCCGGCCCCGCGTCCACCCGAGAGAGGATGTTGCGGCCTGCGAATTCGCCGCGCGGGTCCGCGCGGACGTTGCCGCGTTCCTCGATGCCGTACTGGCGGGCGAAGGCCGCGGCGGCGGCCGAGTCGAGGACGGCGTCGATTTCGGCCTCGGTCCAGACGTAGTAGGCGCCCTCGCCCTTGACGGCAGGCTGGGCGGGGTCGAGCACGCTATCGGCGTCTTCGGCGGAGTAGAAACCGCCGCCGGGGGCGGTCATGTCGCGCAGGACGTAATCGAGCGTGGCGCGCGCGGCGGTGGCGTGGCAGTCGTCGCTCGAGAGCTGGTAGCCCTCGATATACGAGACGGCGAGCTGAGCCTGATCGTAGAGCATCTTCTCGAAGTGCGGGACGAACCAGCGGGCGTCGGTCGAGTAGCGGTGGAAGCCGCCGCCCAGGTGATCGCGAATGCCGCCGCGGGCCATTCCGGTGAGCGTGGCCAGCACCATTTCGAGCGCTTCCGGGTTGCCGGTGCGGGCGTGGTAGCGCAGCAGAAACGCGAGAGCCGCCGGGCGCGGGAACTTGGGCGCGCCGCCGAAGCCGCCGTGGACCGTGTCGAACGTGCGGCGGAAGGCATAGAAACCGGAATCGAGCGTGGCGGCATCCAGGCGGCCGGCCGGTGACGCGCCGGCGTGGCCGCGGAGCTGTTCGAGCATGGCGCCGCTCGATTCGAGGATGGCGGCGCGATCCATCGCCCAGGCCTCCGCGACGCGTTCGAGCACCTGGCGGAACGCTTCGGGCGGGAAGTAGGTGCCGCCAAAGAAGGGTTTCAGATCCGGCGTGAGCCAAACCGACATGGGCCAGCCGCCCGCGCCGGTGGTGGCCTGGACGAAGAGCATGTAGACGCGGTCTACGTCGGGGCGCTCTTCCCGATCCACTTTGACGGGGACGAAGTGGCGGTTGAGCAGCGCGGCGATCTCCCGGTTCTCGAAGGACTCGCGCTCCATGACGTGGCACCAGTGGCAGGTCGAGTAGCCGGCGGAGAGGAAGATGGGCTTGTCCTCGCCGCGCGCCTTTTGGAAGGCGTCTTCGCCCCATGGGCGCCAGTCCACGGGGTTGTGGGCGTGCTGGAGCAGGTACGGACTCTTCTCGTCGATGAGAGAATTGGATGGCATCCCGGCCCCCTTGATTCCAGTCTAGCCGGTCGACAGGCCGGAGGCCTGTCCCACCGGATCAGCGGCCAGCGGCGTTGGCCGGAACGGAGAGCAGGTAGCCCTCGGCGCCGAGGGCGTCCAGGATGCGCGCCAGCTTCGCGCGGGCGTCGGCGGGCAGGTGGGCGACGGGCCTGCGGCAGGGGCCGGCGCTCATCCCGATGATGTCCAGGGCTTCCTTGACCATGGCGGAGAAGGAGCCGAGCGCGAAGGCTTCCTGGAGCGGGTCGATCAGGGCTTGCATCCGCTGGGCGCGGGCGAGGTCTCCGGCGCGGAAGGCCGCGTAGAGATCCACGAAAGCGCGCGGGACGATGTTGGCTCCGGCAACGGCCACGCCCGTGCACCCGCGCTTCAGGCCTTCCAGAACCAGCCAGTCGAGGCCGATCAGGACGCCGAGGCCGGCTGCGATATACTCCTCGATGTCTTCGATCCGGCCGCTCGAATCCTTCAGCCCGGCGAAGTTCTCCGAGATGGCGGCGACGCGCGCGAGGATGGCGGGTGTGAGCGTGACGCGGGTGCGCTGCGGGATGTTGTAGGCCAGGACCGGGATGCGGACGGAGTGGCAGATGGAGACGTAGTGGTCTACCAGTTCGTCGTCGGACGGCTGGACATAGTAGGGCGTGATGACCACGGCGCAATCGATGCCATCGGACTCGGCTTGTTGCGCGAGGCGGATCGATTCCTGGGTGCTGTTCGAGCCGACGTTGACGTAGACGGAGACGCGGCCGTCGGCGGTTTGGGTGGCGAAGCGGGCGGCGACCTCGCGCTCTTCCTCGGTGAGGGCATAGAACTCGCCCTGGCCGCCCAGGCAGAGCAGGCCATCGACGCCGCTCGCGATCAGGGCTTCGATGATCTCCTGCCAGGCGTGGTAATCGATGCGCTCGTCGCTGCGGAACGGTGTGACGATGGCAGGGACAATCCCTTGGAACAAACCCTCCGGCATGACCCTATTGTAGTGCAGGCGGGCTTGGCCGGCGGAGTTATGTTGGGAGCGGGCGGGGGGCATAGGCGTTAAACCAAGGCGGCCGGCGATACGGCGGTGCGGTCGGGTTCAGGCAGGCTTGCGGAAGGCCCGGAGGCGGTTGGAGAGAGAAGTGACCCGAAACCGCAGATGTGGTGTATGCTGTGCCCATGTACTGCGCTCGTTGCCTGACGGAGTACCGGGACGGCTTCGCCGACTGCGCGGATTGCCAGATACCGCTCGAAGTTGGCCTTCCGCCGCAGCCGGGGGAGGCGCCGCCGGTCGAACTGGTCACCGTTCTGGAGACGAGCGATCCCTTCGCCTTGAACCTGGCGAAGGCCTCTCTGGAGGACGCCGGCATCGAATACGTTGCGGGCGGCGGCGACCCCTCGGGGCTGGCTGGGATGATCGGGATTGTCATGAAGGCTCCGGGGGGCGGCTGCTGTGAGATCCAGGTGGCGCGCGAGAGGGAGAGCGAGGCGCGCGCGCTGCTCGAGCCGCTGCGGCATCCCAGATCGATCGAAGAGGGGGCGGAGGAGGCGTAGGCGCGCCGCGCGATTCGGCGCTGGCGGCCGAGATTGGCTATCATGAGGCGGCGGCTGTGGCGCGAGGGCGCGCGAGAGAGGAGCGGGGTGACGCGTTGCAAACCGGGGGCACCGGACCGATGAAACCGCTCCTCGAAGCCCATTACGCGCGTCGAGGGCCTCGGCATCGCGGCACTCGTCCTCACTACGCTCTCTGGGCTGCGAGGCCGGCCATTTTGGTTTTTTTTGGGGATCGCGACGGGCGTTCTGCTAGCCGGGCTGCATTTCCTCCAGGTTCGGTGACAGCGGTGGTGGGGAGAACGGATCCGTGCCGTTGTTGTCCGTTGCTGCGGCACGGAGGTTGTGGGGCAGGCGAAACTGAGAAAGGGGCAGGAGATGACTTACTACGAACAGAACCGGCAAAGATATCTGGAAGAGCTGAAGACGTGGCTGCGGATTCCGTCGATCAGCACGGAGCCCGAGCACAAGGGCGACATACGGCGCGCGGCCGAGTTCGCGCGCGAGGCGCTGAAGGCGGCGGGCCTCGATGACGCCAGCCTGATCGAGGGCGAGGGGAACCCGCTGGTGTACGCGGAGTGGCTGGGCGCGCCGGGCAAGCCGACGCTGCTGTTCTACGGCCACTACGACGTGCAGCCGCCCGAGCCGCTCGAAGAGTGGAAATCGCCGCCCTTCGAGCCGGAGGTCCGCAACGACAACATTTACGCGCGCGGCTCCTCGGACGACAAGGGGCAGACGTATATTCTGATCAAAGCCGTCGAAGGGCTGCTCAAAACAACCGGCAAGCTGCCCTGCAACGTGCGGTTCCTGATCGAGGGAGAGGAAGAGGTCAGCGGCGAGCACATCGAGAGCTACGTGGCATCGAAGCCGGCGCGGCTGAAATCCGACGCGGCGGTGATCTGCGACACGGAGATGTTCGCGCCGGAGCTTCCGACCATCTGCACCGGCCTCCGGGGTATCGTCTACACCGAGGTGTTCGTGCAGGGGCCGGACCACGACCTGCACTCGGGCGTTTACGGCGGCGCGGCGCCGAACCCGCTGATGGCGATCACGGAGATTCTGACCGCGCTCAAGACGGCGGACGGGCGCATACGCATCCCCGGCTTCTCGGATCGGGTCGTGAAGCAGAGTCGGGAAGAGGACCAGGCGTGGAAGCGGCTGCCGTTCGACGAGGAAGAGTACCGTAAGAAAGAAGTGGGCTCGCCGGAGCTGACGGGCGATCCCGACTACTCGGTATTCGAGCGCACCTGGGCGCGGCCGACGCTGGAAGTCCACGGCATACGCGGCGGATTCACGGGCGAAGGAGCGAAGACGGTGATTCCGGCCCGCGCAGTGGCCAAGATCAGCATGCGGCTGGTGGCGGACCAGCGGCCGGATGAGGCCTTCGCGCAGTTCAAGGCCGCGGTCGAGGCGGCTTGCCCGCGGGGCGTGACGGTGGAAGTGAAGCTGATTCACGGCGCGGAGCCGTCGCTGGTCGATCCGAACAACGACTTCGTGCGCGCTTCGTCGAAGGCCATGGAGGAGGTGTTCGGAAACAAGACGGTGTTCATACGCTCGGGCGGATCGATTCCCATCGTGGGGTCGTTCGAACGAAGCCTGGGGATACCGAGCGTCCTGATGGGCTTCGGCTTGCCGGACGATAATCTGCATTCGCCCAACGAGAAATTCTACCTGCCGAACTTCTACCGCGGGATCGAGGCGGTGGCTCGGTTCATCGAGCTGGTGGGAGCCGGGACCGAGTGACCGCTCTCATCACCGGCGCATCGAGCGGGATTGGCGCGGAGTTCGCGCGCCAGCTCGCGGCGCGAGGGTACAACCTGATCCTGGTGGCGCGGCGGAAGGAGCGGCTCGAGGAACTGGCGGGCGAGCTGGCTGCCGCGCACGGGATTCGGGCGGAGACGCTGGCGGCGGACCTCACGGTGGATGAGGAGCTGCGGAGCGTCGAGGAGCGAATCGCGCAGGAGGGCGGCCTAGACCTTCTGGTGAACAACGCAGGCTTCGGCGTTCTGGGGCTGTTCTGGCGGACGGATCTGGAGGCGCAGGAACGCCTCCACCGGCTGCACGTCATGGCGACGATGCGGCTGACTCACGCGGCGCTCCGAGTGATGACGGCACAGAACAGCGGTGCGATCATTACCGTCTCCTCGGTGGCCGCGTTTATGCCGGCGGCCGTCAGCAGCACCTACGGCAGCACGAAGACCTGGATTAACGCTTTCACCGAGGGACTATACCTGGAGCTGAAGAGCCAGGGATCGGCGGTGAAGATGCAGGCCCTGTGTCCGGGATTCACTTACTCGGAGTTCCACGACGTGGCGCGCATGGACCGCGGCGCGATTCCGGGGCCGCTGTGGCTGCGAGCCGAGGACGTGGTGGCGGCTTCGCTCCAGGGCCTGGACCGCGGGAAGCTCTTCGTGGTGCCGGACTGGAGGTACAAGCTGATCGCGCGCCTAGTCCCGGCGCTGCCGAGGTTTATCCGCAACCCTATGATTCTAAGGTTCAGCGCGCGACGAGCCCGAACCGAGAACCATTAACATCCCATTAAAGAGGGGTGGTGGTGCCCGCTATTGCGGGCTTTTGGGTCCTATAATGAAGGTATGGCCCGAGGATGGCAGAGTAATGCGGCGGAGGGCCCGGTCGAGTCGCGGAGGAACGGGAGGGAGCCGCGCAAGCTCCGCTCCCCCAAGCAACTCGAAGCGCTTCGCCAGACGGAAGACCTGCAGCTTTCCCGCACGCGAGTCCTGCACGACCTAGAAGCAGCCCTCAATCCACGCTACAGGCAGATGTTGACGCAGGCGCTTGCGCATCTCGACCAGGAGTTGACCAGACTGGCCGTGGGCTGACTTCGAGAGGCCGGCGGCGTGTCCCACATGACCCGACATTCGGTTCGGCGCGGTAGCGGGGCGCCGCGGCGGGCTTGGTAGTCCGTTCCCTCACGGCCCCGGCCCGGTGCTCTCGAGCGCAGAACGGCAGCCCGGCCAAGTGGCGGCCCGCGGCGGCCTACGGCGCGAAATAGCCGTTGATGTCCACGATCACGTGGCTGCTGTCCGTCACGAACACGCTGATTGCGCCGTTGGTTCCCGCCGGCACGATTGCGGCGTTTGCCACCACGCTGCCGTCCCACGAGTTCAAGGTGGAAACGAAGGGCTGCGGCGATCCCGCGGGCCACACGCTGAGGTACTCGAGCAATCCGTCCGGCGCCACGGTTATATTCAGCGAATAGGCGACTGCCGTCGACGGAACATAGCAGCCGCTGGCCGGGATCGCGAAGCTGCGCGTCATTCCCGCGCCTAATTCCGGGCCGCCGAAAGGACCGGGAGCATTGCGCGTATCGGCGACGCGGCAGGGCGCCACGGGGTAGAACGATAATCCGCCCGGGCTTCCCGGCGGCGCGAAGTAGCCGTTGGTGTCCAGAATCACGGCGGTCGGGTCCGTGACAAACACCGAGGTGGACGCAGCGCTCCCAGCCGGGACAATCGCGGCGTTTGCCGCCGCCTTGCCGGTCCAGGAATTCAGCGTCGAGACGCCGGGCCGCGACTGGCCGGCCGGCCAGGCCGCGAGGAACCACAGATGGCCCACGTTCGGGTCCGGGACCACGGTGACGTTGAGGGAATAAGCGCCCGCGGCCACCGGGATACCGCAGGGACTCGATGGGATGGGGAGATTACGGGTCTCGCCAGCGGACATCTCGGGTCCGCCGAATACCCCGACGGAATTCCGCGTGTCCGAAACCCGGCAGGGCGCGACGGTGTAAAACGCGAGGGAACCGGCGGCGCTGGGAAGCGCGAAATAGCCGTTGACGTCGATGATGACATCGGTCGGATCGGTGGCGTACACATTAACCGCCCCGCCCGCGCCGGCGGGCACGATGGCCGCATTGGCCACCACGCCTCCGGTCCAGGCGTTCAAGGTGGAGACATTCGGCTGGGGCAAGCCGGCCGGCCACACGGTCAGGAACCCCAGTGGACCTTGCGGCTGGACCGTGACGTTCAACGAGTAGGCCTGCGCCGTGGCGGGGATGCCGCAGGCGCCTTGTGGAATCGCAAACGTGCGCGTCGACCTCGATCCCAAGGACGGGCCGCCGAACGGCGCGGCGGCATTCCGCGTGTCCACCACGCGGCAGGGCGTCACGGGAACGAACGCCAGACCGGCCCCCGCGAAACCGGTTGTGAAGGACCAGATCGGGGAGCTCGACAGGCCGCTTGGATTCCTGGCCACCACCTGCCAATAGTAGGTGCCTTCCTGGTTCAACGGTCCCGCCGGAGAGTAACTGGCCGTGGGAACGTTCGCAGCCAGCGGCGGCGGAGACGCGGCGCCGAAGTAAACGTCGTAAGAGGTTGCGCCGCTAACGGCAGACCAGCTCAGCACTGGAAGTAGGGAAACCCCGCCGACTCCATTGGCCGGAGAGGTCAGGGCCGGCTGGGGCAGCGCTGGCAGGACAACTGCGGCCTGGCTGGCGCTGGCCGCGGGCGAGTTGCCTCCGGTTACGGCAACCTGATTCACCACCTGAAGCGGTGTGGTGGCCGCAACATTCATCGTCACGGCGATCGCCGGATAGGCGGAACCGGCGCTGAGTGCGTCGCTGCGCGTGCAGGTGTTGGCCGAACAGGTCCAGCCCGCGCCCGACATCGACACCAGGACGAGGCCGGCGGAGACGGTGTCCGTCACGGACACGGTTCCGCTGGTCGCACCGGCCGCGGAAGCGTTACTCACCAGGATGGAGAAGGAGACGCCGGTTTGGCCCGGAGCGAAGTCGCCCGAATGCGTGGTCGAGACGGCCAGCAGTGCGTGGGCTCCGGTGGGCTCGAGCAGGCGGATCAGATTGTTGCCGGTGTCGGCAATGTAGTAGTTGCCGGTGCTATCCACCACAACGCCAGCGGGGCCCTCGAACTCGGCGTTGATCGCGGCGCCGAGGTCCCCCGAGTAGCCTGCAACGCCATTGCCGGCCACGGTGTTGATCGTCCCGCTGGTCGCGCCGACCACGCGGATACGGTTGTTCCCGGTGTCCGCGATCACGATGTCGCCGGCCGCATCCAGGGTCACGGTTTGAGGCAGGGAGAGCCGTGCGCTGGTGGCCGCGCCGCCGTCGCCGGCGAAGCCGGCATTTCCGGTCGAGTCGCCGACCACGGTGGTGATGATGCCCGTCGAGACCGTCACCTTGCGGATCGCGTTGTTGTAGGAATCCGCGATGTAGAGGTTCCCGGAGGAGTCCAGCGCGACGCTGGAAGGACTGTTGAGCAAGGCGCCGACAGACTGGGAGGTGTCGCCCGCGTAGCCGGAGTTGTAAGCGCCCGCCACGGTCACAATGGCGCCCGCGGCGTAAGTGACGGAGCCGATCGTGGTGGAGGCGGCGTACACCTCGCGGATCACGTTGTTGGCGAAATCCGCGATGAACAGATTGCCGGACTTGTCGAACGCCAGGCCTCGAGGAGAGCTGACCTGGGCGACGTTGGCCGGGCCCGCGTTGCCCGAATAGCCGGCCACGCCGGTACCGACCACGGTGGTGATGATCCCGGTAGCCGCCGTCACCAGACGCACTCGCTGGTTGCTGGTATCGGAGATATACAGATTGCCGCTCGAATCGAGCGCCACGCCCTGGGGATGGTTGAGCTGCGCGGCCGTGGCGAGGCCCCAATCGCCCGAGAAACCGGGAGTGCCGGTGCCGGCCACGGTGGTGAGGACGCCGGTAGCCACCGTCAGCTTGCGCACGGCGTTATTGTTGGTGTCCGCGAAGTAGACATTGCCGGTGGAATCCACCACCTCGCCGCGAGGGCCGGAAAGCTGGGCCAGGGCAGCCGGTCCTCCGTCACCCGAGTACGGGCCCGCTCCGGTCCCGGCCACGGTCGCGATGAGGCCAAGCGAAATCTCGCGCACCCTGAGGTTGGAGGAGTCGGCGACAAAAACATCGCCGGCGGCATCGAGCGCAATGCCCGTGGGACGGTAGAGTTCCGCGCTGGCCGCCGGACCTCCGTCGCCCCGGTAACCCGCGTGGCCGTCGCCGGCCAGGGTGGCGATGGTTCCTTTGAGCGGCCCGGCGGCGAACACTTCGCGAATCGAACTATTGCCCCAGTCGGCTATGAAAACGTCGCCGGCCGCATCCACGGCGACGGCGTAAGGCCGGTAGAGCTGTGCGGTGGTGGCCGGGAATCCGTCTCCGGCGTAACCTGCAACGTTGTTCCCGGCGATGGTGGAGATGAAGGGGCCGTTCACCGTCACCTCGCGGACCACGTCGTTCATGGTATCGGCGATGTAGAGATTGCCGCCGGCATCGACGGCCACGCCCTGGGGAGAGTTCAGTTGGGCGGCGATGGCCTTGCCTCCGTCGCCGAAGTAGCCTGGAAGTCCGTTGCCCGCCACCGTCCCGATGACTCCATTCGGCGTCACCTTGCGGATGGCGTGGTTGCCGGTGTCCGCGATGTAGATGTCGCCCGCGGCATCGACGGCGACGCCGCCTGGCAGCGCGAGCTGTGCGGAGGTAGCCGGGCCGGTGTCACCCGCGTATCCGCGAACGCCGCTGCCGGCCACGGTCGAGATCATGCCCGCCGGGGTCACTTTGCGGATGGCGTGGTTCTGCGTGTCCGCGATATACAGATTGCCGCCGGCATCGACGGCCAAGCCCTGCGGAACATTGAGGTTAGCGGCCGTTGCCTGACCTCCGTCACCCGCATAACCCGGTTTGCCGATGCCCGCCGCGCGCGTGAGGATGCCAGAGCCGTCGATCTTGAACACGCTGTTGCCGGAGCTGAAGTAGACGTTCCCGGCGGCGTCCACGGCGGCGCCCAGGGGCGGCTGCAAACCCACGTTCACGGCCGCGGCAGGCGTCGGCGGCACCCCGCCGCCCGCCACCGTCGAGACGAGGTACTGCTGCGCCCCCGCCGTTCCAGCGGCCAGCAGTAGACCCAATCCGACCCACACGTGTTTCCTCATTCGGCGCATTCTCCTTTTGTACCACGCGCTTCAAGCCCCAGGTTCGCCGCCTGAGGGCCCGGCCCGGCGGATGGGGACCGCTTTCGCGCTTCGAGCCCCGCGGCTCGCGCCTGCGGCCCCAATCTCCTTATGACGTAGGGGGCCGTACGTTGCGTTACGGCTGGTTTTACCCCCCGCTGGGAGCGCTGCGGCCCGCCACCGCGCCTATGGCGCGAAATATCCGTTAATGTCCAGCACCACGTGCGTGGGCTGAGTCACGAAAACGCTGATTGCCGCGTTCGCCCCCGCCGGGACGATCGCGGCGTTCGCCACCACGCTGCCCTCCCAGGAGTTCAATGTGGAAACATACGGCTGCGGCGCGGCCGCCGGCCAGGCCGTCAGATAGCCGAGCGGCCCGTCGGGCACCACGGTGACGTTGATCGCGTACGCCGCCGCCGTCGAGGGCACGTAGCAGCCGCTGGCCGGGATCGCAAACGAGCGCGTAGTCCCCGCCTGCATCTCCGGCCCCCCGAAGGGACCATCGGGGTTCCGTGTGTCCGCCACCCGGCACGGCCTCACCGGATAGAACGACAGCGCGCCGGTGTTTCCGGGCTGGCCAAAGTAGCCGTCGATGTCCAGGATCACGTCGGTCGGGCCGGTCACAAACACGGAAACCGATTCGTTGGTTCCGGCTGCGATGATGGCAGCATTGGCCACTACCTCACCGGTCCAGGAGTTCAGGGTGGAA
>Ga0182021_10008621_pt1 | contig 12076 bp, 9 predicted proteins | sample 612E3MmetaG_FD_120493 | JGI IMG/M metagenome (GOLD analysis project Ga0182021, IMG submission 120493) | Permafrost microbial communities from Stordalen Mire, Sweden - 612E3M metaG (Illumina Assembly) | ecosystem: Environmental > Terrestrial > Soil > Wetlands > Permafrost | place: Sweden...
ATCACCTACCACCCGCACCCCACCTTGAACCCGCTGGCGCATCGCTACGACGCGGGCTCGCCCGAGCAGCGCATCGACTACATCTTCTTCCGCCCCGCGAAACGCGGCCCGAAGATCGAGGTCGTGCAGGTGGACCGGATCCTCGACGAGGCCCTCGAGGCGCATGGGGGGTTCGCGGAGACCCACCCGTCGGACCACTTCGCGCTGCGGGTGAAGCTGCGGGTCTGCTGAACGCCTACTGAATCGTCGCGCTCGCGGAGGCCACGCCGCTGGGGCTCTTCCCCAGCGTCAGCGCCACGACCCGCAGCGACCACCCGCTCACCACCGCGTCCGTCACGTTCGACGCGCTGATCGAGATGGAGGCGCTCGTCGGCGAGGCCGGGAGCATCGCGAGCGCGCTCGCGGGCACCGAGCCGGCTCCGCCGGACGCCGAGAAGCTGCACGACAGGGACGTCGACTGGGAGCCGGCGGTCCCGGTGATGGCGACGACGACGTTGCCGGCGCCGCCTCCGCTCCACGCCAGCGCGAACGCCTGCGAGCGGGTGATGGGCACCTTGCCGCCCGCCGCCGGCCAGACCGGCGTCGTCACCGTGACGTAGCCCGGCGCGATGACCTTGAGATCGAAGGCGGGCACCTCGGCGCCGGCGGCCGACACGTCGAGCTGCTCGCCGCCGCCCCAGAGCGCCGTCTGCGCCGTCACGGCGGTGTAGGTGGGACCCGAGGGGACGAGCTGAACCGGGTTGTTGCCTCCCGTGATCTGGATCACGCCCGCGCTCGCCGGGACGGCGCCGCTGCCTGCGTCGGAGCCGCCGGACGTGCACGCGCTGATGGTGCATGCGCCGTCGGTCGTCGTCGTGCAGTTGCCCGTGGAGGCGCCGAACGCGGAGTCGAAGCCCGCGGACGCGCTCATGCCGGCCACCGTCGTGTTTGCAATGGTGTAGGCGTAGCTCGCCACGTAGACGCCCCCGCCCTTCGTCGCTGCGGTCCCGCTGTCGTTGGTGCCGCCGTCGCTGCCGGGGCCCGCGTCGCCGACGAACCCGCCGTCCTTGGGGGCCACGGTCGCGTCAGCGCCGCACGCGACGAGCGCGGCGGGAGTAAGGAAGAGTGCGAGAGCCGCCGTGCGCATCATCATGCCTGCAGCTTACGCGCATCGGGCTCGCGCGCTTCCCTCCGTCGTCGTACGCTGACTGCGGAGGTGTCCCTTTGCTTACGAGTCGCCCGATCGTCGTCGCCCTAGCGTCCTTCCTCGTGATCGCCGGGGGAGCGCTCCTCGCCAACGGGTGTGGGACCACCAACACCAGCTTCTTCGACGACGGAGGCACCGACGCCGCCGTGGATCCGGACTCGGGCGCAAGCGACGGCGATCCGAACTTCGGCGACACCGCGCTGACCTCGGACGGCGGCCCGAACTGCGCGACCAAGTGCTCGTCGGATCAGCACACCGTCATCGACTGCAACAACAACGTCCTCCAGACGTGCACCGGCACCGATGGGTGCGACGTGGGCACGGGCACGTGCGCCAACGCCTGCTCGGCGGCGGTGAACAACAAGCAGTCGGTCGGCTGCGAGTACTACCCCACGTTCCTCGAGATCAGCGGCGGGGCGAGCCGATGCTTCGCCGCCTTCGTCGCGAACACGTGGAACACGCCGGTGAAGATCAACGTCGAGTACAACGGCGCGGTCCTGCCCGTCGCCAACTTCGCGCGCATTCCCACGGGCTCGGGTCAGTCGGTCACCTACTCGCCGTACAACGCGGTGACGGGCCTCCCGGCAGGCCAGGTGGCCATCCTCTTCCTCGGCGGCAACACCGGCGCCGCGCCTTCGTGCCCCATCGCTTCGGCCATGGGCACGACGCCCATGATCACCGGCTCGGGCATGGGCAAGTCGTTCCACGTCACCACCGACGTTCCCGTCGTGGCCTACGAGATGAATCCCTACGGCGGCGGCAGCGTCGCCGTCACGGGCGCCTCGCTGCTGCTTCCGGTCAGCGCCTGGGACAACAACTACATGGCGTCGACCGCGTCGCCGAACACGGCTGGAAATCCCTCGATCGACATCATCGGCTCGGTGGACAACACGAAGGTCACGCTGCTGCCCAAGGTGGCGCTGGTCGGCGGCGGCGGCATCCCGTCGGGCCCGGCCAACTCGGCCGTGAGCTTCACGCTCAACAAGGGTCAGTTCGCGCAGATCTCGCAGAATGCGGACCTGGTCGGCAGCGTCATCCAGTCCACGAGCCCCGTCGGCGTCATGGCGGCCAACCCCTGCATGAACATGCCGCAGGGCGTCTACTACTGCGACCACGGCGAGCAGATGATCCCGCCGGTACGCGCGCTCGGCAGCGAGTACGTGGGCGTCATGTACCGGCCGCGCGCCAACGAGCCGGCCATCTGGCGCGTCATCGGCGCCGTCGACGGCACCACGCTCACGTACTCCACGGCCGTCGGCGGGCCCGCCACGCTCAACCAGGGGCAGGTCGTCGAGTTCAACACGGGCACGCCCTTCGTCGTGAAGAGCCAGGACGACAAGCACCCGTTCCTCATGTTCGAGTACATGAGCGGCTCGAGCTGGTCGATGCTCTCCGACACGAGCGGCTACGGCGATCCGGACTTCTCGGTGCAGGTCCCCCCGCAGCAGTACCTCAGCGGGTACGTCATCATGACCGACCCCACGTTCCCCGAGACGAACCTCGTCATCATCCGCAAGAAGGACGCGAACAACACCTTCCAGGACGTGAACCTCGACTGCGCAGGCAACCTCACCGGGTGGCAGCCCGTCGGCGACTACGAGTGGACGCGGCAGGACCTCTCCAAGGGCAACTTCGTCAACGTGGGCAACTGCTCCAACGGGCGCCACGAGCTGAAGAGCAACGCGCCCTTCGGCCTGGGCATCTGGGGCTGGGGCACGCCGCTGACCACGAACTTCACGGCGAACGTGTCGTACTCGTACCCGGGCGGCATGAACGTGACGCCCATCAACACGGTCATCATCCCACCCACGCCGAAGTGAGCCGGTAGCCCAACGCGCGACGGCGCGGCGGCCTTACAGGGAAATTCTCGGGAGATCTTACGCGCGGCCCGCGCGTAGGTGGTCCCATGCGCTCCTTTTCCATCCTCGCCTTCGCCGCCACCCTCGTCGCTTGCGGAGCCCACGGTGGCCCGCCTCCCATGGTCCAGGCCGCCGTCGTCGCCCAGCCGCTCGCCGTCGCGACGCCGGTAGGGCGCGTGCCCATGCCGAAGCTCGACGGGGCGCTCGGCGCGAAGCTGGTCGCCGCCACGCGGGACTCGGTGGTCACGGCGCGTCTGACCATCGACGCTCACAGCGACGAGAAGGTGCCTAGGCCTCCCCTCAACGTGGCGCTCTGCATCGACACCTCGGGCTCGATGGAAGGCAAGCCGATGGACGACGCGCGCAAGGCGGCGCTCGCGTTCCTCGACGGCCTCGCGCCGGGCGACGGCTTCTCGGTCGTCACGTTCGATTCCACGGCGCGCGTCGTCGTGCCCGCGACCCGGCTGCAGAACGCGAAGGAGCTCGACGCCATCCGGCCGCGCATCGAGGGGATGCAGGCCACCGGCACCACGGACATGATCGACGGCGTTCGCCTCGCGGTGCAGCAGGTCGGCCAGCTGTTCGACGCGTCGCGCGTGAACCGCGTGGTGCTCCTGGGGGACGGCGTGCCCAACGATCCCTCGCAGCTCCGCATCGTGGCGCAGCAGGCCGCCGCCTCCGGGATCAGCATCTCGACGATGGGCCTCGGGCTCGACTACGACGAGGTCCTCATGGGCGACATCGCCCAGACGACGGGCGGGCGCTTCAAGTACATCGACGACTCGACGAAGATCGCCAGCTTCTTCGAGGAAGAGCTCTCGCGCATCAGTCGCATGTCGGCGCGCGCCGCCACGCTGCAGCTCGTGCCGGGCCCTGGCGTCGTCATCGAGTCGATCGTCGGCTACACGCCGGTCCGCACCGCCAACGGGATGCAGATCAGCCTCGGCGACGTGAGCCTCGGCGCTCACCGCGACGTGTTCGTGAAGCTGCGCGTGCACGGCCACCACGACGGCGCCGCGGTCGAGCTCGCCGACGCCACGCTGCGCTTCGCCGCGTCCGACGGCTCGATCCACGAAGAGCATTTCTTCCTCGGCACGCACGCCACGGCCGACGACGGCAAGGTCGCGCAGAGCAAGAACGACGACGTCGAGCGCGGCGCCAAGGAGGCGCAGAAGGCCGCCGACACGCTCGAGGCCATCCGCAAGGCCCACGAGAGCGACAAGGGCGCACCGATTGCGCCCAACGGCGGCGTGGGCCCGAAGGTGCCGAAGCCCGGCACCGTGGCGCCTGCGCCCGTGGCGGCCACGCCGGCGGTGCTCGGCGCCGCCAAGCGGGAGCACGACGACGCGATGCGCGCGGTCTACGGGGATTGAGCCTTATGCCCTCCTCCTGCCGAGCCGTATGGATCGGGAGGAGGAGCGATGCGTTCCGCTCTGATCGTCCTGGCGAGCGTCGTGATGTTGGCCGGGTGCTCCAGCACGGTGGATGCGCGAAGGCTCGTGTCCCCCGCGGAGGCCGCCGAGTATCGCGGCACGAAGCTCGTTCCGGTCGCCATCATGCGCGGTGACGAGGTGGCCGAGCTCCCCGAGGGGGCCGTCGTCTCCGTGGCCGCCCGCGTCGTGCGGGTTCCGCGGCCCGGCAACTTCCGCTACCACATCGACGCCGGCGAGACCGTCGAGGCCGACGCCGGAGGCCGCATCGTCGCCGTCCACGGCGCCCGCGTGACGCGCTTCGTCCCCGGAACCGTGGTGCGCGAGGAAGGCGATCTCGTCGGCGAGCTCGCGACGCACGAAGAAGAGGTTCCGCTCGAGCCCGACGATCGCATCGAGCTCGAGGGCACGCTCGCCGCGGGGGACGAGCTCCCCGGCGGCGGGAGCGTGGAGAGCAAGCGCTCCGGCGGCGCCATCGCCTTCGGGCTGGTGTCGTTCATCCTCTCGTACGGCCCGTCGGCGTTCGTCGCCGCCACGTCCCCGTCGAGGAGCGATCAGTGGCTCTGGGCCCCGGTCGCCGGCCCGTGGATCGATCTCGCGACGCGACCGCACTGCACGGCCGACATGTCGATTCCGTATCCGGTCGATCCTTGCCTGCCCGAGAGCCTGGCCCGCTTCGGGCTGATCGTCAGCGGCATCCTCCAGACCTCCGGCGCGCTCCTGACCCTCGTCGGCTTGCCGTCGAGCGCCGAGGTTCGCTGGGGAGATCGCCAGGCCCGCACGGTGCGCGTCGGTCCGGCCCTCGGCACCGCCAACGGCCTCAGCGTCGACGGCACGTTCTGATCAGGGGCGCGCCCACGCGACCATTGCGGAGTCGAGCGCCCAGCGCGCGGCGAGGGCCGTCCGGCCCTGACGCTGCTTCACGAAGGACGTGTGCTTCTTCGAAGCGAAGAGCCACGTCCTGGGGAACGTGCTGCGCGTGTACGCCTGGCCCGGGAACGCCGTCGCGAAGTCGGTCCGCGCCCAGTCGGCGCTGAAGCTCGCGTACGCGTCGGGCGTCGCGAGGTACGGGTTCCATCGGTTCACGGTGCCGTAGTCGGGCGACCACTTCATCGTCGCCATGAGCTCGAAGTTGTCCATCAGCGCCCAGGTGCCCTGGTGCTCGATGCCGAGCGCATGCGCCGGGACGCCGAGATCCTCGACGTAGTGGAGCAAGAGGCCGAGGAGGAAGAAGGCACGCGGCTTCAGGCCGGCGCGGTAGTCACCGTCGGCGCGTGCCCACAGCCGTTCGGGATGGTTGCACGCCGCGTTGGTCCCCTCGACGTCGAGGCGCAGCATCTCGAGATCGGCGTCTCCCGTGGGAAGCTCGTGCACCTCGGTGTTCGCGCCGCGCACGAGGTCGGCCTTGTAGGCGAGCACCTCGGGGTAGCTCCGGCCCACCTCGGCGATGGCGTACTCGGTGAGGTACGCGTGCGTCGCGTGCGTCGGGTTGTTCTTCTGGCTGTCCCACGCCTGCTGGTCGGCCTGCGTGAACTCGGTGTCGACGTCGCCGTTGGCGCCCGCGGGGAGGTCCGAAGAGACGTCCGCCGCGCAGGCGCCCAGGCCGCCGAGAAGAAGGAGACAAGAGAGCAACCCCCGGAATGACATGGTGCGTAACCTACATCAGCTCACATTGTGCGCAAGCAGAAAATTGGCGTCTCTCGGAAACGTACGCATGTGCCCGTCATGACACGTACACGTCGAGAATGACGCACGAGGTGAAGGCTATCGGCGGCGCTGTCGACGGCGGTGCGCCGGGGCCTCGCCGCGCTCGGAATCGCTCTCGGGCGCCGGTGCGGCTCGCGATGCCTCGGCGGGAGGTGGCGCCTGCGGAGCGCGTCGCACGAAGACCTCGGGCGTGTGCACGGGACGGCGCGGCGCACCGCGCTGCGCGTGAGGGCGCTGCGGGTGCTGCTGCGGCTGGGGCGAGCGCTGCGGAGGTTGATGCTGCTGCGGCTGGGGCGAACGCTGCGGAGGTTGATGCTGCTGCGGCTGAGGCGGTCGCTGCTGCGGCGGGTGTTGCGGCCGAGGCGCGCGCTGCGGAGGTTGGTGTTGCTGCTGCTGCGGTCGCTGCTGCGGCTGGTGTTGCATGGGCGGGCGCTGCGGAGGTTGCGGCGCGCGGTGCTGCGGCGGCGGACGCTGCGGAGGTTGCGGCGCGGCTCGCGGCTCGCGGGCTTGCCCCCGCGGAGGGCTCGGGGCGGCGTGGGGCCTCGGCGGCGGCCTCATGCGTCCCGTCGGCACGAAGTCGGCGGAGAGCTCTCGCCGCATGTACGCGCGCCAGATCTCGGCGGCGTCGCTGCTGCGCGACATCAAGCTCCGGTCGATGGCGGCGAAGTGGCCGAGGATGTTGTTCGCGTCGCGCAGGAAGAAGAACTCCGAGCGGCTGTTGTGCGACGCCGAGATCGCCTGCGGAAAATCGATGATCGTCGGACCTTGCGCGGCCCAGAGCACGTTGTACGCGGACAGATCGCCGTGGATGAGATCGCACGAGAGGATGCGAACGAGCTGCGTGAGCATGTCGCGGTAGGCCGCGTTCGCTTCGTCCACGGTCAGGTCCGTGTCGATGATGCGCGGCGCTGCGTCGCCGTCGGCGTCGAGCACCAGCTCCATGAGCAACACGCCCTCGAGGTACATGACCGGCGTCGGCACCCGCACCTCGGCCGCGTGAAGCTTGTAGAGTGCATCGACCTCGGCGGACTTCCAGGCATCCTCCGCCGCCGCCTGTCCGAACCGCGAGCCGCGCTCGATGGCCCGCTGCGAGCGTGAGTTGCGGACCTGCCGGCCCTCCTTGTACTCCGCGTTGTTCTTGAAGCTGCGTTGCGCGCGGTCCTTGTAGACCTTCGCCGCGACGACGCGTCCGCCGTAGCGCACGACGTAGACGTCCGCTTCCTTGCCGCTCTTCAGGCGCGCGATGACCTCGGAGATGACGCCCTCCGCGAGGAGATGATCGATGCCGCTTCGCATGGTGCCTGTCGGACCTTAGCAGGCCCCCGTCACTGGACGCATAGCGCCCAGCGGTTCGAGTACGAGGTGCCCGTCGAGCACCACGAGCCGCTCTCGACGCCGCACGATGCGTCGCTCTGCCATTTGTGCCCCATGTACTGATAGACGCCGTTGAGCGGGCCGCAGTTGCTCGGCGAGCTGCACCCCAACGTGGTCGCCAGGAGCATCATCGGATTGCCGCACGAGTTCTCCTGCGTGAGCACGCACAGGTTGTCGTTGTAGCTCGAGCAGTTGATCGCCTGACAACCGACCTTGAGCCCCGCGCCGATGCACGCGGCGTAGACGTTGGTGTCGCTCATGGTCCCGGTCACGGGGATCTTGTAGAACGTCTGCGACCCGAGCTTGCCGAGCGCGATGAGGGCGGTGCACGTGCCGCCGGCGCAGTTGGGCGTCTGCGCGGGGCAGACCTTGCCGCACGAGCCGCAGTTCTGCGGATCGGCCTGCGTGTCGATGCACGCCGACCCGGTGCAGTTCGCGGTCCCCGGGCTGCAGCAGAGGCCCTTCTGGCACCCCCCGCCGCCGTCGGTGTCGCACGGGCTCGCGCAGCTGCCGCAGTTGGCGTTGTCGACCTGCGTGTTCACGCACGTGTCGGTGCACTTGGTCTGCCCCCCGCCGGCGTTGCAGACGAGCGTGCACTGCGAGGCCACGCACGACAGCCCGCCGTCACACGCTTTGTTGCATCCGCCGCAGTTGGCCGGATCGTCCGTCGTCGTGACGCAGGCCTGACCGCACTTGGTCTTGGTCCCGCAGCTCACCGTGCACGCGCTGCTCACGCAGACCTCGTTGGCCGCACAGGCTTTCCCGCAGGCCCCGCAGTTCTTCGCGTCCTTCGACGTGTCGACGCAGCTCGAGCCGCACGCGGAGAGGCCTCCGTCGCACCCGCCGGCGGGGGGAACACCGGCATCGTCACTGAAGGTGACGGTGCCCGCCGTCGCGCAGCCGACGTAGATGGCAAGACCCGAGCAGAAGGCGAGCGCCAGGACGACGAGGGAGCGAGAAACGTGCATCCCCTCCATTCTACGATACTTGAGCCCAGCCCGCCTCAGGGAAGGCTCAGCGGCAGTCGTACTTTCGGTACACCACGCCGCCCTCGGTCATCTCGGCGTGGAGCACGCCACCTTGATCGAGCACGGCAAACTCGCGAAACGTCTCCTCCGGCAGCACGCTCGCGGGGAGCTGCACGGTGCCGAACGGGAGGCCATCCTTGCCGGCGAGGCATGACAGGAGCACGACCGGGTTCCCCTCTGCGGGCATCGCCTCCATCGCCAGGTAGATGGTTCCGCTCCTGTCCGAGTCGAGCAAGAGCAAGTTCGGCACCGGCACGCCCATGCGCAGCTCGCGGGTGAAGCGGTGCTGGTTCGTGGCGCGCGTGATGGCGCTGACCCAGAGGCGCCCGTCGTCGGGCGTCGTGATCCCTGCCGAGATGTACGAGGTCCCATCTCGGGACGGACGACCGGGGATCTCGGTGCGATCCCCCGGCTTTCCGTCGGTCCCCCCGAGCAGCACCAGCGCGCCGTGCTCCTTCTCGGCGTAGACCTTGTCGCCGTCGACGAAGACGCCCGTGACGGCGCCGCCCTCCGCGATTCCCTTGCCCTCGAGGGGCAACGTGCCGCGCGACTTGCCGTCGGCGTCGAAGAGCTGCACCTGCTTGTCGGCCAGGCGATCGAGGACGGCGACGGTGCCGTCGCTCGCCACCGCGACGTCTTGCGCGCCGAGGAGCGGCACCTTGATCGTGCCCCTGGGCTTGCCGTCGGCGTCGACCCTGACCACGCGTCCGTTGACCTGGTCGAGGAGGAGCGCGCCGCCCTTGCCGTCGGCGGCCAGGCTCATCGGGCCTTCGGGGTTGGCTTCCTGGGGCCGCGAGCGCCCGAGCTGACCGTCCCCTCCGCCCCAGCCGAAGGTCGCGAAGGCGCCGGTCGAGCTCGCGCCCGCGCTGGGCAAGGCCATCGGTGTGATGAACGGTGCCGTGCTCGTCGCCACGGCGCCGAGCTCGGAGCCGTGCTCGTCGCTCGCTGCCGTGCCGCCCTTGGCCGCGCCGTCCTTGCCGTTCTCGCGGACGTTCCACGCGACGTAGACGAGCCCGGCGACGAGCACGAGCGCGGTGAGGGCGATTCCGGATCGCTTCGACATCCCGCTCCAAAAGAGCACGAATCCGACCGCCCAACCTGCGGATCGTTCGCAAGCCGACCGGCCCGGTCTTTCGTGAACCACCCCCCGCGGCGCCTCGCGAGCCCGCAGATCCGATCGCGAGCGGGCTTCCAGGAGCCCTCGGGTGCATAGCGAGAAACCGCGGAGAATTGCCCCGGACGCACCTACATGAGCGCACGTTTCGCTCCATGATTTCGGTTGGCACGGCGTTCGCTCTAGAGGGTCTTCGTGAAAACCTCCGCTGCCTGGTTCTCCGCCCTCGCACTCGTCGCTTTCGCGCTGCTCGCAGGGTGCGGCAACGAGACCGGGCCCGCGGACAACGGCCCGCTGACCGCCGTCAACGACACCCCCGACCAAAACCCGATCAGTCAGGGGGCGCCCACGGCCGCAACCGACGGCGGCGTGCCGGACGGCGCAGTCTCGGCCGAGGTCAGCTACCCCATCGGCACGGTCCTCGTGACCACGGCGGACCTGAGCCTGCACGACACCCCGTCCGCAGCCGGCAACGCCCTCCGCGTGATGCCCAACGGCTCGCAGGTCGTCACGGTGAACGTGACCACGTCGCAGAACCTGTTCCTCAACGTGAAGTTCTCCGGCATCGAGGGCTGGGCGTCGGCGAAGTATCTGCAGAAGTACGTGGCGCCCGCGCCCGCGCCGCCCAAGCCCGCCTCGCCCGTGGACGGCGCCATCGCCCGCGCGAAGGCCGGCGTCGGCTTCTCGTACTGGTGGGGCCACGGCCGCTGGCTGTCGACCGGGCCCACGTCGTCGACCAAGGGGACCTGCTCGGGAAACTGCCCCAGCTGCAGCCACGGCGGCAGCTACGGCGCCGACTGCTCGGGCTACGTCGGCAAGATCTGGCAGGTCCCGTCGAGCAACAGCAACGTCGCCGTCGATTCGCACCCGTACAGCACCAGCAGCTTCGTGGGCTCGAGCTCGCTCTGGAGCACCGTCTCGCGCAGCAGCCTGCACAAGGCCGACGCGCTCGTCTACAACAGCAACGGCGAAGGTCACATCCTCCTCTTCGAGTCGGGCGACGGCTGGGGCAACCTCTGGAGCTACGAGGCGCGCGGCTGCGCCTACGGCATCGTGCACAACCTCCGAAGCTGCTCGAGCGCATACAAGGGCATCCGCCGCACCGGCTACTGAGGATCCGCCGAAAGGCGGGCCGACAGCCCGAAGGGCACACGGAAATGAGGTAGATTCCACCGCGTGCGACGCGCGCTGGTTCCCATCGTCGTTCTCGTCGTGGCCTGCGGGGCGCGTGCTCCGGTCGCGGTCACGCCTCCTCCTCCTCCCCCTCCGCCGGCGGCCGAGCTGGTCGAGTCGTGGCCGCTCGAGACGTTGCTCGATCACCCCGACATCCCCGACGCGGCCGATGTCTGGCTCGAGATGATCGGTTCGGCGAAGAAGACGCTCGACCTGGGCGAGTTCTACGCGAGCGACCAGGAGGGAAGCCGCCTGCACGCCGTCGTGGAAGCCGTCGAATCGGCCGCGAATCGAGGCGTCGCCGTGCGCTTCCTCGTCGAAGAGGCCTTCGTCTCGAAGTACCCCGAGACGCTGCTGCGCTTCTCGAAGCACGCCGGGATCACGGTGCGGCACTTCGATCGATCGAAGACCATGGGCGGGATCCTCCACGCCAAGTACTTCGTCGTCGACGGACGCGAGGCCTACCTCGGCAGCCAGAACTTCGACTGGCGCTCCCTCGAGCACATCCAGGAGCTCGGCGTGCGCTTGCGCCAGCCCGCGCTCGTGGCGGCGCTGGGCGCGGTCTTCGACGCCGACTGGGACGTGTGCGGCGGCGCGCCCGAGACGCGCTACGAGACGGGCACGTGGCCCAGCTTCCCCGTCCGCGATGGAGCCCAGATGCTGACCCTCGGCGTCAGCCCCCAGGGCTACCTCCCGAAGGGTGCGGCGTGGGACCTGCCGATCCTGCTCCGGTGGATCGACGAGGCGAAGAAGAACGTCCGCGTCCAGGTGCTCACCTACAAGACCAAGAACCGCGACGGTACGCCGTTCGTCCAGCTGGACGACGCCCTCCGCCGCGCCGCCGCGCGCGGCGTCCACGTGCACTTGCTCGTCTCGAGCTGGAACGAGAAGGAGGAGAGCGTCGCGTCCCTGGCGAAGGTGCCCAACGTCGAGGTCGGAGTCCTGACCATCCCAAACTGGTCCCACGGCGACGTGCCGTTCGGTCGCGTGACGCACGCCAAGTTCTTCGTCGCCGACGAGGACCGGGCGTGGGTCGGCACCAGCAACTGGGAAGGGGACTACTTCACCAAGAGCCGCAACGTCGGGCTCTTCGTCGAAGGCACCCCCTTCGCCCCCCGCGTCGCCCGCCTCTTCGACCAGGACGCCGCGTCGCCGTACGCGAAGGACCTCAGCCCAGGCTTCCTGTCTGCTTCGCAGCCAGAGCC
>Ga0182021_10008622_pt1 | contig 12075 bp, 13 predicted proteins | sample 612E3MmetaG_FD_120493 | JGI IMG/M metagenome (GOLD analysis project Ga0182021, IMG submission 120493) | Permafrost microbial communities from Stordalen Mire, Sweden - 612E3M metaG (Illumina Assembly) | ecosystem: Environmental > Terrestrial > Soil > Wetlands > Permafrost | place: Sweden...
AACGCAAAACGGTTTCTGCGCGCCGCGTTCGAACAATGACGCCGCCACCGTCGTCGCCCAGTGGTTGCGACTGGACGGCGCCCCCTTGAAAACCCGTCTCGGCGGCAAGATCGCCAAGGTGGTTTCGCTCACAGACTCCGCCGGCATAGTCTTCGGTTACGCCGTACACATGAGTCCGTCGGGGTTTGTAATAGTGCCCGCCGACGACGAGGTGGAACCGGTCCTCCTCCATCTTCTTCACGAGATCGCGATCGAGTCGCTCCTTGAGGCTCTTGGCCCCGAGCCCCCCTGCGATGTCCGAGAGCTCCTGCAGAGCCACCGTCACGTCGAGCTTCCGCTCACGAAATCCTTCGAGCATTTTCGTTCTTTCTTGGATTGATGAGAGGAGCTGTCTACGCGTCGCCCTTGAGGAGGCCCTTCACGCGCTCGTCGACCTCGGGCATCGACAGGCCGGTCGGCGTGTTGCTCGACGCGGCGTGCTTTCGATAGAGGCCGCTCTCGGCGAACACGCGCATCGCGAGCACGCGCTTCGGAAGGAACGGGTGCGAGGCGAGCGCCTCCATGTACCGGCCGATGCCTTCCTTGCCTTCGTCGTACTGCTCGAGGAACGCGTCGAGGTTGAACTCCTCGTAGAGCTTCTTCGAACCGACCACGAGCTTGGTGAGGGCGCGTCCCGCGACATGCGTGTCCTTCGAGCAGAGCATGCCGGCGCGGTCGCACGTGATCTCGGCGCGCCGCGACCAGGCCATGAGCGGGATGATCGCCGGCATGACGAGGGCGCCGAGGTACGCGCGCGCCACGAGGTGCAGGAAGTGGAGCGTGGTCAGGTACACGACGTGCGAGTTGTGGATGTGACCGCACTCGTGGCCGAGGACGAACCGGAGCTCGTCGTCGGTGTAGGCGTCGACCAGCGCGGAGTGCACGACGATGAACGACTCCTCGTTCGTGCCGTAGGTTCCCGCGTTCATCTGCGGGCTGTTCACGATGTAGATCTGGGGCGCCGTGATCCCGAGGGTCTGCGAGCACTCCCGGCCGATGCCGTGGATGCGCGAGAACTGCCGGTCGGAGACCTTCACCGCGTTTCCGAGCAGGTTGCCCTTCTCGCGCTCCTTGAAGACGCGGACCGCGCTGGCGATGGCGAGCTCGATCGGCTTGGCCGAGTCGAACGTCGCGCGGGTCTGCCTGTCCAGGATGTACGAGTAGTCGTGCTCGCCCTCCATCGCGCCTTCGGCGCGCTCTGCCTTCCTTCGTGTGACGAAGGCGTTGAAGTCCAGCGTAGGGGCGTTGGCCATGGAAACCTCTCCGGACAGGGTAAGCGTGCCAACCGTGCTTCGCAACGCGCGTTGGGGTCGATTTCTCAGCTCGACCCGCGCACCGAACTCAGCGAGACGACAAACAAAAAAGAGGAAGGCCCCCGGTCGCGCTTGGCCACGCACCGGGAGCCTCTCCAGGGATTTGGCCGGCGTGCAGATCGCACGCCGGCACCGTGACTCGGCACTCGTCAATTGCAGTCTACAAACGTACGAACGGTCCTGGCTTCGTGAGCACCTCCGAGATGCGGGTTTTTTCCCGGTTGGGGCCGGGGGCGAGGGATGAGCTCTGCTGCGAGACGCACGAACCGAGGTCGGGGATGCGGACGACCCCTTCACGCTTACCGTCTCCGGGCTGAGCCACCCTCGCTGTATCTACAACCCGGCGCGCGAGATTCTTCCGGCCGGCGAGCGAGAATCGCGCGAGCGGTCACTCGACGCGCACGCCGCCCGCGACGAAGCGTTGCTCGGTGGGGTGCGATTCGAAGACGCCGGTGGCGACGAGGGCAATGGTGGTGGCGGCCACGGCGCCCACGCCGATCGCCGTCCACGTCGCCCAGGCGGGCCACGCGCCGCCGTGCGGAAGGGCCGGTGGCGGTCCGGGGGCGCCGAACGCGCCTTCGCTCCGCCACTCGAGGAACGGTCCACAGGCGCTCCGCTCGCAGCGCGCGACGAGCACCGCGCCCCGACGCTCGGCCGGCACCGCCGCGACCCAGTGCTCGCACGTGACGCCGCCCGCTTGCACGGCGCCGCCGTCCCCGCGCGTCACGGTCGCGAGCGACGCGGCCGAACAGGCGCCTTCGTCACCGACGTGGATCGGGATGGTGGCGCGCGGCGCCCCTGCGGCAGGCTCTGCGATCGCCACCCAGGATGCGAACGTGACGTCGCCGTCGAGCGCGATGACGAGCTGGTGCTCCGCGGCCGCCACGTCGAGGGTGTAGGTGGTCGCGCCGTCGCCCGACGACGCGGCCGTGAGCTCGGTGCCGTCGAGCCGTGCGACGACCTTCCGGCTGGTCGCGCCCTGCACGGTCAACGTGACCGCGGCGCGCGGGCGCGGCGGAAACGCGACCTCGCCGATGCCGGCCGCGCGACCTCCGTCGAGCGCGTCGGCCTCCTGCCACGCGAGCTGGGCGCGCAGATCGTCACGTGGGTCGACACGCGACCAGCGCGCGGCCCAGCTTCGATGGACCTCGGCACGGAGCCACGCCGCTTGCGGGAGCTCCGGATGATCGCGAAGGAGTGTCTCGGCGCGCGCGAGGGCCCGCTCCGCGGCATCGGCATCGAGCGCCGCGGTCGCCTCGCGCGCACGATCGAGCTCTTTTTCCACGCGATCCGCGATCGTGAAATCGATCTTGGGCGGCCCCGACCGCGAGCCGTCCGTCGCGGAGAGGATACGAAGGCCTCGGGCTCGGCCCCACTCCGCGAGCGCGCGCGCCGCGTCGTCACGCTCGCTCGCGTCGGGCGCGAGCCACACGACGGTGACGTCGTCGCCTCCGCTCACCGCGCGCGAGCCTTGGCCTTCGCCGCCGCCTTCTTCTTCAGCGCCGTGCTCTTCTTCGGCGCGGCGGCCTTGGCGGCCGGTGCGCTCTTCTTCTTGCTCCCCTCTCCCGCTGCGGGAGAGGGGCCGGGGGGTGAGGCCAGCGCTGCGAGGACCGCGTCGATGTGCCCGTCGACCTTCACGCTCGGCCAGACCTTCGCGACCACGCCGTCCTTGATGAGGAACGTGCTGCGGATCGCGCCCAGGACCTTCTTGCCGTACATGACCTTCTCCCCCCAGGCGCCGAAGCCCTCGTGGAGCTTTCGGTCGGGGTCGGAGAGGAGGGGGATGGCGAGGTCGTACTTGTCGCGGAACGAGCAGTGGCTCTTCACGGAGTCACGCGAGACGCCGACCACGACCCCGCCGGCCTTCTCGATGGCCTTCTTCGACGCCGTGAAGCCCTGCGCCTCGCGCGTGCAGCCCGGCGTGCTGTCCTTCGGATAGAAGTAGAGGACGACCGTCTTGTGGGGACTGCCGAGCTCGGCGAGCGTCACGGGCTTGCCGGTATCGCTACCGGCAAAGCTTGCGTCGAACGACGCACGGAGGAGAGCCGCGGGGACCTTGTCGCCTTCCTTGAGCACGGGCCCATGATACGCTTTCTCTCGTCGTGCAGCTCAACTTCGCCGCCCGTGAGGTCGCCATCAAGCTCGTTTATTACGGGCCGGCACTGAGCGGGAAGACCACCAATCTGAAGGCGCTGCACGAGCTGGTGCAGGAGAAGAGCCGCGGGCGCTTGATGACGCTCGAGACGAAGGACGATCGCACGCTCTTCTTCGACATGCTGCCGCTCGTCTTCAAGGCAGACAGCGAAGCCGGCGCCATGAGCCTCCGCGTGAAGGTGTTCACGGTGCCTGGTCAGGTCGTGCACTCGTCGACGAGGCGCCTCGTGCTCCAGGGCGCGGACGGCGTCGCCTTCATCGCGGACTCGCAGGTCTCGGAGACCGAGAACAACGCCGCCTCGTTCCTCGATCTGCGCGCCAACCTGAAGGAGCTCGGACGCTCGCTCTCGCAGACGCCGATGGTCATCCAGTTCAACAAGCGCGATCTCCCGAACGTTCGCTCCGACGCCGAGATCGACGACCTCGCGCGCCGCGGCAAGGAGCCGGTCTACAAGGCCTGCGCAATGAACGGGCAGGGCGTGCTCGAGTCGTTCTTCGGTCTCCTCGACCGCTCGTGGCGAAAGCTCGATGCGGAGCACGATCTCCGTCAGAAGCTCGGGCTCGGCCCGGCCGCCTTCCTCGAGATGGCGGCCGCGAGCATCGGTCAGGCGGGCCGGGCGCAAGCGCTCTCGGGCGCATGTGTCGGCGGCCTGGGAGGTGCTCCGTGAGCGCCGACCGCGCATCCGAGAGCGCATTCGACGTGGTCGGCGACGTCGCCGTCCGCATCGAGGACCTCGTCGATCGCGAGGCGCTCGACGAGATGTGCCGCTCGATCCAGTCGCTCTTCGGCATCGGCGTGCGCGTCTACTCGGCCGAGGGAGCGCTCCTCGCCAACGTCGCGAGCGAGCTCGAGGTCTGCGGTCTCGTCAACGAGAGCTCGCAGGGCCGTGGCGCATGCGGCGCGACCGTGAGCGCGGCGAAGAGCGTGGACCCCGGTGACGAAGGCGACGTCGTCCATCAGTGCTTCACCGGTCTCGCGTACCGCATCGTGTCGCTCGACTACGAGAACCACCGCATCGGCCGCATCGTGCTCGGACCGTTCGCGCCCGCCGGCCTCCGAGAGCCTCCGCCGACGCTCTCCGCCACGGTCCCGAAGCTCGACGTGATCCAGGCCACGCAGCGCCTCGCGAACGTACCCCGCGTGAAGCCGGAGGCGCTGGGGCGCATCGCTCGGCACCTGAAGACGACGCTGGAGCTCATCATCTTCAGCAGCCACAAGGCCTTCGTGACGAGCAAGCTGCATCTCTACAGCGTGCGCGAAGGCTATCGCGCGCTCGAGGAGAAGACGGTCCGCCTCGAGCAAGCCCTCACGCGCCTCAAGGAGCTCGACCGGCTGAAGACCAACTTCCTCGGCACGGTGAGCCACGAGCTCCGCACGCCGCTCACGTCGATCATCGGCTACAGCGAGATGCTCGCCGAAGGAATCGCCGGCCCGCTCAGCCAGGAGCAGTCCGAGTTCGTGAAGACGATCCACGGCAAGGGCGAGCAGCTGCTCGGCCTCATCATGGGCCTGCTCGATCTGTCGAAGCTCGACAGCGGGACCATGTCGCTCCGGCAGGCAACGATGCAGATCGGGCGGACGCTCGACGAGGCGGTCTCGACCGTCGCGCCCGCCGCCATCAAGAAAGGCGTCGAGCTCGTGCTCGAGAAGGACGACACCGTCTGCGATCTCGCCGGCGATGCGGAGCGCCTGCGCCAGGTGTTCGTGAACCTCGCCGACAACGCCGTGAAGTTCACGCCCAAGGGCGGCAAGGTCACGCTCAAGTCGCGCGTCAAGCTGGAGGCGGGCGACGGCGACGACGACGACGGCGCGGTCTTGCTCGCGCCCCTTCGTCGCGTCGTGGAGGTGACCGTCTCGGACACCGGCATCGGGATCCCGGCGAGCGAGCGGACGCGCGTGTTCGACGCCTTCTATCAGGTCGATTCGGGATCGACGCGCGAGTACGGAGGCACCGGTCTCGGTCTCTCGATCGTGAAGCGTATCGTCGACGCGCACGGCGGCACCGTCACCGTCACCGCCAACGAGCCGACGGGCACGGTGTTCGTGGTGACCCTTCCGTCGGCGCAGGCTCGGAGGGCGCTCCCCTCGCGCGTGCCGCCCGCGGATCGTCCGTGAGGTCGCGCGAGCTCGCGCGCGTCGCTGCGCTGCGCGCTCGGTTCGGCGACGCGACGGCGAGCGGCGGCGGCGGCGGCGCGATGAGCGTTCGCGTCGGGATCGGCGACGACGCCGCGGTGCTCGAGCAGCTCGGTGCGAGCGCCGGTGCGCTCGTGTGGACGGTGGACGCGCAGGTCGAGGGGACGCATTTTCGCACCGACTGGGCCTCCTGGGAGGACGTCGGCTGGCGGAGCTTCATGGCCGCGGCGAGCGATCTGGCGGCGATGGGGGCCGAGCCGGTCGCGGCGCTCTCGGCGCTCGTCCTCGCGAATTCGGTCGACGACGAGGCGCTCGACGCCCTCGCGCGCGGGCAGGCCGCCGCCTCGAGCGCGATCGGCGCGCCGGTGGTCGGAGGCAACCTCGCGCGCGGCACCGAGACGTCGATCACGACGACGCTGCTCGGAAGAAGCGTGAGCCCCGTGCTTCGGTCGGGCGCGCGTGCCGGCGACGGGCTCTGGCTGGCGGGTCCGGTCGGCCTCGCCGCTGCCGGCCTCGCCATCCTCGAGCAAAGCTTGCAAGATGCACGCATCCTCGAGCACGTCGATGCCGCGCCGTGCCTGCGGGCATGGCGGCGACCGATCGCCCGGATCGAGCAGGGGAGGGCGCTCGCCGGCGTCGCGCATGCCGCCATCGACGTCTCCGACGGCCTCGCGCACGACGCCTGGCAGCTCGCCACCGCCGGCGACGTGCGCCTCGTGCTCGATCTCGCGGCGGTCATCGCGGCGGGCGGCGATGCCCTCGTGGCCGGCGCAAAGCTCGCGGGGGCCGCGGCCGAGGACCTCGCGCTCCACGGTGGCGAGGACTACGCGCTCGTTGCCGCGAGCGCCGCCGAGCTACCAGGCTTCGTGCGGATCGGCACCGTCGAGCCCTGGACGGACGGCGCGCGCGTCGTCCGCAGGACCGGGAGCGGCATCGAAGCCGTCGATCCGCGCGGCTTCGATCACTTCGTCTGATCGTCGCGCGAGCCGGCGCTCAGAAGCCGGCGCTCAGAAGCCGGCGCAGACCGGGGGAACGTTACGACCCGCGAGCGCCGCCTTGAGGAGGCCGAGCTCGGGCGCGTTGCCGTTCGGGCCCGCCTGCGCTGCGATGGTGTCGCACTGCGCTGCTGCGCCGAGCAGGAATCCGGCCTCGGGCGATGCGCCCATCGCCTTCGCCTGCGTGCGGAGCTGCCCGCAGCACTGCCTGAGGCGAACGACGTTCGTGGGGAGACCGACGCCCGGCTTCTTCGCGGCGTCGGCCGCGTCGGCCGCGTCCCAGGCGTCCCAGGCGTCGGCCGCATCCCAGGCGTCGTCGGGGACCGCCGCGTCGACCGCGGCGGTGGCGACGAGGCCGGCGTCGATGACGTTGTGCTTGTTCTCGCACGCCACGGCCAGCGGCAAGGCGCCGAAGACCGCGACGGTGAAGAGGAGCTTGGCGAGGCGGTGGGAGGAGCGCACGCGGTCAGAACCCCGCGCAGATCGGCGGAATGTTCCGTCCGGCGAGGGCTGCCTTCAGGATCCCGAGCTCGGGCGCGTTGGCGCCGGGGCCGGCCTGAGCGGCGAGCTGATCGCACTGCGCAGCGCTCTGCGTGAGGAAGCCGGCCTCGGGCGAGGCGCCGAGGGCCTTCGCCTGGGTCCGGAGCTGACCGCAGCACTGCTTGAGGCGCGCCACGTTGGTCGGGACGCCCGGCCCGGTGGCCTTCTTTCCAGCCTCTGCGGCGTCGGCGGCATCGGCCGCGGCGTCGTCATCGAGGGTGGTGAGAACGAGCGGCGCGGCGTCGACCTCGGGGGCCGGCGGCGGGGCGGCGTCGACGGCGGGCACTTCCTTCTTCGGGCATGCGACGAGCAGCGGCATGGCGCTGAAGACGGCGAGCGCGAAGACGGTACGGTGAGTGCGGGAACGGCGAACCTGCGAAGAAGCCATCGGCGAATCTCCTTACGCGGCTACCCTACAAGACCTGACCACACATGGGTAGAATCACGTAAGTCCGACATGCCGCTCGACGAGGCCACCCGCCGCTTTGCTTTCCTGCTCCAGCGCGACTTGCGTCGCATCTCGGAGCGGCGTGAGGAGCGTGCTGCCCGCGGTGAGGTAGTGAAGTTCGACTCGGTCACGCGGATAGCCGTGATGGAGACGCCTCGCGGCGAGTCGGTCGCGCGTCTCTTCGGGGAGATCCTCGCCACCTACGCGCCGCACGATCGCATCCTGCGGTGGGCCTGGGCCGGGCGGTCGTCGAGCGCGCCGCCGACCCATGGCGACGTGGTGTTCCGCGAGGGTCAGTCACGGGGCATCCCGCAGCTCTCGATGAGCGTGGTGGGGGATCTCGATCAAGAAGACGCCAAGGCGCTCGTCCAGCTCGGTGCGCTCGTGGCGCGCGCCGAGGGCATCCACGAGGAACAGACCGTCACGGGAGACATCGACTACGTCGCGCTCTTCGATCGGCCGCGGCCCTCCGAGGCCGTGGAGCCGGCGCGCGAGAGTCGCTTCTCGGTGCCGCCGCCGCCCGTCGCCGAGAAGCCGGGCGACGCGAAGGGGCCGCCGGCGCGCGCCTATCGTTCGATCCCGCCGATTCGCGAGATCTTCGAGCCGCGAACGCCCTCGAGCCCGCCGCGTTCGGGCGCGTCCGGGTCGTCGCCACCTTCGTCGCTGTCGTCGCGGCCGCCGCATGCCCGGCCGTCGGCGGCGCCTTCCGCACCGCCGCCTGCATCGGCCGCCGCATCGCCCGCGGCGCCGCCGGTGGCGCGGACCCTTCAGGAGCCGTCGCGAGCGTTGTTCCTTCCCGTCGCCAGCGCCGCGCTGTCGGCGCTGCAGCGAGGGAGCAAGAGCTACCTCCAGGGACTCTTCGTCGTGACCCTCGATCGCGAAACTCGCGAGGAGGCGACGTCGGACAAGCGTCGCATCGTGGTGCAGCTCGTCGTGATCGACATGGCGGGCATCCTGCGCGCCCTCGACCCGCCCTCGGAGCTCGTCGAAGCTGCGGCGACGATGGTCGAGGCGGACCGCCGCGAGGGCAACGGCCAGTGGCGCAAGCTCTCGGCGCGCATCACGCCGAAGACCGACGGCGGCGCGACGCTGCACGTCGACGTGACCTGAGAGTCAAAACGGCCGATCCGGGGTATGGTGCGCCCATGCGCAAGAGCCTCCCCCTCGCTGTTCTGACCTTCGTGGCCGCCACTGTCGCTGCGTTCGCTCCGGCCGCGTGCTCGAAGACGCCCGCCGTCCCGGGCGTGACCCTCGACGCGGGCTTCGCGCTGGGCGTCGGCGAAGGCGGCGCGCCCGCCCCGAGCGGCTCACCGATGGCCTCGTCGAGCGCTGCTCCGTCGGCTTCCGCATCGACTTCGGCCTCGGCCGCCGCGTCGGGAAGCGCGTCGGCGGCGCCGAGCGGGTCGGCACCGGCGCTGCTCGCAGCGGGCGTCGACGCTGCGCTCGACGCAGCGATCGTGGCGCAGGCCGCGAAGGACGCGCCGGGCATGACGGCGGAGGGCGGCACCGGCCACGAGACGCTCCAGCAGGGCGGCCACTTCGGCATGGTGGTCACGCTGCAGCCGGGGAAGTGCTACACGATCATCGCGCTGTCGGCGCCGCTCCAGATCTCGGAGCTCGACGTGCACCTCTTCATGCTTCCGCTGAACCTCGAGTCCGGCCACTCGCCGCCGACCGACAAGAACCCCGCGGTGCTGGGGCGCGGCGCACAGAAGACCTGCCCGGTCTCGCCGATCCCCGTGCCGTACAAGGTCGACGTCAGCGCGCGCAAGGGCGCGGGCCGCGTGGCGGTCGCCGTGTTCTCGAAGTCGAAGTAGCGCCGTTTCATACCTGGGGATGTTCGCGAGCATCACGAGGGATGTTCCGCCTCCCGAGTCGGCGCATCAGGGACTCCTCGCGACGGCTCAGCCAGCCCGGGAGGCCCGGCTGTCGGCTCTCCGTCGCGAGTGCGTCGCGCGCCGCGTCCCGAAACGACCAGCGCGGCGTCTGGCCCGCGAGCTCCCAGTACCGCCGGTCGCGCGGCAGGAGGTCCTCGCGGAGACCGAGCACGAGCTCGCGCGCGACGTCGTAGTCGGCGCGCGAGACGAGCTTCAACCAGCCCGCCGATAGCCGCGGCGTGAGGAAGGGAACGCGCACCGCCGGGATGTGGCGGCCCTCCAGCTCTCCGACGAGCATGATCATCTCTCGCGCGCTCAGCACGTCGGGCCCCGGAATGTCGAACCAGGCGCTCGCATCGAGCGGAACGAGTCGCGCGGCGATCAACGCGGCGACGACGTCGGGCAGGGCGATGGGGCAGCTCTTCGACTCGAGCCACCGGGGAAGGAGCATGAACGGCAGGCGAAGCGCGAGGTCGCGGAGGATCTGCCACGAGGCGCTGCCGTTGCCGACGATCATCGCGGCGCGCAGCTCCAGCGTGGGTACCGACCCCGCGCGGAGAATGGCTCCGACCTCGAGACGGCTCGCGAGATGCTCCGACGGAGGACCCGCCGGCTCGACGCCGCCCAGGTAGACGATGCGCCGGCAGCCGCTCTCGGCCGCGGCACGTGCAACGGCCTCGGCGCTCCGTCGCTCGACGGCGCGGAACGCCTCGAGGCCCTCGCCCATGCTGTGAACGAGGTAGTAGACGCAGTCGATCCCGTCGAGCGCACGCGGCAAGGTCTCGGGCGCACGCACGTCGCACCGGACCCATTCCACCCCGGGCAGCCCGCGGCCGACCCCGCGAGACGCCGCGCGCACGTGCTCTCCCGCGTCGAGAAGCGCCGGAACGAGCGCGCGGCCGACGAATCCAGTAGCCCCGAGGACGAGCACGGTCATGAGGGTGGCTTCGGCGGTGGCGGAACGACCAGGACGGGGACCTTCGCCCCGCGAAGCACCTGCGCTGCGACGCTTCCGACGAACAGCGCGTGGAGCCGCCCGTGAGCGTGCGACCCGATCACGACCACGTCGGCGCCGAGGCGATCTGCCTCACGCAGGATCGTCTCGGCGTACGGCCCCCGCAGGAGATGGGCGTGCGCGGCGAGGCCGCCGTGGCTCACTTCTTCGGCGAGCGCCTCGACCCGCCGGTGCTCGTCGCGGATCGTCGCGGCGACCCGATCGCGGACGGTCTCCGGCCCGGCTCGATACCCGACGAAATCCGGGTCGGGCTCGGCCACGTGCAGAAGGTGCAGCTCGCCGCCGAATGCGCGCGCCAGCGCGGCTCCGGCATCGATGACGGAGCGCTCCATACCGGTGAAATCGATGCAGGCGAGGACGGACTTCACGGTTCCTCCGAGCTCAGGCCGTGCAAACCGCGTACCTGGCTCGGAGGAAGGAGCTTCGTGCTCTTCACGCTGGCGCGCGCCCTCGCTCAGCGAAAGAGCACGCGTCGCAGCGCGTCGACGCCTTGCTCGATCGCGCCGCGCGTCGCGGGGGTCTGCGCGAGCGGGTTGAGCAGTACGAAGTCGTGGATCGTGCCGTTCATGCGGAGCGACGTGACGCGGTTGCCGGCGGCCATGAGCTTGCGCGCGTAGGCCTCGCCTTCGTCGCGGAGCACGTCGTTCTCGTCGACGATGATCATCGCGTCCGGCAATCCGCGGAGCTGTTCGAGGGTTGCCTGGAGCGGTGACGCCGTGATCGCCTTGCGCGCTTCCTTGTCCGGCAAGTAGCTGTCCCAGAACCAGGCCATCGCCGGCGCCGTGAGCCAGGGGCCGTCCTTGAACGTCGCGTAGCTCGGCGTCGACATGCTCGCGTCGGTCACCGGGTAGTAGAGGAGCTGGAAGTCGATCGTCGGTCCGCCGCGCTGCTCCGCCAGGATCGCCACCACGGCGGCCATGTTCCCGCCGACGCTGTCGCCCGCAACGGCGAGCCGCGCCGAGTCGAGCCCGAGCTCGTCACCATGCTCCGCGACGTACTTGGTGGCCGCGTAGGCCTGCTCGATCGCGGTCGGGTAGCGGGCCTCCGGTGAGCGGTCGTAGTCGACGAAGATCACCGCTGCGCGCGTACCGTCCGCGATCTCGCGAATCAACCGATCGTGCGTGTCCTTGTCGCCGAGGACCCAGCCGCCGCCGTGGAACCACATCACGACGGGCAGCTCGCCCTTGGCGCCGTCCGGGCGAACCATGCGTATGCGCGTCTTGCCGGTCGGGCCGACCGGAAACGTCGTGTCGGTGATCGACGCCGGCAGCTTTGGCACAGAGATGCTCTGCACCTTGAGCAGCACGTCACGCGCGGCGGCCGGGCTGAGCGTGTTGAGCGGCGGCGCTCCAACGAGGCTGTCGATCATCTTCTGCGTGATGGGCTCGAGCACCGGCGGCGCACCGGTCGAGCCGTTCCCCGTCGTCGTCGAGGGAACGCGGGTGCCGCTGGGATTGACGTTGGGCATGAAGTCCTCCTGGCCGCTTCGCGCGGCGCGCGGGCGTGTGCAATCGACACGCCACGCGCGGTGGAGGTCGGCGCTCGACGCGCCGCGCCGTG
>Ga0182021_10008623_pt1 | contig 12075 bp, 9 predicted proteins | sample 612E3MmetaG_FD_120493 | JGI IMG/M metagenome (GOLD analysis project Ga0182021, IMG submission 120493) | Permafrost microbial communities from Stordalen Mire, Sweden - 612E3M metaG (Illumina Assembly) | ecosystem: Environmental > Terrestrial > Soil > Wetlands > Permafrost | place: Sweden...
AGTGCCGGGTCATGATAAACACCAACATTATCATGTAATAAATCAGCAGTCACCGTAGAAATTCCATTCGGGAATACATTAGTCGGTGATGCGCCTATGCTGAGCACCATCCAAGACGTTGCATTGCCATTATTTATTTTACCCGCAGTAACCGGGTCGGTTCCCACAAAATTGGTTCCCCACCAATTGTAATTAGCGTCCATTGAACTTCCAAGATTATAGATATCGTAGTTGCTATTTCCAATGATTCGATTAAACTGAACATTAGATGAGCCGTTTTCGTTATTGTAGATGGCACCGCCATTACCACTATTTGCAGTATTGTTGATGAATAAGCTATTAGTTACATTTAAAGAACCAGGACTGCTACCGCTGTAGTAGATCGCACCACCATCCCACGCACTGTTACCAATGAAAGTGCAGCTGACTACACTCACATCACCACCGTCATAGTAGAGGGCTCCACCCACCCATGCAGTGTTCTTAGTGAAAGTGCTATTGGTAACGATGCATTTACCAATGTTGTTGTTGATAGCTCCTCCACCATCACTATTATCATTGAATTGACAAATATTCACAGTCATACTACCGTTATCATTGTAAATGGCACCACCACCATTTGCAGTATTATTGTTGAAGGTACTATTGTTCACATTACAAGTACCATTATTGTAGATTGCACCACCATCAGAATCGTTTCCTGATGCGGTGTTGTTGTTGAAGGTGCTGCCAGTCACATTTAAAACACCATAGTCATAGATTGCACCACCATAACCTGTTGCGGTGTTGTTGGTAAAGTTGCTGCTGGTTACACTTACAGTATCATCATTGTAGATTGCACCACCATCTGGTGCGGTGTTGTTGGTGAAAGTGCTGCTGGTAACAGTCAAATTACCATACTCATCATTGCAGATTGCACCACCATAACCTGTTGCGGTGTTGTTGGTGAATATGCAGTTGGTCACATTCAAAATACCATAAAAAATAAAACCTTCACCAATTTCATCAGTACCGCCGGTATTGTAGATTGCACCACCACGATCTGTTGCGGTGTTGTTGGTGAAGCTGCTGCTAGTTACACTCACAGTACCATCATTGTAGATTGCACTACCAAAACCACTACTACCAAAACCACTACGAGTTGTTGCGGTGTTGTTGGTGAAGCTGCTGCTGGTTACACTCACAGTACCATACTCACCATTGAAAATTGCACCACCACCATAAATTGTTGCGGTGTTATTGGTGAAAGTGCTGTCGGTCAAATTCAAAACACCATAGTAATTGTAGATTGCACCACCATCTTCTGCAGTGTTATTGGTGAAAAGGCTGCCGGTCACATTCAAAACACCATAGTCATAGATTGCACCACCCTCATAACCTGTGTTGTTGGTGAAAGTGCTGCCGGTCACATTCAAATCATTCATGTTGTAGATTGCACCACCACCACCATCACCTGCTGCGGTGTTGTTGGTGAAAGTGCTGCTGGTTACACTCACAGTACCATAATTGTAGATTGCACCACCACCATAATAATCATAATAATCAAGACCTGTTGCTGTGTTGTCGGTGAAAGTGCTGTTGGTTACAGTCAAATTACCCATCCTATTATTGTAGATTGCACCACCATAACCTCTTGCGGTGTTGTTGGTGAAGTTGCAGTTTTCTACGGTCAAAGAACCACTATTTTCAATGGCACTCCAACCATGGGTTAGTGTTATATTTTGTAGGCTGACGTTTACTCCGGAGCCGATGATGAATATTATTCCAGAGTTCATGCCGTCTATAGTGGCATATGTGGCATATCCGTTGTTAAATACTTGGAAATCCAGATTCTTATTTATATTTAGACTATTTTCATAGAAGGTTGCACCGTTATCGAGCATTATAGTGTCACCAGATTGAGCAGCGATAATGGCTGATGCGATTGACGGATACTCATAACCTGCAGGATTTCCTCCTCGGGCCACGGGCGCTCCGTTGTTATAAATCTGCGGATCAGGTTTTATAGTTTTCACGGTGGCTTGTGTATTTGTAGTGTTTGTTGTTGTATTTAATTGAATTTTAGCTTGGTTTGCGCTGGCTTGATTCAAATTATCGTGCGTTGTATTGATAGGTACTGCTGAAACATTACCCACACTAAAAGATAATATCATAGCCAGACTAACCATGATTAATGAAATCATTACTAACCTGCTTACAGATACTGATGTACTTGGTGACTTTAAACCCCCTTTCAAATTATTAAAAAACATTTTTTTCCCATTCCTCCCCTAATATTTTTTTTATTCCCAAATATATTCCCATAAAAGTTAGTTAGTTACCAAAAATAATTAATTGGCTATTGTTTATTTATCATTAATAAATTTTACTAAAAACATTTTTCATGAAACAAGGACATTTAATAATGCAAAATAAAATATTATCCAATATTATATGCGTGGCGTTAGATTCAAAGCAATTTTAGAAAAAAACAATCCATAATCTGGATGAAAAATAAAACTAAAAAAATAAGTTAAAAATCAAGAAAGTTTTTAAACGTTTTATACTGTTATAATAGCGCCGGCTGTTATGGGTTCAGTTGAAGGTTATTTTTAATCCCTTTATTATTTATTGGGGATTTCTTTTCTTTTTATTCTGTCTATTGTAAATTGATCTTCCCCAGATATTGTTTTTCCAAATAAGATTCTTTAAAAAAATATTTTACGGGTATGCATCTAAATTGATTAAAATAAATTTTATTTATTTCATGTAATAAATGTAATCATATAATATTTAAAAGTTTTTTTATTTATTCTAATCTTGATTTTTTTTATACTTCGTGTTTTGTTTTAATATGGTAACGTGAAATTAAGTAGACTATGAATACTAATATTAATGATATTATGGTTATGATATAATCGTCGGTTGGGATTAATCCAAATTGATATTGTCCCCAGTATAATGGATAAAAAAGGTATATTCCTCCATTTATACTTGTCTCGAGTAGATCAAGAGCATAATGAGTGGTGAATCCTAATATTAAAAATAGGAATACCATCTTTTTCTCTTGGAATGCGAGTGAGATCATGGCTGCGATGATTAGAGTGCCTATAGGGATGTGTAGAGGTTCTACGAAGCTCCATATTCCTAAACTTCCTATTTGAACAAAATCGGGAAGTATTGCCCCGACCATGACTATCGCGGTGTTTGATGGGTTAAATTGTTTGTATTTAAATCCTATTATAGTGCATAGAATCCATGCTACCGCTATGTGTGTTATCCAATCCGGCATACCTTATTTTCTCCTTCGGAATTCCCGTTTTTCATGGTTGAAATACCAGTATTTATTAAATATCAGTATTAGGATTACGAATGCTACCAATGATCTGAGTATAAGGGAGTAATAACTCCATTTTTTAATTATTATCATCTTAGTGCTGATTATCTGGTTAGCTGGCTCCATTATCCCTAGGAAATAAACTTTATCGCCGGTATCTACTTCTTGGGAGGAGTTAACCTTATAATAAATATTTTTTCCCTGATATCTCCCATAGTATAAATAGAATCCCCCAGGATAAGTTTTTTCTACGGTAATAGAAAAAGAAATGGTTTCTCCTACTGTATAGTTGAAAAGATCCTGTGTTACCGTGGGATATTCCTGGTGTTCCATGAAATTACCATAGTAATAAAAGCATAAAAATAAAAAAATTATTAATAATATTGTTAGGCTGAGAGCTCTGTTATTAATGATTTTTTTCAGATATTCACTTATTTTTGATTTCATAAATCCGTCCTCAATATCCCAACGTACTATATATAATTAATTTTATTCAATATCAGTTTTTTATAAAAAAAATCAGCTTACTACTTTTTTTTTATATAAGAATTATTTTATATTTACTTAATTAGATTATCATAAAAAAAATTATAAATCACATTTTTTAAAAGCTGGCTAATTTCCAAATTAAAAAATGGAAGCGTCTTAAAAAATAATTTTTTATAAATTTTTAACTATATAATATATGTAAATTTATGAACCCCATGTTTGAATATTATTAGATTAAAAACTGAAAAAAAGGGTAAAAGGATATTTAATTTGGTTTCCCGAATTTGTAATTAACTATTTTTTTTTATGTTTATTTTTTTAACACATAATTTTTGCACGTGTTTCCAGGCTTGATAGTGCTGGAGATAACTATTTTATATCAGTGTAGATGAATAGTGTCTAGTCGTTTAAAGGCTATACGATCTTTACCCACGGGACAATGTTTAATGCAGATACCGCAGGGAGATTTATATTCTTTGCGAAGTTCTTTACTATGCTTGGCGCAGGCTATTTTATCCACTGGTTTTGGGAACTCTTCTCCGGTGATTTCCGTGCTGATGGCTTCCACTGGACAGTTCACTGCGCATTGCATGCATCGTGTACATAATTCTTCACTTATTATGGGATCTGGTTTTATATTTGCTGTGGTGAATATGCTTGTAAATCGTACTCGGGGACCGTATTCTCGTGTTAGAACCACATTACTCTGGCCGAAGGATCCTAAACCTGCCAGATATGCGGCGTGTTTATGTGAGAAAAAAGCATAAGGATTCATTAGAAGCGCATTTATATCTTTATATCCATCTCTGGGCAGGTAAATGGATGGATATCCTTTTAGTGTTAAGAAGTTAGCGATTTCGTAAGCTTTCTGGTCTAGAAGGGCATTAACGGTTTCGTATAACTCATGGTAATAGATCGATGGTGCAGTTTCCACTATGGGTAACTGAATGGGAAGTCCTATTACCACTACTGTTTTAGCTTCAGGGTATATGGATTGAGGCCAAAATTTCTCGGGTATCCACTCTTTGAAATTATTGGGGAGCGTTTTGGGTGGATGGCGCCATCTCTCAACTGGGGCGAATCCGACTAGGGGTATTCCCAGTTTTTTGCATTTCACTCTGATTTCATTTTTAAGTATGTTTTCAGATATCATTTTCTTCTTAAAATTTCATTTTTTTTATATTATGTGAAATTCAGTAATTTTTTTAAAGTTAAAAATTTATTTAATTACAAAAGGAGGGGTTAATTATTCATACAATTGTATAATTAGTGTTTTTGAGGTTTTTTTTATCCAATGTGGGAGTGGATTTTTTCTTTTTCCCGGTTGTTAGTAATAGTGAATCTTATATTTTTTTAGTGTTCTGTTTTTGTATATTAATGTAAAAATTTTTTTTTTAAATAAAAAATAAGATTTATTTTTTTTTCAATTATTTTAGATGAAAATTAGATATTCATCTTAAATATTTATTCAAGTTATAATATTAGTAAATAATCAACGTTTTATTTATATCTCATTAAAAAAAAATGTAATTATATTTTTTTTCATTTATTTAACGAGTGAAATAGGAATTATAAATAAAGATAAAGTAAAAAAAAAATATAGAAAAAAATTTTTTTAGAAGAAATATAGAATGTAGGAGAAGTTGAATTTATATGAATAAAAAAGTGGGTATTGGAATAATATTATTAGTTGTTATTGGAGTATTAGCTGTTTTTCATGGATATATAGGTTCTTATTTAACTGAAAATAATGTAATAGGTAGTGGTAATCATACTTTACTGATTATGGGCGCGGATCCTACTGAATCTCGTCCAGGTCCCGGTGCGTGTGATATGGCTTTTATAGCTTATGTAAACAATAGTTCCATCACCAAAACAACACCATTATATCCGGGGGGAATGGCACATCCCACAGCAAGCCCTCCTCCAGAGGCAGCAGCGCAGGGTGATACGAAACTCTATCTCCACGACACTCTATGGTGGAATAACACTACTATGGATGCCCAATTAGCTCAGCAAACAGTGGAATACAATACCGGTATAAAAACTGATGGCGTGATAATCGTGAAAACAGAGGGGTTAGATGCCATAGTGCAAGCTGTTGGACCAATAAATGTACCTGGTGAGGGTATCGTTCCAAATAATAATAGTTTAGGCTTCATACGACAGGAACAGCAGAATGGTTCCTCAAGAGACGCTGCAGTTCAAGCGGTGGGAAATACCATTAAAACTGCTTTACATGATAAATCAAAACGTCAAAAATTATCCCAAATTATCTCTGATCAGTACTCCAAGGGTAATATAATAGTTGTTCCCCAATCATTATACAACCAGCTATTTACAGAAGAAATCATAAATAAGCTTTTTTCATAAAAAAAATAATAATGGGGAAATCATAAATTCTTATATAATTTTTTTTGAGGATTCTATTGTGCCGTCTCGTATTTTTTGTAAATTTAATATTTTTGGTGGTTTCTTGGTCATGTGTTAACTATTATTATTGTGGTTTCGTCCTTGTTGATGTCGTACAGTAAGTTTTATTATATTATAAACCATCATGTGACCGTCTATGGCAGATGCTTCGTTTGTTATGTTAGGGTTTACTGGTGTGGCGTTTGTGGCTGCTGATGCAGCGCTCATTGCTACAAATGCCAAAAATATTAGTAGCTAATATTATAAACATGTGTTTTTTCATTCATTCCCCCTACTTTATCATCAATTAAATTTCAAATGAATGATTGTTATAACATTATTAAATAATTTACTATAAAACCGGGAAAAGTAATTAATAGATAAAATAAATCATATATTTTATGTTATTACATAAATTGCATTAGACTTTTTGCCCCGTTTTTCCAAGTGAAGAATATTTCCATTTTTAATCTAATAGGTCTATTAACTTCTTTTTCTTCATTCTACGTTTACATGCTTTTATAAACATCCTAGTAACTTGTTCCACAGGCGCCATCATATTCCAATATTTACCTCTAAATGCGATCAAATTTAGTTATAGGAACATTTTTTTTGTGAATATATTCATCAAAAAGAAGAATTAAATCAAAATTTTATTTATAATACTGTTTTTTTTTCCACTTCATAATCATCTAAGAGTATGGCTGCTTCATCCATCAGATCGCAGAATACAACATCCTCGGCCACTACCACTGTTGATTTAGATTGAAAGTTTCATTTATATATATCTGTAAATAATATAAAGTTAATATCTTTATTCATAGTTTTTTTTATAAGAGCTTTTTTATAAGTAATTCATCTTATTTAGTACAGTATATTATAAACTAAGAATTTTTTTTTGGTTTCAAAAAAAGGAGAGTAATATTCACAATGATTAAATCATCGTATCGAGATCTTATAGCTGTATTAGTATTTACTGTTTTATCAGTGGTTTGGTTAAGTATTCCCATCCTGGATAAGTATCCCTTAAATATAGTACCCTATATTTTATTATTATTAATATTATCCGGTTATTCTCTCCTAGCTGCTTTGAAACCATTAGTTCATCAAATAGGAGTAATTAAACGTATTATTTATAGTGTAATATTAAGCTTCATTTTAACAGTAATCGTTAGTCTCCTATCAAATTTTAACCCCATTTCAATTCACATGTTTGAGGTAATACCCATCTTAACATTAATTTTAATCCTAATTGCATTTATCCGGAGGAGAAATGCTTCAAGAAGAGTATTTTTAGATAAAACTAAAAATAAGGTAGAAATATCCGAAAAACTAATTCCGGCAGAACGATTAGATTCGAAATTTACTGATCAGGACCGGCAGCTCTTAGGTAAGTTGGATTTGCAAGTTTCAGAATCTAAAATCCGCAGTGAAGAAATTAAATCAGATGGTAAGGATGAATCCATGATAGATAATGAAAAGAAAATGAATGATGAGAATAGTAAAAAAATTTTTTATTCATGGGATCTAGTGTTAATTTTACTTTTCACTACTCTGACAGTAGTTTTTATTCTGACGCCTGGTTTCATTGGAACTTTTCCACATATTATTCCGGGATTATTTTTGATTCTGTTTTTACCAGGTTACGCTCTTACAGCAGCATTATTCCCTAAGATGGGTGATTTAGATAATTTTGAACGTTTAGCATTAAGTTTTGGTTTAAGCATCGCGATTACTCCACTATTAAGTTTAATATTAAATTACACTTCTTATGGTAACCTTTTAGATCCTATTCTATTATCATTGAGTGTTTTAACCGTGTTATTGGTGATTACGGCTTACCTGAGGAGGTTTTTAACGTCACCTGTGAATCGTTTCCGGGTTGATTTTACTGGTTTCTTTAAAACTTTGGGTGGGGGTTTTTCAAGTGAATCAAAAACAGGGAAAATTATCTCGATTATTCTAATCATAACCTTAATGTTATCTGTTGCTACTACAGCGTATATTATAGTTAAACCTCCACCAGGTGCGTCTTTTACTGAATTCTATATTTTAGGTCCGGGTGGTAAGGCTACTGATTACCCTACTAATTTAACTAGTGATGAGACGGGTAATTTAATTATTGGTATTGTAAATCATGAGAATAAGGAAACTAGTTATCATTTAGTGGTGACTAGTGATGGAGTAGTTCAAACTGATCAGATAATAACTTTGAATAATCAGCAGCAGTTGCAGATTCCTTTTAACTTCACTGCGGGCGATCCAGGTACGCGGGAGATGGATTTCTTGTTATATAAATTGCCGGATAATAATAATATTTACCGCAGCCTCCATTTAATGCTTAACATCACCGCCTCACCTACAGAGTCTGAATCTAATATTTTAACCTCAACAGCATCGGAGGGTAATGTAACAGGATAAAAAAAAAATCCAATTAGGTAGAAAATTTATTACAGAACAAACAGAACCGAGAGCAAATCTAAAACTAATTTACAAAACGAACAATAGAATTACTCAGCTATCTAGACCTAAATATGAAAAAAAAATTGATCAAAATGAAATAAATTAAAAATAATTAATTTCTTTTTCTGATGATGAAATAAACGTGTATGGAAATGTTAACATAAAATAGCGTATATTATATAAGGAATATTACTAGTTTCGATAAAAATACCATAATTAATTAGGCGTTTAACACTGTATTTCCCATGAATATGGCTAGAACAGCCATAGTAACCCCCATTCCAATCATCTGACCCACTACTAGCATAGTGTTCAATGTAGCACTAGGAAACTCTGAAAAATCTTAATAGATTATCTTACTACATAAAATAAATTTGATGGTACCCCAATATCATGATAATTTCTTTTTGTAAATGGCCTATTGGTTTGGAGTAGGTTAGGGATATACCTTAAATTTCTGAGTTTTTTTTCAGTCTTTAACTTAAAATATAATTTTATATAATGATAGCTATATTGAATTTTAGGAGAAATAGTTTTTATGATTGAGCAGGAAACCGTGTTTATTTTGGGTGCTGGTGCTAGTTTTCCTTATGGTTATCCTAATGGAAACGAATTAAGAACAGCTGTTATTGATTTAATAGATTTTGATGAGTCATATTTTAAAGACACCCAAATCAAAACAACAGAAGGAATTCTAAACATAAAAAATTTTTATGGAATTTCAGATGATATTCTAAATCATTTCCTAAATCTAAAAAAAAGCTTAATAGGCTCAAGACGATCCTCTATAGATATATTTCTTGAAAATAGAACTGAATTCTGTGATATAGGTAAGCGTTGTATCGCGTGGGATATTATAGGCCATGAAAATCCGGATATAACTGATAAATATGACTGGTTTGAGTATTTACATGATCAAGTGCTAGCTAATGGCTGTTCATCAACAGAGGAATATTGTGAGAACAATATTAACTTTATAACATTCAATTACGATAGATTTCTAGAATATTCATTGATTACAAGTTTAAAGGAAACATATGGTCAAAATGAAAGTTACTGCGCAGATAAGATCAAAGAGAATTTTAATATGATACATGTACATGGAAAATTAGATGATCTTAAATGGGAAAATCCTGCGGGAAGAGCTTATGGTGAAAAACCGGTTACTCAACTAGGTTGGAAAAAGTCTGCCGATGGAATTAATATCAACCATGATGAAAAGATATTTAAAAAAGCGAGGAAATTAATTGAAAATACTGAAATAATTGTTTTTTTAGGATTAAACTTACATAACATTATTAACTTAAATAGATTAAGAATTAAGGATAATTTAGAAGGTAAAAAGATTTATGCTACGCTGAAAGGTTTGAGCGGCCCCCAAAAACAGGAGGTAGTTCAATATTTCAATAATAGATTAAATAGAAATTTAATCTTTGATGATCGTCGAATGGTAGGTCATCTGCCAAGTTTCAATGCTTATGAGTTACTTAAAGAACATACAAGTTTCAGATAAGCAAAGCACTAAATAGTTTTACATCCAGATTAAAAATTTTAAAGAAAATAAGTAGTAAATTACTCTTTTAAATGTTTTAACGAGTAATTAAGCCGTAAGGATTATGTGATTTAATGATTTTGGTTAAGGTGATGGAGGATTAAAGGATATGAGTGAGAATATGCTTGAGATGACCTTGGAAATGATAACACAAAATATAGAGATGAAACGGAAAGAAATAAAAGAATTAGAAAGTAATAGGGATGTTTTGCTTGAGAAAGTGAATGCGAAACCGTTGGAAATACATCAGGATTATTTTTGGGAACTTAAGGATTGGCTGGAAAACAAAATCGAGGAGTTAGGGGAAGGTATTGACCCTGATATTCGTCAATGTTGCACACAAACTGAAATACATACTTTAAAAGAGGTTTTAAATCAGATTTCAGAATTAGAGTCTTGAGAAATGAATCTATAAATTAATATTATCATGGTTAACTATAATACTGGTGAGATAAACCCCTATTTATCAATTAAAAAAAACATATTATATGTGGATCAATGGAATTTACGTGTTATTCTTATTATATAATGTCTAAATAATTCCATAATAGGTTATATTTAAGTTGTAAGTGAAAAAATTAAATGCATTTAAATACTCAATATATTACTATATATTGCTTAAAAAAAATGGGATAGAGTGTGATTCTAAATTTACGTTGTGATAATGGGCAGTGGAATAGTAGGTCTCAACCTGGCTTCATTTTTAATTTCAGATGGACATGATGTAACCCTAATTGAAAGCGATGAAAGTTTATCAAGTAATGCTGCTTCTCAATTAGATGCATTGGTGATATTCGGCAACGGTACCAACACTAAAACATTAAAAGAAGCAAACATAATGAATGCTGATGTTTTCGTAGCAGCTACTGAGCATGATGAATCCAATCTACTCGCATGCGTGTTGGTAAAGGAATATAACATCCCTAAAATTATTTCTCGAGTGAGTGATCCCAGTCACGCAGCTGCATTTAAAAAGATAGGTGTTAACTCGGTAATAAGCCCCGAACTCACCGCAGCCAGCTACCTTGAAAAATTAATTATAAGACCTAAAACCGCGGATCTGGTGGTTCTAGGGCGAGGTGACGCAGAATTATTGGATTTCACCGTTGATTATGAGAAGACTATTGGAAAAAAAGTTAGTGATTTAAGTCCAACCGATGATTTTATAATCGTGGCAATACATGAAAAAGGAAAAATAATAATCCCCCAGCCAGATATGATCCTAAAAGAGGGTATGAAAATTTCGGTTTTAGTTAAAACCAAATTCGCCAAGAAAGTTCGAAAAAGATTCACCAAATTATAATAGATATAATCAAATTTTTTTTTTTATAGGGAATTTTTATGACTTAAAATGCACTCAGTTTCCCTCAGGAATTTCATACCGCCAATTCTGCTATAAAGGTTTCTATAATTTCATCTTTATCAAAAGCTTCATTTCCAAAAGTTTTATGTGAAACTTTATAGCAGATTTAACATTTGCTAGGCTTCTAATATGTATCACCCTAGCCTACTAAAACTCCTTTAAAACCAAGTGGATAAGCAACATATCCTTCTGAATGCTTTTCAACAATTATTTTTATGCTTTTCATGAAAATTTACCTTCTAAATCTTATATTCAATTACTTCGCCATTCAAACCAAATATTTTTTTATCCATTTACATTTATTAACATATTTTCAATCATTAATATGATTTAAAAATTTGTTTCAATTTCTTCAGAAACTTTAAACAAGTAAAATCACACCAAGTGAAAATTCACTAAAAGTCAATTTTATTTTTTTTTAAATTTTTTTTTTTTTTTTTTTTTAACTCATTTTTTTTTTTTTTTTTTTTAAAATTATAA
>Ga0182021_10008624_pt1 | contig 12075 bp, 9 predicted proteins | sample 612E3MmetaG_FD_120493 | JGI IMG/M metagenome (GOLD analysis project Ga0182021, IMG submission 120493) | Permafrost microbial communities from Stordalen Mire, Sweden - 612E3M metaG (Illumina Assembly) | ecosystem: Environmental > Terrestrial > Soil > Wetlands > Permafrost | place: Sweden...
GCATGACTGATGATTTTTTAAATACCTGAATACTGAATATCCGATACCTCTATTCCAAAGATCACTAATAATTAGGATTAAAACAAAGAAATATAAGTATGTTAAAGATCTTCCGGGATAAAAATTTATATTTGAATAACCATGGCATAAAGGGTCCATAAATTTATGCTAAATTGATTGTTCCTTTAAAATCGGGAAACATGATTAAAAACATTCTTTCAATACTCCTTTTGCTTTTTGGAATTGTTGCAGATACTGTTAGTCAGCAAATCAAGCAACCCGTTGATTATGTAGATCCCTTTATTGGTTCCCAGGATTCCAGGTGGTTTGCTTTTACACCGGCCGCCCTTCCCTTTGGAATGGTAAAATTAGCTCCCATGACATTTGGGTTCAATGGGTACTCAGGAGGCGGGGGAAGGTCGGGATATGATTATACGCATAAGACTATATTAGGCTTTTCACATGTACATGAATATCAAACCGGCGGGATACTTGTCATGCCTACAGTTGGTAAACTGCTAACCCTTCCGGGTGATGGGGCTGACATTTTAAACGGTTACCGCAGTCCCTTTTCCAAAGCCAGTGAAAAGGCCGGTCCCGGATTTTATTCTGTTTTTCTGGACCGGTATAATATCAATGTTGAACTGACAGCAACAACCCGGGTCGGATTTCACAGGTATACTTTTCCTGCATCCGATAGTTCACATATTATTTTTGATACAGGGCATTTATTGGGTGAAGCTGGCAGTTATGGTGTCAGGGGAGCTGAAAGCAAAGAAGTACTTGGCGCCGGAATCGAAATTCTTTCACCGGTAAAGATCCAGGGTTATACTTTCGCTTTACCTGAATACCAGGTATATAGAAATGATCTGCAAAAGAGTTCTGTCCGCGTGTATTTTGCCGCCATATTGAGCAAACCTGCCATATCGTTTGGATGTTACAGGGATAATACCCACAATGATAACCGCAGGGCAGAGTATGGCAGGGGATGCGGTGCCTATCTCAATTTTAAAACTGCAAAAGATGAAGTAATTGAGGTAAGGGTTGCTATTTCATTTGTCAGCATTGAACAAGCATGGGAAAACCTTAAAGCGGAAGACACCGGAAAGACCTTCGAGCAGGTCAGGAATGATGCCAGAATCTTGTGGAATAAGGAGCTTTCGAAAATTGAAATTGAGGGAGGTAGTGAAAATAACCGTATCAAATTCTATACCTCCCTGTACCAGGTTTTGCTGGGTCGTGGAGTTTGCAGCGATGCGAATGGCAAGTACATCTCAAATTTTAATGAAATTAAACAATTACCCTTGAAGGCAGGTGTTCCCGAATACAGCCATTACAGTAACGACGGGCTCTGGGGTGCTTTTGGGAACCTGATCCAGGTATGGTCCCTGGTATGTCCTGAGCATATGAATTCTTATATCAGATGCATGCTGGATGTTTATGATGAAACCGGCTGGCTTCCCGACGGCCTGACTTGTGATAAATTTATGCCGGGAATGGAATCCAATCAAATGACTACAATGATCGCCTGCGCCTTGAATCGAGGTATTTCAAAGTTTGATGCTGAGAAAGCTTATCAGGCTTGTCTTAAAAGTGAAACTGAATACATCGGTCGACCTGCAGGAGTCGGTAAAAGCGACTTGAAGTACTTCTGGGACTATGGTTATATTCCACTTGACAAAAGCGGATACAATGGTACTTCACACACGTTGGAAAATTCCTTCTCCTGTTGGGTCACAGCACAGATAGCAAAAAGGCTGGGTAAAAATGATGATTACGAGAGATTGATGCATGCTTCAGAAAATTGGAAAAATGTGTTTGATACCGAATATGGATTTTTCAACTCCCGCTATTCCGACAGAACCTTCATGCGGCCATTCAGTCCTTTGAAAAGTAATGGATTCGAAGAAGGAAATATATTGCAATACTCCTTCTTTGTGCCACATGACATGGAAGGCATTGTGAATAAAATGGGAAAGGATAGAAGTACTAAGCTTTTGGATAGCATTTTTACGGTTGCGGAAAAATCAAACTTTGTTAATCATGAGGTGTATTTTCATGGAAACCAGCCTGCTTTGCTTAACGCTTATGTGTTTAATTATACCGGCAAACCATGGCTTACGCAAAAATGGGTAAGAGCGATTGAGGACAAATTTTATGACAATACACCATTTTGCTATAAGGGCGGCGACGAGGACCAGGGACAATTAACCGGATGGCTGGTTCTTGCTGCAATAGGATTAATGGATGTTAGCGGTGGTTGCGCCGTTGACCAGCAACTGTATATCTCTACCCCATTATTTCCTAAGATTACCATTCACCTCAACAGGGATTATTACAAATCCGATACTTTTACCATATTGGCAAAGAACTTTTCCGAAAAGAATTTATACATAAAATCAGCCAGGTTAAACGGAACCTTGTTAAAGGACCTTCATTTTGACTTTAATAAAATCCATGAAGGATCTACTCTTGTCCTGGAATTAGGAGATTCCCCAAAAAAATAATATGCCTGCTATAAGCTTGATTGCTCATAATTCTGTACTTTTCGGACATGATGGTTGATAGCATATTCAACAGATTGGTCTTTTGAGCAGGAAGGGATCTTTTTAAATAAATTTATTTTCGTAGAGCAGAAAAGGGAGTAATATGAAACCAGTAAGACAAACCCGTCGTGATTTCCTGAAATCCGCCGGTATCGGTGCCGTCTCACTCACATTTTCAGGATTCTCCTCAGATTCTCAATCAGGGAGCATTCCTTATAAAAAGGAGTTATATAATGAACCATACAGGCCCCAGTTCCATCTGACACCGGAATACGGCTGGATGAATGATCCATGCGGTATGTTTTATTATAATGGCGAATATCATTTCCATTATCAGGGTAATCCGCATAATCCAAAGGGTTGGGGATCACAGTGGTCGCATGCAGTCTCAAACGATCTTGTTCATTGGAAGAATTTGGCACCTTCCCTGGTTCAGGATGAAAAATACGGTGGATGTTCCACCGGTTCCTGTATTGTGGATTGGAAAAATACCTCAGGATTTCAGACTGGGAAAGAGAATGTCATTGTACTTATATTTACTATAACAGATCCTGATCAAAAACAGGGAGTTGCCTTCAGCAATGACCGTGGCAGGTCATGGGAACGTTTCGCCGGCAATCCGGTAATTGTTTCCACTGACGGCAATAAAGATTTTCGTGACCCAAAGGTTTTCTGGCATGAACCTTTAAAAAAATGGGTTATGGTAGTTTCCAGAGGATACACTGCCCCCGGAGATATTTTTCAGTCCGAAGATCTTAAAAAATGGGAACGTACCGGGAAAGCTCCTAATGGTGAATGTCCGGATATGTTTGAATTATCAGTTCCGGACAGTAATAATAAAAAATGGTTGTACCTGTGCGGTGACTACCCCATGGCTCCTAACGGTACAGGAGCGAAATATTTCATTGGGAATTTCGACGGGAAAAATTTTCAGGCAGAATCGGCCCAGTCACGACTTGGAGGTAACTTTTTCGTTGGCCAGTCCTTTGGAGATATCCCATCATCCGATGATCGCCGGATATGGATGGGATGGAAATGGCTCAGTGATGAAGGGGATTTTGGTCCATGGACCGGCGGTTTCCAGTCCATCCCGGTGGAACTGAGCCTTATGGAAACGGGTAATCATATCCTGCAATTGAACTACAAGCCAATAAAAGAACTTCATGCATTACGAAAAGAACACTTCAAGATCAACAATATGGTCATTGGAACAAACTGCAGCCTTTTAGAAGAGCAGAAACTTCGTGGTGAATTAATTGAATGTAGCGCCGTATTCCAACTGGACTCAGCTAAAGAATTTGGCTTCCTGATCAGAAAAGGCCTAAACACTGAATCTGTGTTAAGATATCATGTTCTGGATAAACGAATCACCTTTACTGATGCTGCCGGAAAAGAAAAATTCTCTCAATTGCTGGCGCCACAAAATGGTATTATAAAATTACATCTGCTGATTGACCGGTCGGTAATTGATGTATTCGGAAATGACGGAATGACATGGAACTGTGGTTTCTTTAAGGCGGATCCGCCGGATCAGGGAATTGAATTATTTGCAAAAGAAGGAAATGTTAAACTGACCTCATTTGATTGCTGGCAATTGAAAAGTATTTTCGATTAAGATGTAAATTTTTTAATCTAAAATTTTTATTGATCATCCTGGGATCCGGCATTCTGGAAGGAGTAATAGCAAACTTCCCCATTGCGGAACCCATTGACCAGCACATTCATATTGATAATTTCAGATTCAGTAAAAACCCTAAATAATCCGCTGCAACCGCGGTGATGGACTTCACATCACCTTTTCAACAAAAGGCACCGGCCATTCATTTTTTCTGCAAGAGTTTGGAACAGATGCTAAAGTAAGTCCGGGAGCTGATAGTTGTATTGTGTCTGATCTGACCAAACCAAAGGAAAAGCCGGAAATAAAAAGGGAAGTGGCTATCACTGCCCTTCATCCCCGATTATTGAAATGCCTCGTCTCTAAAAGACAGTTCAGGTGCCATGTGTAGTACGGTCCGAAGATGCTCCGAGAGGTATGAGTTTACTCTATAATCCTAATAGAATGAATGTAGCAACAAGCAGAGTTAATAAAGTTATTTGTGTACCATTTTGTGATACTTGTGATAATTCTAAGTCGGGATGTACTTGCAAATACAAGGATTCACTTAGTTTTGTCTGTTGCCATTTATTAAATTTATCAGAAAAAGAACTACTTAATAAAAATTATCTTCTATAGGTAAGCTTTTCGGTTAATAAGGAGCTGGTCATATTCATATTTCCTTATTTTTGAGGAGATTAATATTTCAGACATTTTTGTAAAAAAAATACACTTTATAACAACTTGTGGTACCTAATTTCGGCTCTGCTTTCAATAACTTTAATTTTTTCTATACGAATTATTTTTAACTAAAGGCATCTCAAAAAAGTACTTTTTTTGTGCTGTTGTCTGACATAAAAATAATTAATGATTGTAACAAAAGCTAATTTTTTTATCCCCTTCATAATATTTATAAAATTTAATTGTGGATACTTACAAAGCGTAAGACGTTCAAGAATAATGGTAACCAATATTTCTGATCATTTGAAGGGATGAATATTGCACATTAATTTTTTTATTTAAAAGATATTTTTAGTCCTGCTATACAAATTGTACGGAAACATAGTCCATTATAGCTGTTCTCATAAATCCAGACAGCAGAGATAAATTAATCAAAATTCATATGAAACACTTAAAAATCCCGCTCTGCTTTCCTACCTCAAATAGAAACAGCCAACTTTTATAGTGCTTGTTCTCTCAGCTGTACTTGTAGCGAGACGGGGGAATAGCCTGGGGGCTGTTGAAAAAGTCGAAATCCATTAACCGCCGAATAGGCAAGGGGGGATTTCTCCCCTAAGCCTCTCGCAGAACCGTGGGTGACAGTCTCCCGTCATTTGGCTCGTGGCTTCAGTGCGTTTATGTACGGGGTCGAATGGTTGGAAATGAACCACATCATAACCCTTCAAAGCATCCTTATCTTTCAGACCGCCATTGTTACCTACAACACCGTAGCCATAGCTACTGGGATAACAGCATCTGTTAACACCGGTGCAAATTGCAGCGTGGTAAGTATTTTATCTCCCCGGAAAAGTGCTACGGTAATAATCACTGCAACGAGAGCCACAGCAAGAATGATAAGGTAATTGCCGATTTTTAAACCGCCTTTTGAAAATGACTGACAGTATGTACCTCCTGAACCAATTGTGCTGTCTTGCCAAAGTAGGTGTTAGCACCTGTTCCATAGACCATTGCCTCTATTTCTCCCTGGCGAATGATAGAACCTGAAAACACTTCTTCTCCGGATTTGCAGGAAGCAGGGAGCGATTCACCTGTCAGTGCCGATTGATCAACTTCTACGGGATCACCGTCCAGTAAGCGGGTATCTGCAGGTAATATGTTGTCGAGACATATGCGTATGACATTACCAGAAACCAATATGCCGCTGAAGCGCGATAGCACAGCAAGGCAATTCAACCAATGAATGTCGTTTTATATATAGAAGAAAAACCACCTTGATAGGGTTGTTTTTCTTAAAGTCGAAAGTATTTCTTTCAATTTTCTTTGCAATAATCGTACTCTCATTTGACTTTATATAATAAGATAACCTAAATTTGAATCTTAAATTCCAAAAGGAAAAGTTTATATCTGAAAATACGAATAAATTGATAAACGCATGGTAAGAGTTATGAAGATGTAAGATAGCTCTCCATCAGGGCTTTTCAAAAATTATACTTTACAAAATGAATGAAATTCTTGATACCCGGTTGATGCATCCCCGTGATCAGATAATAATGATTATCAGCCGGATCTACAAAAGGGGAATGACAACCACATCAGGTGGTAATATTTCGGTGATCGATGAAAATGAGGACATTTGGGTAACACCCTCTGCGGTTGACAAAGGATCGTTAAGGCCAAGTGATATAATGTGCGTCAAACCCGATGGTACGATTATCGGGAGGCACAAACCCTCTTCCGAGTTTCCTTTTCACAAGGCAATTTATGAAATGCGGCCTGATATCAAAGCAATCATTCATGCTCATCCACCTGCCCTGGTATCCTTCAGTATTGTACATGAAATACCAGACACAAATATTATTAGTCAGGCTAAATATATCTGCGGTCCGATAGGTTATGCAACCTATGAACTTCCCGGAAGTGATTTACTGGGAAAAAGAATTGCCGCAGAGTTCAAAAAAGGATTCATGGCAATTATCATGGAAAATCATGGGACAGTATTGGGGGGTAGTGATTTGCTTGATGCCTTTCAGCGGTTTGAAACCCTTGAATTTTCAGCAAGAACAATTCTCTATGGAAAAACCATTGGTACACCGCAATATCTTACTAATGTACAAATTGATGATTTCGAAGCCCAGATACCGGGATTATTAACAGAAACGGAAAGTGTCAGTTATCCTTCAGATGAAAGAGAAAAACGTACCAGTATTTGCAAAATTGTGCATCGTGCCTGCGAACAGGGCCTTATGATCAGTACATATGGTACAGTATCAGTACGCTGGCGTGACAATAACTTCCTCATCACACCAACCAATGTTCCCCGCTGGGATCTTCAGATAGGTGATATTGTACAAATTAAAGACGGGAAGCGGGAACCTGGAAAAATTCCGAGCCGGGCAACATGGTTGCATCAGGAGATTTACAGGAAAAACCCTGATGTCAATTCTATTATTCTTACACAGTCACCATACCTGATGGCGTTCGGAGTTACAAAAACCGTTTTGAATGTCAGGACCATTCCTGAGAGTTGGATTTTTCTGCAGGATATTCCCTCTCTGGAATTTGGATCACACTTTATGGGACGAAAAGATATACCTGATTTAATATCCCTGGGTACGCCATCCATAATTATTCAAAACGATTCAGTATTAATCACCGGTAATAATTTGCTTCATACCTTCGATCGCCTGGAAGTGGCCGAATTTAGTGCTAAATCTCTCGTAATGGCGAAACCAATTGGTGAATTGTTGCCAATCAGCGACACACAAGTTGCGGAATTAAGAAAGGTCTTTCTGAAAAAATAAGAATTATTTCGAAAGCCGATTATCACGGCCACATTTGACCGGTAATTTATAATTTAATATATATCTACCACAACCATTTAACTCCAGCCTTTTATATCTCAATTTAGCCCAGCCAAAGGTGGTCAAAGATCCTGTTTATTCCAATTAATTGTCTCGTCCTTCATTAATATTCAGACTGTTGGGAATGTGTGAATTATGTAACTTTTTTCAATTAATGTGTAACATTGATGGTAACCGACGGACATAATTTTGAGCTAGTAACAATTTTTGTTGCATAAATAAGTCCTTTTAAAAATGAAAACTAATTCGGAATTACAGACAGACGTTCAAAACGCCATCAAGTGGGAACCGTTATTGAATGCAGCAGAAATTGGAGTTACAGCAAAAGACGGGTTTGTTTCTCTTTCAGGTGTGGTGGATAGCTACGCTAAAAAATTGGAAGCAGAAGATGCAGCCAAAAAAGTTATTGGTGTGAAAGCAGTGGCTGAAAAAATTGAGGTTAAATTTCCAAATTCATTGATAAAAACCAAAATAATTATAGAGTCATTTATAATAGCTCAATAAATTACTAGCATTTAAGTATGTAAAGTCAACACATGATTACCAATCGTACACGAATCAAATTGGGTTAGGTAAATAGAAAGAGACAATTGATTACTACTCGACTATTTATAATTCAATCCCAATAATATAAAGCAAGAATATGAATAAAGTAATCCTTCTGAATAATAGGCCTGTTGGTAAGCCAACTTTAATTGATTTTAAGTTTACCAGCAACTCTATTCCGGTTCCTCCATTAGGTGATATTTTATTAAAGACTTTATATGTCTCTGTTGATCCTTATCTGAGAGGTAGAATGAATGATTCCAAATCGTATGTTCCTTCCTTTGAAATAGGCAAACCTATACAATCGCGTATAATAGCCGAGGTTGTAGACTCTACCCATGCTGAATTTAAAAAAGGAGATTTCGTTTCGGGAAACCTGGAATGGAAAGAATACCAGGTATCCAATGGTAAAGGTTTAAATAAATTGGATGCAAAAGGTTCTGAATTAACACTTTATCTGGGAATTTTAGGAATGACAGGCCTTACAGCTTATTTGGGCTTAACTGAAATTGGGATTCCAAAGATGGGAGAAACATTGGTGGTATCAGGAGCAGCTGGTGCAGTGGGAAGCGTGGTTGGCCAGATCGGTAAAATTATGGGCTGTAAAGTCGTGGGTATAACGGGTACCGATGAAAAAGCAGAACTGCTTAAATCAAAATTCAAATTTGATTATGCTGTCAATTATAAAACTTCCACCGATCTTAATAAAGCAATCCAAAATGCATGTCCGAAAGGCGTGGATGTTTATTTTGACAACGTAGGAGGTGAAATTTCAGATGCGGTTTTGGCAAACATTAACAAATATGCCAGGCTGCCTGTTTGTGGCACTATATCGCACTACAATGATATAAAAGTACCTGTAGGACCCCGGATTCAGCCAATCCTTTTAACTAAAAGCGCTATGATGAAAGGGTTTATTGTTGGTGATTTTTCTGCAAAATTCCCGGCAGCAATTAATCAATTAGCTATTTGGCTGAAAGAAGGTAAGCTCACTTATGCCGAGACTATTGTTTACGGGTTTGATAATATTCCACAGGCATTTATTGACCTCTTTGATGGAAAAAATAAAGGTAAAATGATCGTTAAAATCTAAAAAATTATGAAAGTATTAATGGTGTTAACCTCTCACGGTAAATTAGGCAATACCGGTGAAAAAACCGGTTTCTGGATTGAAGAATTTGCAACACCTTATTATGTCCTGGCTGATGCAGGTGCTGAAATGACCCTGGCTTCTCCAAAGGGAGGACAGCCTCCCGTAGATCCGAAAAGTGAATCTGCTGATTCACAAACAATTGCCACTAAAAGATTTTATGGCGACCATGATTTAATAGACAAGGTAGCTCACACATTTAAACTAAGTGAAGTAAATGAGGCAGATTTTGATGCGGTTTTTTATCCGGGAGGCCACGGACCATTATGGGATCTTGCAACTGATCCAATTTCTATAACTTTGATTGAAAACTTTTATAAACATAATAAGCCCGTGGCTTTTGTCTGTCACGCCCCTGCTGCTCTGCTTAAAGTTAAAGCACCCGATGGTGAACCTTTAGTAAAGGGTAAAGAGGTAACAGGTTTTTCAAATAGTGAGGAACAAGCAGTTAAATTAACTAAAGTAGTCCCATTTTTATTAGAAGATGAACTAAAAAAGCTGGGAGCGCTTTACAGTAACGGAGCTGACTGGAGTTCTTATGTTAAACTAGATGGATTAGTAATAACTGGCCAGAACCCCGCATCATCTGAAAAAGTAGCTAAGCTACTTTTGGCTGCAATCGAAAAAAAGATACAAAATAAGACTACATAATAGTAGAATATTTTAAGCATTTCAATTAAAAAGGAATATCAATTATGAATACTATATGGGATGCCTATTTTCTGGCAAGAGAATTGTAAATGGAAGAACTTCATAACAAAAGCACCACTATAAAAAAATATCATGAGCAAGAACGCTGACCGGATTATCTTACAGAATATTGCACGAAAGGCAATGATCTCAAGAGGATTGGCGCCAGAATTTCCTGATGCTGAAATCGAAGAGTTAAATAAAATTTTACTTCCCGCTATCTGTAAACCTGAAATTGCTAAAGATATGCGCGATCTGCTATGGTGTTCAGTGGATAATGCGGATTCACTTGATCTCGATCAATTAACGTACGCTGAATCACTTGAAGGAAATAAGGTGAGAATATTGGTTGCCATTGCGGATGTTGATTCATTAGTTGCTGCAAAATCCAATATTAATAATCATGCCAGCCAAAACACAGCCTCTGTTTATACTGTAGCCAGCATATTTCCAATGCTCCCGGAGAAATTATCAACCAATCTTACGTCGCTTTGTCTGGATTCCGATCGCTGTGCTATTGTGGTTGATATGATACTTGGAAATGATGGAATAGTACAACAATCCGATGTTTATCAAGCAGTAGTGCGCAACCATGCAAAACTCCAATATGCGAGCTTAGCTGCCTGGCTCGAAGGAAATGGTTCTGCCTATCCGGAAATTACCAGGGTTAATGGACTGGCTGAGAATATAAAGCTGCAGGACCGTATGGCGCAAATGATGAAAGAGTTGCGTCATGAGCATGGTGCTTTGGAATTTGAAACGATTGAAGCCATGCCAATCTTTGACGGAGATACCTTGAAAGAAATGAAGGTTGAGCAAAAAAACAGGGCTAAAGATTTGATTGAAGATTTTATGATCGCGGCAAATGGTACAACAGCCCGATACTTAACAGGGGAAAATTTCCCTTCACTGAGAAGAGTTGTCAGAATTCCTAAACGGTGGGATCGGATCGTAGAACTGGCGTCCGAGAATGGATTTTCGTTACCCGCGGAGGCTGACTCCAAATCTCTGTCGGAGTATCTTAAGTTTATCAGGCAAAACGACCCGCTGCATTTCGTCGATATGTCCATTAGTGTACTTAAACTTTTAGGGTCAGGTGAATATGTTGTGGACACACCAGGTGCAATACCGCCAGGTCATTTCGGTCTGGCTGTGAAAGATTATACACATTCTACTGCTCCCAATCGTCGCTATCCTGATTTAGTTACACAACGTTTACTGAAATCGGCTATCTCAGGCAAGCCCGTTCCCTATACTATGGAACAACTGGGACAGATTGCGACTCATTGTACGATGAAGGAAGATGATGTGAAAAAGGTGGAGAGGCAGGTTGAAAAGTCGGCTAATGCCATACTCATGCAATCCAGGATTGGAGAAATATTTGAAGCAATCGTCACTGGTGCGTCACCAAAAGGGACATGGATAAGGCTTTTTCATCCGCATGTTGAAGGAAAACTGGTAAATGGATTTAAAGGATTAAAAGTGGGACAAAAACTAAAAGCACGTCTTACACATATCAATGTGGAATTAGGATATATAGATTTTGAAAAGGTTCAATGATGTAATTTTTAAAACTATTAATTATGACTAAATATTCAAAGAAAGCCCAGGACAAAATTGAAACAGTATTGCATGAATTTAAACTTGGAAAATTAAAATCCGGCAAGGGTGGTAAAGGTGGAATGGTAAAAAGCCGCAAGCAAGCTATAGCAATTGGGATAAGTGAAGCCCGGCACGAAGGCGACAAAGTTCCAAAGAAAAAAAATTAATCAAACATCCCTCAACTAAAGTTTAGAAGTCGTTTTTTTGGTATCATCTTTCAGTGCCTCGAATCCGGAGACTACGTCAAACAATTCTTCATCAATTGTACTCTGTCGCAATCTGTGAAACTTATGGTTAAGATCGTCCAACATTTCTTCTATGTTTTTTTCAGCTCTTTGCATGGCAGCCAAACGACTTGAATTCTCACTTGCTAAAGATTCAGCGCATGCCTTGAACAAAGAAACA
>Ga0182021_10008625_pt1 | contig 12073 bp, 4 predicted proteins | sample 612E3MmetaG_FD_120493 | JGI IMG/M metagenome (GOLD analysis project Ga0182021, IMG submission 120493) | Permafrost microbial communities from Stordalen Mire, Sweden - 612E3M metaG (Illumina Assembly) | ecosystem: Environmental > Terrestrial > Soil > Wetlands > Permafrost | place: Sweden...
ACATTCTCGGGCAGTTTTTATTTAAATCCGCTGGCTAGTTATAAGCCGAATCCGTTTACAATCTTTTACTTTGGATTTACAAATATGTTTAATGATACAGATACACCGAACGGTCAGCCGAAGTATATTTTGTCTGACAGGCAATTCTTTTTGAAAATGCAATATTTATTCAGAATTTAAATCAGAAAAAACGGTTCTTACAATCGTAAAATTGAAATAAATTAATCAGTAGGAGTGGCTTAAAAAATGAAATAATTTTTAACTTATATATTTACATTTTTACTTGAAACGTTTTCGCATAGTTTATGAGGGAACGTTTTTTTTATGGAACAAAATCTACATATTTGAAATATAAATAGACAAAGTATTTTTATATATTTTTGCGTTTGAAATAAATTCAGATAATATTAAGTTATTGATAATTAATGTTTAAAACAAATCGGGAGTAAGTCTTATGAAATTCAGATTAATTGTTTTTACTCTGGTAATATTTTCGTGTTTTATTATCTCTTCTGTAAATGCCCAGAAAGTTTTTTCTGTCAACTATGAAAGCCAGGCAGATGTCAAGGTATTCGTTGTGAATTATGAAAGCCAGGCTGATTTATGCGTATATAAATTAAAATATGAAAGCCAAGCAGGGGATAATAACGGGAAATGGTATTTTGTGGATTATGAAAGTCAGGCCCATAAAAAAATTTATTTTGTTAATTATGAAAGCCAGGCAGACCTAAAAATTTACTTTGTGGATTATGAAAGTCAGGCAGGATGGAAAAACAGGGCAAAATATTACGTGATGGAGTAATATTTTTATTAATTCTCTGATTATCCTTTATTAATTAATTCCAAAACCTGTTTTTTAAGTTCGGAAAAATTGAAAGGTTTGGAGATATAATATGTACAGCCGCCTTCAATCGCTTTCTCTTTATCGCCTATCATTGCAAAAGCTGTTACTGCAAGTATCGGTATATCCTGATAACCATTAATTTTTCTTATTTCTTTTGTTGCATCCAGACCGCTGATTCCTTTTAATCCCATGTCCATTATAATCAAATCGTACTTTTTTAATGATACCATTTTGATTGCGTCTTCACCGTTATTTGTGAACTCCAGAGTACATAGATTTTTTAAAGTATATTCGAGAGAAAACCTGCTGTTGTCATCATCTTCTACAATTAATATTGTTGAATCCTTAATTTTCTCGATACTTTTCTTCTCTTCGACTTCATATTTAAGTCTTGTAATATTAAGTTTTTTCTCTGTTGTCGAAGGGAATTTTACAGTAAATTCAGAACCATTATTAACTGTGCTGCTGACCGATATTGTTCCATTCATTATTTCGATATATTTTTTGGTTATAGTTAATCCAAGACCTGTTCCTTCGAACTCTCTGCTGAATCCCTCGCTGACCTGTCTGAATGGCTCAAAAATTATATTTAACTGATTTTTAGGTATACCAATTCCGGTGTCCGTTACTTTTAAAACAGAAAATTCTCTTCCGTTTTCGATTACTTTTTTTGCTTCAACAGTTACGGAACCTTTTACCGTATATATGATTGCATTTTTAATCAGATTAGATAATATTTTTTCGGTCAGCTGCTCGTCCAGAAGTGCAAAAACATTTTCTTCTATCTTTGTTTCAAATTTCAGATTCTTTTCTTTTGCAAGTATGTCAAAAAGCCTGGCCGATTCCTCTGCAAGCCCGGATAAATTTACATTCTTCATTTTAATTTCAATTTTATCGTCTTCTATTCTCGATAAGTCCAGTATTAAATTCAAAGTATCTGTCAGCCTTCTACCGCTCTTATATATAACGTCTGCCATTTCTTTCTGTTCGGGATTTTCCAGCGAAGAACTTAAAACATCTGCAAAACCTATAATCCCCGTCATTGGTGTACGCAGCTCATGACTCATATTTGCAAGAAAACTTGATTTCAGCTTGCTCATTTCTTCTGCTTTTTCCTTTGCTTCTTTCAGGCTTTCCTGGTATTCCAAAAATTCTGTCACGTCCCGGAAAATAGCAAACAGCATTATTTTATCGTCAATCTGAATTGAGTTCAATGAGACTTCAATAATGAATCTGCTTCTGTCTTTTTTAATGACTTCAAGGTTTTCCGTAATTGCATTACCCCTTAAAGCATTCGAAATCATTTTTTTAATTATATCTTTTGAGAATTTTCCGTCTTTCTGCCTGATTGGCAGAAAATCTATTATGCTTTTATTTAACAATTCGCCTTTTTCATATCCGGAAATTTCGGTTACCATTGAATTGCAATCTACCATCATATCCCTTTCCATCACGATTATTGCGTCGCTGGCTTTTTCAAAAATCATTTTAAATTTATTCTCTGAAATTCTCAGCGAGTTAATGGCAAATTGCTTTTCCTTTTCGGTTTCTATATTATCGAGAGCATAAGAAATATCGGTCATAACTTCATTCAGCAGTGTAAGCTCCTTATCCGTGAAGAAATATTTTTTCTCCGATATTAATTCGAAAATACCGATTACCTTACCCTTAATTTTTATGGGAAAAATAGCCACAGAATTGTATCCCAGTTTTTTAAACTTATCTTTGTATTCACATTCTTTAAAATCTATATCGTAATCATTGCTCAGATAATAATTGTTGTTTTTAATGGAATTGATTGCATCGTGTAAACTTATACAGTCACAAAGATTTGTCATTTCACATGCATCAAAAACATTTTCGTAATTTCCCGCATAAGCAACAGGTTTTATTTTTTGATACAGTTTATCGAACATACCGACCCACGCAATGTTAAAGTTCCCGTGCTCAACAGTAATCCTGCAGCATTCCTGAAGCAGAAAAGTTTTATTTTTAATCCATACTATTGAACTGTTAATCTGGCTGAGAACAGCATATAACCTTGTCAATTCACGGTTTCTCTCTTCTGCATTTTTTCTGTCGGTTATATCCTGAATTGTACCTATAATTTTAGCAGGATTATTTAGTTTATCGTTTTCTGTTTCTCCCTGATATGATATCCAGATTACTCCTCCTACCGGACTTATTATTCGGAATTCAAGGGAAAATGTTTTTTTAATATTATTGAAAATATTATCCATTGTGGAATTAAATATATCTATGTCTTCCGGATGGATAATATTTTTAAAATCAGCGAATTTAAGATTCTTTTTCTTGAGTCCGAATATTTCAAAACATTCTGGTGACCAGAAGATTGAATCGCTAATGATATCAATCTCACATACACCTGTTACTGTCGCCGATAAGGCCAACTTAAGCCTTTCTTCGCTCGTTCTTAGTGATTTTTCAGCAATCTTTCTTTCGGTGATATTATCAAAAACAGCTACAAAATATCCTGTTTCAATGCTGTATACTGAAATTGAGAACCACATTTTCAGCGCGTCTACATAGGTATCGAATATCTCGGGATTACCTGTCATTGCAACCCGCGAATATATAAGGAATATCTCGGGATCAGTTTCTTTTATCCCCGGGATGACTTCAGATACCCTTTTTCCTTTTATATCTTTTAAACCGGTTAGTTTTGAAAAGGAATCATTAATATCGACATAAATCCAATCTACGGGTTCATCATTTTCATAAATTATCCGGCAGTATGCATATCCTTCGACCATATTTTCAAATAAACCTCTATACCGTTCTTCGCTGTTACGCAGGGCGTTCTCACTCTTTTTTCTTTCTGAAATATCTCTTATAATGCTTTGGATGTATTTTTTATCCTTCATCCTAACTAATCTGGAACTTATCTCTACCGGAAAAGCAGTACCGTCTTTTTTTATATGATGTGTCTCAAATACCAAACCGTTATTTGAGGTTATTTCATTAAATTCTTTTTCAACTAATTTAAGTTCTTCAGGGATCCTCAAATGTTTTATATTCATGCTTAAAAATTCTTCCATCGTGTAATTATACAGCAAAACAGCTTTTTCATTTACATCAATAAATTTTCCTTCCATATCGGTGATGGTAATGGCATCATTGGCATTCTTCAATACATATTCGTAATTTTCTGTCAACGAGTTTCTTTCAGCTTCAAGTTCATATAGAAACTTAAAATGCTTTGTTCTTTGCCTGTAAGTACGAATTTGAAAATAGACTGTAACTACAGCTATAAACAGTATAATCCCGAGAAGTGTCATAAACTGGAATGTCATTTTATTTATATTACTGTATACTTCTTCTTCGTCAATTTCAGCTACCATGTACCACTTAGTATCTTTAATGGGTGTAATAAATCCAAGTACCGGCACTCCTTTATAATCATTTCCTTCTACAATTCCTGAAATATTATTAACTGCTTTTACAGGTAATCTATCTGTGTATTCCTTATTTATTATTAGTTTTAGAGCTGTATTATTCTGGTTTTTCAAATCATTCAAAAATAAGGTGTTCCCGTTTCCGTCGTCTTCTACTAGGATTGTCTCGGAAGTCTTACTTTCTGTCGGCCAATAACGTACAAGAGGATAAAGGAAAACATTCGGATCCCTTTCAATTACTAATATTTTATTTAATGTCGGGTCTTTATCCGAAATTACAGGTACCATAATATCTATGTGAATAATATTCTCAGTTTCGGCCCTGTGGAAATCTGTAAAAAATATTTTCTTTGATTTAATTACATCATTAATATTATTTTTAATGCAACTATCTATGTAAGATTTCTCGGGGGGATCCGCAAGAATTACTTTTCCTTTGCTGTCTATAAGTTTCAAGCTCTTGTTTTTATATTCGGAATTTATTTCCTTGAACCAGTTTTTAAGTTCATTCATAAATACCGGTGAAGATTTTGCATCCCTGATTGCTATAATTTCATTTGATAAGATTTTATTGGTCACTAATGCCTTGGCATCCCTCATTCTGTCGCTTCGCCAGTCTTCAATCTGGTTTACTTTCATATTTGCAATTGTCTTCAGGTCGTTTTGCGCATCCGCTGTCATTGCATCTTTCTGCAATTTGTAATACATGTATAAAAGCATAATCCCGCACAGGAAAAGAACAATATATAGAGGAAGCTTTAATTTAAAAAACTTATTTTTAAATAAATTATATTCTGATGCTTTATTTTTTTCCATTGGGAAATTCCGAATTTGTAAATAATTAAACTAGTAAGTATTTATATTAACACTATGACTCTGTTGAATTATGTGAAGAGTGTATTTTTGCGGGCGTTAAATATCTATAGAGAGAAAATCCAATTTTATATTAGTAATACGTTTTTTTGTAATTTAAAAAAAATAATTTTGTTTTTATTGAATATTAATTTTCTTTGATATAAATAACAAATAATATTGTTATTTAATTACCAAATAATTATTAATTAGAAATATTTTTCTTTGGATGGATAGTCTGAAAAGTCATTAATATCAGAAAAAAACAGTTTTTTATACAGCGGGAATTATAATTTATTTATCATGTTCAAATATATTCAAAATATATTGCTTTGTTTCCTTAAAATTGAAGGGTTTTGCTATATAATGTGAGCATCCTCCGGCTTTAAATTTTTCTTCGTCACCGTCCATAACAAAAGCTGTTACTGCGACAATCGGAATATTTTCGTAACCTTTCATTTTCCTTATTACCTTAGTGGTCTCAATCCCATCGATTCCCTTTAACCCGATATCCATGACTATCAAATCATATTTTTTGTTTTTTGCCAAACAAATTGCAGATTCTCCGTTATCAGTTACATCAACGCTGATAAAATCTGACAAAATATAATTGAGAGCTACTATGCTGCTTTCATCATCTTCCACAATCAATATATTTTTTTCGGAATAATTATTGATAGATTTGCTATCTTTTCTGGGTTCTTTGATTTTTTTTGGTTCGTGTTCGGCTTTTTTTATCAAATTGAATTTTAAAGTGAACTCTGTACCTGAATTTAATTCACTTTTCACGCTTATTTTACCTTCCATCAATTCAACATATCTCCTGGCAAGTGTAAGACCCAGACCTGTACCTTCAAAATCCCTGTTACGCCCTTCGCTGACCTGTCTGAACGGCTCAAAAATGATATTGATTGATTTTTCAGGTATTCCTATACCGGTGTCAATTACTTTAATAACTGCAATGTCTTTTCCATCTTCGGTTTCAGTTTTTACAATGACTTTAACTTCTCCTTTATCGGTGTATAACAGGGAATTCTTAATCAGATTTGACATTACCTGTTCAAAAAGTTGTTCATCAAGGAAAGAATAAACGTTTTCCTCAATATCTGTGCAAAGATTAATGCCTTTATTCCTGGCGAGTATCTCAAATAACCTTAAGGATTCTTTCGCTATCAAAGAGATGTTGGTTTTCTCTCTGTTTACTTCTATTTTATCTGATTCTACTCTTGATAAATCCAATATTAGATTCAATGTATTCATCAGTCTCTTTCCGCCTTGTAATATTATATCTGCTTTATGCTTATCTTCTTCATTCTTGAGTGTTTCGCTCAGTATTTCCGAAAACCCGAGAATCCCTGTCATAGGAGTCCTTAGTTCGTGGCTCACATTTGCAAGAAAATTTGATTTTAATTTATTTGTCTCTTCAGCTTTTTCTTTTGCAAGTTTCAATCCTTCTTCATATTTTTTTCTAACAGTTATATCGTATAAAGTCGCCATCAGCATATCTTTGCCGCTGATAGTTATTTTGTTCAAATTTAATTCGATATCTATCGGACTCCCGTCTTTTTTCATTAATATAATTTCTGAAAGAACATTAATACCGATTAATACCTGAGCTATATGCTGTGCAATTAAAACTTTTGATGATATTCCGTTAACCTGAAACTCGGGTGAAAAATACGACGGAGATTTGCCAATCAGTTCATCTCTTGTATATCCGAATATTTCTGTCATCCTTTTATTGAAATCTGCAATTTTTCCGTCTTCAATCAATATGATTACATCCCTTGAACTTTCAAATATTATTCTGAATTTATATTCGGATTCCTTTAATGTTTCATCAATTTTTTTACGTTCGGTTATGTCTCTGCTTATTCCTAATAATCCGATAATTTTATTTTCGTTAAAAAGTGGTACTTTAGTGCTCAATATGCAGGTGATGCTGCCGTCTTCATTTATACGCGGTTCTTCGTTATTAAACAACGGCTTACCGGAATTAATTACTTTTTGCTCTGTTTCAAAATACTGTTCTGCTAATATTTTCGGATAAAAATCAAAGTCAGTTTTTCCAATCAAATATTCCGGGGTTGTACCCATAAATTCCGCAACAGAATTGCTTGCTGCAATAAACCTGCTGTTGATATCTTTATAATAAATCAAATCGGGAGAGTTGTCTATAAGTATATGCAAGAGGTTGTTCTGTCTCTTTAATTCCTCCTGTGCATTTTTGCTTGCAGATATATCTATCCAAAAACCGATAGTTTCCTTTGGCTTTCCGTCTGAATCCCTTATCAAAACTATATTATCCGAAAACCAGTGATATGATCCGTCTGAGCATTTCCATCTGTAATCTGCATTATATGAGCCATTCTCAAATAATGAAAGATAATCCGATAAAACTTTATCTATGTCATCAGGGTTAATTCTTTTTGTCCAGAATAATTTATCTTTTATAAACCTTTCAGGTTCAAAACCGGTAATTGCTTTCACCTGTTCGCTGATCCATGTTGTTGCCAAATCGGGACTGCAGTCGGTTCTATAAAAAACTACCGGAAAAGATTTAAGAATCAAGGACTGTTGCTGCTCTTTTAATTTTAGTTCTTCGTCTGTCTGTTTGCGTTTTGTAATGTTCTGTGCAATTACGACAAATCGAACAATCTTACCTTCTGAGTTCTTCACGGGGTAAACAGTATTATCAAAATAATTATCGCCTCTGAAATCTTCAAAATACTGAATGGCTCCTGTAATCGTGGCATCATGCATTTTTTGTTTCCGTAATTTTGATGCTTTCTCGGGCAGAAAATCATAAATTGATTTACCGATAATATCATCCTTTCGGACATTCAGTCTTTTGCATGTAATTTCATTAATATTAATAACGAATCCGTTTTTATCCATTATTAATACTGTATCTTTCGGAGCATTTAATAAAGCACCTATATTCTCAGTGCTGTCTTGTAACGCAATTTCTGCAAGTTTGCGATCTGTAATGTCCGTAATTGTACCGACATAACTGATGATGTTTCCTCTTTTATCCTTTTCCGGATTGGCCTGACCGATTACCCATGTAATACTTCCGTCTTTTTTTAGAAACCGGTACTCTTCTTTGGAAACTGTTTTTTCCCTGACACTTTTATTCCATCCGTCGAGTAAAACTTTTTTGTCATCGGGATGTACAGATTTTAACCAGCCGTCTCCATAGGCTTCATCTGCTGTTATACCTGATATTTCAGTCCAGCGCGGATTTACATAGGTTGTAACACCCTTTGAGTCGGTGTGGAAAATTCCTACAGGTGAATTTTCAGCAAGGATATGATAACGAATTTCGCTTCTATTCAGAACCTCTTCTGTGCTCTTGCTTTCACTTATGTCCTTTACTAATCTGGCCTTCTGAGTCTTTATTGGAGCTTTTCCCATAACTTAAAAATTTTCAGTTAAAATGTAACTTATTTGGCATAAGTCTTTTCAAATAAAAATTACAGAATGAATAGAATAATAAAAAAATGGTAATATAAACGCCTATAAAAACAAGATAATAAAACATTAGTCTAGATGGAATTATCCTTCTGAAAATTATTTTTGAATCTTTCCATAAGCTTTATACTTAATAAACTACTTATTTTATAATTTAAAAGCAAATTATTATAAAACCTGGAAAATTGCATTATTAATCAGGAAATCATATTTTTGGCAAAAAAAAACTCGCTCCGATTTTTCGGAACGAGTTTTATATAAATATTGTGATTTTACTTAAGTAGAATCATTTTTCTTGTCTGAACGAAACTGGCAACCTGGAATTTGAAGAAATAAACTCCGCTTGCTAAATTTGTTCCGTCAAAATCAACAATATATCTTCCTGCTTTTTTATCTTCATTAACTATTGTAGCAACTTCTTTTCCGAGCATATCATATACTTTAAGAGTTGCAAAACCTGATATCGGTAGTTCATATCTGATTTTTGTAACAGGATTGAATGGGTTCGGATAATTCTGGTATAATGCAAATTCTTTCGGAGTACCGATTGTATTATTTCCTGTACTCATTGCAAGATTCATCGTTAACTGAATGTTAGGTCTTGTAGGACTTGTAACTGTATTGGATAAAGTAGGTGATGAACAACCAGCACCGTTATCCTGATACATGCAGAATGTTTTCTGATTGTTAGTCGCGGATGAATTTACAGGTGAACTTACAGAATAACTTGAATTATCAAAACAAACTTCAACCAATAAGTTGTAGCTAATGCTGTACGGGAAAGGTGTGTTGAATACATATCCCTGCCAGCCGGTTCCTGCCGGTGTATATGCGGAATTTGTATAGCATGTAACCCATCCGGTGGTTGTATTATCGAAAGCGGATAATGTACTGTCCGTAGTGTTTTTCATCCTTACTCTGAAACTGGACATAACAGGACTTCCGACTGATATTACATTTAGTGCCATTCCTGTTATTAAATTTCCATACCCACCTGCTGCGATTATTTCTGATTTTGTGTAAATCATTTGTGTTCTTGCATCATGCCAGTATGTATAATAAGGATATTGCACTGATGTTGTTCCCGTACCAATTGTTATGGTACCTATTGGTAAACGTTTGAATGTAATATTATTTGTTTGCGAAGAGGCAATGGAATCAGTTCCGCTGAAGGCGTAAACTCTCCACTGGCCGACAGTCGAATCACCTGATAATAATCCCATACTTGCAAGGATTGCATCAAGACCGCCTGATGTATTTGTATAAGTAGAATCAAATCCTGTATTATCCGAAGGTAATCTTAATTTAATGTATGAACTGTTTGAGAAATTAGGTGTTGCATAAAATACTTTATATGTGGTTCCTGATGCGGATTTAGTCCAGTTAGCTACAAACGTGTTTACTCCACCGGGTTGGGTTTCAAATCTCGAACCTGTAACAGGGGATATCAAATTGAATGCTGTTAAAGCAGGTTTGTAACGTTTGAATTTTACTGTCCTTGGACCATTAACTGCCTTTAGTGAATCGTTATTCGGAGCATTGTTTCTGAATGCCCAGACATCCCAGCTACCGCTTACAGAGTCACCCTGTGCTAATCCGATTCCCGATAGATAGTTATCGAGCTGGCCAAGTGTCATTGTTAATGGTCTGATGTTAATAGGAATTGTTAATTGCCTGGTTGGCAATGATGAACCGAAAATCCATTTATAAGTTGCTGCTGCAGTAGAAGTATCCCAGTTAAAAGTTACAGTTGTCGTTGAACCTGCAATTGAAGTAATTACAGTACCTGCTGCGGGTGTTTGTAAATTAAATGTATTTAATGGACCTGCATTCGGGTCATACCCTTCAAGAAACATTACACCTGTATTTACAGAATCTAACCAGTCTCTTAATCTTGTTGCAGGTGTAGTTCCATAATTCCATGAGCTGGAAAATTTTCCATAGTAATCTGACTTATCAGATGCTGTGCAGGATGATGGTCCTCCGTGCAGTTGACCGACAATTCGTTTATTCTGGTCGAATAGCGGCGAACCTGATGAACCCGGTTCAGTGATAGGAGTTAGTCCTGTGCTTGGAATGGAAGCCCATAACACATGCCAGTGAGTGCTGTCTCCCGGAACTGCAGGATTATTATATGATGTCGGAGTATAAGGTGTAGTTGAAAAAGATATTTTCTTTACATCACAATCCGGATGGTGAATACAAAATCCGCTGGTCGCTGGTACGTTTGAATGATTCCAGCCGTTATAATATGTGTTATAAGATACTGGTGGTTTACTGCTTAATTTTACAAGACAAAAATCCGAATATGCATTTTTTGCCATTAAAGTAGTACCGGAAATGGTCATGTTTGTCGGTCCATCACCGGATAGATTCGGACAAAGTGCTGATTGGTAATTGAACATTACAATCCATGTATCTGAAGAAGAATCCCAGCAATGATTTGCAGTAAGCATATATGGCGTGCCGTCGTTTCGTGTGTTATTAATCATTGAGCCTGAGCAAATTCTAGTATTATCTGAAAGAAGAAGCAGAATTGCTCCTCTAATCTGGTTTCTGTAAGGATCGCCTTCTGGGCATATTATGTTTCTGTTACATGAACCCGAACCGCCATAATCGTCTGTAAGTTTTTCAGCAAGATGAAACACATTTTTATATGCATGAACCACAACAGAAATATTTATAAGAGGCTCCTCAGTAACATATGAAGGAGCATTGTATTCTAATGTAATAACATCACCCCCCACAGGTGTTGTCGAAAATTTTCCATTGAATGAATTATTCTGCTCAGTAAATGCCCCGGTAATCTGCTTTTTACTCTCATTGTATATAAATAATGAAGAGCCGGCAGGCATATTAAATTTATCAAAGATAAGATTAATTGAATTTGCTCCGGAAGATTTAATTTTTAACCTCCAGATTTTAGAACCATCTGATAATACTTCTTTTGTCCCTGAATTTGTGTATCCAAAATTTACGTGAAAAGGATTTCCAAATCTCGGTGGAATATCCTTTGCCTGGGATTCGATTGCGTCTTCATTTTGAAGTTTCTGTAAATCAAAGGAAGACATTTCAATTGTTTGTACTGTACTTTTGAGTATTACTGAATTGCTTAAAGGTTTTCCTTCAACGCTAATTTGTGCATTTAATAAATTAGCAAATAATAAAAGAATACCTGAAATGAAAAAATAACTTTTAGAAAATCTCATAAATAAATTATTTAAATTTGGTTATAGAAAATAGCTACAATTTATGTAAAATAAAATGAGTTAATAAAAATTATTTAGGCTAAATTGTGATTTAATACTGAGTATTTGGAATTCTAATTTTTTTGTTTTTTCCCAAAAGTGAGACCTATAACTATTCCGGAAATTAAAAATCTGAATCCCATTCCTGCGCCTTCAGCTAAAACAGCTTTCCGGTGTATGGTGTAATTCGCCCACATGAAAAACACAAAAGGAAGAGAAATCAATAATCCGATTAATAA